>Ga0065720_1002749_pt1 | contig 69044 bp, 64 predicted proteins | sample Thericmetagenome_FD_59107 | JGI IMG/M metagenome (GOLD analysis project Ga0065720, IMG submission 59107) | Thermophilic microbial communities from the Joint Bioenergy Institute, California, USA of rice/straw/compost enrichment - eDNA_2 v2... | ecosystem: Engineered > Solid waste > Grass >...
CGGTGTCGGCGGACGCGGGCCGCGCCCGCCGTTCGGCGGCGCCTGCCGCGGCACCCGCGAACCACCCGCCGGGGCCGGCGGGCGCGCGGTGCCGTACGGCGGGCTGGGCGGCGAACCGGGCACGCCGCCCCGCGGCGGCCCGGCCGGGCGCACGGGGCCGTGCCGGCCAGGAGCGGGCGGAGCGGGGACCGGCCGCTGGGGCCGCCCAGGCGGCAACGGCGGCCCAGCATGCGGGTGCCCTGCGGGGCCGTTGTTGCGGGCGGGCAGCGCCGCCTCGGTCGGCCCCTCCAGCGCGTCCAGCGACCCGACGGGGATGCGCTCGCCGGCCTGGATGGCGTCCTCGGCCCGGTCCACGGCCACGTCCGCCTCGGCGAGCCGGGCCTGCTGGGGCTGCTGGCGCTGCTTCTGCAGCTGGGGCCGGATGAGCGGCAGGACCATCGTCTGGGCGGTCGGCGACCCCCAGTCGCGGATCTGGCGGCGGCCGAACTCCATGGTCTCGTCGGCGGTGAAGACCGGGATGAGCATCGTCGGCGGGTCGAGCAGCGGGTCCGGCCGCTCGACGCCGTCGTCCTCGTCCTCCTCGTCCTCGCCACCGCGGCGCAGCAGCTTCGCCTTGATCGCCTTGACCGCGCGGCGGGCCAGCTTCGGCTCCACCGCCGCCATGCCGGCGAGGAAGATCACCAGGAACAGCAGCGACTCGCCGACCAGGACCAGGATGCCGAGGAAGCGGTTCATCTGGTCGGCGTTGATGATCACGTGCTCGAGGTAGCCGGTCACCGCACCGGCGATCGCCGCCATCACCAACGGCGGCACGATCACGCGCACGACCGTCGGGATCGAGTACGGGATCACCTTGTAGGTGAGCACCAGGATCACGACGCCCACCACCAGCTCGGTGGCGCTCGCCGCGAGGCCCACACCGACCAGGCCGAACGGCGGCATCAGCGCCACCAGCAGACCGAGCCCCAGGACGATGCTCGTCGCGGTGGTCCAGTTCAGCAGCTGCGAGCGCCCGGTCGCCTTGATCGCCTCGCTGCCCGCGGCCTGCAGCGCGATGCCCGGGCCGTACCCGGCGAGCGCGACGAACGCGATGCCCGCGCCCCGCCACTTCTCGCCGAGCAGCAGCACGACGGCCGGTTCGCCGACGGCGACGACCAGCCCGGCGACCGCCGCCGACGCGATCCAGGCCCACTGCAGGCCGCGGATGAACGCGTTGCGCAGCCGGTCCGGCTCGCTCGCCAGCCGCGAGAACGCCGGGAACAGCACGTAGGAGCCGATCTGGACGACCGCGTTGCCCGGGATGAGCGAGAGCCGCTGACCGTAGCGGTAGTTACCGAGGGGATCGGCCGACAGGCCGCGCGCGATCAGCGCCGACTCCGCCGAGGTGCGGATCTTGTCGACGATCCCCTCCAGCAGCAGCGGGAAGGCGAACTTCGCCATCTCCCGCCACAGCTTGTAGGAGGGCTTGGCGAACCCCGGCCACCAGCCGGAGAACCACCACGACAGCACCACCCAGGTGAACATCGCCGCGTAGTTGCCGATCACCTGTGCCCAGGCGCCGTAGCCCATGGCGGCGAAGGTGATCGAGACGACCGCGAACACCAGCATCCGCGCCGGGTCGACGATCAGCCTGCGGCGGAAGTTGAACTGCCGCTGCATCAGGCCGTCGGGCACGTTGGTCAGGGCGTGCAGGATCATCGTGCCCGCGTTGGCGGCGGCGATCGCGACGACCGTGCCGGTCAGCTCGGGGCCGAAGTCGGCGATCATCCCGACGATCGGGGCCGTCCCGACCGCGACGAGCGCCAGCAGCACACCGGTGCCGGCGGTGGCCCAGAAGACGGTGTCGGCTGCGCGCGCGACGTCGTTCTCGCGCTGGATCAGCGCACCGCGCAGGCCTCCTTCACTGACGCTGATCAGGAAGCCGGACAGCAGCGTGCCGGCGACGAACAGACCCAGGTCGGTCGGCGTCAGCAGGTGCGCGAGCACCAGCGTCTGCACGAACGAGATGACCTGCCCGAACACCATCGCCGCCGCGGAGTAGAGCGCTCCGCGCTTGAGGGTGTTGGACAGCCCCTCCATGTCGGGCGGGCCGACGGCCCGCTCCGTGGACAGCCGGGCGCGCTCGCGCCAACCCGGCCGTTTGCCGTCCGGGCGCTTCTCGATGTCGACGGACGAGGTCATGACAACCTCCCGGCACGGCCAGCCCGCGCGCGGCGAGGCACCGGCGTTCGGCTGGTCACACGGTCCCCTCGGTCGTCATCACCCGCCGCAGCCCCAACGGCGCGACGCCCCGATCACGAGGGTAACGGCGAGGAGCCCCGGATCGTCACTCGAGAAGGACCACGGTCCCCCGAAAGCGGGGGCGGCCGACCCTCACTTCGGGGTCGTGACCTCGTGATAGATCGTCGCGAGGTTGCGCGCTGTGACCTCTGCCGAGAAGTGCTTCTCGACACGTTCGCGGCCCGCGTCGCCCATCGCCCGACGGGCGTCGGCGTCCACGAGGAGCTTCTCCAGCGCATCGGCGAGCCGCTCCGGATCCTTCAGCGGCACGACGAAGCCGGTGCGCCCGTCCTCGACCAGCCGGGCGACGTCGCCCACGTCGGTGGCGACGACCGGCAGCCCCGAGCCCATCGCTTCGAGGATCGACAGCGGCTGGGCCTCCCACCAGGACGGCAGGCAGAAGATGTCGGCGTCGGAGTAGACGCCGGGCACGTCCTCGGGCTCGCGGCGGCCGAGGAGATCGGCCCACTCCGGCAGGTTCGCCCGCACCTCGGCCTCGGCGGCCGGGCCCTCGTCCGGGGTGCCGCCGAGCATGCGCAGCTCGTGGGCGATCCCCCGGTCGCGCAGGATCTTCGACGCCTGGGCCAGGTCGAGAACGCCCTTGCGCGGGGTGAGCAGGCCGACGTAGAGGATCCGCGGCGGGGTGTGGTCGCGCGGGCCGGGGTGCCAGCGGTCGAGCTCCACACCGTTGTCGACGAGCACCACCCGGTCGTCCGGGAACACCTCGCGCAGCATGGCCAGCCCGGCGCTCCACACGGCCACGACCTTCGCCACCGGCTTCATGGCCAGCCGCAGGAAGCGGCGCCGCCGGTCGGACCTGAGCCACGCGCGCAGCTCGCCGCCGTGCGCGTGCACGACGACGGCCGCCCCGGCGCTGCGGGCGGCCGCGGCGAGCAGCCCGGCCCGGATGATCGTGACGGTCGGGGCGAGGGCGGAGTGGATGTGCACCACGTCGCGGCCCTTGGCCAGCCGGCGCACGGCGCGGGCGTCGGCCAGGGTGCGCTTGATGTTGCCGGTGGTGAACTTGCCGCCCTCGGGCGTGCCGGTGTGGGCGACGTTGAGCAGGTCGACGTCGACGAGCCGGGACAGCTCGCCCCTGGTGAGCATCTCCAGGAAGGTCGGGATGCCACCGCGGTCCGGTGCGGCCTTGCCGACCAGCAGGACCTTCAGCTTGCGGCCGGCCGAGGATCCGGTCCGGCTGCTGCCCTCGCTCACGCTGCCCTCCGATCGTCGGAACGGCTGACGGCCCGGCGGAGCGCGTCGGCCACGCCGGCCCAGAACCCGACGCCCCAGCCGATGTGCATCGCCAGGAACGCGGGAGCCACGTACTTCCGCGACTCCCGCGGGAGATCGCGGCCGGTCTTCACCGAGGCAGCGGTCAGCGCCGCGGCGTAGGGGGCGACCATCGCCGCCGCGATCCGCGGCCGGCGCAGGGCCACCAGCCCGGCCAGCACGAGCCAGGCGAGGAACGCCGGCACGAGCACGTGGCGGGGCCGCATCGACGCCGGGTGCTTCAGCGCGACCGCGACCTTGCCGTGCCCGTAGCGGCGGTACTGCTTGTAGAGGTCACCGATGGTCTGGCGGGAGTGCCAGCGGATCTTGATGTCCGGGTCGAAGAGGAGCCTGTGCCCGGCCATCCGCAGCCGGTAGTCGAACTCGTAGTCCTCGTTCGCGACCAGGTCCTCGTCCCAGCCGCCCAGCTCGCGCAGCAGCGCCACCGGGTAGGCGCCGAACGGGACGTGGTCGACCTCCTGCTCGACCTCGCCGTGGTGGTAGACCGATCCACCGACCCCGAACGGGCTACCCAGGGCCGCGGCTATCGCCCGGCCGGCTGGTGTCACTCCGTGACCGTCCTTGCGCCCGCCGACGCCGCCCCAGCGGCCCTCCTGCAACCGACTCACGTTCTTGCGGACGTAGTCGGTCCCGACGGTGGAGTGCGCGTCGACGCGCACGAGCCAGCGGCCCCGCGCGGCGGCGAGCGCGATGTTCAGCGCGCGCGGGATCCCGCCCTGCGGGTTGTGCAGCAGCTCGATCCGCGGATCGGCGGCGGCGCGCTCCTCGACGACCTCGGCGGTGCGGTCCCGGGTCGCCCCGTCGACCACCACCACGATCTGNAGGTTGCGGTAGTCCTGCGCCTGGATGCCGTCGAGCGCGGCGCCGATGAACTTCTCCTCGTCGCGGGCCGGCATGATGACCGTGACCAGGTCGGATTCGCCGACGCCCGGGCCGGCGTCCGCCTCCGTCGTGGTGCGCGCGGCCCCGCTCGGGTCGCTCGGGTCGGTCACGTGCTCCACCTTCTCGGTTCGTCCGGGGCCGCCACTCCGTTGCGCCGAACCGGTGGACCGGGGCGCACGGGCACCGGTGGGGCCGGAACTCGTCGCAGCCGACCGTACCGGGCCGGTCCCGGCGGGCCGCTGCGACCCCGCGTCACCGACGGGACATCGCTGACCTGCACGTTCGGACTAGCGCACGGCCGAGACGGGCGTTCTCAGCCAAGTTTCAGGATCCGGGGGGCAACCTCGATCGGGGGTAAACGTCCATCACGGTGAGGAGTCGGGGCTCATCGGGCGATCGAACGTCGTCACTCGAACGAGTCCTGGCCGCCCACTCGGAGTATCCCGAGACGTGAAACGTCTTTGGACAGGGTGGCGATAGGCCTGATGGATGCGCGGTCCTGGGGGGGACGTCCGCGCTGTACGCAGGAGGACAGGTTGGCCGAGCTGTTCGAGTCCACGAGAGCGTCCGGCGTGCGATCGGGGGGTCGCGCGCACGCCGGGGAGCACTCGTCGCGCTCCACGTTCAGCGCGATCGTGTTCTCCGCGGAACTGGTGGCGCTCGTCGCCGGTGTCGCGGCCGGTGCGCTGATCGCCGGGCCGGTCCCGGCGGCCGCCGACGGGATCGCGATCCTGGCCGCCCTGCTGCTGGCCGGGCGCCGCGCCTGGCGCTTCCACCCGCTCGTCCTGTCGGACGTGCCCGCGCTCGCGCTGGCGGTGGCCGTCCCGACGCTGCTCGTCGAGATCGCCCTGCCCGTGCTGGGGTTGCCCGGCCGCGCCGGCGCCCTGCTCACCGGGGCGTTCGTCTTCGTGCTGCTGGTCTTCTCCCGCCTCGGCGCGTTCGCGCTGATCCGCAACCGGCGCCGCGCCGGCCGCGACCGGCTGCGCGCGATCATCGTGGGCGCCGCCGACGCCGGCACCCGGCTCGGTCACAGCCTCGAGTGCAACCCCGACTTCGGCGTGGAGGTCGTCGGCTACGTCGACGACGACCGGCCCCTGCTGGTCGACCTGGGCCCCAACCTGGGCTCGGTCGAGTCGCTGCCGCAGCTGGTCGAGGAGCACGACGCCGAGCTGGTGCTCGTCGCCTTCGGCGCGCACGCCGACCACCACGTCATCGACGCCGTCCGCGAGCTGGACGCGTCGCCGTGCGACGTCTACGTCGTGCCGCGGATGTACGAGCTGCACCAGCACGGCGGCGCCACCGAGCTGATCGACGGCGTGCCGCTGGTCAAGCTGCGCCGCCCGGCCTTCCGCAGCCCCTCGTGGCGGCTCAAGCGGGTCATCGACGTCGTGGTCTCGGCGATCGCGCTGGTGCTCGTCAGCCCGGTGCTCGCCGTCATCGCGATCGCGGTGCGCCGCGAGACCGGCCCCGGGATCATCTTCAAGCAGGAGCGGATCGGCCTGCACGGCAAGCCGTTCACGCTGTACAAGTTCCGGTCGCTGCGGCTCGCCGACGGCGAGGGCGACGTCCGCTGGAACATCGACACCGACTCGCGGCTCGGCCCGGTCGGCCGGTTCATCCGGGCCACCAGCCTCGACGAGCTGCCGCAGCTGTTCAACGTCCTCAAGGGCGACATGAGCCTGGTCGGCCCGCGGCCGGAGCGGCCGTACTTCGTCGAGCGGTTCAACGAGACGATCCCCGGCTACCGCTACCGCCACCGCGTCCCGGTCGGGCTCACCGGCTACGCCGCGGTCAACGGGCTGCGCGGGGACACGTCGATCCACCAGCGGGCGCACTACGACAACCTCTACATCGAGTCGTGGTCGCTCTGGCTCGACCTCAAGATCGCGATCTGGACGGTGCAGCAGCTCATCCCGAAGCGGGCGCCGGAGGCCGTGCTGCCGGTGCCGAACCCGCCGACGCTGCCGATCCCGATCGTGACCGACGTCGACGCGCAGGACACCCCGCGCGAGCCGCACCGCAGCCGCTGAGCGGCAGAATCCCCTTCGTGCGGATCCTCCAGATCATCGACTCGTTCAGCTACGGCGGAGCGGAGCGGCTGCTCGCGACGCTCAACTCCGTAGCCCCCGACGCGGGGCTGGACATGACCGTGACCAGCCTCGCGCCGGCCTCCCAGGGCCGCAACGCGAGCCTGCCGGTGCTGGAGGCCGCCGGGCTCGAGCCGGCCTACGCCGACGTCGACAAGCTCCTCGACCCGCAGGGCATCCCGAAGCTGGTGCGGGTCATCAAGGCGTCCGGCTGCGAGGTCGTGCACGCCCACCTCGGCTACTCGGCCACGCTGGTGCCGATCGCGGCGCGGATCGCCGGCGTGCCGTGCGTGAGCACGCTGCACCACCTGCCGCGGCGGCGCGACGCGCTCTCCGACAAGGTCAAGAGCTGGCTGTGCATCCAGTCGGCCGAGCGCGGCCACGCCCTGATCTTCGTCTCCGACGCCGCGCGGCGCGCCGCCGGGCAGATCTACCGACCGCACCCGTCGTGGCGCACCCTGCACAACGGGGTGGACCTCACCTCGTTCAACCCCGTCGACGGCCCGCCCGCGCCGCTGCCCGCGGACATCGACGTGCCGCCCGGCGCACCGGTGGTGTCGATCGTCGCAGCGGTCCGCGAGCCGAAGGGCCACGAGTACGCCGTCGCGGCGTGGCCGAAGGTGCGCGCGCAGGTGCCCGACGCGGTCCTGCTGATCGTCGGCGACGGACCGCACCTGCCCGCGCTGCGCGCCAAGGCCGAGGGCGTGCCGGGGATCGTGTTCACCGGGGCGCGCGAGGACGTGCCGGCCATCCTGCGCGGATCCACCCTCGCCCTGCTCCCGTCGCTGACCGAGGCGCTGCCGACGTCGCTCATCGAGGCCGCGGCTACCGGGCTGGCCGTCGTCGCCACGACGGTCGGCGGCACCCCGGAGACCGTCGAGCACGGCCGGACCGGCATCCTCGTGGAGCCGCGGGACTCCGACGCGATCGCCACGGCTGTGACCGATCTGCTGATTGACAGCGCACGACGGGCGCAGTACGGGGCAGCGGGCCGTAAACTCGCGGAGGACAGGTTCGACCTCAGGCGGTGGGCCGGACGGCTCGCTGACGTGTACGCCGAGGCTCTCGGCGAGAACGACCGCCGAAGGACCGCGATCCGTCCGGGGGCGATCGCGAAGCCAGAGGAGTGACGTGAACGAGGAGCGGCTTTCCCGCCGGACGATCATCGCCATCATGGCGACCGGTCTGGTGACCGGGGTCGTCGCGCTGGTCGCGACGATGTTCGTCGTCGGCAACGCCAAGCCCACCTACACGGCCTCGGCGCTGCTGGCGGTGAAGCCGAGCACCCAGATCGCGCCCGGTGACACCCTGTCGACCTGGGAGGCGCTGTCCGGCGGTCAGACCGGCCGGGTGGCCAGCGAGGTCTACCAGCAGCCCCGGTTCGCCGCGGCCGCCGCGGCGGCGCTGGGCCTCCCCGAGACCGATCTCCGCGTCAGCGCGGGCCCACCCCCTGAGGCGGCCACGCTGATCCAGCTCACGGTCGAGGCGCCCTCGCCGCAGGCCGCGGAGCAGGCGGCCGCCCAGATCATCAAGGACGCCACCCCGGTCGCCACGGACGTCGCGGGCGGCACCCTGATCCAGATCATCACCGTGCAGGACCCCGCGGGTTCCGCGGTCGCGTCCGGCGTGCCGGCGACCCAGCTGCTCATCGTGGTGTTCATCGGTGGCCTGCTGGTCGGGTCCGGCGCCGCGTTGATCATCGCGCGGGCCCGGTCGCGCGGTGACGACGAGCCCGAGTCCTTCGACAGCGGCGAGTTCCGGGCGGTCCAGGGCTACGGCCGACCGGCCGGCCCGCCCGCCCCGGGTGGCCGTCCGGTCAACGGGGGCGGTCCCTACGGCCCGCCGCGCCGGCCGGTCGCCGATCCGCGGGTCCAGCAGCAGCCGCCGCGGTGACCGCGGTCGCGCCGCCCGCCCCGGCAGCCCCACCGCCACCGCCGCCGCCGCGTCCCCGGTTGCCGCTCGGGCTCACCCCGCTGCACGTCGGCACGATCGCCGTCGGCATCGGGGTGCTCGCCGTCTTCATCTCGCTCGCGATCAACCCGATCGCCGGCCTGCTGGCCGTCGGCGTGGTGGTCGGCCTGACCGTGGCCGCGTGGGCGGTGTGGAACCCGACGGTCGCGCTGTGCCTGCTCGTCGCCGGTGAGTTCTGCAACCTGTCCGGCGTCTTCGAGAACCGGGTGCCGGGCGTCTACATGGCCACGCTCGGGCTCTCGCTGCTGGCCACGGTGGCCGCCGTGGCCCGGGAGAAGTACCGCTCGCGGATCCGGCGCAACTGGTGGCTGCCGCTCGTGCTGGTCATCGTCTACCTGATCTCGATCGTGCCGTCGGCGATCGGCTCGGCGGATCCGGCGCTGACCGCCACTGCGCTCGACGACTGGGTCAAGAACCTGGTCATGCTCACGGTCGTCCTGCTGCTCCTGCAGATGTCGGACCGGCCGTGGGCGTTCGCGATCGCCGCGATCCTGCCGATGTCGACGATCTGCGTGATGATGGCCCTCAACGAGTGGGTCGTCGGCAACGGATTCACGTTCGGCGGGTTCTCCACGATCGCCTCCGAGGCAGGTGCCGACATCGCCGCCGCCCGGCACTCCGGCCCCACCGCCGACGCGAACTACTGGGGCCGGTTCCTGCTGATCGGGCTGCCGCTGGCGATGGCGCTGGCGCACCGGGCGTGGAAGGCCAAGCGGCGCTGGCCGCTGCTGTGGTGGATCGGCCACTCGTTCCTGCTGTTCCTGGGCATCTACCTCACCCAGTCCCGCGGCACCCTGGTCGCGGCCGGTGCGGCCGTCGTCGTCTGGATCATCGCGGTGGGCCCGCAGATGCGCCGGATGGCGCTGTTCCTGCTGCCGCTGTCGGTGCTCGCGCTGGCGCTGCCCGGCATCGGTGACCGGCTGCTCACCCTCACCGAGGCGTTCAGCGGGCCGTCCTACGCCGCCGACCAATCGTTGGTCGAGCGCAGCAACGTCGCCGACGTGGCGTTCACGGTCTTCGAGAAGAACCCGATCTTCGGCACCGGGCCGGCCACGTTCAAGACCGAGATCGCCGAGTACGCGCCGCTGGCCAACACCGGCTCCACCGGTGACATCACCGCCACGCACAACCTCTACCTGGAGATCCTCGCCGACACCGGCATCGTCGGCATGGCGGGCTGGATCGTCTTCGTCGGCGGGTCGATCCTGCTCGCGATGCGCGCGGTGATCCGGCTCGCGGGCGCCCGCCCGGACGGCGGCCGCGACGGCCGGCCGACCCGCGCGCTCGCCGCCGGGTCGCTCGCCGGGCTCGTCGGCTGGTCGGTGGCCAGCACCTTCCTGCACATCGCCTACCCGCGCATCCTGCTGCTGGCCTGCGCGTTCGCCGGCACGCTGTACTCGATCGCGTTCGCCGACCGGCGACTGGACCGTCCGTTCGCCCTCGCCGCTACCCGGCGCGCCCAGCGCGGGTTCCGGTTCGGCCTGGTCGCGACCATCGCCACGACGATCGCCGCCGCGCTGGTGGCGGGCACCCTGCTCACCGCGCTGTCGCGCACCACGTACGTGGCGGTCACCGACATGACGCTGCTGCCGACGTCGGACCCGGACAACTACCCCGGATACGCGCTGGGCATCCGGGGCCGCCAAGACGTCCTCCCGACGTACGCCGCGGTCATCCAGCACGGGGCGCCGCAGCCGGAGACCACCGTGTCGGCCGACCCGCCGCGCGGGGTGATGAGCGTGCGCGCCGTCGCCGACACCCCCGAGGAAGCCGTCGCGCGGCGCGACGCCGTCGTGCGCTCGGCGCAGACCATCGTGGAGCGCCAGGGCCTCGGCGCCGCGTTCCGCACCGTGATCGTCGACGAGAAGGCGCCGGAGTCGACGCTGGAGATCACCACGACGATCGTGCGGATCGTGCTGATCGCGACGATCGTGGAGATCCTCGTCGTCATCTCGCTCTCGGCGCGGCTGCGCCGGGAAGAGCGCCGCCAGGGCGGGTTCGTCTAGGCCCTTCGTCGGGATCAGTCGTCGGGATCGGCGCCGCGGGTGCTCGGTCCGGGGCCGCGGCCGTGCACGGCGTCCTGCGTGCAGCGGTTGAGCACGGGCGCGACCGCCGGGCGGCCGGCCGGCTCGGGCAGCTCGAGCACCTGCATGCGGTCGAACGGGATCTCGTCGATGTCGGCCCAGATCGAGCTCGCCCACTCGACGGGGTACGGGAAGCGGGTGTAGGCCTGCGGCGCCGCGGCGTAGAGGGTGAGCCCGCCGGAGGTGTCGACGAGGATCATCCCGTACTTCTGCAGCGCCTCCGCGATCGCGCGCTGCTCGGGGCTCAGCCCGAGCGCGTCGAGGTTCAGCGCGGGATCCAGCCGCAGCCGCGCGCCCGCCGGCAACGCGGGGACGTCGGGCGCGGCCCGGCCGTCGCTGGTGGTGGCCGGGGACACCGCGGCGTCGCGGCGCACCCACGGTGTGGCGAACGCCAGTGCGTGGTCGATGCGCCCCGCGGCCAGCTCCTGCGGCCAGATGAGCCCGGCCGCTGCGGAGATCCCGGTGCCGCGGGCGGCGAGGCCGTCCGGGTAGACGCCGGCGCCGTCGATCGGGGTGGCGTTCACCCAGGACGCCGTCCACGCACCGTCGTCGAACCGGGCCTGCCAGAACTCGTAGACACAGCCCGACGAGCGGTCCAGCACCACCAGGTGGCCGTCCTCGCGGCTGTCCGGCGCAGCGTTGTCCGGGATCGGCACGGCGGGCAGCGCCCAGCCGCCCGCGACGAAGTCCTTCCCGGCCACGACGCGGTAGCGCGGGGTGTCGGCGGCAGCCTCGTAGACGGGGATCGTGTAGCCGTTCACCGAGACGACCGGCGCTTCCTTCGATCGATCCGGCTTGACCATCAGCTGGCGGACGTACTCGGCGGAGCGCGGATCGATCGGGGCGTTCGCCGGGATCGGCCGGTGCCAGACGCTGTCGGCCGCGCGGAACACGTCCGAACCGTCCGGCCCCTCGATCGCCGTGCCGCGCTGGGGCGGACCGCCCGCGCACCCGGCCAGCAGCACGGCCAGGCCGGCGGCCAGCGCGGCCAGCCGCCGCACCGAACGCGCGCCCGCAGCCGTCATCCCGCTCCTCGCCTCGCCGGTCCCGTCGGGCTCACCGTACTCACCCGGCCGGGCGGTCCCCGGCCTGGCAGAACGACCCGTCCGCGTGGCAACCCGGCCGCTCGTCCCATCGTTACTAGGCTGAACGGGCGTGCCGGTCGTCGATCTCTGCACAGCGTGTCGTCGACTTCGCTAGGAGATCACCCGATTGCCGAGCAACCCTTCGGCACACTGGGGTCCTCTCGGGGGAGAGAACCGCCGGCACGCGGGGATCGCCGGCCACACGAAAGGGACAGGACGCGTGACTCGACACCGGGCGCCGGACGCGCCCGCGCGCCGACGGAGCCGTCGCCGATCGTCTCGTCGTGCCAGCGACTCCTCCGTCACGCAGACCGGCAGCATCGCGCAGACCATCGTCGCCGAGGCACTGACCGCTGGGACCCTGACCACGGATGCCCTGACCCCGGGTGCGCAGACCGCTGCGGCCCGGCACGCGGCAGCCGAGGACGGCGACGCTCCCCGGGCCGCCACCGCGCTGCTCGAGCGCGAGGCCACCGCCGACCGGGCGATCGTCGTGCAGGACACCGCGGACCACGATCCCGGTGTCGCGCGGGTGCGCGGGCGGCGCCAGCTCGCCCTGTCGGCCCTGTCCGTGTTGTGCGTCGCCGGGCTGGTCGGGCTCTTCGTGAACGTGGTCGACGGCGGGCGCGGGGTCGACCCGACCGGCTTCGACGTGATCGCCGACGCGCCCGAGCCGGGCGATCTACCGCGGTCGCTCGTCGATCCGCCGTCGCTCGACGGCCCGAAGCCAGGCCGGGCCGCCGCGCCGAACGTGACCGGCAGGGGCGACGACCGCGGGTCCGGCCCTGTCGCGCGCGGGGTGTCGTCGCTGTTCGGCGGCGCGAACAGCCCGTGGGTGCAGCCCGCGACCGGCCCGGTCGACCCGAACTCCGCCGCGATGGTGGCCGGGTTCTCCGGCGAGAAGTTCCAGATGTCCACCGGCATGTGGACGGTGCCGCTGTACTTCGCCGACGCGAACACGCCGCGCCGCAACGTGCCGATCACCTCGGGGTGGACGGAGTTCAGCTCGCTGCCGAACGTGCCGGTGCCGCCGAACGCGAAGCCGGACCCGTCCGACGACGCGCACCTGACGATCGTCGATCGGGCCCGCGGCTGCGTCTACGACTTCTGGGGCGCCTCGGGCAGCGGCAGCAGCCTGACGGCGAAGCTCGGCAACGCGATGCCGATCGACTCATCCGGCGTCGATCCGGGCGGCCTGGGGGCGCGCGCATCCGGGTTCTCCGGCGCCGCCGGCTTGGTCACCTACGAGGACCTCAAGAAGGGCTCGATCGACCACGCGCTGGTCTTCGCCTACCCGAAGACGCGGTCCGGTGGCCCGGTGGCGCCCGCCACCAAGAGCGACGGCCGGACCGGCGGCTCGGACGCGATCCCGATCGGCGCCCGGGTCCGCCTGGACCCGACGCTGAACCTCAACAGCCTCGGCCTCAACCGGTACGAGATGATGATCGCCCGTGCGCTGCAGAAGTACGGGATGATCCTCGGTGACACCAGCGGCGGGTTCACGATCTACGCCCAGCACCCGCAGAGCGTGCCGGGCGGGTCGTACGGCGGCCTGCTGCCGGACGTCACGTGGGTGGATCTGAGCAAGATCCCCACCAACAAGTTCCAGGTCATGAAGCTGGGGCCGCAGCGGGAGAACGCGTCCAGGACGGTCGGGAACCGCTGCAACGGCGCCTGAGCGCCGGCCCGACCCGACCCCGCGACGGGGTGGAGCAACGACGCTCCCTAAGGTGGCGTAAGCCCATTGCGCCCGAACCGTTAGTCCGATTGGGGCGCCGTGCGCGCGACCCCCACGCAAGGAGCGATGCCGGTGCCGATGACCCGCCCACCCGCGATCCTGCTCGGTGGCGACACGAACGCGCTCTCCATCGCGCGCAGCCTCGGGGCAGCGGGCGTGCGGGTGTACACGATCGGCGTCGCCCCGTTCGTCGAGCGCTCGAAGTGGGTCACCCCGCTGCCCGTGCCGCGCCAGGGCCGTAACGGGCGGCGCCCGGAGGACATCTGGGCCGAGTGGCTGCTCGGGCCCGAAGCCGAGCACCTCGCGGGCTCCGTCGTGATGGCCACGAGCGATGTCGGCATCACCGCGATCGCCCACCACCGGCCCGCACTGCTGGGGCGGTACCGGCTCGACGTGTCCGACGTGGACGCCCAGCTGGCGATGCTGGACAAGCTCGCCACCTACGAGGCGGCCCGCGCGGGCGGGGTGCCGACCCCGCTGTTCTGGCGGGTCGACTCGGCCGAGGACCTCCAGAAGTGGCGGGACGAGCTGGTCTACCCGCTGATCGTCAAGCCGCTGCTCTCCCACGAGTACAAGGAGAAGTTCCCCGGCGTCACGAAGTTCCGCCTGGTCCACGACTGGGAGGAGCTGCAGCACGGCTACCGCGAGCTCGCCGACGCCGGCCTCGCCGTCATGCTGGTGGAGAAGATCCCCGGCGGCGACGAGCTGCTGTGCAGCTACACCACCTACATCGACGAGACCGGCACCCCGACCTTCGACTACACGAAGCGGATGGTGCGCCGGAACCCGCCCAACGAGGGCCTGGGCTGCTACCACGTCACCGATGACGTGCCCGAGGTCAAGGAGCTGTCGCTGCAGCTGATCAAGCACACGGGGCTGCGCGGGCTGGCCGTCATCGAGTTCGTCCGCGACCTGCGCGACGGCCGGCTGAAGCTCATCGAGTGCAACGCCCGGTTCTCCGCGGCCCTCCCGCTCACCGTCGCGTCGGGGCTGGACCTGCCGCTGCACGTCTACCTGCGGATCCTCGGTGAGCGGCACGAGCTGCCGCACACCTACCCGTACGGCAAGCGGCTGCTCTACCCCATCGACGACTTCCGCTCGTTCCTCGCGCTGCGCCGCGCCGGGAAGCTGACGTTCGGCCAGTGGGTGCGCAGCCTGATGCACCCGCAGACGTTCCCCGTCTGGTCGCCGCGGGACCCGATGCCCGCGTTCGCCCGCGGCTTCCAGCGCGCCCGCAGCGGGCTGCGCAAGTTCGTCACCGGCCGGCTGGGCCGCTGAATCGGCTCAGCTGAATCGGCTCAGCTGAATCGGCTCAGCTGAATCGGCTCAGCCTCAGCCGGCCGTCGTGCGGGCCCACTCGGCCTGCTCGGCGAGCCCGAGCGCCGTGAGGCTCTCCGCCCACCGCAGCAGCTCCTTGACGGGCACCGGGATGCCCTCGGCGGCTCGCTGCCGGGCCAGCGCCGCGGCCCGCTCCCCCGGCACCCGCACCTGATCGACGCCCGCTGCCGGGCGCAGCGCGTGCACGCGGTCGATGACGTCCTCGACGCGGGCGAGCGCGGTGTCGCGGTCCTGCAGCCGCCACGGATCGATCACGACGATCATGTGCCCGACGTTCTGCCGCTGCGGCGGATCGGTGATCATCAGCGGGATGTCGGCGTCGGCGTCCGCCCCGCCGAGCATGCTGATGAGCAGCGAGATCGCCAGCGAGATGCCGGAGCCCTTCGCCCCGCCGGCCGGCAGCACGCTGCCCATCAGCGCGGCGGCCGCGTCGATGGTGGGGTTGCCGTCGGCGTCGACGGCGATGCCGGGCTCGATCGGCTCGCCCGCTGCGGCGGCGCGGCGGATCTGCTCGCGCGACGCCCCGGTGGCCATGTCGTGCAGGAACGCGCCGTGGCGGCCGAGCGGGATGCCGATGGCGAGCGGGTTGGTGCCGAGGAACGGCTCGGCCGCCCCGATCGGGGCCACCGCCTTCGGGCCGTTCGAGGTGACGATCCCGACGAGGTCGGCCTGAGCGGCCCGCAGCGCGTAGTAGCCGGCGGCACCCAGGTGCGTGGAGTGCCCGACAGCCACCAGCCCGATGCCGTGCTCGCGGGCGAGGTCGCAGGCCAAGTCGGTGGCGCGCACCGCGGCGATCGGGCCGAGCGCCGAGCCGCCGTCGACGCGGCGCACCGCGCCCGACCCGGCCACGACCCGGACCGCGTCCCCGCCGCCCGCCATGCCCTGCACGACCCGCTTGAGGTAGGCGGGCAGCCGGTACACGCCGTGGGCGTCGAGGCCGCGCAGGTCCGCGTGGACCAGCACGTCGGCCACGACGTCTGCGTCCGCCGCTCCGATCCCGACCCCGCGCAGGCACGATGCGGCGAACTCGTGCAGCGCGTCGGCGGTGACGAGCCTCACTCGGGGACGGCCGCGTCGGGCGCCGCGATCGCGGCGACGCCGGGGTCCACACCGGGCTCGATCGGGCAGTTGCTCTCCCGCAGCTGCTTGTCGACCCACTCGTTCGAGAACTCGCCGCGCCGCACCGCCTCCAGGTACTCGGCGTTGCCGTCGACGTAGCGGCGCAGGCGCAGCAGCAGCTCGTCGGCGAAGCCCTGCGGGACGATCACCACGCCGGCCCGGTCGGCCACGACGATGTCGCCGGGGTTGACCACCACGCCGCCGCAGGCGATCGGGTAGTTGATCTCGCCGGGGCCGCGGTGCAGCGGGCCGACCGGGGTGGTGCCGCGCGCGTAGACCGGCATCCCGAGCTCCTGGATGTCGGGCAGGTCGCGCACCAGCCCGTCGACGACGTAGCCGCCGATCCCGCGGTGCTTGGCCTTGCGGGAGATCATGTCGCCCAGCACGGCGTAGGACTTCGCCCCGTTCGCCGTGACCACGACGATGTCGCCCGGCTTGGCGATGTCCAGTGACTTGTGGACCATCAGGTTGTCGCCGGGGTAGGCGCGGACCGTGCAGGCCAGGCCGCTGATCGTCTCGTCGGGCCCGGACAGGTAGCGGATCTCCGAGTCGACCGCGTAGAGGCGGTTGAGCAGGTCGGAGATGTCGGTCGTGGTGAACTCGCGGAACGCCCGGACCGTCTCGTCGGGAAGTCTCGGGAAGTCTTCGCGGATGCGGAAGCCCGGTCCCGGATGCACCGCCGCCGAGGTGGGCGCCTTCTTGCCGTTGCCCGCCCTCGTCGTCGCATCCGACACGTCCGTCCCCACCGCCATCGTGCCTCCCTCGGAAGTTCGGTCGGCCCCATCGTGGCACGCACTCCCTGAGAGCGGGTCGGCGCACCACCACCGGCGGACGGCCAATACCCTCCTCCCCCGTGACGCGACGCAAGGTGGCCTTCGTCGAGTTCACCCCGTCCGGGGGGCTGTTCCAGTTCTCCGCGCAGCTGGCCGGTGGCATGGCCGCGGTCGGCGACGAGGTGCACTTCTACACCGGGCCCGATCCCGAGCTCGGCCCGCAGCACCCCGACGTGCGGGTGCACGCGACCCTGCCGACCTGGCACCCCGCGGACACCGAACCCGTCGGGAAGCTGGTCAAGAAGCTGCGCCGCGGTGTGCGCGCCGGGCAGCTGGCGCTCGCGTGGATCAAGGTGATCGCGCTGCTGGCGCGGCTGCGCCCGGACGCGGTGCTGTGGTCGTCGTGGCGGTTCAGCATGGACGCCGCCGGGGTGCTGATCGTGCGGCGGCTGCTGCCGAAGGCCGCCCTCGCCCTCGTCGCGCACGAGCCGGTGCCGCGCAAACGCGCCGACACCACCCAGGAGCGGCACGGCCGCGTCCTCGACCCGGCGCTGCAGAAGGCGTGGTCGAGCCTCGACGCGGTGTTCGTGCTCGGCGAGGCGGCGAAGGAGACGGCGATCCGCCGCTGGGGCATCACCTGCCCGGTCGTCGTGGTGCCGCACGGCGACGAGTCCGCGCTGCGCGGCTCGGCTCCGGTGCCGCCCGCGGGCGAGACCGAGCCGGTGATCCTGTTCTTCGGCGCCTGGACCGCCTACAAGGGTATCGACCTGCTGTTCGACGCGATCCCCGCGGTCAAGGAGAAGGTGCCCGAGGCGAGGTTCGTCGTCGCCGGGTCGGTGCAGGGCGTGGACGGCCCCGGCCTGCTCGCCCGGGCGGAGGAGCTCGGTGTGGACGCTCGCCCCGGCTACGTCGCGACGGAGGACGTCCCTGCGCTGTTCTCCGCGGCGCGCGCGGTCGTCACCCCGTACCGGCGGGCGACGCAGAGCGGTGTGGTGCACCTCGCCTACACGTTCGAGCGCCCGGTCGTGTCCACCGCGGTGGGCGACATCCCGTCGGCCGTCAAGGACGGCGTCACCGGCCTGCTCGTGCCGCCGGACGACCCGGCCGCGCTCGCGGACGCCCTCGCCGCCGTGCTCACCGATCCTGATCTGGCGCAGCGGCTCGGCAGGGCAGGCGCGGAGTGGCTGGCCGCGGAGGCGTCGTGGCCGGTCGTCGCGCAGGAGGTGCACGACACCCTGGAGACCGGGCTCGCGGGTCGCCGCTGAACCCCCGCCGGGGGTCCGTGCACCCCCTCTCGGGTGTCTGCAACCCTGATGCCCGTGAGCATCCTGTGCTACCACTCCGTGACGAACGGTTGGGACGACCCGGTCTCCGTCGAGACCGCTGACTTCGAGCGCCAGTGCGCGGTCCTGGCGCGCAGCACCACGGTCGTCCCGCTGCGCGGGGTGATCGACCGGCTCGCCGCTGGCTACTCCGTCCCGGCGGGCACCACGGTGCTCACCTTCGACGACGGCTTCGCCGACTACGTCGAGCACGCCGTCCCGATCATGGAGCGCTACGGCCTGACCGCGACCATGTACGTCGTCGCGGGCTCGCTCGAGCCGGGCGGCATCGCCGTCGACTGGATCCGCGGCCTCGATCCGGCCGACGCGCCGCCGCTCATGACTCCCGAGCAGATCCGCGAGCTGCACGACCGCGGCTGGGAGATCGGCAGCCACACGATGCGCCACGCCGACATGCCCACCTTGTCCGAGGCGGAGTGCCTGGCCGACTTCAAGGAGTCGAAGGAGCTCCTGGAGGACCTGCTCGAGGCCCCGGTGACGTCGCTGGCGTACCCGTTCGGCCACCACGCGCCGCACGTCCGCCGCGCCGCCGAGCTGGCCGGGTACCGCATCGCGCTCGCGCTGCCGGAGGGCCCGGAGGAGGCTGGCCCGTACTCGGTGCCGCGCACCGGCATCTACCGGGGCAACCCGGAGTGGAAGTTCCGCGTCAAGAACAGTAGGTGGTACGCACACGTGCGCACCTCGTCGCTCTACCAGAAGGTGGCAGGGCGTCGCACCTAGGGGATCAGGGGGATCATGTCACGCACCGCGCAGCTCGCCGCGCTCTTGAAGCGCACCCGCCTCGACCGACTGGCGCGGCTCTCCTGGCGCGGCCTCCTGGTCCTGAACTACCACCGCTTCGGCCGCCCGTCCGAGGCCGACGACCCCGATCTCTACAGCGCCACGCCGGAGGACTTCGCCGAGCAGGTCAGGCTCCTCGCGGACCGCTTCGAGATCGTGCCGGCCGGCAGCACCGAGTGGCGCCACGGCGGCCCCGCCCGCCGCATCGCGATCACCGTCGACGACGGCTACGCCGACCAGATGGTCGCTGCGGACATCCTCGCCGCCCACGGCGTCCGGGGCACGTTCTTCGTCACCACCGGCTTCATCGACGAACCGCACCACGCCTGGTGGGACGAGATCGCCTGGCTCACCCGCACCCCGGTCGATCTCCCGCCCTCCAAGTGGCTGCCCGAGGGCCTGCACCCCAGCTCCCCGACCCACTTCCGCAAGGCCGTCAACGCCGCCTACAAGAGCCGCGCCGGCACCGAGGGTGAGGAGTTCCTCGAGGCCCTCTCCGCCTGGACCGGCCGCCCCCGCCTCGCCCGCGAGAAGGCCGCTGACAGCTGGATGACCTGGGACGACGTCCGCAAGCTCCGCAGCATGGGCATGGAGGTCGGCGCCCACAGCGTCACCCACCCGGTCCTGGCCACCCTCTCCACCGACCGCCAGGAGCAGGAGGTCACCGGCTCCATCCAGCGCCTCCGCGCGGAGCTCGACGAGCCCATCGACCTCTTCGCCTACCCCGTCGGGGCCAAGGTCAGCTTCGACGAACGCACCCGTGCCGTCATGGCGGCGAACGGCATCCGCCGAGCCTTCAGCTTCTACGGCGGCGTCAACCCCCGCAAAGGCGACGTCGACCAGTTCGACATCCACCGCGCCGGCGTCTTCTCCGTGCACACCCCGGAGGTCGTCGCCGCCATGGGCGCGCTGCCCGGCCTCCTCTGCACCCCGGCCCGGCACGCGTAACAAGGAATTCACGGTGATCGGGGTTTTCGGTCGTCGTTTCCTTCTCGGTCGTTCGGTGACGCCGACATCTTCTGCGTGGTGGTGGAGGGCGCTGTAGCCGTTGTCGTTGGGTCATCGGCCGGGAGGTGCGCGGACAGGTACGCCATGCCGTCCGCCCGCGACGGCCGCACCGTCAGCCGCCGCCCGCGCGAGCCCGCTCCTCGACCTGCCCCGGGGTGATCTCGGCGACCAGCCGCTCGGCCAGGTTCCGCAGCCGTTCCAACGACAGCGTGTCGATCCGCTGCCCGGCCAAGCGGTCATCGACCTGGGCCGCTCGTCGGGGTCCAGGTGGTGAGTGGCCTCCGCCACCGCTGCAGCCCTCGAGTGATCCAGCCGCCCACTGCGAACAGGCTGCGGGCGTGGTCGAGCCCGGCAGCCAGATCCCGGGCGATGGGCAGGCGTCTGCGGGCGATGCTGGGTGTCACCTGCAGCGCCCGCGCCGCTCGATCGATCACCACCGGTCGACGTCGTCGGGATCGGTGATCCCGCGAGCAACCCGATCGTCGACCAGGGCGTGAGCGGCGGCGAGCATCCTCTCGTCCTGCCGCGCCACTCACCCCGACCGAACGCAAGGCTCACCGCACCGTTCGCGAGACTCGCGGGACCGCGACAGCGGCCTACGCCCGAACCCGCGCCGTCACCTTCCGAGCCACCCGCACCCCGGCCCGAGCAACCCTCTTCACCCGCCGCGGCAACGCCCCCACCCCGGGCGCATCGACCGACCCCGTGACCACGACCAGCTCCCCGGTCTTGGTCGCGTCCTTGTACTCGTGCTTCCCCCGCCCCAGGTCGACGACCCCGATCCCGTGAGCGGCGGCCCCCTCCAGGAGGTGGAGCAGCACGAGGATCCCCGGCGAGTACTTCCCGTAGGCCGGGTCGTACGCCGGGAACCACCACGACAGCACCGAGGACGAGTGCAGCCCCGCATGGGCAGCGACGGGGACGTCGCCCGCCCACAGCACCGACAGCGCCCCGGAGCACGAGGAGGACCGCAGCTTCATCAGCCCCGACACCAGCGCCACGATCCCCGGGTCGGCGAACCGGTCCCACTCCCCCAGCTGCGCGTACTGCCCCGACTTCCACCGCATCAGCGCCCGCAGTGCGGCGTCGTCGGTGGAGGCGAACTCGAAGCGGACCTCGCCCACCTCCCGCTCCAGCTTCCGCTGCTTGCGGAACATCGACGACAGCCACTTCTTCGACCGCGCCCGCACGGTCTCGAGGTAGGCCTCGTAGCCGTCGGGCATCGCGATGATCGGCGAGCGTTCGCGGCGCACCCGGTAGGCGCCGGCGGGCACCTGTTCGTCGAGGAGGGTGTCGAAGTCCCAGCCGATCAGCCCGGCGGACCGCAGCGCCGCACCGCCCGGGACCGAGGCAGCGGGCGCCAGCGCCCAGCCCTCGCAGTCGGACAGGCCCGACCCGATCGGGCGGGCGATCCGCCCGTGCTGCTCGATCGCGAGGAAGCCGCAGATCTGCCCGGCGTCCTCGGCGACGAGCACGCGCGCGGCGTCCCGCACCTCACCGACGGCCTGCGCGTACTCAGGGGACAGGAACGGGTTGCGCGGCCCGCGCTGCGCGTACTCCCGCCACAGCGCCAGCTCGGTGCTGCCCAGTTCGGCGGGGCGGACGCTGGTGCAGCGCACGGGGAGCACACTCCTCGGGGTCGACGGCCGGATGCGCCGGAAGTCTCACACGCGCCGTTCCGGGCCCGCGCATCGCCCGGCCGGCGCGGCACCGGGCATCATGAACCCACCCGAGCGGCGGAGGGAGGCCGGGCGTGCGCAAGCGCATCGTGCTGCTCACGGTCGTCGCCGCCGCGGTCGCCATCATCCTGTTCGTGATCCCGCTCGCGCTGATCGCGGAGCGCTTCTACATGAGCGTGGAGGTCGCCGAGCTGGAGCGGGAGGCCAACTCGGTCGTCTCGGACGTCAGCGGCGACATCCAGCGCGGCCGGGTCCCGCCGCCGGCGTGGATCGAGGACGAGATCAACGCCGCGATCTACGACCACCGGGGCGTGAAGGTGGCCGGGGACGGCCCGCCGCTGGCGGACCAGGCGGTGCGCAAGGCCATCAACGAGGGCGAGGTCGAGCACTCCGACGACGACCTGGACGAGCTCGTCGTGGCCGTCCCGATCTTCCACGACGGCGACGTCGAGGCGGTCGTGCGCGCCACCCGCAGCGGCGAGCAGGTGATCGAGAACCTCGCCTACCGGTACGCGCAGATCGCGGCGCTCGCTGTGCTCGCCGTGCTGGTCACGTGGTTGCTGGCGCGGCTGATGGCGGCCCGGCTCGCCGGCAGCGTCGAGGACCTGTCTCGGCGCGCGCTGCGCCTGGGCGACGGCGACTTCACCACCGACGACACCGTCACCGGCATCCCCGAGATCGACGAGGTCCGCTCGGCGCTCAACGCCACCGCGACCCGCTTGGACGCCCTGCTCGCCCGGGAGCGCGCGTTCTCGGCGGAGGCGTCGCACCAGCTGCGGACCCCGCTCACCGGCCTGCAGCTGCGCCTGGAGGCCGCGCTGCGCTCCGGCCGCGAGGACCACACCGCGGCGATCATGGCGAGCCTCGCCGAGGTCGACCGGCTGGAACGCACCATCACCGACTTGCTCGCGCTGGCCCGCGGCACCCGGCAGAAGGGTGTCCTCGACCTGACCGGGCTGCTGAACGAGGTCGAGCAGGTGTGGGGGCCGCGGCTGACCGCCGAGCAGCGAGCGCTGCGGTTCGCCGTGGAGGACGATCTCCCGCCGGTGGAGGCGTCGACGGCGGCGATCCGCCAGGTCCTCACCGTGCTCATGGGCAACGCGCTGGAGCACGGCCGGGGCACTGTCACGGTCGGGGTCCGCGACATCGAGGACGCGGTCGCGATCGACGTCGCCGACGAGGGCAGCGTCGAGGTGGGCGCGGGCCAGGACCTGTTCGAACGCCGCGAACCCGACGCGGAGGGGCACGGCATCGGGCTCGCGCTGGCCCGGCGCCTGGTGGAGGCCGAGGGCGGGCGGCTGCAGCTGACCTCGTCGGACCCGACGAGGCTGACGATGTTCCTGCCGGTCAAGCCGCCGCAGATGGCCGAGCCGCCACCCACCCCGGAGCGGGGCGTCCAGGGGGTGCTGCAGCTGCCCACCGGCTGGACCCGTCCCTGAGCGAGCGCCTCTAGGCTGATCGTGTGGCCCGCATCCTGCTCGTCGAGGACGATCCCACGATCGGCAAGGTCCTGGAGACCAGCCTCGCGTCGTCGGGCAACCAGACCACCTGGGTCACCTACGGCCGGGAGGCGCTCGACCAGGCCGCAGCGGGGCCGATCGATCTCGTGCTCCTCGATCTCGGCCTGCCCGACATGGACGGCGTCGACGTGTGCCGGCGGCTGCGCGCAGAGCAGCCGGGCTGCGTGATCGTGATGCTCACCGCCCGCCAGGAGGAGATGGACGTCGTCGTCGGGCTGGAAGCGGGCGCCGACGACTACCTCACCAAGCCGATCCGGCTGGGCGAGCTGCTCGCCCGGGTGCGGGCGCACCTGCGCCGCGGCGGCGCGAACACCGTCCCGTCCGGGGTGATGACGTTCGGCGCGCTCACCGTCGACACCGGCAGCAGGCGGGTCCTCGTCGGGGGGCGCGAGGTGCCGCTGCGCGCCAAGGAGTTCGACCTGCTCGCCCGGCTGGCCGCGGAGCCCGGCGTCGCGCTCTCCCGCGCCACGCTGATGGCCGACGTGTGGGACGACCACTGGATGGGCTCGACGAAGACGCTGGACGTGCACGTGGCTGCGCTGCGCCGCAAGCTCGAGCAGGCCGCCGGACCGGTCACCGCACCGTTGCCACGCATCGTCACATTGCGCGGGTTCGGTTACCGGCTCGAAGAGACGCCGGCCACAGGCTGACGACCGCTGGCCGCTCCAGCAGAGCCTGCCGTCGTTTTCCCGCGACCTCCCGAGCAACCTCGGGTCAGGATGGACGTGGCCGCTCCCCAGCCACCCCACCCGGGTGTCGCCCGGCCCGGTCCCGCGGATCACCCGATGGGATCGCCGTGGACCCGTTCTCCGCGTGCGGTGATTACCGTCGCGGCACGAGTCCCGACCGTGCCGTTCCCGGAAGGATCAGCAAGACCTCATGCGCGCACAGCGAGTGACGAAGCCCGGACGCGCGGCGCACCGCCGTGTCGCCCGCCGGCCCGGTCGCGGCCTGCGGTCCGGCCTGGCCGGTGCCCTGGTCGCGGGGCTCGTCATGGTCGCCCTCGGTCTGCAGGACGCCACCCCCGGACCGCTCGCCGCCCTGCTCGACAGCCGCACCCGCCCGCTGGCCGACCAGCAGGCCGTCCAGCAGGAGGCCGCGGCCGAGCCGGCCCCGCAGGCCACCGCACCCGCCGCGGAACCGCCCCCGGAACCCGCCCAGGAGCAGCCGGAGCAGCAGCAGCCGGCGGCGACCGCCGAGCCGGAGCGGATCGGACCCGTCCCGCCGCCGCTGCCGTCGATGCCGACCGGCCCGGTGATCCGGGTCGCCAAGGGCGGCTCGATCGCCGACGCGCTGGCCGAGGCGAAGCCCGGTGACACCGTGCTGGTCCCCGGCGGCACCTACCCCGGCGGGCTCGACGTCGAGGTCGACGGCGCGCCCGGCAAGCCGATCACCATCCAGGCCGTGCCCGGTGAGAAGGTCACGATCACCGGAGGTGGCGGCGGGAACGGGCTGGTCAGCCTCGACAACCGCTCCTGGATCACCATGATCGGGATCTCGGTGAAGGGCTCCGGCCGGCACGGCATCTACGCCCACCGGGCGAGCAACATCGTGCTGCGCGACTGCGAGGTCGCCGACTCCCAGGACGGCGGCATCGTGTTCCTGGAGTCGAAGAACATCAAGGTGCAGCGTTGCGACATCCACGGGAACAACGCCCGCGGCACCAGCGCCTCCAACGAGGCGATGAGCTTCGACCACACGGAGAACTTCGAGATCAGCTTCTCGACGGTGCACGACAACGGCGAAGAGGGCATCGACGCCAAGTACGAGTCGCGCAACGGCAGGATCTTCAACAACACCGTCGACGGCAACCGCGGGCCGAACATCTACATCGACTCCGCGCGGGACATCGAGGTGTTCAACAACACCGTCACGAACACCACGCACGAGTCGAAGGCCGGCATCGCGATCGCGGTCGAGGACTACTCGGAGACCCGCCGCGCGGCCAACATCAAGGTCTACAACAACGTGGTCCGCGGCAACGCCGGCGGCGGCATCGGTTTCTGGACCGAATCCAGCGGCACCTTCTCCGGGATCCAGATCATCAACAACACCGTCGTCAAGAACGCCAAGAGCGACCTGAAGTTCGACGGCGGCAGCTTCACCGGCACGAACATCCTGCGGAACAACATCTTCGGGTCCGGCAGCGCCGGCAGCTTCGCCGCCGACAACAACATCTTCGGCGCGATCGACGGCATCCTCGACGGCGCGCTCAAGCTGATCAAGGGCTCGAAGGCCGCGGGCGCGGGCAACCCCGAGGGCGCCCCGGCGTTCGACATCACCGGCATCAAACGCGGCAGCCGCATCGATCTCGGCGCTTACCAGGTGACCGTGGAGAACACCGTCGCCAACCCCACGACGGCGCTCACCGGCCTGGTCAACGAGATCCAGGCGGCGACGAGCCAGCTGACCCAGGGCCTGGTCAGCGCGGTGCTCGGCTCGGCCTCGCGCACCCCCACGGACGCGTCCGGGGCACAGGAGACCGTGCCGGAGCCGGTGACCCCGACGGCGGACTGAGCGTCAGGCCGCTGCCTGCAGCCAGGGCTCCCAGGCCGGGAGCGGCTCCGTCGCCAGCACGAGGGCCGCTCCCGCTCGGCTCGGCGCCTTGGGCGGCTTCGCGAGCTTCCAGCCCAGCTCCTCCAGGAGCCGGTCGGCTTTGCGCGAGTTGCAGGCCCGGCAGGCGGCGACGCAGTTCTCCCAGGTGTGGGTGCCTCCGCGACTCCGGGGGATGACGTGGTCGATCGTGTCGGCGCGGCGTGAGCAGTAGGCGCAGCGGCGGCCGTCGCGGCGCAGCACCCCCGCGCGGGTCATGGGGACGGACCTGCGGTAGGGGACGCGCACGTAGCGGGAAAGACGCATGACGGTCGGGGCGTTGACCGTCAGGTTCTCCGAGTGGAAGGCGACGACGGGCGATTCCTCGACGCACTCGGCCTTGCCGGAGAGGAGCAGCACCACCGCGCGCTTGGCCGTGACCACGGCCAGCGGCTCGAAGGTGGCATTCAGTAGTAGGACCCGGGACCCCGTCGGGAGCGCGCCCGGGTTCGGCGAGCTCCCCGGCGGCGGCTCCTGGCTGGAGTCGACGCCGTCGGGGTCAGGTTGTCGGTACCTCACCTCGACCACCTCCCTCGTGAGATCAGACCATAACGAGGGCGGGTTACGCACGTGTGATATAGAGGCGACTTCTACTCCCGGGCGAGTCACGTGGATCACCCAGGCGACCTGCGATGATCAGTTCTCGGCTCGGACAGCGGTGTCGAGCGCTCGTGCGACGTCGGCGACGAGGTCGGCGGTGTCCTCGCAGCCCGCGGAGAACCGCAGGGTCCCGGGCGCGACGTCGTCCCCCCATCGGGCGCGGCGATCAGCGCTGCTGCGCAGCCCGCCGAAGCTGGTCTCCGAGGCGACGAGCTGCGACGCCTCGAGGAACCGGGCGACCGCGTCGACGGACGGCAGGGTGAACCGCAGCAGCCCGTTCCAGCGCCGCATCTGCCGGGCGGCCACGGCGTGCGCGGGATCAGACGGCAGGCCGGGCCAGCGCACGTCGGTGACGCCGGGGCGGTCCAGCAGCAGCTCGGCGACCGCGCGAGCGTTCTCCGCCTGGCGGGCCAGCCGGAGATCGAGGGTGCCCAGGCCGCGGTGCACCAGCCACGCCTCCATGGGACCGGGGATCGCGCCGGACCGGGTGCGGGCCTCGCGCAGCGCCGCGGCCAGCGCCGGGTCGCGGGTGCTGACGTGCCCCAGAACGACGTCGCCGTGCCCGGAGAGGGCCTTCGTGTCGCTCGCGACGACGAGATCGGCACCCAGCTCGAGCGGGCGCTGCCCGAGCGGCGTGCAGGTGGTGTTGTCGACGGCGAGCAGCGCCCCGGCCGCGTGCGCCGCAGCCGCGACGGCGGCGATGTCGGTGACGTCGAGCCCCGGGTTGGACGGGGTCTCGACGAGCACCAGCCCGGCCCCGCGCACGTCGGGCACCGGGCCGGTCGGGGCCGTACGGATCCCCACGCCGAGCGGCCCCAGCTCGGCCTGCGCCAGCGACCGGGCCAGGTAGTAGCCGTCGGAGGGCAGCACGAGATCGCCCTTCAGCGCGCCCAGTCGCAGCACCGCGGCGATCGCGGCCATGCCGGAGGCGAACACCACGCACTCGCCGCCGTCCAGCTCGCCGATCGCGCTCTCCAGCGCCCGCCACGTCGGGTTGCCAGCACGGCCGTAGAAGTCGGTGGGCAGGTCGGGGCCGACGCCCAGATCGAACGTCGAGGACAGGACGGGACCCGGGTGCGTGGGCAGGCCGGGCCCGGGATCGGGCCGGCCGCCGTGCACGCAGCGCGTGCCGTCGCCGCTACTCGGGCCGAGGGGCACGCGTGATCAGTTCCTTGCCCATGTCCGCCGCGGACAGGCCCTCGTGGCAGACCCGCCGCACGGCGTCCGAGATCGGCAGCTCCACCCCGTGGCGCCGGCCGAGCTCGCAGATCGACAGGCACGACTTCACGCCCTCCGCGACCTGTCCGTGGTTGGCCTCCTCAGCCTGGGCGAGGGTCTCACCGCGGCCGAGCCGCTCGCCGAACGTGCGGTTGCGCGACAGCGGCGACGAGCACGTCGCGACGAGATCGCCGAGCCCGGCCAGCCCGGCGAACGTGAGCGGGTCGGCCCCCAGCGCCACTCCGAGCCGGGACATCTCGGCGAGCCCGCGGGTGATCAGCGTGGCGCGGGTGTTGTCGCCGTATCCCAGTCCGGCGGCCATGCCGCAGGCGAGCGCGATGACGTTCTTCCCGGCCCCGGCCAGCTCGCAGCCGATGACGTCGGTGTTGGTGTAGGCCTTGAAGTAGCCCGCGGTGATGGCGTGCTGCAGCGCGACCGCGCGGTCGTGATCGATGCAGGCGATCACGGTGGCGCTCGGCTCCTCGGCGGCGATCTCCCGGGCCAGGTTGGGGCCGGACACGACGGCCACCTGCTCCGGCGGCACGTCGGCCACCTCCACGATGACCTCGCTCATGCGCTTGAGCGTGCCCAGCTCGACGCCCTTGGCGAGACTCACCAGCGTCGCGTCCCGCGGCAGCAGGTCGCGCCATCCGGCCAGGTTCTCGCGCAGGGTCTGCGACGGCACGCCGAACACCACCGCGTCGACGCCGTCGAGCGCCTCCGCTGGGTCGGTGGTGGCGGTGATCGTCGGCGGGAGCACGATCCCGGCCATGTAGTCGCGGTTGATGTGCCGTTCGTTGATCGAGGCGGCCACCTCGCGCCGGCGGGCCCACAGGATCACCTCGCGGCCCGCATCGCCGAGCACCTTCGCGAACGCCGTCCCCCACGATCCGGCGCCGAGGACGGCCAACCGCTGCACGCGGCGCGTCACGAGGCGCTCCGGCGGAAGAACTCGGCGGGCGCGGGCTCCCCGCGCACCTCGGCGACCAGGTCCCGGACCCGGGTCATGATCATGTCGGTGACCTCCCGCAGCAGTTCGCCGTCCACCGGCTTGCCGCGGTACTCGGACAGGTCGATCGGCGGGCCGAACCGCACGGTGATGTCCTTGCGCGGCAGCGGGCGGAACTTCTTGTTGTAGCCGTCGTAGACGTCGCGGGTGCCCCAGTGCGCACACGGGATGACCGGCACGTCGGTGGCCAGCGCCATCCGGGCCACGCCGGTGCGCGCCTCCATCGGCCAGCCGGCCGGGTCGCGCGTGATCGTGCCCTCGGGGTAGATCACGACGACCTTGCCCCGCTGCAGCTCGGCGATGCCGGTGCGCAGGCTCTGCTGCGCGTCGGCGGTGTCGCGGTGGACGGGGATCTGCCCGGTGCCGCGCATGATCGTGCCCAGCACCGGCTTGCGCCACAGGCTGTCCTTGGCGAGGAACCGCGGTACCCGGCGCGCGCGGTGGACCATCAGGCCGGTGACGACCGGATCGAGGTGCGAGATGTGGTTCGCGACGACGATGGCGCCGCCGGTCGGTGGCAGGTACTGCTTGCCCTCGTAGTGCACCCGACCGGCCAGCCAGCCCATCGGGTAGAAGAAGACAGCGCAGAACCCGATCCAGAAACCGCCCTTCTCACGCTTCACGAGCCTGAGTCTTCCCGGCGGGCCGCCCTTGGTCCACAACCGGGCCCCTGGGGTGCACCATGGACGGGTGACGCCTCCCCCGCCGTTCGGCCTCGTCGTGCCGGTCAAGGTGCTCGCCGCGGCGAAGACCCGCCTGCGCGGTGCCGCTGACGACGGCGTCGGCGAACCGTCCGCCCACGCCCGGCTCGCCCTCGCGCTGGCCCACGACACCATCGCCGCGGTCCGCGGGGCCTCCGGCGTCGGCAGGCTCCTGGTGGTCAGCTCTGATCCGGTGGTGGCCGCCGAGCTGGGCGCGGTCGGCGTCGAGGTCGTGCCGGACGGGCCGGTCGCCGGGCTCAACGCCGCCTACCGCCACGGCGCCGGGCTGCTGGGGACCGACGGTCCGGTGGCCGCGCTGCAGGCGGACCTGCCGGCGCTGCGTCCGCAGGAGCTGACCGCGGCGCTCGCGGCCGCGTGGGTGGCGTTCGGCCACGGCGCACCGGCCGCGTTCTGCGCCGACGCCGAAGGCACCGGCACCACCCTGCTCGCCGCCGCACCCGGGCAGCCGCTCGATCCGCGGTTCGGCGACGGCTCCGCGGCCGCCCACCGCACGGCCGGGGCGCAGGAACTGGTCGGTGACTGGCCGGGGCTGCGCCGCGACGTCGACACCCCCGACGACCTGCGCGCCGCCGCCGAGCTGGGGCTCGGCCCGCACACCCGCTGCGTGCTGGCCCCCACGAGCCCGGACTGCTGATCCCCGGTCACGGCGTGCAGGTGAGGACGTTCACGCCGGGCTGCCCGCCCACGTCCAGGCTGGTCGCCCGACCGTCCGGGCCGATCGTGAACGTGACCTTCGAACGCTGGTCGCCCAGCTCGGGGGACTCGATGATCGTGAAGCTGTCGCCGCTCCAGTGCGTCAGCGGGAACGGCCGCCCGTCCGGGCCCTCGTGCAGCACCAGCTGCCCGTCCTCGGCGGTGACGGTGAACGCCCCGTAGTACGGGTTGCTGCACGTCCCGACGTACGCGCTCAGGTCCCGGGCCGGGGCGGCGTTCGGCGGCGGCGCGGCGAGCTCCGGATCGGGCTGGAACAGCGGGGCGACGCGCTCGGCCCAGGCCGTGGTCCAGTCCCGGGTGGGGCCGCCGCGCACCACGTCGTCCACGATCGTGTCGGCGATCGCCTCCGCGGCGCCGATCGGGCTGCCGTTGGTCAGCACCACGACGCCGAGCCCGAGCTCGGGCAGCAGCACGGCCGTGGTCGCCGCGCCGGTCGTGAACGCCCCGGAGTGCGACCATCGCACGTACCCGAGGTGGTCGACGTCCACGTTCCACCCCAGGCCGTAGAACGCGCCGATGGTCTCGGGGCCGGTCGGCGGCGTGCGCAGGATGTGCGGGGTGTGCGTCTCGGCCAGCGCCTCCTCCGCCACGATCCGGGTGCCGTCGAGCTCGCCGCCCGCGAGCTGCAGCCGGATCCACCGGCTCAGGTCCTCGACGGTGGAGGAGATCCCGCCGGCGGGCGCCTGGGCGTCCGGGTCGCGACCCGGCCCGATCTGCCACGAGCCGCCCACCCGGATGTGCCCGGTGGCCCGGTCGGGACGGGCGCGGTAGTCGGCGCTGCGCGCGCTCGACGAGGTCATGCCGGCGGGGCCGAACAGCTCCTGCTGCATCAGGTCCTCGAACGTGGTGCCGGCGACCCTCGCTGCGGCCTCCCCGGCGGCGGTCATCCCGAAGTTGCTGTAGGAGTACGTCGCGCGGAACGGGTCGAGCGGCACGTACCGGATCCGCTCGAAGATCGCGGCGCGGTCGTAGCCGATCTCCTCCAGCCGGTTGCCGGTCAGGCCGGGCAGGCCGCTGCGGTGCGCGTAGAGATCGGCGAACGTCACGTGCTCGGTGACGTAGGGATCGCTGAAGACCAGCTCGGGCAGGTGCGGGTGCACCGGGTCGTCCCAGCCGAACCGGCCCTTGCCGACGAGCGCGGCGAGGGCCGTCGAGCTGACCGGCTTGGACAGCGAAGCGATCTGGAACACGGTGCCCGGGCCGATCGGGTCCGGCTTGCCCAGCTCACGCACCCCGTACCCCTTGGTGAACACGGTGCGGTCGCCGTGCACGACACCGACCGCGACACCGGGCACCCCCGTTGCCCTCATCGTCGCGGCGACGACGTCGTCGATGCGGCCGAGCGCGTCGTCGACCTGCGCCTGCGGCACGTCGGTGGCGGGTGGCGCAGTGGCCGGACCGGCCGGGTCCGGGGAGCCGGGCGAACAGGCCAGTGCGCCCCCGAGCAGCACGACGAGCAGGAGTACGACGACGATCCGTCGGTCCATCGGGGTCACCTGCCTCGGCTGTCCACATCGGCCTCGTTCACTCGCCGGGGACCGTCAGTCCGTTAACGCCCGGGCGTCGGCCGGCTGCGGATTCGCTAGAGTCGCGTACGTGGGTCGAGCAAGGGACCGTCGGTGATCGTCACCTGCCCGAAGTGCTTCTCCTTCGACGATGTGCTGCCGCCGCGGCGCTCGCCGGACGGGCGGATCGACTACACCTGCACCGGTGACCACGGCGGCGAAGGCCCGTTCCGGTGGAGCTCCACCCCCGACGCCGTCGACCTGCCCTCCCCGCGCCGGACGGCGGCTTCGTCCTCGTCGTCGGCCACCCGGGCGCCCCGGGCTCCGCGCGCGCCGCGCCCGAACCCCGACGACGCCTCCATCGACGAGCTGCTCGATCCGCTGCTCGCCTGCGTCAACCCCGGCGAGCCGTTCGTCGAGTACGGGGTGGTCGAGTACCGCTTCCGGCAGGCCCGCCCCGACCTGTTCCTGCAGCACGTGCGCGAGCGGGGCCACGTCATGCTCGGCACCCGCCGCAACCTCGCCGCGTCGTCGTCGCGGTTCACCCGCGCGCTGCGCAAGCTGGAGAGCGCGGGTCAGCTGGTGTCGGTGAAGGGCCCGGGCACCGGCGCGTGGCGCTACGAGCAGTCGATCGGCTACTGGGCCCGCCCGCCGCGACCGTCCGGCCCGCTGCTGACCTGGTCGATGTTCTGCGCCACCCAGGGCCGCAGCGCGGAGTGGACCGCCGAGGACCGCGCGCTGTTCGACACGCCGTGACGGGCCGCGCCGCGTTCGGGTGATCGCCCGAGCTGCGGTTGTGCGGGCCCGCGGGTGCTGGTCCACTGAGGAGGGCCGCGTCGCGCCGGTGGCTCGGCCGGGAGCGATGGACCCGACGCGCTCAGGGAGCGGCGCATGGCTGATCCGGCTCGCACCGACTTCTCGGTCGACCTCGTCCGCACCGAGCCGGGGATCTGCGTCGTGACCGTGTCCGGCGCGCTCGACATCAGCACCGAGGGGCGGGTGCGCGCCTTCCTGGCGGCCGCGATCGCCACGCCGGGGACGGCCCTGGTCGTCGTGGACGTCGACCGGGTCACGTTCGTCGGGGTGAGCGGCCTGCGCGCCGTCCTCGACGCCCGCGCGAAGGCCGCTGAGCGCGGCATCGCCGTCGAGCTGGTCGGCGACCAGCCCATCGTGCGGCGGCTGCTCGACGTCGTTGCCGCGCACGGCACCGGCCCCGGGCAGCTCCCCCTCCACCCCGACATCTGCAGTGCGCGCCGCCGCCTGGCCTCGTCACTCTGACGGCCGCATCGGCATCGACCCTGCCGTCCGAACGGCCGAACCGGACACTGGGCCACCTGTGATTTCACGGTTTGACTGCAGAAGATCTCTTGCGACAACTGTAGGTTTCGGCACAGGATGGTCAGGGGACGTGGACATCGAGCCCGTCGAGGAGGAGGCAACGGTGAAGCAGCACGACTCGGACGTCACGGATCCCATCAGCGCGGCCTTCCGCATCGACGACGCGGCCCGCGCTGTGCAGGCCATCCACGGCGTGCGGGGTCGGCGCAGGACCGTGCGGGACACCGCCGTGCGACCCGGCGCGCGACCGACCGCCGGGACGTCGCCGCATTCGGGGTCGTCGTCCTGAGGCCGTGGCCGTGACGGCGATGCCGACGGGGGCGACGATGCCGACGGTGGCGACGCATCCGACGACCGCGGCGCCCCGGCAGGTGACGCGGTCACTGCGATCGCGAGCTGCGACAGGGACCCCGGCCCGCCCCGGGGCGGTGCCGTCCGGCCTGCGGGCCGGGCGGCGCCCCGGCGCCGACGACTGGTACGTGGTGCCGGTGACCGGCCTCTTCGACGAGGCGGCCGCGCACCGCGTGGTCCGCCTGATCTGCGCTCGGCTGCACCTGCTCGACACCGGCCGGACGCGCCTGCGGCACATCGCGATCGACGTGTCCGAGTGCGCGGGCCTGACGGCCGAAGGACTGGAGGTGCTGCTCGGCTCGCTCCCCGCCGCCGCGGAACGCGGGGTGGGCGTTCACCTGGTGGGACGGGGTGCACTGACCCACGACGTGCCGCTTCGGGCGCGTCGCCTGCTGCACCGCTTCAAGGTCTTCCCGACACTGGCGGCCGCCCGCGCCGCCTTCGACCACTGAGCCGTATCGAACCGCGCCGTATCAGACCGAACCACCGTAGCGAACTCGACGCGCAACGCCCCGGCCCGTGGCCGGGGCGTTGTCGTTGCCAGGTTCGAAACCGGTTCGACGCTGCTGGTCGACGCGGCTCAAGACACCGACGGCGCGGACGGCGGCGCCGAAGGCGGCTGCTGCGTGTCCGGTCCGCCGGGCCCCTGCTGCGGCGGGTACTGGGGCGGTGGATCCTGCAGCGCCGCCGTCACCCTTGCGAGCCGGCTGCGCAGATCGTCGATGATCATCTGCGCGTCCTGCCGCTCCCGGGCGAGCTGGTCCTGCAGCTCGACGATGCGCGCGGCAGCGTCGAGCGTCATCCCGTCGTCGAACAGCTCACGCATGCGCTGCGCCAGCGCGAGCTGGCGGCGGGAGTAGCGGCGATGTCCGCCGGGTGACCGGTGCGGCGCGAGCACGCCCGCCGCGTCGAGGCTGCGGAGGAACGCCGGCTGCACACCGAGCAGCTCGGCGGCCTGGCCCATGGTCAGCGCGGGGTAGTCCGCGTCGTCGAGCTTGCCGACACCTTCCGGCACCCGTTCACCTCCTCCCGACGCTGCCGCGTCACGCCTCCTCTTCCCGCGGGCCATATCTGTTGATGCTACTGCAGATTCTCTGCGGGTCACGTCACCCGGGACGGATTCGATCCAGACCACATTCCGGGCCGGGACCGGACCGCTCCGCAGCGCGCCCGTCAGGCGTCGATCTGGGCGCGCTCCGGGCCCGCGTTGATCGCGATGCGCCGCGGCTTGGCCTTCTCCGCGACCGGGATGCGCAGCGTCAGCACACCGGCGTCGTACCGCGCGTCGATGCGTTCGGTGTCGAGCCCGTCGTCGAGGAACAGCTGCCGCGTCATCGACCCGTGATGCCGCTCCGCGACCTGCATCTCCACGTCGCCCCGGGTCGTCGGATCGGGCCGCTCCGCCTTCACCGTCAGCGTGTTCTGCTCCACGCTCACATCGATCGCGGACGGATCCACCCCCGGCAGATCGATCGCGAGCACGTACGTGTCACCGTCCCGCCACGCGTCCATCGGCATCGCGGACGGCCGCGCGAACGCGCTCACGACCCCCAGCGCCTGCTCCGCAAGCCGATCAAGCTCGTGGAACGCGTCGGTCCGCATCAACATCGCCATCCATCCCTCCTACTGAAATCTGTCCTCCTGACAGCAGAAGTGATGTGGTTACCACGGGAACCGGATCCACCGACTCCCGATACCTCCAAGGGTAGATGTAGAAAATCTCTACTGCAAACTGACGGTTGTCCGGGTATGTCCAGCTCAGGAGCCCGACCCGGGCTGCGGCTGCTCGCCCGGTTCCCACCTCGGTCGCCGCATCCGCGCCACCCGGTCCACGACGACCCGAGAGCACACGTCACGAAGCCGCGCCGGCGGCGGGCGGCGAACCCTTCCGTTCGCGCACCCGCCGCCGGCGCGGACAGGACGGCGACCGACCGATGGCCTCCGCGGCCACCGAGTCCGGGGCGGAGCCGTCGCGGCGATCCGTGGCGGTGCCCGAGAGCGACCCGGGGAGCGCCGGAGCTACCCCACCTCCGCCATCACGCCGTACCCCTCCATCGACTTCTTGAACTGCAGCGGGTCGCAGTCGACGAACGTGTCCGGGGAGAACTCCGCGTCCGCCATGACGCCCCACGCCTTCCTCCGCTGCATCGCGAGGTTGCCCGCGTCGTACAGCGGGAAGATGAGCGACTCCCGGTAGTACTTCTCCATCGGGAACTTCTTGTCGACCGCGTTGACGCCGACGATGCGCATGCAGTCGAACACGACGCTCTGCATCAGGTCTCCGCAGAAGGTCTTGTTCATCGCCCCGAGGGCCTGGCCCTCACTGTCGTACATGTCCATGTAGTGAGCGGCCTTCCAGCACATGTACCGGGCAGCTTCGATCTTCGCGGCGATCTCGGTGAGGAGGTTGCCGACGGCCTGGTGGTTGATGATCGGGCGAGCGCCGCCACCGGTGAAGGTCCTGGCCCAGTTGAGCGCGAACTGGTACGCGCCGCGGGCAACACCGACGGCGGCGATGCTGGCCACGGGGCCGGACCAGGTGAAGTTGCGGTTGATGACGAGGTCGCCGTCACCGTGGGCGAAGAGGTTCTCCTCGGGCACCCGGACGTCGCGGAACGTCATGGTGACGTTCTGGCAGGTGCGGTGCCCGATCTTGTCGATCACCTCGTACTCGATGCCGGGGGTGCCGCGTTCGACGAGGATCGCGCTGAGGCCTTCCTTGCCCCCCTTGGTGCGGTCGGTCCGCACGATGCACAGGTTCACGTCCGCGCCCTGCAGGTCCCACCCGCCGGCGTTGCAGGGCCAGTGCTTCTCGCCGTTGAGGACGTACTCGCCGTTGGCCTTGTCGTGGTCGGCGACGAGCTGGATCCCCGCGGTGGGGCTCGGGTGATCGAAGTTGGCGGTGCCACCGCGTTCGCTGACGACCCAGCCCGCGAGGTAGTCGGTGCGTCCGCTCGACGTGGCCTGGCCGATCCACTTCTCGCACTGCTGTTCGCTCCCGAACCACGTCAGCGGCATCAGCGCGAGCCCGTTCACGAGCACGATCGTGGGGAAACCCGGGTCGACGGCGCACAGCTCCTCGGCGGCGATCATGAAGTCGACGTTCGACAGGCCGCCGCCGCCGTACTTCTTCGGGAGGAAGCTGGTCGGCAGCCCCATCGCGGAGGCCTGCTCGAAGGCCGGCTTCATCGCGAGGAAGGCCTCCTGCGGATCGGTCAGCGCGTCGGCGCGTTCGGCGGCGGGTCGGACCACCTCCTGCGCGAACTCACGCATGCCGTACTTGAGCTTCTTCTGCTCCGCGGTCAGTTCGAAGTCGATCGACACGAGCGTTCCTCCTCGTCGAGGATGAGTGCGGGCCGTGCGACGGCGCGCACCGGTGAACCCGCGGAGGGCTTCGGCGCGAGCGCAGGACGGCCAGCGGCTACCGGCGGATGTCGGTGCTCCCGGTGAGCCCGAGCGCACCGCGAAGGCCTTGATCGTTCACGGCGATGTCGTCGAGGCCGGCGGCGTCGAGGACAGCGAAGTACGCGGCGACGGCCTCGGCGAAGACGTTGCGCGCCCCGCACACACCCGCCACCCGGCAGAACCTGACCGGACCGAGGCACTCGACGACGGCGTGGTCCGGTTCCATGGCCCGCATGACCTCGCCGACGGTGATGGTCGCCGGGTCGCGGTGGAGGCTCACGCCGCCGCCGCGGCCAGGGGTCGTGCGAACGAGATCGGCGGCGACCATGCGCTGAACCACCTTGTCGAGGTGGTGCCGGGACACGTGGTGCGCTGCCGCGATGTCGGCGATCGAGCCACGCCGTCCAGGAGCCACACGCAGGAAGAGCAGGACGCGCAGCGCGTAGTCGGCGTGGTTGGTGTGCTTCAAGCCAGCTCGTCTCGATCGAGGGTCCGGCGGACTCTACCTCTCCTCGACGACGTCGGACGCCCGAAGCGCGTCGCCCGCCCGGAGTCGGTCACGTCCACACCGGGCGGTGGCCCGTGGCGACATCCACGACTCCGGCACCCGCGAGCGCCGGGTCGCCGTGGCCGACCCGATGCATCGCTCTCACAAAAACTCGGTACGCCGAATACTACTTCAGGGATGACCCGCATCACAAGCAGTGCCTCGACGCCGCAGCCCACCAGGAGAAGGACCTGGTCAGAGCCCCGTGCCAGCGGCGAACCTCGCTGATGCGGTAGCAGCTCTACCGTGATCACACCGGCCAGCGCTCGACGTCCAGCGCCGCGAGCCGCTCCGGATCACCCACCACCTCGTAGCTGTCGATCCGCGCTCCGTCGAAGACGAAGATGATCGCCACCGTCAGCTCCCCGTCCCGGACCACGACCGCACCGGGTGCGCCGTCCAGCAAAGCCGGTTCCGCCTCCCGCGCCGGCCCGGCGAAGACGAGCGCCTCGGCCGCGATCTCCCGCGCCCCGCACACGACCTCCGACCGGCCGGGCGCGAGGAGCACCGGATCCACCCGCCGCACCGCCTCCGGGGAGAGCACGTCGAGCAGCGCCGCGATGTCACCGCGCCGCAGCGCATCCAGGAACCGTTCGACGACCCGCCGCCGCCCGGCCAGGTCCTGCGGCGCCGTCGCCCCCGCCTGCACCCGCCTGCGCGCCCGCGCGCCGAGCTTCTTCGTCGCCTCCACCGACCGTCCGAGCACCACCGCGATCTCCGCGAACGGGACCGCGAAGACGTCGTGCAGCACGAACGCGACCCGCTCGGCGGGCGACAGGCTGTCCAGGACGACGAGGAGCGCGCGGCCGACGGAGTCCGCGACCTCCGCCTCGGCCGCGGGGTCGACGGGACCGGGCTGGTCGATGCAGTCGCCGGTGAGGAGCTCGGGGCGGGCGCGCCGGGCCCGGAGCCGGTCCACGCAGATCCGCGACGTGACCGTCGTCAGCCACCCACCGAGGTTGCCGATCTCCTCCACGGAGCCACCTTGCAGCCGCAACCAGGCGTCCTGCACCGCGTCCTCGGCGTCCGGCACCGATCCCAGCAGCCGGTGCGCCAGCGCCCGCAGCCGCGGCCGGTGCGGCTCGAACAGGGCGGCGAGCTCGTCGTCGTTCATGTGTCCCTCTCCGCGCTTCGGCTCCGTCACCCCGGTTGACGTCCCGCGCACCCGGCGCGGGACACGACCCGCGGAGAGGGAGATGCGGCCATGAGCGTCCTGGTGGTGCAGTTCAGGGTCGATCCAGCCGACGTCGCGCAGGTACAGGCAGCGCTGACGGCGATGTGCGAGGCGCTCGCCGTCGAGCAGCCGGCGGGGACCCGGTTCGCCGCCTGCAAGCTCGCCGACGGCGTCAGCTTCCTCAACATCCTGCAGCTCGACGAGGGGGCGCCGAACCCGCTGCCGGAGATCCCGGCAGCCCGGGAGTTCCAGCAGCGCATGATCGCGTGCGCGCTCGGCGACGAGCCCCCGGCCGCCGCGCCGGTGACCGTCGTGGGTTCATACGGCCTGCTCGAGGAGGTGCCGGCACGGTGACCGCCGCCTACACCTGCGTGGCCGTCGCGACGATCGTCGCCACCGCGGGCATCGCGGTGGCCGACTTCGCCAAGGCCCCGTTCGTGCTGAAGAACGCGGCGGCGGTCGGGGTACCGGAGTCCTGGGTGTACCCGCTGGCGACGGCGAAGGCGGCCGGCGCCGCCGGGTTGCTGCTCGGCTTGTTCGGGGTGCCGCTGGTGGGGACGGCGGCGGCGATCGGGCTCGTCCTGTTCTTCGTCGGCGCGGTGCTCACCCACCTGCGGGCGGGCGACTGCTCCGCGCAGCTGCTGTTCCCGGGCGGCTTCCTCGCCCTCGCGACGGGGACGCTGGTGCTCGGCCTCCTCAGCCATTGAAAGAAGTGCGTATTCCGCACAAGTGTGCGTGATACGCTCACCAGCGTGTCGGAGCTGCCACCCCCACTCCTGTTGCTCGTCCACGGCGCCTGGCACGGCGCGTGGGCCTGGGATCCCGTGCTCGCGCACCTCGCGGCCGCCGGCGTCGACGCCCGCGCCGTGACGCTGCCGGGACCCGGCCGCGCGCCGGGCCGGGCCGATCTGGCCGGCCACGTGGCCGCGCTGCGGACCGAGATCGACGCTGCTGGGCGGCCGGTCGTGCTGGCTGGGCATTCGTACGGCGGCGCCGTGGTGACGGAGGCGGCCGCCGGACGGCCGTCGGTCACGCACCTGGTCTACGTCGCCGCGTTCCTGCTCGACGAGGGCGAGTCGTGCGTCGACGCCAACGTGCCGGCGCCGGAGTACCCGGAGGGCATCGGGCCCGCGCTGCACGGCGAGCACCTCACGGTCGACGCCGCCTCGGCGCGCCTGATGTTCTACGACGATCTCCCGCCCGCCGCGGCCGACGCCGCGATCGCGCGGCTCACACCGGAGCACGTCGGCACGGTCACCAGCCCGGTGGGCGCTGCGGCGTGGCGCGAGGTCCCCAGCACCTACGTCGTGTGCGCCCGGGACCGAGCGATCCCGCCGGCCGCCCAGCAGCGCATGGCCGAGCGCGCGACCGCGCGGCACGTCCTCGATCGCGCGCACTCGCCCATGCTCGGCGCGCCCGCGGAACTGGCGACCCTCCTCGCCGACGCGGTGCGCACGGCGGGCCCCGGTAGGTTCGAGCCGACAGGACGGCACGGCGAGGAGTGAGAGCAGCGTGGCGGCAGCACCCGACCAGGGCACCGGCGAGGACGCCGCGGAGAAGCCGGAGCGGGAGCCGTACTTCATCAAGTCGGTGGAGCGCGTGTTCGCCGTCATCAAGGCGTTCGACGAGGACCACCCGGAGATGACGCTCGCCGACATCGCCCGGATCACCGGCCTGGACCGGGGCGCCGCCCGTCGGTTCCTGCTCACGCTCGTCGACCTCGGCTACGTGGCCCAGAACGGCCGGATGTTCTCGCTGCGGCCGCGGATCCTCGAGCTCGGCTACGCCTACCTGTCGAGCCTGAGCCTGCCGGAGATCGCGCTGCCGGTGATGGAGGACCTGGTGCGCCGGGTGGGTGAGTCCTGCGCGCTGTCCGTGCTGGACGACACCGACGTGGTGTTCGTGGCGCGGGTGCCCACCCGCCGGTTCCTGAGCGTCTCGATCAACGTCGGGGCGCGGTTCCCGGCGCACACGTCGTCGATGGGCCGGGTCCTGCTCGCGGGCCAGCCCGACGACTGGCTGGACCGCTACCTGGAGACGGTGTCGCCCGAGCACCTCACCGACAAGACCGTCACCGATCCCCAGGAGCTGCGCCGCACGCTCATGCAGGTGCGGGAGCAGGGATGGGCGCTGCTCGACCAGGAGCTGGCCGAGGGTGTGCGCTCGCTCGCCGTGCCGCTGCGGGACAAGTCGGGCAAGGTCGTCGCGGCGCTGAACGTGTCGAGCCACGCCGCCGACGTCGAGACGGTCCACCAGTACCTGCCCGACGTGCTCGAGGCGGCGGCCGCGATCGAGGAAGGGCTCGGCCGCATCCGCTGACCGGGCGTTCCACCCGGCGGACCTCCACGTTCTTGTCCAGACACCTTCGCATCGTTTACTATACGCACAATTGTGCGGTATCCGCACACTGACCGACGAGGAGCACTGTGGCTGTCAGGGGAATGACCGGCGCGGGCGACCACGACCTGGTCGTGGTGGGCGGCGGGCTCGGTGGGATCGCGGCCGCGCTGGCGGCGGCCCGACTGGGCCGTCGGTCCGTGCTGGTCTGCGAGACCGACTGGCTGGGCGGGCAGGTGTCGAGCCAGTGCATCCCGCCCGACGAGCACCCGTGGATCGAGACGATCGGCCAGACCCGCGGCTACCGCGAGTTCCGCGCGCGGGTCCGGGCGTTCTACCGCGACAACTACCCGGTCACCGCCCGGGCCCGCAGCCAGCAGCGCTTCAACCCGGGGCTGGGCAACATCGGCCCGCTCACCCACGAGCCGCACGTCGCGGCGCTGGTGCTGGAGTCGATGCTGGCGCCGTGGATCAGCCGCGGGCTGATCACCGTGCTGCGCGAGGCCGAAATCACCTGCGCCGCCGGCGACGGCGACGAGGTGCGGGCGCTGCAGGTGCGCACCGCGGCCGGCGACGTGGAGCTGACCGGCCGCTACTTCCTCGACGCCACCGATCTCGGCGACGTCATCGGGCTGGCCGGGGTGGAGCACGTCATCGGCGCCGAGAGCCGCGACGAGACCGGCGAGCTGCACGCGCTGGCCGGTCCCGCCGATCCGCTCGACCAGCAGGCGATCACGTGGGCGATGCTGCTCAGCCACCGCCCCGGCACCGACAACACGATCCCGCGCCCGGCCGGCTACGCCCGCTGGCGCGAGTTCCGCCCGCCGGAGTGGCCCGGCCCGCTGCTGAGCTGGGAGGTCAGCGACCACGTCACGCACCGGCCCAGGCTGCGCCCGCTGTTCACCGACCGCCCGACCGCCGGCATCACCTACGACCTGTGGCACGCGCGGCGGATCCTCGCCGCCGACCAGTTCGACGGCGATTGGGCGGACGTGACGGTCGCGGCCTGGCCGATGATGGACTACAGCCGGTTGCCGCTGCTCGGCGTGCCGGACGAGACCCGCGAGCAGGCGCTGCGCGAGGCGCAGGAGCTGTCGCTGTCGTTCCTGTACTGGATGCAGACCGAGGCGCCGCGGCACGACGGCGGCGTCGGCTACCCGGGCCTCTACCCGCGCTCCGACCTCACCGGCACCCCCACCGGGCTGGCGAAGCTGCCCTACATCCGCGAGGGCCGGCGGATCCGCGCCGAGTTCACCCTGCTCGAGCAGCACATCGGGGTGGCGGCGCGGCCCGGTGCCGACGGCGCCGAGCGGTTCGCCGACAGCGTGGGCATCGCCGCCTACCGGATCGACGTGCACCCGTCCACCGCGGGCCGGCCCGGGATCGACATCGACACCTGGCCGTTCCAGCTGCCGCTCGGGTCGTTCCTGCCGGTGCGGGTGCGCAACGTGCTGCCCGCCGGCAAGAGCATCGGCGGCACCCACATCACCAGCGGGGCGTACCGGGTGCACCCCGCCGAGTGGTCGATCGGCGAGGCGGCCGGGGCACTGGCCGCGTTCAGCATCGCCCGCGGCGTCGTCCCGCACCAGGTGCGGGCCGATGCCGAGCTGCTCGACGAGTTCCAGTCGCTGCTCACCGGCACCCTCGGGATCGAGCTGGAGTGGCCCCGCTACGGCGCGCTGACCGCCCGCGACCGCATCGGCTACGCGCCCATGGACGACGAGGTGGAAGCGGAGGTGGGGGCGTGACCGGGTCGCTCGCGGCGGCCGACGCCGCGATCCACGCGTTCACCCAGATCCTCGATCCGCCGCTGACGGGCGGTGCGGGACCGCTGGCGGGCCTGCGCGTCGCGGTGAAGGACAACATCGACGTCGAGGGCGTGGTCACCGGGCTGGGCCGCCCGCTCGACGAGCACGAGCCCGCCCGCCGCGACGCCGCCGCGGTGGCCCGCCTGCGAGCGGCCGGGGCAGTGATCGTCGGGAAGACGAACCTGCCGGAGTTCGCCTCGTCGGCGGTGACCACGAACACCCACTACGGCGACACCCGCAACCCCGCCGACCTGACGCGCACGGCCGGCGGATCGAGCGGGGGCTCGGCCGCGGCGGTGGCCGCCGGGATGGTGCCGGTGGCGCTGGGCACCGACACCGCGGGCTCGGTGGTCATGCCGGCGGCCCTCACCGGGTGCTGGGGCTACCGGCCCACGCACGGGCTGATCGACACCGCGGGCGTCGCCCCGATGAGCCCGACCCTCGACACCGTCGGCGTGTTCGCCGCGGACCCCACCGACCTGCTCCGCGTCGCGGCGGTCCTGACCCGGCACCCGCCCGCGCCGCCGCCCGCCGAACTGCGCGTGGGGCTGCTCGGCGATCCCTTCACCGACGCCGATCCGGCCGTCCTCGACGCAGTGCGGGCGGCGCTGGAGGACGCGCCGGCGATCCCGGTCACGACGATCCCGGTGACACTGCCGTCGGCCCGCACCGCCGCGGCCCACGGCCGCGCGATCTACCTCGACGAGGTGCACCGCAGCTTCGCCGCGCAGCTCGACCCGGCGCGCACCTACGCTCCCTCGGTCGAGGCCCGCCGGGCCGCCGGCGATCCCGCCGCGGCGGCGTCGGCCAGGTTGTTCCGGGCCCGCTGGCAGGCCGAGATCGCCACCGCGCTCGACCTCGTCGACGTGCTCGCCGCCCCGGCCACCCCCGTCGTCGCACCCCCGTTCCCGGTCGCGGACGAGGCCGCGCTCGTCCGCTTCACCTACCCGTTCTGCCTGGCCGGCCAGCCCGCCGTCGCCGTCCCGTGCGGCACCGCGGGCGGGCTGCCGGTGGGGCTGCTCCTGGTCGGCCGGCGCGGCGCGGACGCCGCTCTGCTCGCCGCGGCCGCGCACCTCGATCCCGCTGGAGGCACCGCCCGATGACCCTCTACCTGCACGAGACCCTCGATCCGGTGCGCGCGCCCGGCGCGCACACCCGCTACCTCGACGAGCTCGGCCACGTCGTCCGCACGCAGGGCAACGCCGAAGGCTCCGCGGGCGGGCGCTGCATCGCCGTCTGGGTCCCGATCTTCCTCACCGGTCAGTGGCCGCAGATCGTCAGCTTCTGGGAGATGCCCGGCGGATGGGACGGGTTCGCCGAGCACTTCGACACCCATCCCGAGCTGTTCCACCCGCCCCTGGAGCGCTGGTACGGGGAGCGCAGCGGCGGGTTCGACCGGGTGCTCGTCGGCAGCGACTACTCCCCCACCCTCGACGAGATCACCGAGCGCGGCCTGCGCGCCCCGGTCGTGCTGCAGGAGACCGTGCGGCTGCGCCCCGGATCGGCACCGGACTACGTGGGCGCGCTCGGCGAAGTCAAGACGCGGCTCGCCGACCGGCCCGACGTCGACGTCCTCGGCGCGTACAGCGTGGCGTTCCGCAACGCGGGCGAGGTGCTCGTGCTCTGGGCGTTCCCCGACGTGGCGGCGCTGGTCCGCACCCGCTCCGCGCCCGAGCAGTACCCGGAGCTGCAGGAGTGGGCGAAGGTCTCCGCCGGTCTGGAGCTGGCCAACACCGGTGTGGTGCTGCGCCCGACCGGATGGTCCGCGCTGCGATGAGCCGGGTCGCGCTGATCACCGGCGGTGGCGGGGACATCGGCGCCGCGACCGGGCGCGCACTGGCCGCCGCCGGGTGGATCGTGGTGCTCGCCGACCTGGACGCCGAGGCCGCCCGCGCCGCCGCGGAGGACATCGCCGGAGCCGAGGGCCGGTTCCTGGACGTGGCCGACACCGGCTCGTTCCCCGCGTTCGTCGACGGGATCGGCGCCGATCACGGCCGCGTCGACGCGCTCGTCTGCGCCGCCGGTGTGGAACCGCCGCACACCCTGGCCGATCTCGACGTCGCCGCGTGGGACCACACGCTCGAGGTGAACCTGCGCGGCCCGGCGCTGCTCGCGCAGGCGACGCTGCCGTGGTGGCGGCGGGCGGGCGGCGGGTCGCTGGTCAACATCGGCTCCCGCACCTGGCTCGGCGGCGCCCACCCGGCCTACGCGGCCTCGAAGGCCGGCCTGGTGGGGCTCACCCGCTCACTCGCGCTGGAGCTGGCCGGGCTCGGGGTGCGGGTCAACGCCGTGGCGCCGAGCTTCGTGCCCACCAGGTTCGCCCGTCAGCGCGGGGACGCCGCCGTCGTCGCCGAGTTCGCCGAGCAGGTGCGGCGCACCAGCCCGCTCGGCAGGCTCGTCACCCCCGAGGACGTCGCGGCGGCTGTCGCGTTCCTCGTCTCGGACGGCGCGGCGATGATCACCGGCGAGGTGCTGCACGTGTGCGGTGGCACCCAGCTCCCGGCGTTCCCCCGGCGGGCGGTGCCGGCATGATCCGCTTCCTCGTCCGCCGGCTGGTGCTGGCCGTGCCGACCGTCGTCGGCGTCTCGTTCGTCGTGTTCCTGACCGCCAAGCTGGTTCCCGGCGACCCGGTGGCGAGCCTGCTCGGCCCGCTCGCCACCCCGCAGGCCCGCGCCGAGCTCGTCGCGCACCTCGGCCTCGATCGGCCCTGGCCGGTCCAGTTCGTCACCTGGCTGGGCAACGCGCTGCGCGGCGATCTGGGCATGGCGATCCACGAGCCGCGGGCGGTCGCGGAGATCGTCGCGTCGTCGTTCGGGGACACCGCGCTGCTCGCGCTGGCCGGCGGCCTGATCGCACTGGTCGGCGGAGTGGTGCTCGGGGTGCTGGGAGCGATGTACCCGAAGCGGCTGCCGGGCCGGCTCACCTCCGGGCTCTCGGTCGTGGCGATGTCGGCTCCGCAGTACTCGGTGGCGCTGCTGCTGGTGATCGTCTTCGCGGTGCACCTGCGGGTGCTGCCCGCCGGCGGGATGACCGACCCGATCGACGGGGGCGGGCTCGCGGACCTGCTGGTGCACATGGTGCTGCCGGCGGTCTCGGTGGCGCTGATCCCGCTCGGGGTGATCGCGCGCATGTTCCGTTCGGCGCTCACCGAGGTGCTGGGCAGCCCGTTCGTCGAGGCGATGCGGGCACGCGGCATCGGCCCGGTGCGGATCGCGCGGCACGCCGCCCACAACGCGCTGCCCGCGCTGTTCACGATCACCGGCCTGCAGCTGGCTTACCTGATCGGCGGCGTCGTGTTCGTCGAGACGATCTTCTCGTGGCCGGGCATCGGCCTGACCCTCTACAACGCGATCTCCACCCGTGACCTGCCGCTGATCCAGGGCGGTGTGCTCGTGGTCGCGGTCTCGTTCGTCCTGATCAACATCCTCGTCGACGCCGCGCACGCGCTCGTCGATCCCCGGGTGCGGAGGTAGAAGTGACGGTCCTCCCCGTACGCGCGCGGCGCGCACCGGCCGCGCTCGTCGCCGGCGGCACCCTCGCCGCTGCCCTCGTGGTGCTGGCGGTCGTGGCACCGCTGCTGCCCCTGCCCGATCCGAACGCGGGCGACCTCACCGCCCGCCTGCTGCCCCTGGGCACCCCCGGCCATCCGCTCGGCACCGACGGGCAGGGTCGCGACCTGCTCGCCCGGCTGGTCGTCGGGACGCGGCCGTCGCTCATCGCCGGGATCGTGCCGGTGCTGGTGTCGGGAGCCCTCGGCACCGCGCTGGGCATCGCCGCCGGGATGGGCGCCCGCGCGCTGGAGAACCTGATCATGCGCTCGCTCGACGTGCTGTTCGCGTTCCCGTCGGTGCTGCTGGCGATCGCGATCGCCGCCTCGCTGGGCGCGAGCCTCGCCAGCCTGGTCGTCGCGCTCTCGGTGATCCTGGTACCGGCCGTGGCGCGAGTGGTGTACGCCGAGACAGCGGGGCTGCGCTCGCTCGACTTCGTGCAGACCGCCCGGGCCAGCGGTGCGCCCGCGGCCGTGATCGCGCTGCGGCACGTGCTGCCCAACGTGCTGCCCGCGGTGGCGGTGTACTGCTCCGCGCTGGTGGGGCTGTCCATCGTCGTCGGCGCCGGCCTGTCGTTCCTCGGCCTCGGCGTCGCACCGCCGCAGGCCGAGTGGGGCGCGATGCTCAACGACCTGCGCCAGAACCTGTTCAGCAACCCGTCGCTCGCGCTGGCGCCCGCGATCGCGATCTTCCTCGCGTCGGCGGTGTTCAACGTGCTCGGTGAGGGCCTGCGGGCCTGGTTCGACGTGACGTCGAGGTGGTCGCAGTGAGCGCCCCCGAGGACACCCCGCTGCTCGAGATCGAGCACCTGTCGGTGACGTTCGGCGCGGCCCACGCCGTGCGCGACGTCAGTCTGCGCCTCGACCCCGGTGGCACCGTCGTCGTGCTGGGTGAGTCGGGGAGCGGGAAGTCGGTGACGGCGCGCTCGGTGCTGCGGCTGCCCGGCCGGCGCGCGAGCGTCCGCGGCCGGATCCGGCTCGCCGGCTGCGACCTGTTCGCCCTCGACGAGAAGGCCATGCGTCAGGTGCGCGGGCGCGACATCGGCTTCGTCCCGCAGGACCCGAACTCCTCGCTCGATCCGCTCCGCCGCATCGGGACGCAGGTGGAGGAGGTGCTGCAGGTCCACGGCGCGGTCGCCGACCGCCGCGCTCGGCGGGCCCGGGTGGCGGAGCTGCTGGCGCTGGTCGGCATCCCCAACCCCGCCCGCACTGCGCGCAGCTACCCGCACGAGCTGTCCGGCGGGATGCGGCAGCGGGTGGTCATCGCGATGGCGGTGGCCTGCGCCCCGCGGCTGATCATCGCCGACGAGCCGACGACGGCGCTCGACGTCACCGTCCAGGCGCAGGTGCTGGACCTGTTCACGACGCTGCAGCGCGAGCTCGGCACCGCGCTGCTGCTGGTGACCCACGACGTCGGGGTCGCCGCGGAGCTCGCCGCCGACGTGGTGGTGATGTACGCGGGGCGGATCGTCGAGCGCGGCCCCGCTGCGGCGGTGCTCACCGCGCCCGCGCACCCGTACACGGCGGGGCTGCTCGGCGCCCGCCCACGGCCCGGGCTGCGCCGCGGGGAACTGGCGGCCATCCCCGGCGGGCCGCCGCCGGCCACCGAGGTCGTCGATGCGGCGTGCGCGTTCGCCCCGCGCTGCGGCCGCGCCGAACCAGCGTGCAGCGCGACGGCGCCCGAGCTGCGCGACGTCGGCCCCGGGCGCGCGGCGGCGTGCCTGCTCCCCATCGCCCCGCTGCAGGAGGTGGGCGCGTGAGCCTGCTGTCCGTCGAGAACATCTCGAAGCGCTACGCCAACGGCGTCCTGGCCGTCGACGACGTCAGCCTGTCGGTGGCGCCCGGCGAGATCGTCGGGATCGTCGGCGAGTCGGGCTGCGGCAAGTCGACCACCGCCAAGATCATCCTCAAGCTGCTCGAGCCGGACCGGGGGACGGTGCGGTTCGCCGGGCACGACCTGGCTGACGTGCGCGGCCGGCGGCTGCGCTCGCTGCGGGCCCGGTTCCAGCTGGTGCCGCAGTCGCCGCAGACCGCGCTCGATCCGCGGATGACCGTCGGCGCCGCGATCGCGTTCAACCTACGAGTGCACGGCTGGTCGCGCGCGAAGATCCCGGACCGCGTCGACGAGATGCTCGACCAGGTCGGGATCGCGCCCAGGCTGCGTGACCGCTACCCGCACGAGCTGTCCGGCGGGCAGGTGCAGCGGGTCGCGATCGCTAGGGCGCTGGCCACCGGACCCGATCTGCTCGTCTGCGACGAGGCGGTGTCCGCGCTGGACAAGAGCGTGCAGGCGCAGGTGCTGAACCTGCTCGCCCGCCTGCAGCGCGAGCGCGGCATCGCGATCCTGTTCATCTCCCACGATCTCGGCGTCGTCGAGCACCTGTGCGACCGCGTCGCCGTCATGTACCTCGGTCGCGTCGTCGAGGAGGGCCCTGCGGAGGAGATCTGGGCGCGGCCGCGCCATCCCTACACGCAGGCCCTGCTCTCGGCGATCCCCGGCGAGTCGCGCTCGCGCATCGTGCTCGCCGGCGATCCGCCGGACCCGGCCGACGCACCCGCCGGGTGCGCCTTCCACACCCGCTGTCCCCGCGCCGTCGAGGAGTGCGCCCGACGGCGTCCGGACCTCCTCCCGCTCGCGGCGCCGCACCGCGACGCCTGCGCGCTCAGCACGTCGGCAGTACCCGTCTGATCCCCCTCCGCTGCACCTTCCGGGAGACCCCCATGTCCACAACCTTCACCCGACTGCGGACCGCGGCCGTCGCGGCGCTCACCGCCGTCGCGCTCGCCGCGTGCGGCACCTCCGGCGCAGGCTCGGGCGGCGGCTCCGAATCGACCGGCGGCACGCTGGTGATCGGGATGACCGCCGCCGAGATCCCCGGCGTCGACACCGTGCTGGCCTTCACCCAGGGCTTCGAGGGCGAGCGCTTCGTCAACTTCCAGCTCTACGACGGGCTGACCCGCTACGACCTGCGGCAGGACGAGGAGATGCCGGGCATCGTGCCGGGGCTCGCGACGTCGTGGGAGACCAGCCCCGACGGCCGCACATGGACGTTCCACCTGCGGGAAGGAGTGCGCTTCCACGACGGCACCCCGTTCGACGCCGATGCGGTGATCTTCGCGTTCGACCGGCTGATGAACCAGGAGAGCCCGTTCTACTACCCCAAGGCCGCCGGCGCGGCGCGGCTGTGGAAGGGCGCGATCAGCAGCTACGCGAAGGTCGACGACCGCACGATCACGATCACGACCGCCGAGCCGAACGGCCACCTGCTGACCGACCTCACGCTGCTCACGATCCCCAGTCCCACCGCGGTGCGGGCAGCGGGCAACGAGGCCTTCTCCGAGCACCCCGTCGGCACCGGGCCGTTCGTGTTCAGTTCGCTGGAGCCCGGTAAGCAGCTGGTGCTCACGGCGAACAAGGAGTACTGGGGTGGGGCGCCGAAGATCGAGCGGCTGGTGCTGCGCCCGATCCCGGACGCGAGCGCCCGCATCGCCGCGCTGCGCTCCGGTGAGGTGAACTGGATCGAGTACCCCAACCCCGACGACATCGAGGGGCTGCGGCAGGCCGGCTACACGGTGCTGCAGAACGACTACGACCACCTGTGGTACTGCACGTTCAACCAGGCGTCGACGGGTTGGTCCGACGTGCGGGTGCGACAGGCGGCGAACTACGCGATCGACCGCCGGGCCATCGCCGAGGAACTGCTCAAGGGCACCGCGGCGCCGGCGCTGCAGCACGCTCCGAAGGCGACCGCCGTGTACGACCCAGCGAACGACCTCTACGGGTACGACCTGGACAAGGCCAGGGCGCTCATGCGCGAGGCCGGGTTCGCCGACGGGTTCCGCACCACGCTCACCGTGCCGACCGGTGGCTCGGGCAACCTCGTGCCGGTGCCGATCGCCACGGCGATCGCGACGCAGCTGCGCGCCATCGGCATCGAGGTGGAGCTGCGGACGGTGGAGTGGTCGGCGTACCTGGCCGATCTCAACGCCGGCAAGCCCGCGGCGGGCGCGGACATGCAGTGCGCGTCGACAGTGACCTACCAGGCCGAGGCGCTGGTGCGCGGGCACTGGACGAAGGGCACGCCGGTCTACACCGGCAACTGGTCGGACGACCAGGTGGACGCGCTGTCGCTGAAGGCCACGCAGACCATCGACCCGGTGGCCCGGGTGGAGCTGTACAAGCAGGCCGAGCGCATCGTCAGCGAGCAGGCGCCGTACCTGTTCGTGGTGAGCGACCGCAACCCGCGCGTCGTCGCGCCGAGCGTGCACGGCGTGATCGCGCCGAAGTCGTGGTTCATCGACCTCACGACCGTGAGCGTGGACCGGCGATGAGGTGGGAGGTCACCCTCCCCCTCCCCGGCCTGCCGCTGCGCGGGCACCGGGAGCTCGTCGAGGCCCTGCCCGACCTGGGCTGGAGCGGGGTCTGGACCGGCGAGGGCGGCGGTCTCGACGGGCTCACCCCGCTCGCCGCGGCGGCGGCGTGGCAGCCGCGCCTGCGGGTCGGTACCGGTGTGCTGCCGGTGCAGACCCGCGGGCCGGCGGTGCTCGCGCAGACCGCCGCGGCGCTGGCCGGGCTGACCGACGCCGGGGTGCTGCTCGGCGTCGGGTCGTCGGTGCCGGCGCACGTGACGGCGCTCAACGGGATCGGCTTCGACCGGCCGTACGCGCGGGTGCGCGACACCGTCCGGTTCCTGCGCGCGGCCGTGCGCGGACAGCTCGTCGACGAGGACTACGCGACGTTCGCCGTGCGCGGGTTCCGGCTGCCCGCGCCGGCGCGGCCGCCGAAGATCGTCGTCGGGGCGCTGCGCCCGCGCATGGTCCGCCTCGGGCTGGACGAGGGCGACGGGGTGATCACGAACATCCTCTCGGCGGCTGACCTCGGCGCCGTGCTCGCCGCGGCCGGACCGGTGCCGGGCGGCAAGGAGATCGTGGTCAAGGTGTTCGTCTGCCCGACCGAGGACGCTCGGTTCGCCCGTGCGACCGGTCGCCGGTTCCTCGGCTGGATCACCAACCAGCCGCCGTACCGGGCGTTCCACGACTGGCTGGGCCGCGGCGCGCAGCTGGCGGCGTCGCGGGCCGCGTTCGACGCAGGGGACATCCAGCGCGCCGGTGCGGCGATCCCCGACGACGTCGTCGACGCGCTGTGGGTGCACGGCTCGCCCGACGAGTGCCGGGCCCGGCTGGCGGCGTTCGCGCAGGCGGGTGTCTCGACCGTGCTGGTGTACCTCGCGCCGACGCCGGAACCGCTGCCGCTCGCCGCGACCCTGTCCGCGCTGCGACCGACGGACTCTCAATCTAGACATTGACAAGATGCCGACAGGGGCGCATCTTTACATCGACAAGATTGGAGATGCGCCCATGCCACCACTCATCGCTCTCACAGCCGTCACCGTCCTGGCGCTCATCGCCCGGCGTCCGCCGCTGCTCGCACTGCGGCTCGGGATCGCGGCGATGTTCGTCGTCACCGGTGCCGCCCACTTCATCGGGATGCGCGAGGAGCTCATCGCGATGGTGCCGCCCTGGTTGCCCGCGCCGGAGCTCCTCGTCACGATCACCGGCGCACTGGAGCTCGCCGGCGCCGTCGGCGTCGTGCTGCCGGCCACCGCACCGTGGGCAGCGGCCGGGCTCGGCACCCTGCTCGTGGCGATGTTCCCCGCCAACGTGCATCTCGCGCTGACCAACCCGGATCTGCCGTTCACCCAGCAGCTCGTGCCGCGGACGGTGATCCAGCTGATCTTCCTGGCCGCCACGACGACGGTGGTCGTCGCGTACGCGCGCACGCGGCGCAGCGCATCGACCGACGCAGCAGATCTCATCGCTCGTTGAATTTATTGCCCGCCAGGCCTACGCTGTCCGTGTCGGAGCGGGAAGGAGGGGCCATGGCCCCCAGCAGCGAGCACCAGACACTCCCCACGTCGACGACGACGTGCGCGGTGGTCGGCGGCGGACCGGCCGGGCTCGTCCTCGGGCTGCTCCTGGCCCGCGCAGGCGTGCAGGTGACCGTGCTCGAGAAGCACGCGGACTTCCTGCGCGACTTCCGCGGCGACACGGTGCACCCGACGACGCTCGACCTCCTCGAAGACCTCGGGCTGTTCGAGGAGTTCGACCGGCTGCCGCACTCGCGGGTCTCCAGGGTCGAACTGCCCACCGGCGACGGCGGCGCGGTCGTGGCCGGCGACTTCTCCCGCATCCGCCGGTGGGTGCGCCATCCGTACATCGCGATGGTGCCGCAGTGGGATCTGCTCAACCTGCTCGCCGACGCCGGCCGCCGGGAGCCCACGTACACGCTCCTGACGAAGCACGAAGTCACCGGCGTCGTGCGCGAGGGGAACCGGGTCGTCGGGGTCGACTACACCTGCCCCGAGGGCCCCGGCCGGCTGCTCGCCGATCTCGTCGTCGCGTGCGACGGGCGGTGGTCGGTGGTGCGGCGCAGCGCCGGGCTGCCGACCAGGGAGTTCGCCTGCCCCTTCGACGTCTGGTGGTTCCGCATCCCCACCTCGACGCGCGTCGGCGAGTCGCTGCTGCCGCGGCTGGGCGATGGCAAGCTCGTGATCGCCATCCCGCGCGAGGGCTACCTGCAGGCCGGCTACCTGGGCCGCAAGGGCACCGACGCGCAGCTGCGGGCGCGCGGCGTCGAGGCCTTCCGCGCCGACGTCACCGAGCTGCTGCCCGAGCTGGCCGACGAGATCGCCACGATCGAGATGGCCGACGTCAAGCACCTCGACGTGCGTATGGACCGGCTGACCCGCTGGCACGCGCCGGGCCTGCTGTGCATCGGGGACGCGGCGCACGCGATGTCGCCGGCCGGCGGGGTCGGCATCAACCTCGCCGTGCAGGACGCGGTGGCCGCCGCCCGTCGCCTCGCGGCCCCGCTGCGCCGGGGCGTCTTCCGGCGCAGCGGGCCGGAGGCGGAGAAGGTGCTCGCGCAGGTGCAGCGCCGGCGCACGGTCCCGACCGTGGTCGTCCAGGCGGTGCAGCGGCTCCTGCACGCCCGGCTGCTCATGCCGGCGCTGGAGGGGAAGGTCGCCGCGGCGCCGCGCGGGCTGGTGCAGCTGGTGCGCCGGGTCCCGGCGGTGACCGCGGTGCCGGCGATCGTCGTGGGCATCGGACCGCGCCCGGAGCGGGCCCCCGCGTGGGCCTGCCGCCCCGCCCGGGCCCCGGGGCCGGACCGGACGCGGAAGTAGGTGCGGCCACACCCCGTCGGTCAACTGCGCGCGAGATCGGCCAGCCGGAGATCCCGGGTGCGGGTGAGGTGCTCGGCGACCGCGTCCCGCGCTGCGTCGGGGTCCCGCCGCGCGACGGCGTCGATGATCCGCTCGTGCTCGGCGCAGGCGACCTCGATGCTCTCCTTCTGCACCATCACCGACCCGTCGAAGATCGTCAGCTGGTCGCACAACCGTGCGAGGGTGGACTCGATGGCGCGGTTGTGGCCCGCGCTCCACAGCACCCCGTGCCACTGCCGGTGCAGGGTGTGCGCCTCCTCCGTGTCCTCGGCCGCGACCGAGGCCTCGTGCAGGTGCCGGAGCCGGGCCAGCTCCAGCTCGGTGCGCCGCAGCGCCGCGCCCGCTGCCGCAGCGGACTCCAGGGCGATCCGCGCCTCGTAGATGTCGAGGATGTCCTCGGCGCTGCCCGTCTTCACCCGGAACCCGCGGCTCGCGCGCTCGATGAGCCCGTCGTGCTCGAGCCGGGCCAGCGCGATCCGGATCGGCGTGCGGGACACGCCGTAGCGGGCGCTGATGGCCGTCTCCAGCAGGACCTCGCCGGGCGCGATGTCGCGGTTGAGGATCTCCTCGCGCAGCCGCAGGTAGTGGCGGGAGTCCACGTCCAGCTGCCGCTCGCCGTTGTCGATCTCCACCCCTGATGCCCGCCCCACGGATCGCAGTATGTCAGACGCGGGTACGCGGACGAGCCCGCGCTGCCATGGCGTATCCATGCGTATCCGCATGGTGTCGAGACGCGCCACACGTTTACACGCGAATCCACATTGCCCTAGAGTTCCCGGCGTGCCGAACGAGGACGAGCGCCACCACCGTGCGCACACCGTTCGGCCCTGCCCGGACGCGGCACACGCCTTCCAGTTCTGCCGCTGCCGCCTCGCGCACCTGCGCCACACCCTCGGCACGTTCTGTCCGGCGTTCCCGCGGTGAGCTGACGAGCGCCGCCGCGCCGTCCTCGCCTCACCTCCGCGCCCCGGTCCCGACACCGGGCACCGGCCTGCGCGCCGCCCCCGATCGGCCCGTCCCCTTCCCGGACGCCCACCAACGGAGAACCCCGTGAGAACCCGACGCATCGTCCACGCCGCCATCGCGTTCCTCGCCGCCACCGCGCTGGCGGCGTGCTCCACCGGCACCGACTCCAGCGCCTCCCCGTCGGCCGCACCGGCCGCCGCCGACGCCGGCATCACGATCGGCATCGACCTGCCGCTGACCGGCGCGTCCGCGGCACCCGCCGAGAACATGCGCAAGGGCTTCGAGCTGAGGGCGAAGGAGATCAACGACGCCGGCGGCGTCAACGGGACCCCGATCGTCCTCGACATCCAGGACGACGCGGGCGACCCGACCACCGGCGTGGCGCTCGTCGACCGGTTCGCCCAGAGCAATGCGGTCGCGATCGTCGGGACCTACAACTCGCCGGTGGTGCTGGCCCAGTCCGAGGCCGTGGCGCGCGCCCAGATCCCGCAGCTGGTGTTCGCGATCAGCTCGGCGATCACGCGGCAGAACAACCCGTGGGTCTTCCAGACCGGCCCGACCGACCTCGGCCAGATCGACGGCATCGTCGAGTGGCTGAAGTCGCGCGGACTGACCAAGCCGGCGATCCTCACCGACACGACCGCGTTCGGCTCGGGCGCGAAGCCGGTGCTGGAGCAGGGCCTCACCGAGGGCGGCCTCACGCCGGTGCTCTCCGACACCTTCGCCGTCGACGCCGCCGACCTGTCGGCCGTGCTGTTGAAGGCCAAGCAGTCCGGCGCCGACCACGTCATCGCGTGGACCGTGGGCCAGCCCTACGCGACGCTGGCCAAGGGCGCCCAGCAGGTCGGCCTCGGCCTGCCGATCATCGGCACCGCCTCCGCGGCCGATCCCGCCGTGGCCCGGCTCGCCGGCGACGCCGCAGACAACCTGTTCTTCCAGGACTCGGTCAACCGGGAGAAGCCGCAGGTCAAGGAGGTCGTCGAGCGCTGGTCGGCGCACTTCGGCGGCACGGTGCCCAGCGACGCGCTGGTCGCCCACGACATGCTCACCGTGATCACCGACGGCCTGCGCGCCGTGGGCCCCGACCGCGCCAAGCTGCGCGACTTCCTCGAGACCTACCGCAACGACACGCTGCTCACCGGCCGCATCGACGGAGTCTGGCAGTACACGCCCCAGAACCACGTCGGCCTCGTCGGCGGCAACCTCGTGTGGAAGCAGTACGACAAGGGCACGATCAAGGTCGTCGACGGTTCCTGACGTGAACCAGCTGATCTACTTCGTGATCATCGGGCTCGGCATCGGCGCGGTGTACGCGCTGGCCGGGCTCGGTGTGGTCACGTTGTTCACCGGGTCCGGGCTGGCGAACTTCGCCCAGGGCGACCTGATGGTCCTGGGCGCGCTGGTCGCGGTGTCGGTGACGTCCGCGGGGCACGGCTACGTCGCGGGGCTGCTCGCCGCGGTCGCGGTCGTCGCCGTCGCGGGGGTGCTGCTGGGTGCGCTGTTCACGCTACCGATGCGGCACCGGCGCATGGACGTCGACGTCGTGATCATCGGGACGCTCGGGGTGGCGACGACGATGACGACGCTGGCCGGGATCTGGTGGGGCCGCCAGCCGCAGCGGCTCGACAGCCCGCTCGCCGGGGTGTTCGTCCCGGTCGGGGAGATGCGCGTGCCCGCCCACTACGTGCTGCTGCTGGTCGGGGCTGCCGTGGTGTTCGGGCTGGTGCGCTGGTTCCACCGGCGCACCGACATCGGGCTCCAGCTGCGGGCCGTGGCCAGCAGCGTGCCCGCGGCCCGCGACGCCGGTGTGCGGATCGGCCGGATGCTCGTCGTCGCGTGGACGATCGCCGCGCTCGTCGGCGGGGTGGCCGGGGTGCTCGTCGCGTCGGTGCTGCCGATCGCGCCGGAGAGCGCGCTGCCGCTGGGCGTGAACGGGTTCGCCGCAGCGATCATCGGCGGGCTGGCGAACCCGGCGGGCGCGGTACTCGGCGGGCTCGTCGTCGGGCTCGCTGAAACGCTCGCCGGCGGCTACCTGAACGACACGGTGCGGCAATCGGTCGCCCCGCTCGTCCTGCTCGTGGTGCTCGTCCTGCGTCCGGGCGGGTTGCTGGGCCGGGCCCGGGGAGCGCGGACGGTATGACCACGATCGCGCCCGCGGCGCCCGCGCGCCGCGACGTCTCCCCCGCCCGGCACTGGCGCTGGACGCAGCCCGGGCTGCTGCTCACCGGGGGCGCACTCGTCCTGCTGATCGACCCGGGCCCCTTCGACCTGCGGGTGATCACCCTGGTCGTCGCCTACGCGGTCGCGGCGACCGGCTTCAACGTGCTGGTGGGCTTCGCCGGGATCGTCTCGATCGGCAACTCGGTGTTCCTCGCCGCGGGCGGCTACGCCTGGGCGCTGCTGGCGACGTCGTACGGGCCGCTCGTCGCGCTGCTCGCGGGCGTCGTGCTGGCCGCGGTGATCGCCGCGCTCGCCGGGGTGCTGCTGCTGCGGCTGCGCGCCTACTACTTCGCGGTCGCGACGCTGGCGCTGGGCACGCTCGGCACGGTCGTCGTGCGCAACTGGACCGCGGTGACGAACGGGGACGCCGGCATCACGAACGTCGGCTACATCAAGGTGTTCGGGCTCTCCGGCGTGCCGAGCATCTTCGTCGCCGCGGTGGTGCTGCTCGCGCTGGTGAGCTTCCTGCAGGAAGCGCTGCGGACGTCGCCGGTCGGCCAGGCCATGATCATCGGCCGGTACGACCCGCCCGCCGCCGAGGGGATCGGGGTGAGCGTCGCCTACACCCGTGTCGTCGCGTTCGTGCTGAGCGCGGTGACCGCGGCGCTGGGCGGGGCGCTGATCGCGCAGCTGGCCGGGGGCGCCTTCCCCGACCAGTTCGCCACGACGTCGGCGATCAGCCTCCTCGTCATCCCGATCATCGCCGGCCGCGGTTGGCGGTGGGCACCGCTGGTGGGTGCGGCGATCGTCATCGCGCTGCCGGAGTACCTGCGGTTCCTGGCCGAGTACCGGCTGGTCGTCTACGGCGCGGCGGTCGTGCTCGTCGCGCTGTTCCTGCCCGGCGGCGTGCACCAGGTGGTCCGCGCCGTCGCCGAGCGGCTGGGGCGGTCCCGTGGCTGAGCGGCGACCGGCCGGCACCCTCGTCGGGCGTGGCCTCTCCGTCTCGTTCGGCCCGCTGACCGCGGTCGACGGCGTCGACATCGAGATCGGGCCCGGCGAGTGCGTAGGGGTCATCGGACCGAACGGGGCGGGCAAGAGCACCCTGCTCAACCTGCTCAGCGGGGCGGTGCCAGCGGACCGCGGCTCGGTGCGGCTGCTGCGCGGCAGCACCGAGGTGCGGCTGGACCGGGCCGCGGCGCGGGTGCGGGCGCGGCACGGGATCGCGCGGCTGTTCCAGACCGCGCGGCTGGTGCCCGACTGGAGCGCCCGGGAGAACGTCGAGCTGGGCGTGCGCACCGCCGGACCGGCCGCGTGGCTGGAGGCGCTCGGGCTGCCGACGAGCAAGCGGCGGGCCGCCCACCGGGCGCGGGCCGCGGAGGAGGCCCTGGCCCGGGTGGGGCTGGTCGAACGCGCGGGCTTCCGCTCGGCCGAGCTCAGCCTCGGCCAGCAGCGCCTGGTCGAGCTCGCCCGCATCCTCGTCGCCGACGCCCGCATCCTGCTGCTCGACGAGCCGTTCGCGGGGCTGTCCCGCTCGGCGCGGGAGGTGGTGGCCGGCCTGGTCGCGCAGCTGCGCGACGAGGGCGTCGGCATCCTGCTCGTCGAGCACGATCTCTCCCAGATCCGCAAGCTGGCCGACCGCCTGGTGGTCATGGACCACGGGCGGGTGCTGGCTGCCGGACCGGTCGAGGAGACCCTGGCCGATCCCGAGGTCGTGAAGCGCTACATCGGCGACGTCGAGCTGGAGATCGGCGGCGCGCTGGAGGAGCCTGCCGCGCCCGCACCGCAACCGGTCGCCGAGCAGCGCTCGGGCCCGCCGATGCTCCAGGTGCGCGACCTGCGGGTCTTCTACGGCCCGGTCGCCGCCGTCGACGGGGTGAGCTTCGACGTCGCGGCCGGGGAGGGCCTCGGCCTGGTCGGCCCCAACGGGGCGGGCAAGTCGACGATCCTGCGCGGCGTCGCCGGGCTGCTGCGCGCCTCCGGTGACGTGGAGCTCGCCGAGCAGCCGCTCGGTTCGCTCGCCACGCCCGACCGCTACCGGCGGGGCCTGGCGTTCGTCCCCCAGACGCTCACCGCGGTCGTCGACCTCACGGTCGAGGAGAACCTCCGCCTGTCCTGGCTCACCGGAACCCGCGCCGATCGCTTCGCGGAGGCGCTGGACCGGGTCGGTGAGCTGTTCCCCGAGGTGCTCGACCGCCGTTCCGAGCAGGCCGGGGCCCTGTCCGGGGGCCAGCGGCAGATGCTGGCGATCGGCCGTGCGCTCATGGCGTCGCCGCGGACCGTCCTGCTCGACGAACCGACCGCCGGGCTCGCCCCCGGTCTGGTCCCGATCTTCGCCGACGCGCTGGCGCGGCTGCGGGCCACCGGGGTCGCGGTGGTCGTCGTCGAGCACAACCTGGGCCTGGTCCGCGCCGCCTGCACGCACGTGCTGGGACTGCAGGCCGGCCGGCCCGTGTGGCACGGGCCCACCGAGCGGTTCGACGCCGCCGTCGCGCACGAGGTCTTCCTCGGTGCGCAGCCAGACACGACGCAGGAGGAGCAGGTCCACTCATGACCCGCAGCACCCGCCGCATCATGCTCAACGGGTTCAAGTCCGCCACCATCGGTCACACCGCGCTGGGGTTGTGGACCCATCCGGACAACGCCGTGCGCAACTACCGGCGCCTCGACTACTGGATCGACACCGCCCGCACCCTGGAGCGCGGCCTGTTCGACGGTCTGTTCATCGCCGACGCGCAGGGCGTGATCGACGTGTACCGGGGCTCGACGGACATCACGCTCCGGGAGGCCATCGGCATCCCGATCATGGACCCGATGCTGCTCGTGTCGGCGATGGCCTCGGTGACGCAGAACCTCGGCTTCGCCGTCACCGCGTCGACCACGTACGAGAAGCCGTTCGACCTCGCCCGCAAGTTCGCCACCCTCGACCTGATCACGGACGGGCGGGTCGCGTGGAACATCGTCACCTCGTCGTCGCGCAGCGAGGCGGAGAACTTCGGGTTGAAGAAGCCGGTCCCGCACGACGAGCGCTACCGGATCGCCGACGAGTTCATGGACGTCGTCTACGCGCTGTGGGAGGGCAGCTGGGCTGACGACGCCGTGGTGCACGACCGCGAGAAGCGGGTGTTCGTCGATCCGGACAAGGTGCGGCGGATCGAGCACCACGGCACGTACTTCGACGTCCCCGGCATCTTCATCTGCGAGCCGGGCCCGCAGCGCACGCCCACCCTCTACCAGGCGGGCACGTCCGAGGCCGGCACGGCGTTCGCCGCGAAGCACGCCGAGGGCGTGTTCATCTCCTACCCGCGCGTGGAGATGGCCCGTGACGTCGTCGGGCGGCTGCGCGCCACCGCGCAGGCCGCGGGCCGCCCGCCGGAGCAGCTGAAGGTGTTCCCGCTGGCGACCGTGGTGACCGCGCCGACCGACGAGGAGGCGTGGGCGAAGTGCCGGTCGATGCGCGAGCACAGCTCGCCGGAGGCCTGCCTGGCCCGCTTCAGCGCGCTCGTCCACATCGACATGTCGAAGCTCGATCCCGACGAGCCGCTGGAGTACGTGGAGAGCGACGGCATCCGCGGGTCGCTGCAGGTGTTCACCAAGGCCGATCCGACGAAGAAGTGGACGCCGCGGGAGATCGCCGACTTCCTCTGCGTCTCCAGCATGGGAGCGCTGTTCGTCGGCTCCCCCGCGACGGTCGCCGACCAGTTCGAGCAGTGGGTCGAGGAGGCCGACGTCGACGGGTTCAACATCGCCGACACGCTGTCCGGGGTGACGTTCCCCGACTTCGTCGATCTGGTCGTTCCCGAGCTGCAGCGACGTGGCCGGGTGTGGACCGAGTACGAGGGCGCCACGTTCCGGGAGCACCTCTACGGCCCCGGCAACGCCCGCACCCTGCCCGAGCACCCGGCGAGCGGGTTCCGCCGTGGCTGAGCGGTACCGGTTTCCCGAAGGACCGCTCGTCGACGTCGCCTGGCTCGCCGCGCGGAGCGCCGACGTCGAGGCGGGCCGGATCGTCGTCCTCGACGCGACCGCGCAGCTCGGCGCGCCGACACCGCAAGAGCGCTACCCGGTGGCGTCGGGCCGTCCGCTGTGGGAGGAGGAGCACCTGCCGGGATCGCGGCACGCCGACCTGCTCGACGAGCTGTCCGACCCGGCCGCGCCCTACCACTTCTCCGTGGCGGGCGAGGACCGGCTGGGCGCCGCGCTGGCCCGCCTCGGCGTGCACGACGGCACGCTCGTCGTCTGCTACGACTCCGGCGACGGCTCGTGGGCGGCGCGGCTGTGGTGGCTGCTGCGCGATCTCGGCGTGCCCGCTGTGGTGCTCGACGGGGGTCTGTCGGCGTGGCGCGCGGCCGGGCAGCCGGTGACGGACTCTCCGGCCGCCCCGCCGCCGGACGGCCCCCCGGTGCGCATCCGCACCGACCGGCGCGGCTGGGCGAGCCTCGACGACGTCGTCGCGATCGTGGAGGGGCGCCGGCCGGGGGCACTGGTGTGCGCGCTCGGCGAGGGCCAGTTCACCGGGGCCGAGCCGACCCGGTACCCGCGCCAGGGCCACATCCCGGGGAGCCGCAACCTGCCCTTCGGCGGGTTGCGCGCGCAGGACGGCACGCTGCGGCCGCGCGCGGAGCTGCGGGCCGCGGCGGAGGAGGTGGTCGGGGCGCCGGGTGCCACCCCGCTCACGCTGTACTGCGGCATGGGGGTCTCCGCCGCGGGACTGGCGCTGGGACTCGTCGCCGCGGGGTACGAGGACCTGCGGATCTACGACGGTTCGCTGGAGGAGTGGACGGCGGACCCGGAGCGCGCACTGGAGACCGGCCCGGCGAGGTAGCGGGGCCAGCCCCGTCCGCGTCCCTACCCCACCAGCGCGGGCAGCTCCGCGAGGGTGCGCACGACGTGGTCCGGCTCCGGCCCGAGCGTGTCGAACGGCGCGCCCGACCGGTTCACCCAGACCGTGCGCATGCCGGCGGTCGCCGCGCCGACGACGTCGAACGGGTTGCTGGAGATCAGGTACAGCTCCCCGAGCTCCCGGCCGGTGACCTCGGCCGCGAACCGGTACACCGCCGGGTCCGGCTTGAACGCGCGGACCCGGTCGACGCTGAGGACGTGGTCGAGCAGCGGCGTCACGCGCGCGTGCTCCAGGCAGGCGTCGAGCATCGCCTGGCTGCCGTTGGAGAGCACGAGCGTCGCCGCGCCCGCCGCGCGCAGCTCCTGCAGCGCGGGCAGCACGTCCGGGTACGGCTCCAGCCGGTCGTAGCGGGCGAGCACGGCGGCCCGGCCGGCGGGGTCGAGCACCACGCCGGCCGCGCGCAGCGCGAAGTCCAGCGCGCGGGCGGTGAGCTCGGCGAAGGGCGTGAAGCGCCCCATCGCCGTCACGCGGAACGAGTACTCCAGCTGGGTGCGCCGCCAGGTGACGGCGACCCGCTGCGCCACGTCCGCCGGCAGGTACCGGCCGAGATCGGTGGCGAGCGCCAGCGGATCGACGAGGGTGCCGTAGAGATCGAAGGCGAGCACCGGGCCCGGCCCGGCCGGTGCCGGAGCCGGCCGCTCGGTCACCGCGGGGATGCGGTAGATCCGGCCGGTCGTCTCGAGCGCGTCGATCGACCACTCACCGCCCACACCCTCGACGAGCCACCGCAGGATCGCCCACAGGTCGGTGTCGGCCACCTGCTCGTCGAGCGGTTCCAGGCCGGGCACCAGCGCGTGGATCTCCAGCCCCACCGGGTACTCCTGCCCGGACCGGCCGAGCAGCACCACCTCGTAGAAGCGGTCGCCGACGCGCAGCAGCCCGGACGGGCCGATCCGGCCGGTCTCGATCCCGAACGCCTCCACCACGAACGTGCGGAACTCCGGGTAGTGGCCGAGCGCGGGTTCGGTGAGCAGCGGAACGGCGCGGTGCCCTGCCGGTCGCTGCGCCGGGTCCACGACCTCGGGCCGCTCGGTCACGACGCACCGCCGGTGCGCACGACGAACTCGGCCAGCAGCTCACCGATCTCGGCGCCGGAGTCCTCCTGGAGGAAGTGCCGGCCGGTCACGACGTGGGTGCCCTCCGCGTGCGGCCAGATCTCGTGCCACCGCGCGGCGAACACGTCGATCGGGAACACGTCGTCCTCCCTCCCCCAGATGATCGTGGCGGGCAGCCGCAGCTCCCGCACCCCCTCCTCCAGCCACGCGAACCGCTCGGTCGTGGTGTCCCCCGGCAGGCCGATCGGGATCGACCGCGGCCACGTCCAGGTGAGGACGCGCTCGTCGGGATCGGCCAGCACCTCTGCGTTGGCGGCGAGGGAGCGCTCGGCGAACCGTGCGCGGTCCACGACCGACAGGTACATGCCGCGGCCCGGCATGGCGGCGTGCGTACCGAGCAGGTACGGCCCGACGACCGGGGCGTGCATGGTGCGCCACGGCAGCACCGAGCGGTGGAACTCGGAGGACGGCTCCCGCCACGCCCACGTCGACATGATCGCGATCGCGCGCACCCGCTCCGGGCGGGTCAGCGCGGCGCCGAGGCCGGTCGGTCCGCCCCAGTCGTGGCAGACGACGGTCGTGCCGCGCAGATCGAGCCGGTCGAGCAGGGCGACCAGGTTCGCGGTGTGGTTGTCCAGGGTGTGCACGGCGGGTGAGTGCGGCTTCTCGGAGAGCCCGAACCCGATCTGGTCGGGCACCACCACGCGCAGCCCAGCGGCGAGCAGCGGCGGGATCGCGGCGCGCCACAGGAACCCCCACGTCGGGTTGCCGTGCAGCAGCAGCACCGGCGGTGCGTCGCGCGGCCCCTCGTCGACGTAGTGCATCCGCCGCCCGTTGACCGTCACGAACCGGGAGGCGTACGGGTACCGCGTCCGCACGAACGCCGGTAGGTCGTCGAGCGTGCGGGGCATGCGGACTCCCTTCGTCGGGATCGGGTCAGAAACCCGGGAACCGGAAGCGGCGGCGCACGGCGGCGAGCAGCACGTCGAGCTGCTCGGCGACGGCGGCCTCGTGGGCCTCGAGATCGGCGGTGCGGGCGCGCGGGTCCGGGCCGGGCTTGGGCCGCAGCTTCATCCACGACTCCGGCCACAGCGCCTCCAGCGCCGTCTCCCAGTGGATGTCGACGACGAACCGGGTGAGCGCGGCGCGGGCCTGCGCGTCCTCGACGGCCCGGTCGAGATCGGCCAGCTCGGCGTGCAGCGCGGTGACGCGCTCGGCGTCGCGGGCGCGCAGCTCGTCGGCGACCTCGTCGAGCTGGGCGATCACCCGGCGGTAGTCCTCAGCGGCGGTCATGCCTCGACCTCCCCGGGGACGATCACGACGTGCGGCTCGGAGTGCTGGCTGCGGTCGAAGAACAGCCCGCGCCCCGGCCGCGACGACCAGTCGACACCGTACGTCGGCGCGAGGCTGCCGAGATCGCTGCCCTGGACGTCGAGGGCGACCCAGGCGCCGAGGTCGTCGGGGCCTGCGTTGATGGTGAGCAGGTTGCGCAGCCGGGCCACGCTGCGCCACCAACCGAAGACGTGCACACCGACCTCCGGTCCGAACCGCACCACCCGCTGCAGTGCGTCGACGCCGCCGCGGCCGAGCACGGCGTCGGCGGAGTCGGCGCCGTAGAGGACGACCAGCGTGGCGCGCCGCTCGCCGCCCTGCTGGCGGGCCGTGACCTCTTCGGCGAGCTTCGTGATCCGCTCGGCCACTCCGCCCAGCTCGACGATCTCGGGGACGTGGCCGGCGGCCTCCGCGGACCGGGCCACCAGCGACGCCGCCCCGCCGGCGGCGTCCACCAGCGGCGCGATCACGAGATCGAGCGCGCCCGGGGCGTGGCCGCGCAGCGCCGCTGTCGCCGCCGCCCCCAGCACGCGCAGCGCGTCGCGGGGATCGACGCCCATGACGCCGAGGTTGCGGCCCGGCGCGTCGGGCAGGGGTACGGCCGCCGGGGTGCCGGCGACGTCGATGAACTGGCCGACCAGCGCGTGCGGCACGGGGCCCTCGGGCAGGCCGGCGAGCAGATCGGCCACCCGCGGGGCGCGGCTGCCGTCGAACAGCCGCGGCTCGGGCCGGCCGGACGCGTACGCGGCGTGCAGCTTGCGCTGGACCTCGTCGATCGAGCCCTTGCCGGTGGCGTCGGGGATGCGGGCGATCTCGTTGGCGGGCCGGATCCCGGACTCGTGGTTGATCACGGCGTGCCAGCGCGGCAGATCGAGCGCGACGTCGTTCATCTCGGCGAGCACCTTGCGCGCCCGCGGCAGCGCGATGCGCAGCACGAACTGCTCGAAGATCGCTGAGCGGCCCCAGAACGCCTCGATGCCGGACACGTCCTGGCTGGCCAGCACCAGGTGGATGCCCTGGGAGCGGCCGCGCCGGGCCACGTCCTCCAGCAGCTGCAGCGCGGTGCGGGTGACGGCATCGCGTTCGTTGAACAGGTACTGGAACTCGTCGATGACCGCGACGATCCGCGGCCAGCGCCCCTCCGGGTCGGCGTCGCGCAGCTCTTCCAGCTTCGTGACCTCGTGCGCCTTGGCGGCCTCGGCGCGGCGGCGCATCTCGTCGGCGAGGAACTGCAGCAGCGCGAGCCCGAACTCCCGGTCGGTGTTGATGTTGACGCCGATCAGCCGGGCGTGCGGCAGCCAGGTGCGGTCCTTGCGGCCGGGGGCGAACTGGGCGAAGGAGACGCCCTCCTTGAAGTCGAGCAGGTAGAACTCCAGCTCGTCGGGGTCGTACCGGGCGGCGAGCGAACCGATCATCGTGAGCAGCAGGTTCGTCTTGCCGGTGCCGCTCGGGCCGCCGATCAGCGCGTGCGGAGACGCGTCGCCGAGAACGAGATCGACCGGCAGCACATCGGCGAACCCGATCGGGGCGCGCAGCCCGGCGTGGGAGCGCTCCTTGCCCCACTCGGCGGGCAGCAGGTCGCGGAACGTGCTGACCCGCAGCCGCCACGTCTCGTGCTCCTCGCTGATCGCCTGGCACGCCGCGGTGACCTCACGCGGGTCCAGCGGCGGGTCCAGCTGGACGGACACGTGCGGGCCGGTCATCGACGTGCGGGTGGTGCCGCCGCGCAGGCTGATCGTCTCGGTGCCCGCGGTGGCCCGCGTCGGCACGTCGACCAGCACCAGGTGCACCCCGCACGCCGGGCCGCCGCGGGCGATGCGCTGCAGCTGGGCGTACTCCTCGTCGGGCAGGGCCTGGTGGTCGCCCATGAGCACGGCGATGATCCACGGGTCGTGCCGCACGCCGGTGGTGGCACCGAGCGCCTTCAGGGACGGGTGGCCGTCGACGAGCAGCCGGCTGTGGATGCGCCGGATTCGGTCGGACAGCTGCTCCAGCAGCGCGCCGAGCCGGCCTGGGTGGTGCACCGTCACCAGATCGGTGCGGGTGAGCGGGTACAGGCCGGGTAGGGCGCCGGCGAGCTGGTTGGTGTCCCAGACGTGGACCGCGACCAGGCCCGGCCGGAAGTACGACAGCACCCGCAGCAACAGGCTCTCGACGAGCGCCTCCGCCTCGGCGCGCCGATCGGGATCGGCGTCGATCTGCAGGTGGCCCTCGTCGAGGAGCGGGACGGCGACGTCGAACGGGTCACCGCTGCCGCCGACCCGGCCGGTGCCGATCCGCCACAGCTCCGGCACCGCGCCGACGGCCTCGGCCTTGCCGAACTGCCCGAGCCACTCCGCTGCGGGCCGGCCGGCTGAGCCGGGGGCGGCCTCGGCGACGATCTCGTCGAGCCGGCGGGGACCGGTGGCGAGCCAGCGGCCGAGGACCGCGTCCTCCTCCGCGGCGAGCCGGGCGACGAGGTCGCCCAGGCGGCGGTGCCCGGGCGTGAGCAGGCGGGAGAGCGCCGGGTCGGAGCGCGCGGCGGACAGGCCGGCCTCGCGCAGCCACAGCTCGACCAGCGCTGCGGCGCGGGCCTGGTCGGCCGTGTCCTGGACACCGTCGGCCGCACCGAGGGCACGGCCGACGGCGGCGCAGAAGTTGTCGAAGGCGGCGGAGATCTCCTGCTGCCGCCGGTTGCGGCCACGCACCACTACGTCGCCCGGGTAACGGGGTTCACAGCCGGGCCGCGACGCTCTCTGCAGCGTTGATCGCGGCTTGGACGGCGCGCTGGGCGTCGCGCACCGCCTCCATCGCCTGGCCGTAGACGCCGAGCGCCTCCGTGGCATCGGCCTGCGGGGTCCCGGCGACCGCGGCCTGCAGCTGGCCACGCGCCTTCTCGAGCTGTGCCACCGCCTGCTGCAGGATCCCGTTCGCCTCCTGCGCGGTGTCGTTCGAGCCCCTGATGCCTGCGGCCGCGTCGCCGATGCTGTCACTCATGTGTGCTGGCTCCCGAAGGGGAATCGTGCGGTCCGTACCGGGCGAATCTACCCGCGCCGTTGCGGAGCGCGTCGGGTCGTACCCGGCGCGTCCGGATGCGGGTCAGATCATGGCGACGAGCATCCCCGACATGGTGACCGCGCCGGCCAGGTGCGCGCCCGCGACCGTCCTCGGCGGACCGCCTGGGGCGAGTCGGTAGGTGTCCGCGCAGCGCAGCCCGTGCCAGGCGAAGTAGCCGGCGCCGACCAGCGCCATCACCGAGAGCAGGCCCAGCTCCGCGCCGTGCCCGCCGTGCCCGACCAGCATGAACACCATCGCGGCGCTGCAGAGCAGGTGGTGGACCGGGCCGCCGTGCGGGGCGTCGTCCGCCCGCCTGCGCACCACGAGGACGGCGGTCCATCCGGCGCAGACGGTGTAGAGGGCGATCCAGACCGGCAGCGGGACGGGATCGCCGATCGGCGAGAACATCGCCGCCATGCCGATCGCGGCCGCGGCCGCGGAGGTCTCCCCGGCGCGCTCGGCGGCCGGCCCGGTGAACAGTCGCCACAGGTGCACCAGGCCGAGGACCAGGCAACCGATCGCCGCCGCGCCCGCGAACCACGCCACGACGTGACCATAAGTTGCGTCATGGTGGTTCGACCATACGGACGGGGGGTTACCGACCGGGTGATGCGCGCGTCGAGAACGACGTAGCCGTGATCGAGCGGCCTCGTCGATCGCGCCGGCGTCGTTCCCGACGGGGGATCCACGGAACCCGCCGCGGCGCACGGCCCGCGTTGCTAGCGTCGCGGCGAGCCCGAGTGCGGAGGTCCCCGTGCCCACCATCCCCTTCCACGCGGGAATCGACGCGTCCGGGCGGGTCCGGGTCGGGCTGGACGCGTCGGGGCACGACGTGCGGGTCGCCCTCCTGCCCGGCTGGCGCACCGCGCCCGGTCCCGGCGGGCTCGGCCGGGCGGTCGTCGACGCGCTGGACGATGCCGTGGTCGCGCGCACGACGGCGTGGGCCCGAGCGATCCCGGCACCCCGGCTATCGGCACCCCGGCTGTCGACCCTGCGGTTGTCGGCACCGCAGGAGCGGCTCCTGCGGCAGGCGCACCAGGAGCTGGCGGAGTTCCGGCAGCGGCTGGCCGAGCTGCGGGCCGAGCCGGTGACCGTCGAGGTGGCCGGGGTGCGGGTCACCGTCCGGCACGGCCGGGTGGCGCGGGTGCGGATCACCGGGCCCGCCACGTCGGACGCCGCGCTCGCGTCTGCGCTGGCCGCAGCGCTGCGGGCCGCGCTCGCGACCATCGCCGCCCAGCCGGTGACGGCGCTCGCGGGCAGCCCGGCCCTGCGCTTCGTGCTCGGCCCGCCGCCGTTCACCCTCTGAGCCGCCGAAGACCGGGCATCATGGACCCGTGCGCACGATCGGGAACCTGTTGTGGCTGGTGCTCGCCGGCTGGTGGCTGGCGCTGCTCTACGCGCTGGCCGGCCTGATCGCCTGCGTGCTGATCATCACCATCCCGTTCGGCATCGCCGCGTTCCGCATCGCGGGGTACGCGCTGTGGCCGTTCGGCCGCACGATCGTGGTGGCGCCCGGCGCCGGACTGTTGTCGATCATCGGCAACATCATCTGGGTGCTGCTGTTCGGCTGGGAGCTGTTCCTGGCGCACCTGGCCGCGGGCGTGCTCCTGCTGATCACGATCATCGGCATCCCGTTCGGGATCGCCTCGCTCAAGATGTCGGTGCTGGCGCTGGTCCCGCTCGGGACCCGGGTCGTGGACGCGCACGACGCGCGGGTTCCGTCGTACTCGCGGCAACCCACCCCCGTCCGCTAGGCCGACGACGAGCGAGTCCCGGCGGAGCCGGCCGGCGTGATCCACGGCGTCCGGGTCCGGCGCAGAGCCGTCGTCGACACCGAGGTGCCTCACACCGTCCGGATCGTCGCCATCATCGCCATGTCCTCGTGCTCGAGGTTGTGGCAGTGGAAGACGAACCGCCCCCGGTGCTGCGTGAACCGCACCGCCACCTCCACGACCTCGGCGGGCCGCAGGTCGACGGTGTCCTTCCACCCGCGGTCGAACTCCCCCGGTCCCCCGCCGCCCCGGCGCAGCACCTGGAACGCGTCGAGGTGGACGTGCACGGGGTGGTGCACGTCGGTGACGAACCGCCAGACCTCGGTCTCCCCGAGCGGGACGTCGGCGAGCGAGGTGTCGGGATCGAAGCTGGTTCCGTTGATCGTCCAGCCCTTGTGGTCGCCGACGGCGCCGCGGGCGAACCGGAACGTCCGCACCGTGGCCCCCGACGGCGGCACGAGCGGCTCGACGTCGGCCAGGCGCGCGGGCACCGCGCTGTCGTCGCGGGCCGCGCGCACCACCCGGAACTGCATCACGTCCGCCGCGCCGCCCGCTCCGGCGAGGTTGCGCATCGTCACGACCGTCCCGACGGGCACCAGGGAGAAGTCCACGACGACGTCGAACCGCTCCCCCGCCGCGATGTCGACGTACGCGTGCTCGACGGGTTCGGCGAGCAGACCGCCGTCCGACCCGATCTGCACGATCGGCAGGTCCGGGCCACCGGGCACGGTGAGCGCCAGCCGGGACCGGCGG
>Ga0065720_1002792_pt1 | contig 68618 bp, 66 predicted proteins | sample Thericmetagenome_FD_59107 | JGI IMG/M metagenome (GOLD analysis project Ga0065720, IMG submission 59107) | Thermophilic microbial communities from the Joint Bioenergy Institute, California, USA of rice/straw/compost enrichment - eDNA_2 v2... | ecosystem: Engineered > Solid waste > Grass >...
TTTTTTTTTTTTTTTTTTTTTTTTTTTTTTTTTTTTTTTGTGTGTGTGTGTGCGTGTGTGTGTTGGGTGGAGGCTAGAACGTACCATTGTGATCGAACCAAAACAAGATAGTCAGCAAAAGGGCAAATGGGATGGCGAGGAAGATGTCACCGACAGGAATGTCCCAGAAATGGATGAACCAGCCTCTTTCCGTGACAGTCGGTTCAAAAGAAATGCCAGTCGGGAGAGTTTCAACCTTGACCTGCCTCATCCGGCCAATGTGCACGAAGGCGGTGAAGAATACCAGGGTTAAGGGAGTGCCATAGTCTTTGATGAAGACGCGGATGTGGTGATGAAAGAGGGTGCTCTTGCCAATCTCACCACAGGCATAGGCGATAGCAAAAACAAGCAGAGCGAGAGCGACAGAGAGATAGAAGGGCTCTTCATTGCCAAGGGGCGTGAGAATCTGAATACCCTTCTGCAGATAGATGAAGGCCACATAGAAGCCGAAGATATCGCATGGGAAACGCGTCACGTAGCGAAGCCAGTTGCACGAGTTGGTAATGGCCAGGATCCAGTGGAAGACAAGTGACCACCTGTGAGTGTTAGTCGGCCAGTCTCGAGTCAAAACTCTTGATCTAAGGGACATACAGGCCAATCCAGCACATGAAGGCCAGGTAGTTTGTGCCTCTTGGGGCCATAATGTCATACACAGTACTGCGAAGGTCAGTCAGTCACATATCTAACCCCTGAAAAGAGTGAAGCACACATACTAGTTGAAGACGGTGATGGGGCCGGTGACACCAACGATCACCAGGGGCTGACAGGCAAAGAACGAAAACACTACAGCACCCAAAACCGACGCGAGCAGCACCTCGTTGACACCATAATTCATGTCCGTCTTGTTGAACATGTCCAGAGAAAAGGCAAGGGCAGGAAGGATACTATGTACGACCAGTCAGTTGCTGTCGCTCTCGAAGCTCATTATGCATAATGAGACAAAACTAACTTCGCAAAGAACATGTACACCGTGGCCGGCACAACGCGATAGTTCCATGCATCGGTCCAGTCGCTCAGATAGTACGGGGCGCGCTTCCGTACATCGTTAATCATTCCTTGAAAAAAGTGAATCCGCCACCATGGCTCGCGCGGGCATGATGGTGATCGGCTACTCCTCCTACCACCAAACCATCGACGCCGTCGTGATCTTCCGGGTTCGTGGCCGTGTCCTTGCTCCGGATCACGGTTCTCATCTCCATCCTTCTCACCGGAGAAAGAGGCCAGGGCTTCTTCGGCCCCGGGGTCAGGATGGGCATGCGACGCGGATGCGCGGTAGCGGGACTCACTACCGGAGATGCCGGGGTTTCCGGGGCCGCCGGAGGTTGTGGAGTTCTTTTCCACACAGGCCATAGGAGACGGTAACTGCTCGTCCGAACAGAAGAAAGCTGACCTGAGGCGGTGTCGACAATAGCAAGAAGGGGGTTCCAATTGGTGGTGATGAAAAAGAGACAGGGATCGGAGAGATACCAGGGTTGAAAAGGAAGATAAGAAGCATAGAGGAATTACAAGAAATATGAAAATAAAGGGGGGGGCCTATGAGTCTTTGTGAGATCTGCTCTCGGATCCCGTTGCAATTGGTCAGGAATGGGATAAAGGTCGATGTCGTCAACGACCACTGCAGTCCAACTCCTAGCGCTTCTTCTCACGCGTCGCCAACAAACATAGCGACCAAGTAACCCTGACCGCCTCTCTGTAAAATTTTCACCTGAAATTCGGGTCCCGCAAGAAGGGTCGAATACTTAACAAACGACTATCAACTTCTCACAGGATCTTCAGAAAAACAAAATACAGCCTCAGGCTCTGGAAGATCTTGAACTAACGATGAATGTGACGGCCAGAGATAAAAATTTTTTTTGTGATGTTGGGCTTCTGGATGATGCCTTGCACTATTAAATCTCGTCATTTCTCGGCAGGCGGCGGCGATGGTATTTGTGGAACCAAGCTAAACTCAACATTGCGCAGGAGACGGCTCGGTCCCCCACAAAAATGCTGGAGTCCGGGCCCAGCAGAGCTTATCCGTACTTGTTACTCACATGGTAGTTCTACAGCGATATAAAAGAGTCGAAGATGGAAAGCCAAAGACGGAAGATGCCATCCAATGTCCGACCCGACGATTCTTATCTCTGCTGACAAGAAAATAGATAACATGCCTGGATATGGCTAGCATCCAGTTGATAGCCGAGAGCCGTGGCTGACCGCGACCTTGCTGTACAACGGTTGGCGAGAAACAAATACAGCAATATATTTACATAAGAAAGGCCCAAGGCAAAAACATCTACACCTATCATACACATACACCACCCATGTTTCATGCTAGGTAGTTACACAGCTTTCTGCATCCCGTCCGTCAGCTAGACAGACATCCTCCCTCCCACCCAAGGTATCTGGCTTCCAGAACAGACATGCAGTGCAGGAAGGAAGACTTCCAAGAAAGAAAAAAACGGGAAGCACAAGAGGAAGGGTCTGTCCCAACCCAGGATCGGCACTCCCCAGCCTATCCCGGTCTACATATACACGTCACGAGAGCTTCTCTTCGGCCTGCTCCCCTTCCTTCTTCGCGCAGCTGCCAGCAGCGTGCATTCTTCGATTTGCTGGCTCTCTCACTCGCAGCTAGAGACAGATGCGCTCCATAGCAACAACCTTGACGACAACGAAGATGCCGAGAACAACAATAACAAGGACAGGCCAAGATCGCGGGAAGATGACGAGGGAAAGGCAGATGACGAAGACCAAGCCAAGCGCATGGGTCACCACAACAAGGCGTAAGACCCTCTCTTCTGGGAAACTCCATCGCCCCAAATTCTGAATGCCTTCCATTCCTTTCCATTCCATGTTGCGCCATATTGTTACATGAAAATCGGGGAACAAGTTGATGAGAGTAGTGATAGGTAACAACCCGATGAAAGCGATGGTGGTGGTGGCGGTGGTGGTGTGTGTGGTATGGTAGCAGTGGTGGTAGGTAGCAGTTGCGGCAGTTATTGCTGCTGTGCAACACTCGGAACAAACCGCGTGCTCCTTTCCATGCCCTCCCTAACGAATCCCTTTCCCGACCGGCTGGCTGGGCTGGGCTGGGCTGGGCCGCTCCTTATTGTAACCCCGCCCCGACCTCTCACCTTTTAGCCTCATTTCCCTCCTCCTGTGGCTTCTGCTCCTCAAAGGCCGCCGGCTCCGGTCCGCTGACAGGCGGCGAGTCGGTGCTCTCGGTAGGGAATGGCGGCGTCGTGCTCTTGCCACCGCTGCCGTCGAAGTACTTGGAAAACTCCTCCTTCTCAGGCCACTGGCGTGGGCCGAGCAGCCGCACAAGGTCGTCGCGCGTCAGGACCTCTTTGCGCAGTAGCTCCTCGGCCACAAGACCAATCTCCTTCTTTTTGGCCTCCAGCAGGTCTCTGCACTGCTTGTAGGCCTGGTCGACGATGCGCCGGACCTCAGCATCGATCTCCTGCGCCGTGGCCTCGGCGAACGGCTTGTGCAGCTGGTTCTGGTCCTGGTTGTAGTGCAACGGGCCAAGCTTCTTCGACATTCCCCACTGCGTCACCATGGTCGTCGCCATGCGCGTGACCTTCTTGAAGTCGTCGCTGGCGCCCGTTGTAACTGTCGGGAAGTGCAGCTCCTCAGAAACGCGGCCACCAAGCGTCATGGCCATACGGTCCATAAGCTGGTTCTCCGTCATCAGGTAGGCATCGCTGGCCGGCAGGTACTGTGCATAACCCAGAGCGCCTTGACCACGAGGGATGATAGACACCTTTAGCAGGGGGTCTGCCCACCGGAAGTACCAGCCGCAGATGGCATGGCCAGCCTCGTGGTACGCAACTGTCCTCTTTTCTTCGGGGCTGAGGATCAGTGACTTGCGCTCCAGACCGCCGATGACACGCTCAATGGCCTGCTCGAAGTGAATCATCTGCACGCTCTCCGCGTTGGCTCTGGCAGCTGTTTTTTTTATATCATCAGCATCGGTGTTATGAAATCTAACACCTACTGGTAAGAAAGGTGTAGCAAGGAAGACATACCAATAAGCGCAGCCTCGTTGACAGCGTTGGCAATGTCGGCGCCCGCAAAGCCAGGCGTCAGGGCAGCAAGACGGCCGCAGAGGTACTCCATGTCTTCATTGGTCTTGATCTTGCGCAGGTGCACCTTGAAGATGTCTTGACGACCCTTCATCGTCGGCCTGTCGATGTGGATGTGCCTGTCGAAGCGACCAGGACGCATCAGAGCCTGATCGAGAATGTCCGGCCTGTTGGTACCCGCAAGCACCACAACCTGTTCGGTTGTATTGAAACCGTCCATCTCGGTCAGAATCTGGTTCAGCGTGGCCTCGCGCTCATCGTTGCCGCCACTACGGAACCCACCGCCCTCGGAACGCGACCGGCCGATGGCGTCGATTTCATCGATAAAGATGATGCAAGGAGCGTTTTTGCGTGCCGTCGCAAACAGATCGCGGACACGAGACGCGCCAACACCGACGAACATTTCGACGAACTCAGAACCGCTGACGCTGAAGAAAGGCACATTCGACTCGCCAGCCGTGGCCTTGGCCAGCAGCGTCTTACCAGTACCGGGAGGACCGGACAGGATGGCGCCGCGAGGGATCTTTGCACCCAACCTCTGGAAGCGCTCGGGGTTCTTGAGGAAGCTGACAAACTCCATAATCTCAGTCTTGGCCTCGTCCATGCCAGCCACGTCGGAGAACTTGACCTTGACCTGGGTGTCATGGTTGAACATCTTAGCCCGGCTCTTGCCGAAGCCAAAGTAGCCGCTGTTGCCGCTCACGCCCTTCCGCGTTAGCCAGACCAACAAGCCGACGAGCAAAAGAGTCGGCCCAAACGCCTGGATCAGAGCATGCATCTGACCCTCGCGCGCATAGGTAACCGGTATCCTCTCGCTAGGTGGTATACCAAGTTCCCTCTGAGCTTCTTCCAGTCTCCTTTCGAAGGCATCAACAGAACCAATGGAGAAGTAGTAGACCAGGTTGGGGTTAACACTGCCGTCAGGATATACGGCCTGAACCGCTTGGGCATTCAGATGCACTTTAACACGGTCCTTGTAGACCGTGAGCTTCTCGACCAAGCCCTTGTCCAGGAACTGAGACCGCACATCTTGCCATGTCATTTCCCGAGAAGTCTCGCTGCCCCAAAGCACCTGCACGGCAGCGTAGATAGCGAGTGCAATGAGAGCCTGGATAATGAAATCACCTCCGCCGCCGCCGCCATAGCCCCCAGGCCCCTCAGGCTTTTGGCCCTTGCCAGAGCCGCCCTGTTGTCTTTGCTGTTGTCGAACCTGTTGCTGCTGCGCAGACCTCTGCTGCTGCTGCTGCTGCTGCTGCTGTGACGGCGGCGGCGACTGTTGCTGATGTTGCTGCTGCTCTTGTTGCCGAGACTGTTGCGCGGCTTGTTGTTCGGGTGCTTGCTGAGCAGGCTGTTGCGGCTGCTGCTGCTGCTGCTGCTGCACTGATGATTGTTCTCGTTGCTGCGCCGACAATTGTCCTTGCTGTTGGTCTTGCGATTGTTGCTGCTGAGGCTGGCTGGATGTCGTTGTCTCACTGTCGTTCGGCTTCGCCCGGCTGATGCTACCGTCTCTTTTGGCAGCGTCGATGGCATCCAGCGTCTGCTCTGACAACTCGTTCACGATCTTGAAGGCGATCCGTGGGATCTGCAGCGCATCCCGCATGCGAACCTCACCCTTGAGGGCGCGCTGGAGGATGTCCCGGAGCTCGACCGGAACGCCAATCTCCTTCACCTCTCGAAAGGCCTCAGCCATCTGAGCCCGTTGATTGGGTGAGGGAAGATTGTTGATGAACTTCTGGAGCTGCTGCATCTCCTCCTCTGTCAGATACACCCATCCCTCGGGGAGTTGCCGGCGCGGCCGGAAGTCTTGTGATCCATGGTCGTCGTTCTGATCTGGTCTTTGCGGGTTGTTCGTCGAGTTGTATCTGCGGGCTGCGAGGAAGGCTGTCGCGGCAGGCGCCCGCGGGGCAATGCGAGCAGCTCGGGAGGAGGGGAGCGCAATCGACCTCAAAGTCAACCCGGCGCAGCGCGCCAAATGGCGTCCCGAGGTACGGAACATTATCGCGTCGGCGAGAACAGAAACGGATCGTTGGTAAGGTCAGGTGGTCTAGGTCGGTTGTGGGTGGAGGGTAGGTAGGTAGAAGAGCTGGTCGACGTCGAGTCCCCTTCCGATCTCCTGTCTCCTTGCTCTCGACTCTGGCCTGCTTCTCTTCTCTCCTTCCCCAATCTTTTCTTCTCTCTTCTCTCAATGCACCTGGGCAATTGGCCGTGTTGCCTAGTGCCCTAGTGCCCTAGCGCCCTTGTCGAGTAGCAGCAGCCGTACAATGCGTACGGACGGCTGGTAAGGTGGTTTTGCGTGCGCTGCCGCTGCCTGCTGGCGTCAGAAGTCGGCAATTTCCGCCTGAGAAAATGCAGCGACGCAGTCCGCCCACGACTCGTGATCGTAGGCTCCAGAAAACTGGGACTGCGGTGCTGGACTGCGGGGCACTTCGCCGTCATCCAGCCATTCAGATCAGCCGTGCTGCTTGCCAGCTGGCCACTCAACGCCCTTATTTGCCCACACCAGCCTCCACTTAGCTGGCTGTAAGTCACATGATCAAGCCTGTCAGCCTTGCCCAGACCTCTTAATTACCTGGCTGACTAATGTTCGGCTCTCCGGTGTTACGACAGCACCGGAAGCTTCCAATCCCATCCTCGACATGTCGTCCTGGACCAGGTTTGGCCCGTCATGTGTTTGTAAGATACGGATTGCCACCTTTAAGGAATTTTTGACTTTGCCTCAAGTTCCCGGGTATAGACTGATCATGCACTTCTCACTTTCAGTTGTTGATATCTTGCCCTTCTTCCCGCCCCCGGTCCCCAGAGCCGTCCTGCCAGGGAAGAAGGGAAAGATTAACATATCTAATACCTCATGCTTTTCTTTAGTACAGTAATTTCAAAGAATATGTGATTCACACATGAGTTCCGCTAGCACACAGTATACGCATACATGTACTCATGAATTGAAAGTATTAGGCCTTAGCCCCCCTCCGGAAACCTCATAACTAGAAAAGTTGTATCCAACAGGGAAATCAAGACTGTCATCAAAGTGGATCAGTGCCAATTGGTGTGTCTAATCCATGCCGATATCCACGTAGTGTATCCAAAGATGTTTCCAAACCCAGTAGCTCTCGCAAGTGAGGAGCAGAGAGCCGCTCTCCGCCCACTATCGAGAGCAAGAAAAAAAATTCTAAAAACCCCTACCAATGCAAAGAAGCAAATAATACAGGTGTATCAGGATAAATGCTGTATCTCAAATGTCTCAATCATCTGCTCTGAGTAAAGGCGGAATGAATATTCAGCCGGTCGGTAATAGGGGGAGGACCTCCCATACTGTCCGTCGTTCCGGGCAAGCTACCGAAGTTCCCATTCTCCACGGTAGGGTACGCGCCTCCACTCATCTCAGCCCACTCCCAGTCGAGAGTCATTGGCAAGCTAAACAAATCTTGCGGCAGCATTGGCTGTTGGTGCTGGAAGAAACCGCCGCCCGAGCCTGGCAAGCCATCGGAAGGAGAGGGACCACCACCGCCGCTTCCATGTCCAGGTCCCAAAGAAGGGGGGCTACCCATGATGCTTGTCAACCCAGCCATTTGTGCATCGAATGCTGCCATATCAGCGTATATATTGTAGTCAGATTGCGCCGTTGTGTCGTGAGGCGTTGCAAATTCACTGGTCCAGCCACCTGTCGTTGGGCCTGGTGTTGGCGATGAGTCCTGGCTCATAGCACCTGCTGTCCTGGGACTGGACGCTTGTGATGTTGCTCGTTGATCCGCCGAAGCTTGCTGTTGCGGTGGTTGTTGTGGGGGTTGTTGTGTGCAGATGGTGGCCGATGTAAGCTGGCTTGGCCGAGGAGTTGCTGAGCTGGATGTTGGGCGAGATGTCGGCGCCGAAGGGTCAGTGATAAAGGATACCGGTTGGCTCGTGGAGGAAGTAGTGGCAGGTGCCGTTGTTGACGCTGTTGTCGCTGCGGTTACCGTGGATGTTGTCGTCATTGTCGGATTCGAAGGCTGTTGTTGATCCTGATTCTTCCGCTTTCTCCGTGATGCGTGTTCCTTTTCTGCTTTTTCAATTACAACCCTGGCGATACGCTCGAATTCAGAGCAGACGCCCAGCATGCGGTGTACACCACCTGTTTCAGCTTCAGGACCAAGGCTGGATAAGAAGTTGACGACAGCTTGCATCAACTTCGTATCTGATCGTGCCCTTGGGTCGAGAGGGTTTTGTAGGATATTCCCAAACAGTGTTACGAGGGCTGTAACGGGGAAATAGAGCACCATCCTGCATCACCAAGACAACTAGTGGTTAGAATAAACTCAGCAACCGCAAATGTAAAATTCGGGGTGAACTCACCAGACGCAAGAAGCGTCACCCGGCGGTATGTACTTGAGAAGTGATATTGACGCCCTTGCGGCTGAAGTGCAAAGAGCTGCAGACGAGAAGATGCGTGGATTGATCGGTCGAGCATTGAGTCCCCGAATAGCAAAATTGGAGAGCCTGTCGGTCCAGTACCCGCGATGAATGGACATGCGATGAATCGTGCAAAGGCAGTTGTAGTAGTTGAAATGGAGCATGACAATATGTAGGATGAGCGGAGTATGGGAAGCCTTGATCTCGTGCTCTGGCCGGAAATCGATCGGGATGCGGTCTTTCCAATCTTCGAGCTCCTTGTCAAGCTCCCCGATGGCTTTCAATAACTCCCCCTCTGACTGCTTGCTCGCCTTGGTCGAGTACAGCCGTTTATAGACCTTGCTTTCGACAATGGCCAGCTCGCACATGACTCGGAATAAGTTCATCTTGCCCTTTCCATCTGCCAAGGGGATATTACCAATGCCATCAGCTGGATCGGCGTCGGGAAGCTCCACGTTCATGTCGTCATCGTCTTGCGCCGGTGGTCGCCCACATCTCAGGCACAAGTCTTTGTCGAGCATATAGGCGATCCAAAATACCCTCTTGCGCTGCTCAATCTCGATCGGATTTAGCTGGAAACCTGTTCCTCGCTTATGCAGGCCGATTGTGTGTGACAGACGGATGGCGGCAGCAATGAGCAAAAACGAAGGCTGAGGGTTAGGTGTTCCTTGCATGAAGAGAGCCATGCCTAGAATGGCTTGGACGCTAAGAAGATCAGTATTGCGCATTATCAACTCTGGGAAAGTGGCCATGGCATTCTTCATGTAATCCCAAGCCTTGTCTTCTTCCTCCTTAGGGACCAAATTACTCATGATTCGCAGCCGGTGTGCAATAGCTAGAGCCACATTTAAGCTGGCCCACCAACCAGACCCGGTATAGGGGTCACTTGAGTACTGTCTCTCTACCAAATGCATGAACGTTGGTTGGTGAAACAGCGGGAAGATGCAGTTGAAGTTTTCAAAGTAGTCCTTCAACAAGGACAAAGCCTCTGGCTTTGGGGGAAGTTCGCGGAAGATAGTACGACGAAACAGGTCGCCAAAGACGTCAGGCTTCCATGCTGCCCATTTGTGATCGTCCATCGAGACGTCTGATATCATCTGCTGGAAGGAGGTGTCGCCCATCTTTTCGTTGACCCATTGTATCCCCTTTGGCGAGAAGATGGAGAACCCGGATGACGAGCCTTTCAGCAAGTTAGCAACTCAGCCGCCGGGCCAACTTTTTTATGCTGGACTCACCAATATATCGAGTTTCACCATAGTTGTTTGTGACAAGTGAGCACATCATTTCTGACAGTTCCTCAACTTCTTCCTGCTCTTCCTCGCCATTTTCCTTGCCCGGGCTGCTAGACTTCCCTTTCTCGCCATCTTTGCCAGGCTCGGGAGAGGCTAATGAGCTCTGGGGAGTCGAAGCATTCCCATCCTGGCCTGTTGCTGTTTGGGAAGGAGAAGTAGGATTGGACGCAGTCTGAGAGGCCTGTCTTGACTGCTGCTTCTCTACAAGCTTCTTCTCCAAGGCCCCAAGATCGGTCGCACCGTTATCATCATCACTCAGCAATCCTGTCCATGCCATTAGTGAACAGAACCCCTCACGGAACTTATGTGGTGGTTGGAGGAGCGGGGGTGCGCATGTTAAAAGCCCAAATCATTGGCCCTGATTACATACCTGATAACCGCAACAAATGCTCCATCCGGCCGAGCCGGTTTTCGAGCCCCTCTATATATTTGGCTCTAGAGTTGGGCAGTTAGCAGTCATGCTAAAGTCAAGGATAGCTACTGGAGGAACTTACCCCTTGGGAGGGGCCCGCTTCTTCTCAACCTGAGTGAAGACACACTCGGTCTTGTAGTTCTGACAATGTGTACAAGCAGGAAGCTTGCCATCGCACTTTATTTTCTTCTTCCTGCACATATCACACGCCTGCAGCAGTTAGTGGGATGCTGCAAGGGTCCATCCGACCGCTGCACAGGCTTGGACTCACCCTCGAAATTCTCCTTCGCTTCGCTTCTGTGGTGTCCTCAAGTAAGCCCGGATCCCCAAACATCTGAGCCGCCATTAGATCAGGCGGCAGCTGCGGCGGAATCGGGATGCCATGCTCGGTGTAACCGCCAAAGATCTGTGGAGGCTGGTTTATGATTGGGGGTGGGGGAATGGGCATCTGAAAGCCCGGATGGATGTGGTCCATCTTTGAAGCGTGGTGGACGGAGAAGAAATCAAGACTGAGAAAGGCGATTTCTTCACGACGGTTTTTGAGCCCTGACTTAGCCTCGACGAAGTACCTAAGGCTATTTGGGAATGAACAAAGCAGAGACGTTGGATATTTCGAGCGCGCAGGGAAATCACAGGACAAATGTAGCCACAGACAATATGTTGCTATTATTATATCGCTGTGCAGACTTCAGGAGTTGTCGAATCAGGAGTGACATGTGCCGGCAGCACCGGGCCTATGGGGGCAGAGCACACGACACCCAAAATAACGGCTCTCAGGTAACGTTAACGTCCAACAACCGAGACTCGAGAATATCAATCCAGAACTCGCCCCTGCATGTCGGTAGGAGGCACGACGTCGAATGCTCCACAAAGGCCACTGCGGCTCGATGCTTAGGTTGTTGTGGGTGCAGCTATCCCGAAATTAGGAACGCTAGGCACGCATGTATCCTTCTCGGTGATATGTGGCACGCTGCTCGGAGTTAAAAGACGTTTTTCTGCAAACGGCCGTATTTAGTGGACGGCAGCGAGGTTGGATGGAACCGCTTAGATGGTGCCGAAGAATAGTAGAAGGAGGTGCGGTGGGTGCTGTGGTGGGAATATGAGAAAGAGAGGGCGGGACTAGGCTGGCTCGCAGTGGCGTGAGGGACAAAGCGTCAGTAGGGGCAGTTTAAATTGTACCCGTACGAGCGAGCTGTATGAACTCCTCTAACAACCTGTAAGTGTGCCTGCCAACATCAAAGCACGGATGAATGCAGAGTGAGTGGTCGGGTCGGCCTTGAGCAGCGTGATTGTGAAAATAGGAAGAGATGGACGGTAAACTGCCGGTCTCCCTCGTGTATATGGCACCAGGTGAAGCGCCTGCCCCATTCAGCGGTCGAGGATGTGCGAGTGATAGGAAGGGTGGGGCATGGAACAGCAGCCAACGCACAGACGGCAGCCAAACATTCAGGGAGATTTTGACACCTGCTGAAGGGGGTGCCTTGGGGCCCTGGTAGCCCCGTGGTATTGGATGTTGATCGGTAAGCTCCGCTTCAGCACTTCCTGGCCGTTTGAGCAATGAGCAGTTCTTTTTGCACTCTGTAAACTGTCGGGTTCCTGGTCCAGCCAGTCCCTGGCGTTGATCGGAGATGCAGGGACTCGAGGACCACCTACCTAAGGCATCAAGTGCTGATGGAGAGACTTGATTTCTTCGTGGTTCTGACTGGCTGGCAGGCACTGCCTAGGTACCTCTAGCTGCGCAGTAAACATCAGGGATAGCACTGCTGCGGATATTCTGGCGGACCTGGCAAATGTGGCGGGATCGAAAGATCAGTCCGGGTTCCTCCGTGAGTTGCACCAGTCGGGTTAAGGACAGAAGCTAACAAAACTCGTAGCACGCGGAGCGGCCTACGTCACACACTTCCGGATAGATGTTTGCGATGCCATCCCGGAATCAGGGGACTAGCATATAGCACGCTCCAGAGGGACCTGATCATGCCTACACTGTATAGTTACCTCAGTCTTGGGGATGAGTGTACAGGAGGATTGTCATTCGCTGCCCTACCAAACTTCCCACATACTCCTGCTGCTCACCTCCCCAGCCTGCAGGACGTAGTGATCCCGTAATGCCTGCTTAACGTTTTGGAGAGCGCCCCGCTGTTGCCAACGCCGGGAATCCGGTGTTTGGGATCTGGCCAAGAACGTCACACCGGCCAGGGGGTTGTGTTTGCAGCATCTGAATCTTGCATCATCAGACACGCCGCCAGCAGTTTGTATCTGCAGCCATCGCGCCTGTGGTCTTAGGGGCTCATTGAGATTGCGTTGTATGCTGTATATGCTTAAGGCCTTAAATGCGCTACTCAGGGCTGATTCAAGTCTAGGACTTAGAATCTAGGTACGAACCAGTTCTTGGGCTGCAGAAGGCAGACAGAGATTCAGTTAGACAACAAAGCAGCCAGGTCCTATATTGAAGTCGTGCTTGGCTTCACAGGTCTTCTTGTTCGACATTTCTACAGTTTTCTATGAATTGAGAAGATGAATCGTCAAGCGATCACCGAGGCACGTGTCCGAGCCACATGGGATTCTCCCGATCTGTGGTTTGGCCGGCTGCAGGCAGGGGTCACGGCCCAAAGTTCTTGAGACAAATATGAAACGTGGGAGGCAGCCTGCTCACCACTGCTTGAATGCCTTACCAAGAATGACAAATTCTCATACAGACTAAACAGGACCAACGTTGATTGGGGACTTCTCAATCACTATGCAAATTCCTTTTGTTGGGTCAAAAGAACAGGGCTTGCCGCCTACAACCTTGAGATGCCTACCTGGATTGCTTCCGGCTGCTTCCATGATTGATAAAGCAAGGTCATCTCGCATAATTGGTGAACAATAGGTGAGCTAGTATGCTACAATATTTTGAAAGATCCCCGGGCCATTTGGGTAGAGACAAGAGTGATCAGTTCTGCCATTCAGGCATTATCACTTCAGTCTCCTCGTAGTATTCAAGATTGGTAGGACGCCTACGGAATACCGGTAGCACCCTAGCCGAGTAGGTGTGCTTGCTCCTTTCAGACTCTTTAAGACAGGGGTAACATTCCCACTTTTCCATTTGCCACGCTGCAAGCACTAGGCGTTACTTCTCAATATCAGAGGAAAGAGGACAATAATGAAATCCATGTTGGTATTCTCTCCTGCAGGAACACAGCCCACACGGAAACAATACCGACGTTAGCCCCACCTCAACAAAGTTCGTGGTGTGCCGGTGCCTGATGGGCTTGACGTCATGTTTTGGAAGCTGTCCGATGATAGGATCCGGGATTACAGATGTTGTGAAGAACAATGATTCTCCGCAAACACCGTGGCACTCAACTAGGACTCGCTGGCGCAACGGTAGCGCGTTCGACTCCAGATCGAAAGGTTATCCGTTCAAATCGGGTGCGGGTCAAAAGCACTGTTTTTAGTCGCCTCTGCGTAAGGGTTCTTTTTGCCGACGAGCTTGGATTGAACAATAGTAGTAAGTCAACAACGACGCTCTTTTTACCACCTACCGTCTCACGAGGCCATCGAGTTGTCCTTTGTTTACCAGACGTTTGTCATCAATCCTTGCATACAGTGCGCATATTACGAAACGTGAATATTAACACTGTTCACTCCCCGCCCTCTTCAATGTCAAACGCAGACGTGCACAGACCAGACGTTCCACATTTATATATTCTCCCTCTCCCCTCCCACATTTTATTTTGGCTTCTCTTTTCTTCCCCATCCCAGTGCAGGGGTATTACGCGTATCAGTGAGGATTCGTCCGAGATCGCGTTTTTGCTAATTGCAAACTATACCCTTGACCGCTCCTAGTTGGCTAAGGCCGGCTGGGGAATTTCTGGACGTACTGTTCTCCTTGTGAGAAGTTACCCACCTATTTCTTTCATTGCCAACGTCTGCGTGTCGGGCGTGGTGAAGAAGGAAAAGTTCGGCGTTCAGGTTAAGTTTTGTGGGACATGGAATGCGGCCGTGAAATTATGGACACATAGCTGTCATGTTGACCAGAAGTGGCCTGTGGATGACAAAGAGGCCGAGGATATCTGAGAAGGCAGGGCTGTCGAAGGTCGAGATCACACGTGGTCGCTAACACCGCCTGCAACTTGATACCTTAGGCTTGACTCATGTTCTGTAAGAACCTAATAGAACACTGCTCTATTAAACGGGTCATTGTTGCACTACCCAGCCTGACCGTTATAGCATATGCGTACCAGAAACCAACGCGACGGGCAGTTGTGACGGTTCGGGAGTATTTAGGCGCGGGGCTGGGCGCGTCGCGACCGCGCCTGGAACGAGGTCTTCGGGTCTTTGGCGATAGAACGGACGCCTTGACCGTTTCTGAAATTTCTGGCTGCGCTCGCCGCTGGCCTTGTCTCACGTTCTCGCGCGCCTGTTGTGGGCCAAGCGGGTGGTCGCACCGGTCATCCAGCGTTGGTTCGCTGTGGTTCTACACACAATATGTCCCACTGGCAGGTACGTATCAGAACAAGAAGAGTAGAATCGGGGCGATGCTCTACGTATGCAGTGTAAGTACGGTGTTATATATTCCTGAAGTCTATACCGTTGTCTTCGCCATATTGAATCATCGATGGCATGCAAAAAAGAGCAGTGCCAAAGTACATGCAAGAGATTGCAGATCGCGAAATCCGATTGGCTGGAATGCGACGGAGCGATGGGAAACGGAGATTGGGAAACCATCCGAGGCTCAACTGGTACTAATAAGTGAATGTTCCTGCTGCAGCCGAGCGTAACGGACAGGAACGCCTTCTACAATCAGGACGCAGATTATTGTCTTGAGATGACATTTGCCAATCAATCAGTGGTTGTCCTGCATATGAATGAATTGTTTTCATGGCTCCGCATTTCTTTCTTTGAAGCAACTACATATTTCGGCTTCGTTGTAGGCTCTCGTTGAATGTGAATGTGAATCCGCCGTCGTTGCACAAGGAACCAGAAACGGAGGATACGGAGCGGCTAGGCCGTGCCTGCCACCTGATTCGTACCGTGCAGACAAGACGCACAGACCACAACAGCAAAGCGAAAGAGCAGGAAAGACGGGGCGCCTCCTCTTCGTTCCGCACCTCCCCATCATCATCGACGGCATTCCGTCGCCCAACGCCCTTCAATCGAGCATCAGCCCCTGCGAGTGTCGAGCGCCCCGCCGATACCGACTCGAAATTGTTGGTATCGAGCTTATTCAATTTGGAGCAGCACTTTTATTGATATTTCCCGCAGCCGCCGACTTTGAGACGAGCGTTTTGGCGGGATTGGGGGTTGCGTGATTGCCGCTGTCGGCGCTTTGCTCGACGAGGCACATAGCCTCCTCCATTTCTCCCTCCCCTTCTTCCCCCCGCCATCCATTGCCCATCGAACGATCGCGATATCATCTTGCGTCTACTGTCCTCCGTCTCATCTCATCTCGCCTCAATCTTCGCGCGCCCGTTTCGGCCTTCGCGCGCTTGTTGCCCGTTGCCATCGGTCGACCAGACGACGGTCGCGCCAAGCCTTTTCTTTTCTTCATCACTCTCGACCGACTGCGTCATCAAATTCCATCAACCTACCATCATGTCCTTCCACCCACAGACTCCGCAAAGTCCGTCTCACTCTCCAAATACGAGCGATCTCACGACAAGCCAGCCTAGTTCCGTTGCGACTGGCACTACAACAACCTTGCCGACGCCTGCTCACAGCGTCAACGGAGGCTCACTCCTCTCAGAGATGGTTCAGGATACCATCATGGGAGGAGATTCCCCTCACAAGCGCAAGAGAGACGTTAGCGACATCGGCGATCGTGCACAGAAGAAAGCCCACATTGAAAATCGCATGCTGGGCATCACCGACTTGCACTTGGATGTCGGCGAGAAGTACCTTCTTTGCAGAACTCGTAAGGCTCCCTTTTACCCGCTTACAACACCAAACGAGCAGCCGTTCACTTGCATCGCATTTGCGCGCTGTGCTGTTCTTAATCGGTGACTTGGCGTGGCATGGGGAGCTAGACCATAGCACTGCCTTTTTTTTTTCTTGTTTTGCAAATAATAAATTACAGAGGCTTGATTAACACGTTGCTTCTTGCAGAGCATCTTCCGCCGCCTCGGCCTCGAGTGTCCGAAGATCTCTTCGAGATTTACCACTTGAAGGAGCTTGCTGGCGAAGTTGCCCGTGTGCTTCCCAACGGCGAGAAGAACGCGCTCAGGAAGACGTACAAAGGTCACATTAAAAGACTCGGCGTGCAAGGCCACTTTGACGAAGTTAAACAGGATCCCTTCCGCGAAGATGGCTTACTCGCTCTCATGAAGATGCCACAGGATGTATGGGATGTCCACGTAACGCGTGGCAGGAACATCCATGATGGTTTCAGCGCCGAAGTGAAGCAGAAGCTACCTAAGGCCATGTCCATGGCAAAGGGCTATGTACCGCGAGCCGTGTGGGATTACTCGGTGCTGGGTGATCTCGCTCCTGGAAAGGGCGACAACCGCGCATCGTCAGTGCGACAGACTGCTCCCAATACCCCGTTGCCGGCTTTGGGAACACAGGGCTTTCCTCGTCCTAAAGTCAGCACGCCCCTTCCTCAGAACCAAGTCAAGCGGAACATGAAGAAGCGAGGCTTTGGCGAAGAAGGATATGGCGAAGGAACCGGCGATGACGAGACCGGATATTCGACCGGAGAGGGCGATATGGCCTCGGGCCTGAAGCGCAGGAAAAAGGTGCTCATCAACGGCTACGATCCTGTCTGATGAGAGACCTTGTGCTGACATGCGAATAACTTAGGCCCACCCGGTCAACCAGCCGTATGCCCAATCCCAAGCTCGCCAGCCGCTCTACGGTTCCGGCACTACTGGGAGCTAAGAGGCCACTGCTGGCCGTCGGGTTCGAGGCAACCCCTTCATTGTAAACCCTTTAAGCTCAACCCCATTCCGACGCATCGAGAGCCCCTGATCCGTTTTCAGGGTGATACCTGGTGAAGCCGGTTTACGACAAACTCTTCCTCAGTTGATTTTGCTTTTTTACGCGCGCAAGCTATCAGAGTTCGGATCATCAAATCCATGGATTGAGTCCTGGACACTTGCCTTGAACGGCAACCCAGATTTCAAAGGTTCGATATCTGGAAACAATCCTATGAGAGGAAAGAAAGGCAACAACCGAGAAGGGAAAAGACGAATCAGTGATGTGTTTGGCTCGCGCGATGCCGACGGGGATTGTTGATTCATTCATCCGTCCCAGGAATGGTGACGGGAGAAAACATATAATGGATCATGGTACATAATGGTGCTCTGGCAAGAGAGATACTGGGCTCTCTTTGCATCACGGGGCATATGATTCGGCCGCACATACGCCCAGCCGGCTTCTTGGCCTTTCCATGGATCTGCTGTGGCGGGTTTCATTCATCTTGCATTTTTCTGTTGTGTGGGATATGCAGCACGGCGTTTGGGTCTGGTTTTCGTTCTTGCCTTTTAGGCAGGTAAAAAGGTTGATGGTGAGCTGAGATATTGCTCGCATTTATTACTCATGAACCTGGGGTACGCGCAATTGGGATGAACTTTGGGAGGTACCTATCTTCTAATGAACCTGGACGAAGAACGCATGGTTGAATGGATGCGGCTATAGCTACGACCAAATGAAGGTTTTCTCAGCCGCTTAGCTATGAGTTTAGCGTCTCGGGAATGCGGATGCCTTTGCTCTGCTCAGCAAAGTTGAGATCACATTTTTACCATACATGGACAGTGATCAGGTCTGATCCCTTGAAATTGGTACTATTAGACTTTGACCCTTGTTTTGCAATGCATCTATCCCATCGTCAATTGACTTCCGACCTCGACTCACTTAAGGAGATTCTAGTCTTTTGTTGCGCATCTTCTTTCAAGCAGATCCAAGGAAGGTAGGAAGATACCCCGGTAGATCTATGTTTAGTCAAAAATTATACACAATATCAGCGATCAGCACCGGTCTCGGTTACCCTAATATCAAGATGCCCAAACTCGTTGAAGCCTCTCTGTCTACCCATGTTCCGGTATCACCCCTCCTTTAGTTCATTCCCCTCATCCTTTTCTGCTTCCTGTTTCTTCTCTGTTTCGCGTCCTTTTTCCCTCTTCTCTTCGCAACCCTCAATTTCCCATTGCTTATTTCCAACATCACCACTCTTCTGACCCTCTTCCTTTGTTGCCGTTGCTGCCGCCGCCGCCGCTGTACCATAACCACCATCTAGACATCCATTACTCAGACTGTCGAGAACAGCCCTAGCTGAAGCATCATCCCACACCCACTGGGCAATGCGTTGCCCAACATCGCCCGCCAACTGCTCGTAGTGTGGCCGGCGAGCGTCGAACATGCTGCAGTGCGCGCCAACCTCGTCGACGTCCGCAATGTAGACTTCGATCCAAGTCTGGTCGGGTTCCCCGTTGATCTTTGTGGGGAGAAGACAGAACTTCCGCAGGCGTTTGCGGGGGGTTGTTGGCGCTGTTGTTGATTCCACGATGCTGATGGTTTCGTCTTCGGCTTCCCTTTCTGCGACCAGGGAGACGTGAGAGGATGATGCTGACTCAGACAATGCGTCATGTTTGTTGTGAGTGTTGTGAGATTTGATATCCGTGTCGCGGTCGAGCACCTGATTGGCAATATCTCTCAGGACGTCTCGGAAGCGGTGCTCTTGATGAGCTTTTGGGGTTGTTGTATTATCTCCGTCCTCAATGGCCTGAAGCAGGGCTTTCTGAGCGCGCTTGAAGAGCCTGGAGGCTCGCTTGCGCACAGAAGCTTCGGAGGCGGAATCAACGGCGTGGGGATGGAGTGGAGGAGGAGGGAAGGAGGGTCCGTTATGGGTCTTGTCTTCGTTTGTGGGCGGCAAGCAGGTGGTTGAAAGAACTGAACCGCCTGAGTCCAACTTAAGGTTGCTAGTATGAGTTGTCGAGTGCCTCTGATCGGTGCTGTGATTCTCGATGGATATTTTTGGTGTGGATGTCCCAGAACCTGTGTTCAGTGATAACGTGCCAGAGCCTACATCCTGCAGCTGCGCCTCCTGCGCCCACAGAACCTCAGATGTGTCTGGCAAGCTCGTTTCTTGCTTTTTCGGAAGCCCGGGACACACAGTGTAGTAGTTAATGAACCTGACTCTACTAGGACGCTTGTCAACAGGATCCTGCGTTTGCGAGCACACATCGATGTCTTCCAAGCTGCGCAGGCGGTGATAACGGGCTCTCAGCCCAGATAGATCGGCGAGACACGCATTGAACTCTAGATGCGATACGAGGTGTGAAGCTGCGGCCTGTATCAGATTCTCTTCCTTGTATTTATTGATAAAATGTACAAAATTCTTCAACCTCCCACGATCTTTGTATTCTACATCGTTGAAGAAAGGAGGATTGAAATAGGGGTCGAAAGTTTCGTGGGTGGTACTCGGCCACGGCTCAGAGCTCATAGTAGGAGAAGAAGCACCTAATGCAGACGAGGGCTCGCAGCAGATGGATAGATCATGGGAAAGGGACTGCGATGGTTCTGAGAGCTTATGCTCTGTTGGGATACTATTGTCATCAGCGGGAAAGGACTCAGGAGACGGCCGGAAGAGACTCGCTATCCCTGAAACTACAATTCCTGGGTGTAAGCCAAGTAAAGGAGCATCAAGACACACAATGCCCAGGATACGGTGTCGAAAGGGAGAAGTGGCTGTCTGAATGGAAGGCTAGATGAAAGTTGTTAGTCCTCACATCCTCCCGGGTATCATGTGCAAACGCTCCAAACCGACATACCATCATGGCTACCTCCGCGGCCAACAGCCCACCCATTGAGTGTCCCACCAAGACCACATCTGTAGTAGGTGATTCGTGAGGAATCAGCCAGTCACTGAAATTATCTCGGGCCAACTCGAGAGACCTGTAAGTCTTGTAGCGAGGGTAAATCTTGGTGTGGACAATATGGGATTCCGCCAGGAGGTTTTTAAGCAGGTTGTGCACATGAGCTGGAAATGATTGGAAAGACGAGTCGCTGCCCATATAGCCATGAATGTAAATGACAAGGAGCTTCCGTTTTTTGCATTCTTCCTCTCCATCTGTCGATGACAGCAGTGACTGTGTAGATGATGCTCGGGGGTCAGGAAACATCGGCAGCGGTGGTGGTCCTTGTAGATCAGGTGTTGGGGCGGCTTGAGACTCCTTCTGAGAAGAAGAAAATGAAGAATTAGTTGCCTGTTGGGAGACTAGCTCCCCAGGTGAAGGAATATCTCCCATTGAGTTGGCATCGGCAGCAGTGTCTGAGGATATGGGATGATCACTCTTGCTCTCGGTTGGGTTTGGGGTTGGGGTTGGCGTTGGGAGCATGACGTCACCGCCGGACCCCGAGCTGACGCGTGCTTTTGGACGGGTGTCTTGATTGGGAAGTGTTGCATCCATCTGAACACTAGCCTGCGTATAGGGATGTAGACAGTCACTTAGATCTGGCTTCTACAGAACTGTTCCAGGTTGCTTGGAAACATCGACAATCAAAAATGTGATGCATGGTTCGGTTCCTGCCCCTGCCCCTGGAGTGTCTGGTAGCGTGGCTGAGTGTGCCTGGTAATCACCTTGGTTTGTAGTCTCCACTTCCTGTTGCCCTAGCGCAGCTGTACAACCTCCCCAATGGTCGAGATAATTGGTTTCTTTGATGATGTGTAATCACCATCAAACTTTCTTTGTATGCAACTCCGATATTCGATTCCGTCGTGTCTAAGTAAAAACGTAGGAAGGAACGTCATGTGGAAATAACAACAGTAGCAGTTTTAAACCTAAATCAGGAACTGGCTGTGATAACGACGCATTTAGTAACTGCAGGTTTAAGACGCACAGCCCTTTAAGGAGCTGTGCCGTGATCTCGAACTGTTTGAATCCACTCCACCTCATTTAAGTACCCCCGCTTCAGCGATCGCGGCGGTTTCTGTCGAGCAAAAATCCAGTACTTAATCCTTGTATGTACAGGAATGGATGGTGAGACAGAGAAGCTACCCTACTGGGCACTGTGTTTGTCCTGCAGGTTATACTGTAGAAAGTAAGACCAAATACGCGGTGGAAGACAGCACCTATAGAGAGACCAAGTTTGGCGTCCGCTTTGGCAGCATGCTGCATGGATTGCTGCAACCGAACACCTGGAAACAGCAGCAGGCCCGCGTTTTCCGCCCGAAGGCAAACGGGGGATCGCGGCACATGTGTCTTAACGGCGCTGGCCAATGAAGAGCTGGCAAGGACAAGTAGCCTGCGGGCCACAGTGGTTGACTGCATCTCCGCAATGGGTCTCCACCAGATCCTCTACGTACTGTATGTACAAGTACATTCATGCCTGAGACATTTACAGTTCACCCGTTGTTTGCTTGTTAGTGAAAAACTTTGGATGGACCCTGTCAACCTCACAATGTAGACCAAGTTTGTTACTCATATTCACATATTCACGAATTTTGTGTAAATAACTATTTTAATAATTATTAAATGAAGTATATAACCATTTGCACCACTTTTGGAACTGAAATAGTTGTTTCGTGGTTGTGATGTTGTTGGGAAAATCCTGGTTTCAAAGTCTTGCGCTAATGATCAAAACGAGATAGGCATTGTACACTCACTGGTAATAACCAGGTAGTTGTAACAGGCCCTGGTATCTACCTTAGGTAGTGGCTCTGCTATTAGCAATCAGAACTTGGGCCCAATCTTGACAGGGCTCGTGTGCCGATTCCACAACCTCCTCATATGGGTTCGAAGGTAGTGGCCAGGTTGTAGAACCTGAGGGACTGGGGTCCTCACACAGCAGAGTATGTTGACTACAGTCACCAGTTGTTGGTTGACAAATGTTTTTACTATTACTGACTGAGGAAGTCCTCATTATAGTTCTGGAGATGAGATATTCTATATGCATATCTATACTCGAGGACCATTGGTATGCTCGCCCTGCCATTCAGATTATCATCGACCAAACTCAGAATTATCGTCAAGGGTAGAGGTCGATTGTTAGTGGCTCTTGGTAGCGACAATGTTTCCTTGCCTGTGATTGGCCTGTCTTCTCACCCCACTTTGGCTTCCCTTCCTCATTGGTCCCCACTGCTCTGGGGCGGCCGCTGGTCTGCATCTATGCCGTAAAGAGTTCGGGTGGTCGCTCGGCTGGTCGGTCACGCTTGTCGTTCAGGTGTTTGTACGTAGTTCTTTTTGTCGCTTTCTTGCCTAGGTAGGTATGTTTTCATCTCATCTCGTACTCCACACTTCATTCAACATGCGCTATCCAGCCTTCAGAAGTTGAAGCATTAGCGATTTTTGTCATTAAGCCAGTGTTTCTTTCGATTTTACATATATCCATTTTTTTTTCACAAATTATACATATATCATCTTGAAACCCCTCATCGGAATCATGAATGCAGCGACAACTACAGGATGCCGTTCTATGGCTAAAACGTTGCATATGCAAAAGTCTCAAAATGATTCAAACATCAAGCCAACAGTCGCCCACGCGGTGGGTTTGGCTATGGAGCAGCCAATTTTTTTAACAGCCCCAAGTCGACTTCTGCATGAGGTGTACAAGTAGACTGGATGCAATAGTCTTGCAGGGGGGATACCCAATCAGGACGTGACTGACGCATGCGGATGTCGGCTGATCATCCTATAAACCCCTGCTCCCACAGAATCCGCTCAGCACCAGCAGCCATACGTGCCACCTACTTATACTGTCCTGTGTAACCCAGATCCCGGTCCCGTGGCCACATTTCCCACAACTCCATCTGGCTGTCATCAGGAAGCTTGTCGCTCAAGGTTGCTGTTCTGCTTGATCTGAATCACAACAGGTCTCCCTGCATCCACGGACGACCATGGCTGAGTCATCCGACTCCAAGACGGACAAACCCGTTACCCAAACTCCTGTACTTCTTCCATCTTCTCACTGGGCATCTGTACGTTAGCTTTTACTAAGCTCATTATCCACAAGCCTTGACACTTTGTGATCACTTTCTCATCACAACGCGCCTCTAGCTCAAGGATGAAACTGCAAACCACGAATACGATACCGATGACAGTTCTTCAGAGCGTACCAGCTTTCTCTCGAGCACCACCTCCGTGACAAGCACTTTACGTCGGTTCCGCAGCCTCCATGGCCGCACATACCATTCGGAGATTGGCATTGCTCAGTCCTGGACACCAAATGACATGAAGCATATTGGGGCTCTGGAGTTTATGCATGCCTCTTGTTTGGTAGCAATGGACGAGAAGCTTTTCCTGGCGCCTGTCGACACTTCCAAGCTCAAGAGGGTCCTGGATGTCGGTACGGGTGCGGGCCACTGGGCCATGTAAGTGCCATCAGCAAGTTCGATCACCAACCAGTATTTCAAAGTACTAAACAATTACTGCTAGTGATATGGGAGATCTATACCCGAATGCCGAAATCATTGGTCTAGATATCACTCCTATGCAGCCAACATGGGTTCCTCCCAACGTCAGCTTTCAGATCGACGATGCTAACCAGCCGTGGACCTTCGCCGATAACTACTTTGACTTTGTCCATACGCGATTTCTTTCTGGCTGCATTGCTGATTGGGATAAGTTCTATCGCGACGCCTTCCGTTGCATCAAACCTGGAGGCTGGCTAGAACACCAAGAAGTCAACATTGCCTGGTTTGATGATTCGGACCCTATTCCTGAGGAGAGCCCATTGGGTCAATACGGCCCGTCGTTCCGGGAAGCTGGCAATAGGTCTGGGCGTACCTTCTGCGTAGTCGCAGACGATTTGCAGGAGAAGGGAATGAAGGCGGCGGGTTTCGTAGACATTCATGTGAAGGACATGAAGATCCCCTTCGGCGCCTGGCCCGAAGATGAGCGTCAAAAGGAGCTTGGCATTCTTTCTAAAGCGTTTACAATGGCGGACCTTGACGGTATGTTCGCGGGTTCTCCTTAGGAAGCCCTTTTATCCCTGCTTTCCTCCGCTTGAAGATTGGATACTGATTTTGCACATCTAGGATGGTTGCTCTTCACTTTCAATGAAATTCTCGGCTGGAAGCCAGAAGAAACGCAGGCATATATTGCCCTGTTACGAAAGGAGCTGAACAACCCAAAACGTAACCTCTATTATGTGCGGCGTGTGGTGTACGGTCGGAAGCCTGAAGCTTCGTAGTTCAAGCTTAGTTATCCTTCCTTTTCATGGAGAAACATTGCATCACCATCTTAGCATCTCGTTTCTCTGTCACTGTACTTTGGAATGGATATCTCGAAGGAGTCGAAGTACACCTGATTGATAAATGAGTGGAGTGTCTTGTTCTTCAGGGTTGTACTTCAAGTACGAAGTGTTTTTTTTTTTTTTTTTTGACTCTCTTCTCGTTGGGTGAGCGAAGCCTTTGATGCAATGCACACACAGTAGCCCATTTCGGCCAATCAGAGGGGCTGTTCTCCGAGTCGACGACCTCCAACGGTCGAGACCATGACACGAAGCCATGAAGAGCGCTGCAAACCTTCCGATGGCAGAAATATGCAAAGAAGATTACTTGCTACACCCCTCTTCTTCAGCGCCTTTGCCCTGGAGTTTCGCTTCAATTTTCGACCTGTTGCGAAGGGTGCTCTAATGCTGGAAAATCAACGTTTTGCAGAAGGCGCGGTGAGTGTGTAACCGTTTAGAAGATTCAGCCGGGCGAGAAATCGTGCCAAGGAGCTAGAGGCAACAGATAGCAACCAAACCCTGGCACTTCTTGTAGGGCCTGCGGGCAGGGGCTGGCCAATGACGGCGCAGGGACCAGAAGGGGGAGGGAAGCGAAATTGCAGCGCCGGTTCAGGCCTGATGTGCGCCGTCTAGGGATCGTCAGCGGAGTTGGATTTGCAACCGACGTAACGCACCCAGGGGCCACCGGAAAGTTGAAATTAAAATAGATGTTGGGTGCCAGGTCGCCTGATGGCGCGTGAATCTGTACTTCTATATCCACGCGCTGCTGCTGCCCGGGATCTTTCCGCCCCTTTTCGCTCTTTTTGAACTCTTTCGCAGGCGAGCCGGTGTGAGGAGATCCCGTCTCGTTGGATTGGATCAGATTGGGACGGTTTCAATACGCTCGTTTACTTATTTTTATATTTTGACTCTAGACTCTGGATTCACACTTGGTTTTGCGATTCCCATCGGCTGACCGACGGGAGGTGGGATTGATCGACACAGGAAGCTACCGACACTATTTGACGCCGTTCCAGAGGTTTTTGAATTTTCGCCGTTGGGCCCGGACCACGCGTGGAGTTTACGGTCGCTTCAGGCTTTAGTGAGCAAACAAAGACACACAAACAGACAGCACCACGGTACCACAGCACAGCCGAGCAACAGCGGGGAACCGGCCAGAAACGATGTGGATGGGATTGCGACCATGACGAGCCAGCCACGCCCATCACGCAGCACAGCCAGCACAAACCAGCATAACCGACTGAGAGTATACGAGCCGCGGCAGCAGCACTTGTCCCCCGACTCCCGGCTCTCCGTACGCTGTACTTAGTCCCTTGGCCCTTGGATCTGCTTTGTTTCTGGGGTCTTGGATCCAGATCTGCCTGCGAATACGGGCTTTCGTTCGCTTTCTTTGTTCACGTGCACCACACCGCACCGCAACACGATCACCGACCGCCGACCACCGACCGTTGTCCTATCGTTTCTTTCCCCTTCGAGTCTCTGCAGCTTTCGCAGCGCTGTCGCTCGTTTCCATTGCCATCGCCCCGCGCCACGCAAGCTGAGCACTCCAGGCCCGGCGCCATGGCCCTAACCAGCCAGCCCCATCGTTCAGACGCCGACCCCAACGCCAGCGGGTCCTCACCCAGCGAGGCCCCAGCCCTGGCCCCCCACCATAACGATGACCACGACTTCAACCATAACCATCACTTCCATCTGCGTGCAGAGCTGCGCCATCCTCACCATCTTCACAATCCTCACCGTCGTTTGCATTCCGACAGCCCGACACCTCACGCTCGTTCACCATCGCCAGCACCATCCCTGTCTCCATCGCCATCGCCGTCGCCGTTCTCCAAACCCTCGTTATCCGAGTACGACGACGAGAGCCGCGATCACAATCTGTTTAAGCGTCAGCCAGTCGTTATCATCCAGACTGTGTCCGTCGTCCACTACATTGATGGTTCGGGCGCAGTAACCGCAGTGTCAACCCTGGATTCTTTACTCGATTCTCGCAATCCCGACGCTACAGCTTCGATCCTCCTTGAGACAGAACCCGCCGTCACCCACGACGGCGTGAGCGCTCTGGCCGAACCACTGCCTACTGTGTCGTTCTCCGATGACATTCTTCCCGATTTGCTTGATGACCCCGCATCAACCACGCCCACCGCCGAGCTAGAACCCGAGGTGACTTCTTCCCATGACCTGTCAGCGTCCCTGGAGACCTTGACGCCTGCTCCTTTCACCAGCAGCTCTGAGTCTGCTTTCCCTACCCTCTCTACAGGCATCTTCAATGCTTCATCTTCGTATCATCCGTCGCTCTTTAAGAATAGCACAGCTGTATACTTTTCCAACCATACGAGGACTGCCTTCAAGGCCAAGACTGCGACCTTGACCTCTACGCGCACTAAGAGCACCAGCTCGACATCTACTCGGCTTTCTTCCGTCACTCCCGATGCAACTTCGTTTCTTGACGTCCCTGTTGGCGGCAACTCTGGAGCTGCCGAAGGGATAATCCCCGCTTCGATCGACTCCGAACACGATTCCGACTCCCATTCTGAGCCTGGGCTCACCCCCGAAACCCGCAACGCCCTCGTCGGCGGCGTGGTCGGCAGCATAGCAGGCATTGCGCTTCTTGCCCTGATGGTACTCTACTACATCAAGTGGAGGAAGCAGCATGGCAAGGGCCTTCTGCTTCTTGGAGACGGCGATAGTACTGCCCGTGGCAAGGGCCCATTCTACGGCACCACGCTTCCCTTCATCAACGGGGGCGGAAGTAGCGGAAATGCTGAAAAGGACGAAACGGGAGTCCAGCAGCGGACGAGTGTATGGGCTATTCCTACGGCACTGGCCAAGCTGACAGGGAGACGCGCGATCGAGGCACCTCCCGCTGAGCCGGAGCCGCAAGAGAAGGGCTTCTACCGGGTCTCTGGCAAGAAGTTAATTTCTGTTCTCGAGTCCGGCGGCGACGGCTACAGTGACCCCCATGAAAGTGTGGGCAGCGCTTCATCACTCTATCGCGAGTCCCGCGCCACATTCCTTGGTGACGAGCCCCAAGCTCCGCTCAAGCTCGGCTCTCCCATGCGCCCTGTGAGTGGTATTCCCGTCTTCCGAAGTGGCCCTCAGCGTGTGGCCGTTCAGGAATCGACCGCTCTGCCCCCAGGCCATCGCCCGTCAGCGTATCCTACTGCCTTAGCGGTTGTGCCGGAAGCGCAACGGGCAAGCATCTCCGTGACAAGGGATGGGTTCCGGGTGTCGAGATTCCAAGAAGGGGAATGATATGTTAATTTAGGGCAAGAGAAGAGTAAGGCGCGAGTTGAGCAAAGCTTTGGCTTTTGTTCGTCTTTTCGGCTCTTCTGCTAAAGTATTTGGTCTTTTTTTTTGGGTTGTACATGCTTGTTTTTCCGCGTAGTCTCTAATGTCTGGAGCAACGGCGTCAGGGCAGGGGCACCTGGGCTTGATATCAAGAGTAGCTGTTGGGCCTGGAATTCGCCCTGATGCAAGTTTGGATATTTTGCTTTGGGGAGGGATTCTCTTTTGGATATACTTCCTACTCGTCGTTATATACATTGATTACGGCTGCAGGACTTGGCACTGCAGAAATACATGGAGTTCTTTGTGTTGGAGGCTTTTTCTGTAAGGTTACCTCATAGCTTGTCATCGATCAGCTATGCTGTGCCAGGGAAAATAGTTTAGGCGTTCAAAGGCACACTGGAGTTTGGGTATTTAGAGTTAATTGTACATGTCAATAGATAAAAATAAAATTTGACATGCCTTAATCGTCAGCTTTTTGCTTCTGGACGCATGCCAATGCCCTGTCGTCCAAGCCAATCCCAACCTGGATAACCAGGCAGCCACGTACCTACTCTTACCGCCCTTGTGGCCTGGGTATCAGGACGTCGCTCAAGTCCCAGCCTAGCTGATCCACAAGACGCTCAATGCCATAAGGAAAACGGAGAACATTATGTTGCCTTTCTTTATCGAGCAACAGTAAGCAGCTTTCTTATCTATCGACCCCATATTATACCACATTTACCATGTCCCAACGACTAGCCGAGAAAGAAGCGCTCAGTTCTCTCGAAAGCTTAGCCCCTGAGTTGATCGACCTCATCTTATGCGAGGTCACCTCCATCTCCGACCTCGCAAACTTCATCCTATCTTCACGCACTATCTACACCCGATTCGAGTTACGCAAGCAGATCATCCTTCTCCGCGTTCTGCAAAATGAACTGGGACCTGTCTTTGTCGATGCACGGTTTCTTTACCGATTCCCATGTGCCAAAATCGTGGATGAAAACGGCCGCAGGGACAAATACTGTGCTTATTTGGAAACAATGGGCAATGTCTACCACAACCTTGTTACCAGACATGCCCGTGGAGATGATGAACCCTTGGACATGGACGAATTGAATCAGTTGTGTCGTATGCAGCATTCTGTCAGTAAATTCGCTGAGAAATATCTCTGGTTCATGCTCGATCAGCTATTTGGACGTCAAGTTTCCGAAGAAGACCAACGCAAACATACTGTTAGCGACAAAGAAGCGGCAACATTCCAAGATGCATTCTCTATTATAACAGCTCCGGCCTCTCGCAGTGAGCGCCTGCGCATAATTAGAGCGATCTATCGTCGCCAGATAATCTGCCATGCCTGGGCTCCTTTCGAGCGCCGTAAACTAGACGTCTGGACCTTCCAGGAGGTAGCCGCCTTGGCCGAACCCGTGTTAGGGTCGCAAATCCCCAACCCAAGGCAATCTGGGTTTGAAACATCGAGCAGGAAAGGCAAGAGTCTTCTTGCACAGTTTGAGCCGTGGGAGATGGAGCAGGTTGTTCACATCGACAACTTTATCACAGAGTTATGTATCACACTGACTGAGGTGGCCGAACTGGAAGAGGCAGCAAGGACTGGCGCAGTGATACAGCCGATGCTACAACGGATACGCAAACCTAAACAGCAACCACAGTATGAGGCCCGGCTAGCCGCGTTTGCTGATATCTTCCTCAACATCACCAACCTGGTGCACTATATGGACACTCATCAGGACATAATGGACGTAGCGATAAGTGCCCTGCTGGGCCAAGAACTCCCGAATTGGCCTCTTCTAGGTATGCGCAAATCCCGCATCCGGGACATGTACGCTACCGAGTTGGAACTCAGGCCGCTGTTCGCTTCCTTCCAGGTTGACCGGATGATATTGGACCCGGCGCGTGATCGGCTGGAGCGGGAGCGCAGCCCGCTCGAGTTCGTTGGCGATGACGGAGACAACTCACTGAAGCACCCGCCATTCGGTTGGATTGATGCGCTTGATGGACGGTACCTCAACTGGTGGGGTAACGCATTCGATATGGTGCTTTGGAGTCCCAGGCCCCCAGACCGCCTGGAGGAGTATGATCTTGCTGAACAGGAAAGTCATATCAAGAATGTGGAGTTGTTTGTCAATTATGGTTTTGTGTTTTGGGACCAGCCTCGAGTTGAAGCTCTGAAAAGGCTTGAAAAGTGTAAGGACCTTCAACGGGGTTGGATGAACAAGTTGGAGTACGGGGCTACTATTTATCACCATTAAGGGAACGTGACGAGAATGTCTTATTGTCTTTGAAACGTTTGTAATCTCCAATGTTGCTGTGAGGAGCTACAGCCTAAGACAGTTGCTTGCTCAAGCTTGGTAAAACTTCTTTAAAACAATTGGCACCTCCAGTCTTATCCTGCAAGCCATGTAGAACAAACTTTCTGTCGTTCGTGGAGTTCTTACACCATTCGGTGTCAAGACTGGTAAGGCAACATGGCAAACAGAGATATCATGAGAAGGATGTTTAACAGATAAAAAAAAACAAAAAAAATTAGAAAAAAAGTACGTGAAGAAACATCGCTTGCGGTTGACACTTTCCTGGCTACTCTGACTCTTCAATCTCAGGACTGATAGCCCAATCGTCTGAAGTGTCATTCATGGCTGTGACATTTCAAGAACTTCAATGCGCTCCCGGTCCCAGATGACAAACCCACCACGCCTGAACTCTTCCTGGGCTCTAAAGTGTAACTCCTTATTTACTTCATTGATATCCGCCCAACCACTCCGGTAGCGGTCCTGATCTTCCTCTTCATAAAATCAAGGCTTTACCATAATTGCCTTCCAGTGATATCCACCATAGATCTGCATCAAATCAACCCCCAAAATGGAATCTTATCCACGGTATCCCCGGAAAACTTGAGCGAGGATCTTCGCTCTTCCAGGTACTCTTGTGTTGGATTCAAAGGAATGGGACTCTTTCGGGCTTGGAATCGTTCGTATACTATCCGACATGTGAAGACAAAACTGAATAAATTTTGAGCTGAGTTGATCTTATGGATGATGCTGTCTAGAATTTCGGGAGATAGAGAGAAGAGAGGACAGGCTTCTTTACTGCTGGGTTCTTGGCCATATTGAGAGAGTAAGAGATAATGATGGGTAAAAACGGCAGTCGTGAGTGTTAACGATTAAATTCCCAAGGGGAAAAGGCTACTTCGTACAGAGAAGTTGGAGATGAAGTCTCGTGAATGTAGAGGTCGGGAAGCATTTTCATCTATTGTACTAAGACGCATAAATTCTTAGGACTCCGAATGGCCCTGGTTACTCAGAATGCGGTGTCAAGACTCAAAACTCTAGGCATCTTAACGTAAAGACCAGAGTACACTGGCCATAGTTCTTCCTATTACACTTAGCGGGATGGGATCTCTTGATCCTCTTCATGGTCAATTATAAATGTGTACCATTGAGTCACCCTTGGTGGTTTTGTTAGTTAGCAGCCTCAAGAGCGCCTGCTATGGGATTGGGGTGATACAACTTGCGGCACAATTCAACATACCTTGGCTCCATAAGTTCCTCCTGTGCATATGTAATGGATGCTGTTGGATTCCTCGGCAGGTCTGAGAAGCTCTCATGTCATCAACAGCTGCTACATTGGAAAACAGCGACCGGACGATCAGTAATGGCGCTCATCCGCTTCTTTCAACTCTGGTGGTATAGATACGCTGCAAAGAGTTAGGAATGGCATACACCACGCAGCTCTGTACATTGCGTTTCTAGATACAATTTGGAAGACAACTTCAGCGGTTACAAGGGTCAAACTACGACTCTGTATATTACTCGCTTCACAATATGTCCATTACATTTATTCCCAAACAATGATGCTAAACTAACCTGAAGCATGCCTTGAGGCCACATAACCCTTCTACAACATGTATCTAACTCAAAAAATAATATGTAGAACACTGTTCCGTCGCTGGCCTCTCTTTAGGGGTTGACGTCGTCAGTTGCAGTAGGCTTAGCCCCGACTTCTGCTACGCCGTCTGCTGTCATGCCGGCGCCGACTGGGATCTCTCCCGCGGCGAGAGGAAACACTTCTATCGCGACGACTGCGACGGTATTCCCTGTCTCTGTCTCGATCTCTATCCCTATCCCTATCCCTATCGCGATTGTGATCTCTGTCCCTGTCTCTATCCCTATCCCTGTCCCGGTCGCGACTGTGGCTCCTCGACCGGCTGCGCCGCCTGGTATCTCGCCTCTCCCGGCTACGATTGTGATGACTGCGGTCTCGCGACCGGTCACGATCCCGCCTATCACGAGATCTGTCCCTATTCCTGGGCCGATCACGGTCACCATCGTACCGATCCCCACCACGATAATCCACGATATCACGGCGGTCGCGATCACGGTCCCGATCAGGGAGATAGCGATCAGCCTCGTCCTTGTCGCGACGACGTTTGGCATCCGGCGACCTGTCTCGGTCCGAGGTGCGACGGTCATCTATGCCAGGGACGGGAAGGCCTTTTTCTCGAGCCTCTTTCTGGGCAGCAAGATAAGCCTTGGCCTCTTGTTCGCGCTTCTTGACCTCGGCTTGTTTCCAGGCTTCCTTCTCCTCGTGGTTCATGCGAGAAGGCGGACGAGCCTGTGAGCGGGAGCGGCTTCGACGCCCCCGATCCTTGTCATCCTCCCTGTCTTTACTTCTACCACGTTTGCTGTCACGATCGCGATCGCGATCACGGCTGCGGTCGCGATCTCTACTACGGTCGTGATGACGTAACCGAGACCGAGACCGATCGTGGCGATCGGTCCTGGGACGGGGTGAGCGGCTGCGATCGCGGGTATCACGACGCCGAGACCGACTCCTGTCTCTCCGATCGTCTGAGCGGGCGGTGCGTGGACGGGAACGACTTCGCCGATCACGAGAAGTGTCACGCCAGCCATGATGGCGTTCATCTCGGCGATCAGACCGCAGACGCGATCGGCTCCGATCGCGTGCTCTTGACCCGCTCCTGAGCCTTGAGCGGCTTCTGCGGCGTGATCGGCTTCGCTCTCCGCGGGGAGAGCGGGAGCGAAGATCCCGACGGCGATGATCGTCTTCTCTCGACCGGTTCCGCTCCGTTGGGCGGTCAGTCCGAGGACCACGCGAAGGACTCCTACTCCTTCGCTTCTCTGACTGTGTTGGCTTGCCAGAGTCGTCGGGCTTTTCCGACCTGGAGCTGGAGGATTTGTCCTTAGAGTCCGCGGTCTCCTTCGACTCAGCAGGTTTCTTAGGCTCAGTACCGAGCTTCGGTGCTGGTCGTTGAATCGGGGCAATCGCAGACCCCGGCTTGGGCTTCTTAGGGGGAGGAACCAAGGTCTCATCAACTTCCAGTTCAGGCTGCTTCTTCTCGAGCCGCTTGCTTTCACGGAGCAAGTCGGCAAGTGCCTCCTGCTCGAGACGTTCGTCATCTTCCTTGGTAAGCCGCTTCTTGACCTCCTCGGCTCTCTCCTCAAGGGAGAGTTTTGAGCGAGCATCACGGCCACTCTCTTGGTTCTTCTCTTTCTCCCGATCCCTATCTCGATCGCGGTTCTTGTCACGGTCTCTCTCCCGATCTCGATCCCGGTCTCGGGCACGGTCTCGGCCAACAGATCGGTCTCGTGGAGTGCCGCGGTAGCTATCATAACCACGATGTTCGCGATAGCGATCGTAATCCCGATCTCGATCCCGGTCTCTTTCTCTGTCTCTGTCTCGCTCACGGTCACGGCTCCGGTCCCGATCCCTGGCCCGGTCACGGTCCCTATCGCTGTTGCGATTGCGATCGCGGTCCCGACTCCGGTCCCTGTCTCTCTCCTTATCGCGATCTCTCTCACGATCCTTCTCCTTTTCCCTCTCCCGTTCGCGTTCGCGATCCCTCTCTTCTCTTTCCTTCTCACGCCGTTCTCGGCGCTCTCTCTCCCTCTTCTCGTCTTCTTCTCGCTCTTTCCTTCTCCTCTCTTCGCGAGCAGCCCTCTCTGCTTCCCGCCTCCTCATCTCTTCCTTGAGCTTAATTTCGCGCTCAAGTCTGCGTTTCTCTTCTTCCACTGCCTTCAGTTCAGCCCGGACACGCTCCCTCTCTGCGCGACGAGCGGCTGTCTCGGCAGCATATTCCTCATCTGTCTTGGCACCACGAATTCGTTCTTCCTCAGCCGCTTCGTCGCCGATCTCAGAACGGCGCAGCTCGCGAATGGCAGACTCGATGGCACAAGTGTCAATTAATGCGCTAATGACCTCTTCGGCCTTTTGGTAGACACCGCTGCGGTCCAATGCACCGTCGATGAGGGCTGCAGCCTTTCCACGTTCAAGGGTAAGTAACTGTTCCGGATTACGCTCGATTTCCTGCTCGGCGACCTCAAGAATCGCCTTGGTGACTTGCTCCTCGTAGTCCTATACATGATGAATAGTCAGACCAACGCTAGAATAACAGACCTGGGACTTCCAAAGAGATGGTGCCATACGCTAGCCTCAAACTTCTCCCAAACTTGCTTGCGAATTGCGTCGTAGCCTCCCTTCTTCTTGAAGTTATGAGCAAGGCGCTCAATGGCGCTGCGTGTAGCCGAGGGAAGCGGGAGATCGGAAGCCTTAAACTTGCGACGAGGAGGGGCGGTAGCTTCGGGTGCAGTTGTCCCAGCTATTGGTACCGGATTGGCCTCCGTGGTCGGAGAGTCCACTGCCGCAGACATGACAGAGGTGTAAAAGCACCAGAAAGCGGCGTCGATGGCAGAGGGGCAGTCGAAGTTTGGGAGTTGCAGCGGGCTTTTATGTTGGCGCCAGGCGGCGCGGCGATTGATCGAACAACCGGACGGCTTGCGTGCAGAACAAGATGCACGGGCAGCTGTGTTAGAAGATTTGAAGTTTATAATTGATCAAGTCATTTCCAATGTGTCTGTCGTGGTGCTGCAACTGACAATGGAAAGCAGTTTGAGAGGGCAGCAACAACACACAGGAGGAAGGGTTATCGAAAGATGTAACCGAGTCGCAACCAAGGTCTGACGCGATGCAACGGAGCGCAGCCTGGGAACTCCCTCGCGTGAACTCTCATGGGAGGGCCCAAATGGAGGATATGGAGCACCAATTTCTTGGCTTGCAGCTCGGTGGGTCCTGGATCCACTGGTTCGCTCAGCGCGGGAGCAAGCCACAAGTCAGTAGTCACCAGCCTCATTAACCCCGCCCTCTCAGGCTGAACTTGCCAACGAAAAGTGGCTTGACTCGACCGGCTGGGGCAGCCGAGCGCGCCCGTAAAGCAGCGCAACGTCAGATCACGAAGCTCTGAGCAGTCGAGTCGAGAGCTCACTCCGGGCGCCAATTGCATTCGTTCGACTTCCCATCCCCCAGCAGCTTGAGCTTCCTCCGCAGCTCCGACGGCCTTTGAGTCGCATTCTTCTCCTACGAGCACCGCCTCTCTTACCATCGGTACCTGAACGAGCTATCCAACCGAGTCATAAAATGGTCAACAGAATCCTCTTCTGGACAGGCTTCGGTATGGCTAACCCCTCCTCTATTGCACTCCGCGCAGCGCATTTCTGACACACTACCTCCATTTCTACAGGCCTCGCTGTCCGCTTCTGGCAGCTGGGTATTGAGATGCGGCCCTTCTTCAACCGCAAGTCGCTCTGGGCGTACCCCCTGTTCGGCGGCGTTGGCGCCAGCTTTGGTTACTGGCTGCAAAGCATCGACGAGAAGCAGACCAAGATGCTGGAGGAGCGGAAGCAGGCGATCCTTGAGAAGCGGGCACGGAGAGCGCAGAGGCAGGCAGAGGCCGCGGCAACTGCTCCATCGCCCAGTGCGCAGGAGGCTTAAGCAGGTTGAAAAAAGAACAGTTGTGGCAGGGATGCCTACCTGAAGGTGAAGATTTGCGGCGTGGAACCAGGACGGTAGGCTTCATAGAGGGAGGCAAGAAGGCAAACATATAGAAGGATGGATGGGGTTATGCTTGCTGTGTCAGGGAACAGCAGCATGGCCCAGGGGCAAGAAGCGGCTAGACTGACCGTGGAGTAGATTCTATGTATAAATGCACATGTTTTTTTTTTCATTCCCGACCTCAGCCTCTAACTGCCCTACCCAGCAAGACATGCCAGCTATGAAACATGAAAAAAAAGGGGGGGTGGAAGGGGAAACTGACGGTCCTGCGCCTTCCAGAGATACCAACAATAGATGGAGTCCAAACAACCCTTAGTCCAGCTAGCAGCTCATCTGTCGCTAGCAGTTACGGGTGTACTCCTTTCCGATTACTTCTCTTCAGTGAGCACACTCCGTTTTCATGCCTCTCATGCAATAAGAGGATCCTCCTGTTTCCTCAGCAAGGCCAAGATGGCCTGCGCGGGGGAATTACCACCACCAAACTCAATTTCTGTAATGACACCAGTGATGTATCTCTCATGGGTGTTGTCAAACAACAGCCTGAAGCAATCTCCAGTATTTCTTTCTGGGTCGATTTCATTGTATGTCAACGCGTCAACAGATACTCGCTCGCGGTCAAAGTTAATTGTCTCACAAAGAACAATCACCTTGGCACCCGCATTTGTGGCAGCCATAGCGACGTCAGCTGTGCCAGAGGGTGCATGGAGCGAGCCATTCGCAAAGATGGCCTCCCCGCCCAGAAACACATTCGATGCCGCCGGCACCTTCGACCGCAAGCCACCGAGATTTGGCGAGTATAGCACGGGGATGCCGGCATGGCGCAGAACCTTTGCAAGCTCCTTTCCTTCTCCGACATAAGGGTCATCGAGGACAGTGACGTTGAAAGACTTGCCCTCCTTTCTGGCTCTGAGAAGTGTCTTTTCAACCAAGCGATGTCGGCCGTATGTGACAATTGTGTCTCCGTCATTTATTGACTGCGCGGCGTTCCGAGCAATAACATACTCGGCTAGTGTAATGCGCTCGTTAATCAGGAAGTCGATCCACTCGAGGAGCCCTTCCTTCGCTTCGTCCTCTGGGGTGTTGATATCGAACTTATTGACCTTGGCCTTTAGCAGCCTGATGGCATTGCCCATAGCAAAGCACATAGGTCTACACTCGGTCAAGTACTCGATCTGGGGGTTAAGAACATGTGGCACAAAATGCCGGGAGAGAGAATTCCCCTTGGGGGTCTCGTATGACTCGATCACCTGAGGATGTGTCAATGAGCGTTCAAGGATGAACTGCTATCACCGTCAACACAGACCTTTCTAAAAGCGAGGAGAGTTGCTTTCAGACGCGAAATGCTGTCTTTCAGAGCAAATGTAGCCATCTGTTGACCAACTGCCAGAACCGCAGGATGGACGTCTTTATGTGCCTGAGACGTCGGTATCCGTTTCGCCATAGGAATATGGCTAAAGCACTCGGGAATACCACTTCTAGCATCCTTCTCAACTACCATGATCGATGGTCGCCGCCCGCTAACAGAGGGTCGATGCACCAGCACACCCTTGGGAGGAACTTGCTGTCCCTCCTGCTTCCCCTTGCCTTTGGCCGCTCCCTTACCGTCGGCACCAGCACTCCCAGACTGCTGGGCGGGCTGGCCTGCTGCCGCAACAGCAGATTTAGCTTCCTTTGCGGCAGCTCGCCTCGCCTGCTTCTCAGCCTTTGCCTTGGCTTTCAACTGAGCTGGAGTGAGCTTCTCTGGATTTGCCGCAGGGGCGGGAGAGTTGATAGAAGCTGCAGGATTTGGGGGGGCGGCGCCCTTTGCGCCATCTTGAGTTGTTGCTGTAGCCGGGCTTGCAGCCCCGTAACCCTCAGCAGCCATGATATGAACGGACGCTCGGTGTCGATGTTGGATGTTGCGCGGAGCTGGTAGGGGATTAAAAACTAATCGGTCTTGTTGGTTGTCGGTTGCAGGTAGGAAAATACTGCCTTTCGACACCGCGGGAACAAGTTAATGTAAGCTGCGCTTTGAAGTCTTTCCCTCAGCAAGAAAAACGACTCCCGCTGAGCTTGACCCCTAGCCTTCCTGTCCACCTGAGAATTTTGGCTGTTCTTTGGAATTGAGTCACAACTAGCATCCAGGCGCGATGCGAGCGTAAGGCAAGATGCCCCGCGCCCCACAAAAAGTGGGGCTTACTTGCTCTTCGAGCCAGTTCCCTGCAGCCCACCTGCAATTGTTCTCCTTACACTTCACCGGGAGCTTAAACGTGATGCAGTATCGACATTCATGTGATTGCGGAAACTAGACAATCCTGAGAGGTAGCCTTCGGTATTCTCCAGCCTTTCACAGTTTTGGATGGCAGATATCGCGGGCTCTGCAATCCGTGCAAATCAAGTTGTACCTAGACACTCGTCCATATTAGGGCGAACTAAGCAAAGTGGGCAGCTCTGCATTTCATACTACGGACGAAGAGAGCTGATAAATGTGAAACTCAAAACTGCAGACTACTACCAAATGGCAAACATTTGGGTATATAAGCAACCTTTCCCCCTTCTTTAGCGCCCCGTTCTATATTTACATATTTTGTACATCCCTGGCCACTGTGTAACAGGAGGAAAGTATACATATGCAAAGACATAATTGTAAGAAACTCGTCTGTGTCAACTATCATGCATGCCTGGAGCCCCCAGGCCAATTCCACATGCCACAATAGAACCCGATTCCCCGTGACCCAGTACTCCATTGAACATAGAATAAACAAAACATTGAACAGGGAGATGTGGGTTAGTAGGATAACTACTGAGTAGTCTGCTGTGCCATCTCCGCCGGTGTCTCAGCTGTCTCTTTAGCAGCTGTTCCAGCCGACTGATTCTCGGCAGGCCGAGGAGTGGGGCCCTGGATAAACAGCATGACTGTCTTTCCCACCTCTCCTTGCTCCTTCTTGTACTGAGACGTGCCAGGGACATCTGCTATGGTGTCCCAGACGGTTTGCAGAGCCTTTTTGGCCTCTTCCTGCGTCGCCGCGCGCTTGCCCCGTTTCGACATCAGGGTAACTTGCACCTGGTAGCCCTTAGTTAAGAACTGCTTGAGCTGTTTCATGCGGATTTGCAGATCATGAGGAGCAATGGACCAGTTGATTTCCAGTTGCTTTTGGGTAACTTTGTTCGCTCGCTTTGCCGCTGCCTTCGCCTCTTCCTCTTTGCGCTCCGCGATCTTGTCGATGATGCGTACGATCGCATATTCCGGACCCTTGGACTTGTCATCCTTTCGGGGTGGAGCGAGCAGTACAACACTGTACTGGTTTAGATTGAGTGACCTGAGGAGGCCAGTTGTTCGTTCGGGAGGAGAGAGCGTTCCGTCATCCTGACGAATCTGCACCATGGAGTAAGGAATGTTGTGGTCGCAGATTAGTTTGTTTTTCTCCTTGACCGTGGTCTCAGCTTGAGGCGACTGACGGCGCCACTTCATTTGGGCGGCATAGCCGGTAGTAAAGAAACGGTTTGATGGCGCGGAACTGGATGGATTTGGATACAAGTGCCCTATCGCGGGGGCCAGCAAGAGCCGCAGATGCATTGATCCTTCAAATGCGACGGCATTGCTTACAAAGACCTTGCGGAGGGCCACCGTCGGGTTGAATAGACTATGTGAACCCCTCATGGTGGTGGTAAAAGTTGGATTGTGAATTTTGCGAGAGCTCAGAGTCATGGAAGCCAAGAAGAGATGTCAGCTTCAGGAAAGAGTTGGGTTTGCCCATCTGTGGAGGTCTCAGTCGGAGAATTTTGACCAATGAGGTGCTGCATTTTTTCGGGAGCCGACGATCTTGGCATCGACCTTCGACCTTGGCATCTACTATAGCTTGGAACTTTGCTCGTCGTCACAGCACTTACCCACAGTCCATCACAACTTCCATGGAATGCAGGTCATGACAGCTCCTCGGTAGACCATCTTCAGCAAAGCTCCTAATGGCATCCTTCACCCCACTTCTCCGCGGCCTTTTGAGGCAATCCATCCGCAGGCTTAACTCCAAACCAAAACCACCATCCCCCATATCACCATCCACGCCCCATGCACCCCCACCATCATCAAGCCCCTATCCCTCCCCCGGAAACAACAGCAGCAAGGGGAGCAGTACTTGGCTAGGGCACCCCTTTCGTGTAGTCATAAGCACCCTCAAATTTGTCGCCTTTGCACACCTAATCTGGGAATATGGCATTTCAATGGCTCCTGCATCCGGCCCATCAATGCTGCCTACGTTCGAGGTCCTGGGGGAGTGGCTGCTGGTGTCGAAGTTGCACCGGTTTGGTCGCGGCGTGAAGGTCGGAGACGTGGTGGCTTATAGCATTCCTATCAATGATGAAGTAGGTGTGAAAAGGGTGCTGGGGCTGGAGGGAGATTACGTGTTGATGGAAACCCCGGACAATGGAGCAGGAGGAGGGGCGGCAGGCATGATACAGGTGAGTCTGAGGACGACATGTTAAGATCATGGTTGAATGGATAAATGGCTGATTCATGCTGCTATCAGATCCCAAAAGGCCACTGTTGGATTGTCGGCGACAATCTTGTCGCATCACGGGATTCAAGATACTTTGGCCCTGTACCACTGGCTTTGATTCGTGGAAAAGTCATCGCAACAATCAAGCCATTTTCTGAGTTCAGGTGGATTACAAATCCCATACAGACAGTAGACAAACAACCGCGGAATTGAAACATTGGTCACTGTATTATAAATGTAACATACGGAGGACACCTGCGTGGTGTACCGAAGGTAACATAAATCTTGAATACAGCAGCCAATAATTGAGCATCTCCTATCTAATTACAGTTTGAAGCGGTGTACAGCTCCTCCCCGACTCACAGATACTGGCTAGGACTAAGGATGGGGTATGTGACATTGCGCAAAGCCACTTGAGGTATGATCATCAAAGGATAGACCAGGCAGATGGAGAGCCCACTCTCTGCGCCGACACACAAAGAAAGTGAAACAATAAAATCCAAGGAAAGAAATGGGGGGGGGAAAGCCATGTCATGAAGACGCACGCATCTCGCCCTCTCTCTCACCCTCGCTCTCGCCCTCCTTCCAAACGTCCCAAGCCCGCTTCCCTTATGCTCAGCTACCCGAATCAAATATATCTCCCAAAACAAAGGAAAGCCCTGACACTTCCAAACCCTGTATAATAGAGACGAATAACCGACACGCCACCAACTCCTCGCCGGCCCATATGCGTAGTTAAGGTACTAAACAAGCGACAAGCCACAAAATGATGGTTATGGAGAAGGGAAAACACAGTGACTTTAAGGTGCCAGCTCATGCCCGCATACCAGCATCAGAATGTCTTTGATAAGGACAGGCTCAGCCCTCAATATGAGTCTTTGCCGTGCTCTGACCCAACAGCTCCAGACAGCGCTGGGCGAGATTGACCACCTCAACTTCGTCATCATCCTCGCCAATTTCGACGTCCGACTCGGTGTGACGGTGGGCAATTTGTCTGATAATTTCGACAATATCCTCCGATTTAATGATGAGACCAATGAGCTTCTTATCCTCCGACTCAATGAGCTGGAGGATGGTCCAGATCGCAATGTGTTGGAACGTCGCGTCACCGCTAGCAAGGAATCGGCTAAGATAACCATGAATACCGTCGCTCGGTTCTGTCCAGCTCTGAACAAAGATGGAGTAGTCGCCGACTAGACACAGTTAGCGAAACGCCTAGGAAAGGGTAGTAATGCCAACACGAACCTTTTGAAGACAAATTACCCAGAGCAGCCGCGCTGTTCCCTTGAACCTCGACACTGGGCGACTTGGTAAGAGGAATAAGAACCTCAAATACACCGAGCTCGAGTAGGTTCTGTTTGAGATCGTCGCTCAAGGCAAGGACGGCGATCGCTGCTGTCATTTCGGACTGAACAGTAACAGGGACATCCATAATGAGCTGCTTGCATTTCTGCACCGCGCCGGCCTCCAGAACAAGGGCTTTGTTACGATCGGAACTAGCTGCCAGGTTTCGGAGGGTTGAAATAGCGTGGCATTGGATCTCCTCGTGATCTGTGTTGCCAAGCAATTCAACCAATGGTTTCAGGAATCCTGCCTCAATAATTGGTGATTCGTTCTGAGGGTGGATCGAGATATTCCGGATGCAGGCAACAGCTGAAAGTATGAGAGGAAGGTACGGCGAACGGAGGAGACGGAGGAGTGGAGGAAGTCCACCATATTGGACAATTTCCAGCTGGTACTTTTCATCGGAAGCGAGGTTTCTGAGAGCCAAGGCAGCCTGGCCCTGAACTCTGGAAGATTCGGACTGTGTCAAGCCAATGAGCAGCTGAACGAGTCGAGGTTCGGTCTCGGCCAACTTCTTGCGGTGCGCGGCGTCGACAGCGATATTGCTCAGAGCAGTGGTGCAGTAGTACTGCACATCCAAATCTTGGGATGTGAGAAGCTGGACGAGCACAGGAATAGCGCCAGCATTGACAAGGGCCTGTCGGTTCTCATCTTAGGGGCAGTCAGTCATGAGTGCAGCAATGTGAACGATGCTTGAGCAGTCCCTACCAGAATGGGTCATATTGAGAAGCGCGCCAGTGGCATTCCTCTGAACTCTCATATCCTTCGATTTAGCCAAACGCGTCAATGGACCCAAAGCCCCGGATTTGGCAATCTTAGACTTGTTTTCCTCATGTGTTGCCAAATTCGTGATGCACCCAACGGCATTGCATTGAACCTCGACATTAGGTGACATCATCTGCCGGATTAAAGGCGGCAGGCCATTAAGCTGTACGATCAACACTTTATTCTCCTCTGAGGGCATAGTTAGCGGAGGGTTGATCAGTGATTTAGGTCTCGCGAGGGGTCCATACGGTTGACAGCAAGGTTTCCAAGAGCGGCGCTAGCGGCCCTCTGGACCTCAAGATCTGGATTTTCCAACAGGAAGAGGATCGGAGTAATGGCATCGGCGTCGACAGCTCTGACATCTGGAGGAAATGTCAGTCAAGCTTTCTTCGAGCAATCCGCTGAAGTTTTAATTGCTTTCCAACATAGCCACGAACCTGTCTCAGTGATTTCTGCAAAAGTCAAACTAGCACTCCGTTGGAGGTCGATATTGTCTGAGTAGACGAGCGTAGTTAGCGCGCGGAGCGGCTCGCCCTCGAAAAAGTTGACCGCGTGGCGCTATATCTGATGTCAGTGCTCAGATCCAGACTTAACAAGAAGCATCAAGATGGCTGGAACTGCAGACATTTTCAAGGAAGTTGAGCAAGTCGGCAACAGCCTCGCGCTCGTTCTCAGCGAGGACATTTTCGTACAAGACATCGCGGGATTTCACTGATTATCCAATCAGCGGCTGGCCGGAGCAGGATGACAAAGGCAGAATGGCAGATAAATGAATACCTCCGCAGCAAGTGGAACTGCAGATGCCCATGGCCGCAGATGGGAGGGGCCCAAAGCGCCCAGCGCTAGACGACTGAGAGGCAGTGTGGTTGCGTGGCGTTGGAGGCAGGCGATTCAGAGCCCAGGGCCGTTTCTCGGTCGGTGAAGGTGTGCGGTTGGTGGGCCAGTCGGTCGATCGATCGCAAACAAAGGTCTGGGTCAACAAATGCTGGCGTCGCGCAGCAGGGATCAAAAAAAGACGCGCCCCAGAAGAGATACGGTTTGGAAACGACGGGAATTGATGTTTAGTTTCGCTGAACTGCTGGAAGGCACTGGCTGTCGAGGAGGAGTGATGTCCGAATGTTTGGGCGGGTCGACCGACTGCATCCAACAACGGGAGGAAATTCAAGACGAAGGCAGGCTGAGGCGGCAGCAGTCATGAATGAAGCTGCCTTGTGACGCCGCGCTGGGGTCTGTGCGTCTTATCCTGGCAGTGGGTCCCGTGATCCAGGGGTTCCGGACGCTGCCAGAGGTACCTACTTATGTACGTATCTTACGGTCTCGGATGTCAGCCAATCATGGCGTTGAAGTTGATTGAGCATTTCTACTCCATAATGCTCCTAAAAACTCAACTTCTTCAAAGTTGATGGATCTACTGTATGATAAACCTATAGCTATAGATAGAGTATATTGGAGGTAGAAGATCTGAGACGTTTCTTTGCTGAGAACTGTTGGCTATTTATGGAGGATCTCGGCCAGTTCCATGAGCCCTCGGCTATCTGTGTCGTGTCGGTAAGCTGTCGACCATTTCCTTTGAGGACAACCTGAGTTATCTGTTATGTATAGTCTAACTATGACCCACTCGAAAGTTTTCGAGCGCATGCTTATAGCCGCTGTTCGACTGCCAGTGTGCATTATGGTCCGCCATGCCATTATGACCAATGACAACAGGTATACTGCAATTGGTGCCACGTATGGTTGGTGAGAATGGCTACAACAGCTACATACACTGAATCTTAAAATGCTTCTTCAACAATCCCAAAGCTTGAATCTGCTAATAAGTGGTCAAATATCGAAGCTTATCATTTGCACAATCCATATTGTATAAACATCAAGAACAACCAACTCGCGGATCTGGCTAATATTCAGCTAATGAGGGGTAAGTGAACTGTGGAGTACAGATTGTTTCGGGAAGTTTCAGTGCTGACTGTCGGGTCCTTTACATCCTACTTCTCAATCCAAGCTTCCTGATATGTACGACATAAAGAGTCTTTGGCATTAACAACGGATTTCTGGTTAGTATCAAACTATACGTTTCCATCTGATGGCGGAGTTGCTATATTCACGATCTTAGGATATCTGGGTTGCAAATTGCGATAGTGAACTTTGACCGTCGTTGAACTGAGACGCGGGGTTTAATGTGACTGGTTATGATGTAACGGTAGTAACGCTCTTCGTGCTATCTGTTATGGCCTGGTTTACTTGAGCATCTACTTATCTAAGGTACCTATAGGCATCTCCTAAAATGCAGATGCACATGTATCTGGTAGGTACATCTGGTAGGGCTCACACATCAATTGTCCGCCAGCAAGTGATTGAACTCCTCGTCGTCATCTTCAAATCACTGGCTTCTCAAAAGCAACAAATCGTCGTATAATCTGCGGCCAGGAGGAAGTTCTTTTCTAACAGAGCACATGGCCTGGGCAGCTGTGGGGCAATTTCCAGGGCGACAGCCCGCTGGGCCCAGGCACTGCAACCTTGTGGTGCCCCTCACCTCTCAGATTGGAAGCCACCGTTCTGAGCCACAGAGATCGGCGTCCACTGAACTTTCCTCTGCTCGGCCAGGTCACTTACTCACAGCAGGGTCTGTTCTTTGAACCACATTCACCTGCTCGTGACGGCGAGGATAAGGTTCCTTGGTCTTATCAGAGAATTTGCACCTGACTGACCTGATTTTTGTGCAGGGGGATTCTGCGCAATATAAAACACACTCCAGTGCTCAATTCATACTTCTCGAATTTGTGAGGTCAAACAGTCCAGAAAGATCCGTTGGGCTTATCCCTAAGGTACCTTTAGTGTGCCGCAGCCGAGGGCTCGAGGACTGGATATTCAGGCTACTTCTACCTGCACCAGAGTCTCGACTGGTGTCTGTGGCGCCAAGTTCCATCTCTAACCTTCTTTTTTCTCCCTTATTTCCATCCCACCGAGAATCAACCCGCAAAACCAGTTGAATTGTCTCTGCAATACTCATCTGGTTGAGGGACAAAGCATTTGTTTCGCCGCCAGCTTGTCAGCCAAACGAATCCGTTAGCAACAAGCAGGGCAAAGACAGGTGTCGTCCCCAAACGTCCAGTCAGCATTTGACTCCGTCTCAGAAGCCAGATCCAAGAACTCGAGAACCCAGCACTCAGAAGCAGGAACCGCACGGCCAGGAAGGGTGGCCGATGTATGTTCCACGATCGCGATAATGGACGATTCTCGTGTTCCCGCCGAAGAGGCACATCCCGGCCCTAGCAGCAGCGTGCCAACTGCCCTCACTCTTTCCCTCCCGGAGGGCGGAGATAATGCCACCGCTCAGCTGCCGCTGCGGCCTGGTCACGAGCACGCCTCTGTCGCGCTTTCGTCGTACCCTAAACCAAACCGTTTCAGTCGCACAATGTCAGAGAGGACTCCAAGCGCCCTGGACAGGGAGCAGATGCAGGGTCTGGTGAGCATTCCCCTTGATCATCCCGAGACAGCCGCCTAACCCGTCATCCGTACGTTGGCTCAGCCCATGCCCGCGCGCCTGTCACCTTTGCGCAGGCTGGAGATGTTCCTGACCGCGAGGCGCCGAGAGTTGCCAGCCAGCCGTAGCCCCGCGCTGTGCTTGTGGCCGCGAGCGCCTCTCCCGTTGGGAGGCTGACGATGGATGCGGGGCTCCCCGCAATAGACAAGCTACCGTCGTAATCGCAAATTCATAGACTTGCAGATGTTATGAGTCGTCAGATGCTGACCAGCTGCCAAATAAATAGAAGGGGATCCGCGAGTTTCTCAAGGTCCGGACAAGCTACGATGTGCTGCCCCTCTCGTTCCGTCTCGTTGTGCTCGACACCGAATTGCTCATAAAGAAGAGCCTCAGCATTCTCATACAAAATGGTTCGTGCCCGTCTTTTTGCCTTTTTCTTCTCCAAGAGGTTGGGCGAGTCAAGCTGGTCCAATATTGTTAGCAGTAACAGCAGTAGCAGGAGGGAGCGATGGTTGCTGACCAAGTCGTGACCACAGGCATCGTCTCGGCGCCTCTCTGGGACTCCAAAACTTCGACCTTTGCTGGCTTGTTAACCAGCACCGATTATATCAATGTTATTCAGTATTACTGTCAGTTCCCTCACGAGATTGATCAGGTCGACCAGTTCCGTTTGAGCAGCCTTAGAGGTAAGCATCGCTCTTTTTCCCCAACAACAGCCAGGCATGGCGCTGACGGTATACGTCAACAACAGATATTGAACGGGCCATTGGTGTCCTACCGCTTGAAACAGTGTCAGTGCACCCTATGCGGCCCCTGTACGAGGCCTGCCGGCGGATGCTTAAGACCCGTGCTCGGAGGATACCTCTCGTCGACGTTGATGACGAGACGGGACGCGAGATGGTGGTCAGCGTTATTACGCAGTACCGCATCCTCAAATTCATCGCTGTCAATAACGAAAAGTACACCATGCTCCTGAAGAAGCCTGTCCGCGAGATCGGCCTTGGTACCTACACGGATCTTGTGACTGCTTCCATGAGCAACTCTGTCCTGGATGTGATTCACCTGATGGTAAAGCACAACATTTCAGCTGTCCCGATCATCGACAGTGAGGGAAAGGTTCTGAATGTTTTTGAGGCTGTCGACGTCATTCCCTGCATCAGGGACGGTTTATACGAGGAGTTGACCGCCTCGGTGGGCGATGCTTTGTCCCTGCGTCCAGAGGATTTCCCAGGCATCTACACTTGCAGCGAAGACGACCGTCTGGATGCCATATTCGACACCATCCGCAAATCCCGAGTCCACAGACTAATTGTAGTGGACGATGACAACCACCTGAGGGGAATCATCTCTCTGTCGGACATTCTCAAGTATGTCTTGCTGTACGGCGAGGAGGAAGATGACATTAGGGACACCTAGGGAGCGCCCCTGTAATGTGTCTGGTCCCTCTGGCCTTCACGATGGTTGCATGGGCTCTTCATGATGTTTTGGTTTTCGTGTTCTCCAAGTTTGTGGCTTCTTTCCTGCCTATTATTCTCTCTTCTTTTTACCCCAATTTCCTTGCCTATTCTGCATGTGATCGGCGTAAGGGAGGGTATGTGGACATGAATACCATGGATTGCATCTTGGTCTTTCTTCTCCACACGGTATAGAAGTTTTTTTTAAGTTTTTTTTTTTTTTTGGTCCTCTCGAAAGATAGGACCGAAGATCTCGAGGGCCCTCTTGTGGTTCTGAGTTAGCGTCTCCGCAGAATGGCGAATCGCCTATTGAAAAGACTGCCCACATCTATGGGCATGGAGAAGGGTTATGGATATTGTAGGATGTGGGCTCTGTAACTGATATTGTGGGATTGATTGTGGCATGTGGCATGTTGTATGTGGCTATGGATGTGAGAGGTATGGGATAGCAATCATGATCTGGATGGCAGCAGGCAAAGACGTCTGCTGTCTTGGCCTTCAGGTGCTTTCGTTTTGTTCCTTCCTTTTGGTGAAAGGAACAAAGTCTGTGTGAGACAGAAGGGCGCGGGACATGCACGACGGGAAGCAGCAGCGGTAGGTTGGACTGCCCCAGGGAAGTCAGGCATCAGGCACGCTGCTTCTTCCAGGTCGACGCGTCCCTAAAAATCAAATCCATTACTCTAAACCTTCCATCAAAAACCATTCCGCGATTTCGTGCCATTATCTTTTACATGAACCGCGCTCTCCAGCAACATTCATATTTTCATACCGATCCCCAACCCCAGCTCAACATTGACATCGTCTCGTGCATGACTTATTTCTTTTCGATCCCCTTCTATGCTGACTGACAGCGGCAAGACCACTCGTCGCAACTTCGTACGAAATGGACGCGACACCTATGCCCGCAGTCGGCACACCCTCAGCAAAACATGAACAACCTCCACACCAACCTGAACCAACCAAACTGTCGCGCAAGTCCGAAGAAGGCGCGGCAATCGATTGGAAGGGCCTTACCTTTCCACCGGTTGTTGGGCGCGAAGGACGTGCCAATGGAAGCAGCACTACCTGGACATCGTCGAACTGCGACATGGGCAACATAACCGATCTCGATGAAGCCGATAACCGCCCCGAGTATATCCAGGAGTATAATCGAATTGCAGCAAAGGTCCGGAACACCTGGATCCCCGCGCAGCTGCTCAATCTTGCTGACTGTTGGCAGTATGGCATCCGACTCTTCGACGCTGAGGCGGCCAATGCTCCCAACAGCTCATTGCAAGTAAGTCAACCCTCGTTTTACCCCACTCAGTATTGACATTGTTGCTCAATGATTGTCTTGTTCTCTAACATGATAACAGCCAGGCCAGTCTCCGGGACAGAATCGCAGGAGCTGGTTTTCACGGACATTCATGCGCCAGCCTTCGGGCATGAGTATGGGCCACAACGGAGATGTGAAGTTCAATCAGAAGCCCAAGATCAAGCATAGTCATAGTGACTTGGCAGTCCATCTGGTAAACAACGTCAACAAGGACTCCTTAAAGGACGAATACCTTCAGTCACTCGTGCGTCTATGCGGGAAGAGTGTCCTTCATTTACCCTCGGAGTATGCGCCGGGCTCCCTTGTCCTTCCAACATGTTTCCGTGCAACTGCCCACTACTTGTTACAATATGGTAGGCACTAGCATCAGGGGAAGCAGATCTCTGTTTCTATATGCTTACTGGAACAACAGGAGCTGAGACGAGAGGAGTGTTTCGCATACCTGGATCGGTCCGGATCGTCAACGCTCTTTACCAATTCTATTGCGCCGACAGAGATTCTGACAAGATAGCCAGCTCAACATGTTTCCCTAACCTACCTTCCCATATCCAAGCGAGCACCCACGATGTCGCCTCGACCTTCAAGCGCCTGCTCTCTGGGCTGCCTGGTGGTATCCTTGGATCGCTATCTCTGTTCGATGCATTTGTCGCCATATACAGCTATCTCAAGGGTGAACCTGAGTCCACAGCCACGAGGGTGACAAAACTGAGAGCAAGATTGATCGCCTTAGCCATTGGAACTGTTAGATCTCATCTCCGGCGCGATTTGATCTGTGCTGTGTTTGGGCTTCTTTGCCTCATTGGTCGTGTGGCAGAAAACACACCTCGAGAGGATGAGCATGGTAGGCCTCTCCCTACTACTGATTTGATGGGCTACAGTGCTCTTGGGATTGTGTTTGGTCCTCTTTTGGTCGGGGACCTTCTCAGCTCCTATACCATCAAGAATGAAGATCCTATTACAGGCCCAGTGCTCGAGGCTGTCACCCCCCAACCTTCCAAGGAGAAACGGTGGTGCAAATCCTACGACAACACCCAAAAGTCAGCTCCTTCAGTTGACAAGGTCTTGTTGGCGAACAATATCACTGAGATGCTCATCACACACTGGCGGGAGGTTGTCAGGCATATGAAGGGTCTCGAAATTTCAAGGATGAGCACGGAGAAAGGTGGTCATGGTGCATCCAGGGAGCAGCCCTGGCGTCGATATGCGATCAGACCGTCCATCACCGAATCTTTTATGATGAGAGGTGCTCTCGATCACACTCCTTCGAGAACTTTAGCATATACCTTTGACAACGATTCCTCCCCTCCTGGGACTCCAACGCCGAAGCCATGTGAGTGCAAGATCTCCCCCCAAACTAGTTCATGCTGACACTAGGTAGCCCAAGGAATGGGGTCACTTAGCGAAATGCCGTCAAGTAAAAACATTGAGCATTCTCTCACGCTTCCCAGACAGCGGCCCAAAGGAGCACGACCATTGCCAGCCAGTTGCACGAATGGACGGTTAACTATTCACTGCTTATCACCTCCCACCGAAGAGCCGTCTGGTATGTTGGAGTCGCCTGCAGCTCCCAAGCCAAGTGAGCATTTGGATCCTTTCATTACTGAGAAGCCTGACTCATCGTCCTCGGCTGTGACACCCGTGTTGGGGGGGCCTTCATCCCCAACTACAGATGCTACTAACAACGCTGTACCTGACGTTTTCCAGGCTGTGGATGCTCTCGATCCATTGCAACCTACCGAGGAGTTGTCTGGAGAGTTGAACTGTCAACCAGTACCACAACCACCGGATCCTGCTATCATCACATGTCCCGCCGATAATAAGCCAGAACTTAGGATCAATGCTCCGGATGACATTGCCACGCTGAAACAAGATCTGTCTGGCCAAAGCAATCGGAGCGAGCCAGAGGGCATACGGCCGTTGTCTCCTCACAAGGCATTTGCAGAAACTGGATCTCCCTCCACGTTAGCAACAACGATGAGTTATGACACGGTACAGACGAAGGAATCGAGTTTCAGCTCATCGGCTCGTCTTTTGAAGTCCAAACTTTACAAGGCAAAGAGGCTGTCAAACATTATCCACACCGGTCACGGGGAAGAAGAAAAAACAGAAACCCTAGGAGAAAAAACTCCGAAGCGTACTACTAAGACTATAGTCCGCGGACTGGTCAGGCTATCTGCACCAGCTCAAACCGAAAACAAGGTTCTCCAGGATGAAAAGTCCAGGCTCGAGGTTTTTAACCGTGGACGAGAAAAAATTGCAGCGTGGAAGTCGAGGAGACTCTCTTGGAATCCCGTAGGTATTGAGAGCTCCAGCCCCAGCGGAGATGCAAACGGTTGTCATCGACAGAGTATTTTAGTCTCTGGCGGGGCAGACGATCAGATCGCCATTTCAGCAAACTCTTTCAACCAAGAGACCAAGAACATAGAAAACACTCCCCCGATGAGGGGGCAGCAATCGGATCGAGTGATGCCAGCGGCTCCTCGCCCACGACCGCTAAGCCAACTGTTCGGACATCGAGAACAGCTTCGTTACGCTCGTGAGCTTTTTGGGAGATCCACAGCGTCTACAACATTGGATGGCAGCAGATTTCTCGCAAAACATCATTCAACAGAGACTATACCAGACCGCGACATGAACAAGGTACCCTGCGGGCAAAGTATCAATGCATCTTCTGGCTCTTCAACTTCCATGGCATCGCCAGCGCCTGTTACTTCTCGCTCCCGGCAAGTCAGGGCTACCGGGAGCGCAGTCAGGGCAATGGCAGCGATGTTCGAGAGATCCTCAAAGGAATCGACACCTTCTGTTCCAAAAGACAAACCCAAAACTAACCATATGCGAGAGGGATCAAAGAACAGTACAGTTGTGTCCGAGTACACAATCAATCCACCACCTCAGAAATCTCCCAGCAAGGCGTCTGGCAGGTCTTCTTTGGAGGCCTCGAGCCCGTCTCGAGCTCGACTTATCTTTTCGGCTGCACAGAGCAGGCGTATAGTGGAATCACCCACTCGCAGATCTAAGGTTTTGGGCATGAGAGGAGGCAGAATGGACGATACTACACAGTCCCGCGTTTTGAATGGCAGTCTCAGGTATGAAAGGAGTGCCGTTTCCCCCATGCCAAGTGGCTCAATTATAAGGGGATCGTTGCAGTCGCCGCCGCGCTCTAACCCCGACGAGGCATCCATGATCCCTACGCCGCTGTCACCGCAGCTGAGTCCGGGCATTAGAGCGTCTTCACCTGAATTTGACAGAGGGCATCAATTGGAGAATCTGGCTCAAGCTACTTATGAATCTTCAGCTGCGCCCATTACTACTCCAGTCTCAAATGCAAACTCTGTCTCCAACATTGACTCGTCTTCCAGTCACTACCCTACCGCTCGGGACCGCTTGAATGCCATTTTCCCTCCCCTCAATTTAACTCTGCCATCGACCCAGACTCCACTCCCGGCGTTAGGGGATATGGAAGATAAGATCCAGAAAATGGAGCGAGAGATGGCACACATCCGTGCTGAACTGAGTCGTATGGAGCAATCATGCTGGATGTGGCGCGACAGGGCGCAGCGGGCTGAGCTCAAGGTCCGCGAGCTCGAGGCGAAAGTTGAAGCCGATTTCGCCGCTATCGAGGCTGTGCTTGCAGAGCCGCTTCCTCCTCCGCCATGGAAGAGGGCTAGTGACAACGGCGCTGCTTCTCCCTCTGGTTCGCTTAATGATGCTAGTATCGTTGCTGTTGCTGGCTCTGATGCTGAGTCTGGAGATACTGTTGGCATTATAGCCACTGGTCTGGGCTCCTCTGCTGGGCAGCCTAAGGATGAAGATGAGAAAACAGGAGTTAAGGGCCCCAAGGTTTCTGCTTTTGAGGAGCACGACGATTAAGAGTCAGACTATTAGTCCTTTCTCAACAGGCTGTGTGTTTAACTTCATGTTCGATGATTGTACGGATAGAAAAGGACCTACTTTGTGAAAGGCTGACTTTATGGAAGGTTTCAAGTGATGAGCTAACTGAGAGTTGGTAATATTACTGGGACGGCGGGTTCACAAATGGGATGGTTGGCTTTTGTCTTGCTATCAATCTTTTTATGCTGGGGGGGGGTTTGCGACGGCTTTGTCGGTGTAGGGCTGTTCAGTCAAGGTGTTTGGTTATCCGTTAAAGGATAGAACCGGCGTGTATGGCTTCGGCATATCTAGCTGTGTATGGGTTGTGATAGCAGTTAGCATACTTCGTCTGGAAGGACACAATTCAGTTGTTTCGTCATTCCAACACGCAAGTCAACCTCGCCAATGCCCAGCTGAATTGATGGCCAATTGAACATTTTATACGTATTTGGTACATGATGGCTATGGTACAAGTACACAACAACCCCTTTCCTACATAGATCAGCGCATCGACCACTCAATACCGCGGATGCGCTTGGTATACTTCCAGAGATGGCGGTACTTCGGACCCTGGCGCTTGGCTTCCCAACCCCGAGGCTTGCGGGGCGGCTTGGCTGAATGGACGCGAGGGCGCTTGAACTCGATATCCCAGCCAGGGATGTTGTGGCGCTTCATGATGTCGGCCGTGTTGTCGTCCCACTCGGTACGGAACATGGTGAAGCCGACAGGGGTAAGACCGAACTTGTCGCGGAAACTCTTGACGCTGAAGCCGTCGCGTCCGTTGTACAACTCTTTCAGCTTGTTCACGTCGAGGAGCTGGTCCTTGTTGTGGCGCAGGATAAAGACGCTTAGCCGGTGATAGGGAGAACCCTTTTGCGCGAAGGGAGGGAGCCATGGAATAACAAGGTCGCCCTTCTCGGCAGGAACGAGGGAAGAAGAGGGGGTAGCGGTAGAGCAGTCGGAGGATTCGGAAGAGGGCTGCTGGGGAGCAGCCGCCTGACGGCCTAGGCGGCTGAGGGGCAGGGAGTTGCGCGTGGGGTCCCAAGGAATGTTTGTCGCCATGAAGTGCAGGCGACGGCCGAAGGAGTCGGTCTCGATCTGGGGCACGTCGGAGTCGACAACGACAATGGAGAAGAGGCGCTCGCCCTTGTCGAAGACTTGCATGCGCAGGGTCGGCGGGTTCTCGGTCATGGCGCTGTTGAGGATGGCGCCAGGCTGGATCTTGTAGCCGCGGAACTTGAGCTTGACGTCCATGATGGGCTCAAATTTTGGCAGCAGGTCAGGCACAATGTGGAACTGCTCGATACGCTGCATAATGATCTTGCGGTCCATGGAACACCACTTGCGGTGAGCCAGGTAGCGGTAGATGGGCTTGTTCATGTCGCCTATGCAGCCATTAGTAGAGTCCGTCCTGAGCCAAGGAGTGACAAGATTTACCGGGAAGTTCCTCCTCCATACCCTTGCCGTCCTCAAAGCGGCGCTTCACCTCAGGGTCGTTGATGTCGGCGAGGATCTTAAGCTGCTCAACATATTTTCGCAAGCTGGCCAGGCGCTTCTGCTTGTATGCCTCGCCGCCACGGAAAACACTGGGGTCGGTAGCCTCTAGACGCTTGATCTTCTCAGTTTCCTCGATGATCTTGGCCACCTTCTCGGCGCGGTCCTGGGCCAGCAGTTTCCGAGCCTCCTGGAAGCATTGGTACGGCAACTGGGTAAATGGGAGGTCTCCTGTTGTGGCCATGGCGGCGCGACGTCTCTGCGAACCTAAAGAAGGGTCCAGAAACTTGCTCAGCTCGTCCGGAGAGCCAGTCTTGATTGTTGACGGTATCCTCGAGCTCGGCTTCTGGGAGAGCAGGGCGGCCTCGGTAACCGGATCTGGGGTTCCCGCGGGGGATGCTGTTGTTCTTGTTGTCGGCTCATTCTTGCGCGCCGGAGTCGACGAGAACTGACGAACAGCAACGACAAGGGGACAAGAGGGGCTCTGGGCTGCTGCGGTGGCGGTGGCCTGCCGCAGGGTCAGCACGAGAGGTCGGGCAACCTGCTGTGGCCTCGACATGGTGGGGGATAATCGGAGCAGCAGCCTGCCGACGTCTTGACGAAGAATACTCCAACGAGCGTCGAGCACAGCTGCTTCACAAGCAGACGGAAGTCGAGCTGTCGTCGAGCAGAGCGAGCAGGATGCGCGACAGACACTGGCTCTGGCTGTGCTACGGGCTGTGTGTTGCGGGCTGGGTGCTGTCGACGAAAATTCGTGGACCCATGAGCCAGGGACCGGCAACTTCCGCGGCCGGTCCTGTGGTCCTCTTTTCACACTGTGTGTAACGGCTTGGCGCTGCTGACCGCGGGGCTGATGCCAAGCCTCCAGACTGGGCAGCGCCAAGGCTTGATCTCCACATCAGATTCTCACTCGGTTCCTGGCTTGCGGCCTGCTGGCCTCTTGTGGTCTGTGCGTCCGAGGCTCCAGATCTTTTTTCGTCGAAACCAAGCAGCAGCAGGCCAGCGGCCAGACACCCAACAACGGACGACCCAGGCGGATGGGGATCGGGCGGCTTGACTGACAAACCGACGACAATCCAACCGAGAAATCGAGACCGACTTCAAGTGCGGAATACTCGGGACCTGACACCAGAGCCAATTGGCCCGGCAGCCTCCGACCAACCACCGCGACAACGACGACTGCCGCAATGGCCGGCAGGCGGATGAAGAGCCTCACTGAGGCAATGCGCAACCTGACCATCGCTGCTCAGCCATGCAGGACATTGCTGGTTTGTGCCAGTCTGGGGGAGCGAGGGCGGATTTCTATTCGGGTGGACAAGTCGGGCTGACAGTTTGGGGGTTGTGTTAGGTCCGGCAGGCACCCCTCGTGTGTAGGAGATTGATGGCCACAGCAGTTGATGCTAGCGCCGCCAGCGCCAGCGAACAGCCCGCCAATATCACAAGATCTGTCTCTGATGTTTGGACTCCCAGTGAGTCAGCCAGCTGTGTGACACCCTACTCCGACGCCTCCAGTCAGACGCTAACAGGACCTCCCAGTCACCACTGTTCCCGTCACCATTCACGCTTTCCCCTCGCTCGAGCCGCGCTCTCTCGAGGCTTGGTCGGTCAAGCACCTATATCTTCCCCTGCGCCGTGACATTCTGCACCTGGCTGTTGTCTACGAGGGCGACAAGACCCGCCAGGGTACTGCGTCAAGCAAGACCCGTTACGAGGTCCATGGTTCGCGCCGCAAGATCCGCCCACAAAAGGGCACTGGCCGCGCCCGTGTCGGTGATCGCTACTCGCCCCTGTTTGTTGGCGGTGGCAAGACCTTCGGTCCCAAGCCGCGCGACTTCAGCACAAAACTCAACCGCAAAGTCTACGATCTGGCCTGGCGGACCGCCCTGTCATATCGCTACCGTCGCGGAGAGCTGATAGTCACGGAAGACGGCCTCGAGCTGCCGTTGCCTGATGACTTCCTTCAACTGGCCGATGCTGGCATTCTGGGCCGCGAGCTCGAGGACGGCTACGTGCACAAGTACGTCTGCGAGCTGATGGCCCAACTGGAATGGGACCAGGCCCGCGGTGGCCGCACCACTTTCATTACGGGCGACCGCCGTCCGAACCTCTTCACTGGCTTGGAGATTGCCGGCGAGACTGGCCGCGCTCTTGAGCTGGCCGACGTCGATGTCAAGGACCTGCTTGAAACCGGTCGCATCGTCATTGAACGCAGCGCCCTGCGTGAGATGATCAAGGAGCATCAGAGCGACCTTGTCTCGCGCGTATTCATTCCGGGAGTGCCCAGAAAACCGGCTCCTCCAGAGGTGCTCGTTAAGCCTTTGTAAAGGTGTGGTTGAGTAAGAGGGGGCGGTAGGGAGGATGGTGACGCATATGTTATTGATTGTATTATACCCTGCAGGCACCTGTGGCAGGCTGTAAAAATGTCGAATGTACCATTACAGGTCTGATGCTAAATGGGTCATTTTATGGAGACAGCTCTAGAGATCACGATTTGCTAGTACCGTTTAGAAGATGAAAAACAAGCTGAATACCGGGAATGCCCGACCCAGAAATTATATTGACCTTATACACTCTTGTCGCCTTTAAGCCCTAGCACCTATCCGTTATCACGCCGACCATGTTTTCCCTGTCCCAATTTGTGACGCCGACCCTCCAAATAAAAACCCTCCAACCAAAATGGTAACGAGAACTGCCGCCAAGCCCATGGCGGTCCCCCTACGCACAGCAAAGGGGTAGTCCGACGCCGATCCGTGACCAGCTTCGGTTCTGCTTGAAGAGGACAGAAGCTCATATCCACCTCGAGCATAAGTCACCGACGTTCCGACGAGTGCAATGATATGATCCCAGCCGAGCGAGTAGTATACTAGCCCAGCCAGCGCAATGCTATATCCCAGGCACTGCAACTGCGAGATGGGTGTGGCCCAGATAGCAACTGACACCACAACCAGGAGGATGTTCTTCAGGATACCCGTCAATGTCATCACTAGGCCCGAGGTCTTGCCAATTAGGAATACGCTGCTGACGTTGAGCAGGAAAGCCACAGCGGCATTCAACAGCAGCAAACCCCAGCCAGCGCGCGCAATATCGGCCGGGTCGAATTTGGCGCCTTCCGATGCAATCGCAACGACCAGATTCATGGCAGCGCACACGGGGGCGTAGTAGTACAAACTCACAAGCGGGTCCATGCTCCCACGCTCGTCTCCCGTCAACAGCACCTGGATCAGGACCAACCGCAGACCCTCGAAGACGATGCCGCCCAGTTGGAAGAAGAACCCAGGCCAGCTGAAGTCGATCTCGCCGAACGACGCCAGCGCGACGCCCGCGACGATGACGAGGATGTTCATGAACCGCCGCAGCGAGGGGGTCTCGACGCCCCAGGCCCACGAGATTAGCAGCACGGCGACGGGCGCAGCAGCCTTGAGCATCTGGATGAAGGCCACGCTGAGGTAGAGGTAGACAATGTTGGAACAGACGAGCGAGGCGCTATAGAGAAGGCCGATGGGCACGATGGCGCGCAGGTATGTGCGGCCAGTCATGCGGACGGCCTTACGGCCGTCGAGGAGACGGGTCGTGCGAGCTAGGATCTGGGTCGCGATGGTTGCGAAGAGGAGATGCCAAAAAGTGAGAATGACGGCTGAGTAGGTTAGCTTGGGAAGTATTCTGGAACTGAGCAGGAAGGCATACGGTATCCTGGAAAATGTCAGCAAACTGCATGCAAAAGATACACCGACAGAGGACGAGGAGGACTTACTGAAACCCTTGTTGTCAATGACCCATTTATTGAAAAGGATGGTCAGGTTGGAAAAGAAGATCCAACTCCTACAGATGCACTAATGTCAACATGACCACTTCTCTTCCCATCCGCAAGGGATGACTGACGCAATGTAGAAGACGGTATGGACACCGCGGGACCGAGCAGGGGGCGCCACAAATAGCTTCTCAGCCTGGCGCTCAATGTCATCGTTCTCTGCAGCCATGACGACAGAAGGTTGATGGAAGATCAAGATGACAGTATATGGGAATAACGTGTGTACGATGGGAAGACAGAGTCGCCAACGCAATGCGAATATAAACCCTGCGGGGCAAGAAAATATAAGAGAGTTAAAAGAGCTGCGTATATCGGTTGGGCTTTCGAACAGGCGTTCAAATGGGTTGCCAGGACAAACAAGCTTTTAACCCAAGCCCAACAACGGAACAAAGAATGGGCGGTGCCTGGTCTTGGAATGTAGCGAACGAAGTGCTAGGTATGTAAAACCCTGGCGACAGGTTTGATAAAAGACAAAAAGAGAGATGAGCATCAAGCCTCGTTAGGACGTGAACCGACAAGGAGAAGCGCTAGATCCCGCAGAAGGGAAATCCTATTGACCACTTGCAGCTCGCCACAGCCACCCAATCCTCTCGTGCTGGGATAAGCTTGCTGAAAGAAGTAGATCGGCGACAACCACTCCGACCGAACAGTTTTCGACAGAATGCTTAGAAGAGGAATGCAGGCAAACCACACGCATCATGCAGAAGGATCACTGTTTTTCTTGAGCGGGATACCACACCATTTTCTTGCCTGAAGACAACTGACAACTCACCTGCGCTGCATGCGTCTTTCACGTCTATCAACTCGTGTCGGGAGCTCGGGTCGAAGAAGCCAGACGCCTACGGCGAGGCTGAGACCCCTGTCGTGGATGGATGTGGCTGCTAGCAGCGCTTTGCTGAATTTTCTCAGCAAGCATTCTTGCATCTGGACACTGTGTGGTCTACATACAATCATCTGTACAACACGCCACTTTGACTGTTGGGGCTTGAGAAAGTGTGCGTTCCTGAATCTGCAGCTGTTCGCGTTTTAGTTTTACAAGCTTCGGTCAAGACTCGCCTTGGTACGGATCCATACACACCGTTTAAGTCGCTGAGAAATACGAAGCTGAGAAAGACCTTAGCAAACCATCACAAAAACAGTCCCTGTCTGTTCATTCTGCAAGTTGGAGACGTTGGAGACGAGGATTGATCTCCAAGGGCAACAATTAGCCCAGCAAGCAAAGCCATGATGCTGTGGATCTCTTTAACAATGGACAGGGCATATCAATCTATTTTGCCCCTCCAGTACTTTGAGGTCTCGGCAACACCTAATCGTAGAGAAATCAGCACAACCTTTTCCTTGAAATTGAACTTATACTAGAAGTTATCGCCTCCTTTTTTGGAGCATTGCATAGCAAGAGTGCGGTGCTCGAACCCTGTGTCAAAGTACCAATTTGTAGACTCTTTTGTGGGCTGAACTATTTTGAGAGATATTATTGGTCAGAGCTCACTGATGGGCCTTTCTCACCATTGAAGCGATCTCCAAATCTGTGACCGTGAGCCATAGGTACAGCTTACATGCCTAGTAGCTACAGTGTTGGTGCGCTGATTTCAGTAATTGCAGGCCTATAAGTCATGTACCTCCATCATAGTTAGTCCAGGCTGGTTGATCCGAACACAGCCGAATGCCAGCGTCCTGGAATTCCAATGACTACTCCCCCCAACCCCAGAGGTAGACTTCACATCCCCGCATCACTGAATACGTGTTAATCACAAAGTTGCCAGGCATTGTGCTTTTTGCTGAGCCAAGAATAAGAATAAAAAGAGGCTTACATGCCTAGGTACGTATTTGACGGGTATTTGCTATCCTTCACCAAGACCGACCATTATCTACGGAGTACCCAGTATGACCACAAGACGCTGATAATCCATGACGCTTGTATCAAAACATGCAATCCAGTGCGTTCGTATCATCCATCCTGCTCGCTCCCTATGTTTATACGGAATGAAAAGGACCACGTCCTGAATAAGCCCGGAAAGAATGCAGATTCCGCCCAAGAGCCATCCGCCAACACAACGCCATTCGCTATGCATTAAAGAACTAGAGTTATACCACATCACTTTCAACCAGTGTCCTAGGGTATTATATCAAATCCCATTACCACCAATGCAGCCACTTATTTCTACGGATCTGGGTATTCCCCATTTGCCGACTCGCCTAAACTAAATTCTCGCGCCTTGTTGAGCAATAGCGCTCGTACCACTGGATTGTCTAAATCCAGCTGATTCGCAGCGTCTAATAACTCGTCCGACGTAGTTGCTGAAATGAAGCTAGTAGCTGGAGTAGAAGCAGCGTTGTGCGGCGGCATCTCGGTGCTGCTGCTGGCAGCGCTGCTCGTGGGCGTGTTGGTCAAATCTAGCGTCTCGCCTTCTGAGAGAGAGGGGGTCGAAACCACATCGTCGTCCGTAGTCGAGATCACTGACAATGGTGGCTTCACAACCGACCTAGCATCAATGCAGTCGTAGAATAGCATGAAGACATTGCTGCCGTCGAGCACCATTTTCTCGCTCACGGGCCGGACATCCTCGTCACTAAAGCGCCACCATTGGGGTTCTGGTTCATTGCTGGGCTCTTGTTCCTCTGAGGGTGGGGAAAGGGTTTCACCGTCGAACATCTCCTTAACTCCGTCCAGCTTCGGGTAGTCGTCATCATCTTGGTCTGCTTCATCAGGAGCAGACGTCATGGGTGTTTCCCCCTTTTCGACCCCGTTGCCTTTCGGCTTCGGTGCTATGGGGTGTTGCCGGAAGCAAACATAGTGACCGTTATTATGGTTGCCGTGGTGCGCAACGACCGCACGAAGCTCGTACAAAGGACCCTGTATCCTAGACTTTCCTGGAGCCCCTCCAGCAACCATAGTCTCTGTGGGGCCCAGGGGCCATTGTTCTTCGTCCTGTTCAGCTGGAGCGCCCTTCTTCAGCATTGTGTGGGGACCAATGCTGCCCAAACACCAGGGCCCAAGGTCCAAAAGCTTGGGAAAGTGTACCCGGGCCAGGTTCTTGAGAAGCCGTCCTGTGCGCTCGTCAAATACCGAACGGTTCATATGCAGCACTAGACACTGGGGCGCCCTGGCGATCGCCATCTGCTTGGTTTTTGTCGTGGTGACTCGTTTCTTTGGCGGAATCTTACACCGCTTAATTGCCTCATCGTCAAATGTCTCCTGCTCAAGAACATCCTCCACGGTCTGGAGCCGCTCGCTCAGCCCTGGAAGGCTCGGAGTCCGCTCTTGCATGCTCTTGATGTTGTCACGCAGAGCGAGAAGCGTACATTTGACGCACTCGACACCCTCAATCTCCTCAATCTTCGTGTAGTGATCTAGTCTCTCCCTTACATCGTGCTCCAAGAAATCTTCGAGAGAGAGCGTCAAGAAGTTGAAGGGAGTTATACTCAAGCCTTCGCAGTAGCCACACTGAACACAAGCTACGCGCTGGGCAATGTAGCCCTCAAGAGGCATCCGTGCTCCAGCCTCCCAGTCGCAAGTCGAGAGGCTAGACGCACTGAAATAGCCGCTGTCTTGGTCGCTACCTTGGCTTATGGGAGAGCTGCCGCGACGAGGACTGGGCGTTAGGCTTGCTGAATCCTTGCGACGACCAAAGCCAATCTTCACAACCTCCTTTTCTACCTCGTCAAGCAACCGCGAGTAGTACTCCTGAGCATCTTGTTGTTGCCATGTGTTCATGTTCTTCAGCGGACCCGGGGCCCAGAATGTGTTGCCATTCTTGTCCGGATTGGTGAGGTCGGACATGAGCTGGTGGAGGGACAGGACAGTCTTTGGAGGGGGCACCCTTCTGGTCTTTGTCTCATCTGCTACGTCGGATATGTACTTATGCAGCGGCTCGAGGGACGCAAGTGCCTGGAGAATGCTGTTTTGGAAGCATGAGTTGTCCATGTTGACAAGGCCTGGTGGTGGTGCATTGGGGTCGGGCGGCCTGTGGAAGAGCTGGAAGGACTGGGTAACGGGCTGGAGCAAGCCTCTGCCCTTGTCTAGACCAAGGAGCCGCCACATGGCTTCACGCTTTGCAACATGCGTAGAAGCAGGCAATAGCGGCTTGCGCATCGCGTCTTCGTCGGATGGGGGGTTGGCCCATCGGTCAATGGCGAAAAGCAGCCAGGCAGGGATGAAGTGGAGGATAAAGTCCAGGAGCCGTTCGAGGAGGAGCTCCAGCTGGCGCGGCAGCTCACCAGCAAAGACGACTGCGGATATAGCCACGACGATGATTGCTGAGAACAGAACAGTGACAGCGAATGGTTTTTCTCGAGCCTGACCAGGGAAAGCGTGGTGGTAGCCGTTGCTTAAGGTGAACTGGCGCCTGTCAGGACCGTGCTGGACAGCAGAGAGATCGGTGAAGGTCATAGTATTGGACGACATCGTTTCAGAAAACGAAGGGGCGAAAGCAGAAGAGCTGCGAAGGGCGGAAGGAACGAAGAGGACAGATGGATAAAGGTAAGGCGAGGGTGAGGGGAAATCGAGAAGTCGGGATCCTGCAGCTGTCACTCTCGAGTGTGTACTGAACAGCAAAGAGCGCAGCACACAATCCGTGTTAAAGGGCCATGACCGAAACGAGAGTGCCCGTGACGTGGATTGCACGGGCAGGAAGGCTAAGGAAAATGAAAACAAAAGCAAAGGCCATGCATGGATGACGACGATGCGTATAGCACAGGCAGTCGGATTGTGTCTATGTTAGACGATGGGTGATGGTAGAGAGGATGGCACGTACAAAGAAATCGGTTGTAAGACAAGTATACAGGACGTGCTTGGTTGAGCAGCAGCTGGTCCTGCTTGGATCGCAAAAGAGTGCAGTGTCCAGTTCGAGATTTAGGACCCCGGGGATTGTCGCTGACCTGTGGTGGTGGGCCGTGCGATTTGCAGAAGCTTCCAACCGCAGGGACTTGGCGCTTGTGGGTCCGTGTTTCTCGCAGCTGACGCTCCCAATTGGTCGCCTGTCCGCTCTGGCGCAGTCCAGCCCCACTCTTTAGCGTGGCATTGGCATTGGTATCCCCCCTGCAGGCGGGCCCAGCCCCACCAAAAAAAAGTTCTGGATCGCAACCATCAAAGAAATCGCAGCACCTTCGTCGCAAGGGCACTCACCCAGATCACTGATCTCTGATCTGAAAGCCAGCCCAACAGTCTGCTCCACGATGCCGGTTCGGTAGAGAACCACTTCACGGCGCAAACCTGAAACATGGGCAAGGCAACTGGAACCAAGGGCAAGAAGCGTATGTGACACTTTCCGCACAGCAGTTTTTATCTTGGTCAAAACCATCTTTCACATGAGCTTGGAGCTAGACAATGGATCATGGATAGCAGGAGCCAACATTGCTAACGATGCCCCAAAATAGCACCATCCAAGCATTCCCGCGCCGCGCGCCGCGCTACCTCCCCCTCCATCGACCTCGACAAGTCTCTCAAGGATGTTCGTCCGCCCGTGGAGTCCGTTGACAACCGGCCGGCAGTGTTAGCAGCACGCCACAGCGCTGGCGTGACCAAGAAGCCCAAGAAGAAGGTTCTCAGCTCCAAGGCGCGTCGGCGCCTGGAGAAGAGCATGGACCGTGCCGAGGCTGTCATGGACCGGACAGCAACCAAGGTGCAGCGCAGTGTGAACCATGCAAAAGTCATCAACAAACGGAAGAAGGCTTGGGAAGAGATCAATAAGGAGGTTCAAGAGGAGATTGTGCATCAGGTCGGGCCTGCCAGCAAGCTGAGCAAGAAGGCTAAGGCCAAAATGGAGGAGGACGCCATGGTTGCCGCCTTCTATGCGGACGAAGACGGCGACGCTCAGATGGAGGGTGCTGGAGACTCCGCAGAAGGGGCTGAGGGTGGGCAGGGTGCCCAGCAGACCCAACCGGCACAGCCACCATTCACTGCGAAGCAACAAGAGGAGGACGAGGAGATTCTGTGAGAGACGGAAGAGTCAACTGAAAGTATGATTCCGGACATGTGAAGATCATTTGCCTTACACAGTGTTCTCCTCCGACTCTGGAAAATGTCAAACCAGTCGATGATTCGACTCCTTCGTGCAAAGTATATATACGTCAAAGATTCGGGAATAGTTGGCTTGGGAATATCCAGCAGCTCTGGGCTTGTGGTTTATGAACTTACCGCCGCTCTTTCGGAATCACTCAAACCACTTCAGTAGTACCAGCTCAACGGAGTTGAAATCCACGGGATATGCTACGGAAAGCCATAAGGGTTAAATATGCCAGTCTAGAAGCTTTCTTCTGTCTCCAGCTATCCAGTCTTGCTGGTCAGGGGTACCTTGCTGATGATGTAGGATACAGAAATTCACAAAGGAGCACCAGCATCTGAAGAATACATAGTTCTGGATTTATAGGCAGGAGTTAAGTGGCAGTATGATTGTAGTTCTTTCCAACATCAAGTGACTTATTGAGTTGCTTCTTTTTGTGTGTGGGGACGTGTGTATCGAGCTCTTGTTGCCAAAGCTCTTATCAATCACGTACAAGGAACAGTGTTAGACAATGTAACAGATATGCAGTCACTACTTCATTGATGTAGTAAAGGGACCTGGTATATGCCACTCCCTATTCTATTGAGTTGCTAGCTCTAGTTGAACAATTGGTATCCTCAATCATAAAAAAAAAGCCAATGTGCAGAAGGAACGTTGAGCCAGCCAAAACAATGAAGAACAATAATGATGCAAGCCTGAAAGGTAGGATAGAGGAAAGAATGTAGAGGGAGAGGCAAGGACGAGAATGGCAAAGCATACAACAAATGTTTTTCAGGTTGCGGGGAACGACAACGCCGCGTAGCTTGTATTTAAAGGTGACCACGCCTCATCATTGCTTGTTCGTGCTTCCTCCTCTCTTCCAGCAGACTCCTCAACATATTTCCTTGCTTCTCTATTGATCCATGTGTCGATATTTGGATCGTTGCAACTGGCATGTGCCATCAACTGGTGCTTCAACTGACCGATTTCGAGAACCAGGGAGTCGCGCTCGAATTGTAGCCGCGCATTTTTTTGCTCAAGCCCGTTTTTGGCCTCTTCGAGTTCCATCACATACAGTTTTTTCTTCTCTCGACACTTACTCGCGGCTATGCGATTGCGTTCGAGAAACCTGTTTCTCTTCTCCTCATCTTCGGCCGAGACCGTTTCCCTCTTGGTCTTCCTTGTCCGTCGTTTTCTGGGAGGATCTTGAGCCTCTTCTTGTTCCTCCTGTTCCCCTTGTTGACGTTTTTGCCTTATTGGCTTCTCAGGTTGATCAGCTAGCTGCTCTGGCAAAGTAATGCCTGTTGAAATACTGCCCGAGGTTGATGTCTGGAGAGACAACGATCTGCTGCTGACCGTTCGGGGAAATGACTGACGGAAGTCCTCAACTGGGCCAGTAGCAAGTGTATACTGCTGTTGTAGTGTCTGATCAACTTCGCTCCCTGGTCCATAGAAGTCTGGGTCGATGAAGAAGGGTCTTTGTTCGGGTCCCATCATATCGCCTTGCTCGGCAAAGCCGTCCCAGACGTCAGTCCGCGGTTCCGAATCTTGCGGGGTCGAAGACACGAAACCATCCAGCACCAGAGGTGCACCCCCAATGTCAAGTCTAGTGTCGATATATGGGGTGCTCAGGTTGATATTGCTGGTATCGACGTCTTGGTCCGGACTTTCGTATGACGGCTGATCGTCAAAGCTAACGGAGTCAGCAAAGAACTGAGATGTGGCTTCTGTGGCCATGAGCTCCCCAGCAAACGACATGACGGTGGCGTAAGCTGTTTCTGACTCGGAGCTGCTTTGCGCTTTCCGGCTAATTTGCGTGAGCTCTCAAGTGATGGAAAGAAGAGTGCAATCCAGTGTTGAGCTAGCTTCTGTTTTGGATTGGCGGCCCCAATAACTGGAAGGAACCCCAATTTTCCCGAACTAAACTCGTCGACACTCGAAAAAACACGGCTTCGGTGGCTTCCAAGCCCAGATAGGCGTTGGGAGGGGCGCTAGATTGCTCGAGTGAGCTTAAGTGCTAGTAACGATGGCCTTCTGTCACGTCCAGGCCTTGATGTGCTGTGATTGGCGACGTCGATGTTGGATATTTGGATTAGAATCGAAAAAATCCCGAGAAGGGCGAGATAAGTGCCAAAGGTAGTGCTGGTCCGCTGGAATGCGTGAGCTACCTTAGCGATGGGTAGATTCAGTTACCAGAGAATATGGCAAAATGTGAAAAACCTTGAACTTGGGACGGAGGTTGTTGTTGTGAGGGACAAGCTAGTGGCTTTTCCTATATATATGCGAAGAGAGCGGAGAGCGCCAGTGCAGTGCCCTAGAAACAAAATACATGTGAAGATCAACAGAGCGGTATCCGCGGTCCTAGGGAAGTGGGTGACAATGTTGAGTGGCGTTCGCGTTGCTGCGCACGGATAAACTGCCTGGTCCCTCGTGATGGCACCCTATCCTTGAGATGCTTTCTGCATCTGAACTTCAAATGCCCAGGTCTATCCACATGTAACCGGTACAGGTTGTAGAAACGTATTGAGAACCTTCGCTTGCTCGGTAGCTTGGCAGTTGAGAAGATATATCAGGACGAAGCACAATATGATGGAATGGTGGTGATATCCTCTGATAGTGGTATAGCTTGAGAACAATCAAGTCAACGGCCTAGACTACCCAGAAATTCAATAAGTACCCCAGAATGTTTAGTGGCGTATCCTCTCTACAACGAAAAGATAGACGCCATTTTCGGCCGGTCATGTACAAAGTCTAGAAACAGGAAATCCAGACCGCAGGAGATGCAGGGCAGACATCGACGGTTCCTTGCCTACCGAGGACGGACCTCCAAAGTCAAACGGTTCCGCACTGCGGAGCACGGGGCCAGCCATATACATGGTCCCAAGACGAAGCAAAAAAAAAAAATACGAAGACACTATTTAAGTGGCTACGAGACAAAGAGTACTGGCATAGGTACAGAAGTGGGTGAATTTCGAAGAATTTGCGGATCATGTGCCTTGTAGGCTGTGGCTTGTAAGCCGTGGTGCCAAACACCATCAGCGGCGACAAGATCGCTTCACTGGATGATTCTATGGCCACTGAGTCCCAAATCCGAAAGTCACAGCTGCCGGCAGCAAGTCAGCTACCAGCAGCTCCAGCATGAGCTTACGATGAGAGCTTGGACCTCTCCCCTTCCGGAATTCTCCGCACTTGGGGACCACCTGGAAAACGGATCAAAGCAGAAAAATCCATGTGTGTGCTCAGGCAGCAGTGGGACGACAACGATTGTCTCGATCAGGCCCTCAGGTGATGCTTGCTTTTTCTAACCCCTCCGCAGGGCCGAAGTCAAGCCAGAGGATCATCAATAATGATGAAGGAGGAGGTAGTGCTGATAGCTTGTGTACCAATTGAGCGATGGCTTAGGGAAGTCATGGGCGCCCCGTGGCTTGCCGAGACGTTATCTACCGGCAGCTTGGTAGATTTACCGTGCCTGTTCTTTTTGCCACTCCGTCTTTGTGCCGGACAAGCGAAGTGGGTGAGCTGCGGACGAAAGCAAGCTCCAATAGCCAGCCTGAGTGTTGGACAACGGTATGTAACCCAAAGAATTGCTTAGCTTGGCCACCCATCGCATGGTAATCTGCAATGTTCCCATGGATCGACATTGACACACCTGCGCCAGAGAGCTTGGCATGGTGACGCTAATGCGCATAGCTTATGTGAGTGAAGCTTATTGGTGCACTTGCGTGCAACGCAGTGCATTTCCCGGTGTTCGCACGCCCCGCTTGAGGCTCTAATGGTCCTTGCAACTTTGAATGCCCGGAACAAGCTACCCCGTTACACAGGGTGACTGGAACTGGAACAGCCCAAGAGTGAGGCTGTCAGAAACTGTTTGCAGCTGAATAGACTAAGCTGGAAGTTGCAATGAACGCATACCCTATGGAAAGGACAAAACCGAACAAGATAGGTACGTTGACACTTATTCTGAGAATAGGGGTAAGAAAGGATACGACCCGGACACTATGGCCCGCAGAGAACACGACTCAGGTAACAGGGGATTCGGTCGTTCCCCGGTGAGCTCAGCAGGTTTGGTTTTCACTTTGTCAGAGATTATTTTTTTGTCTGGAAGTCGCCGTCACGCTTGAGTAGTAGATGCAGGATTGCAGGCAGTTACAAATCTACCCAGCTTTTATCAATTCGGAAATTCATGGACGTGATATCTGTTTTAAAGGAGAACCAAACCGATATCCTCAGAGAGACAAGGACGTTCGCCTAGACACAGAGTTGATTACTGTTACCTCTAGCGATATGGTCGAGCTTCCCAGTGAGTTTATTCAGTGTTACCCTCTTCCTTTCCCAAGAGATGCTTTAAAACTAGACGTTTCTGTCTGCCGGAACTGGGAACGCGAGACACATCTCAAAATGCCAGATGGAGGTGATTGTGACCATTCTTTAGTCTGAATGCGGCACCATCCAGCCAGGACCCTTTGGGCAGAGAGTCAAAAAAGAAAATCATGGTTATAAAGGCCAAACTTGTGCATAATTTCACAGCGTCCGGATATCAGGTTGCCCTGTAGGGCAATCAGCCGACCGATCGAGCCGAGGGGCGACGTTGATCATGGAGGCTTGTCCAGCACTAGCGAGCTGGCGCCAAGGAAGATCGAAGATCATGTCTCCACCCCCACACGACGCCAAACCGTTTCTGGAATAGCCATATGCAAAACAGAGCTACAAGGCGCACAGACCACAAGCCATTGTCAGCCCCGCTGTCAACCACAGCAGCCCGAAAGAATCCAGAGGACAGCTCCACTAGGCCACCACCAGCCAACAGCCCAGTTTAGATACGGTGAACGCGGAGGCTTCCTCATTCTCAAAAGATCGACTTAGCCGCTCTCTCACAATTTCGCATCAACGCCGACGTATAACAAACCACGGCCTGATCAACCTAAATACAATCACAGGTGCATCACACGACTAAAATCGTCGAAAAATGGACAACATCTCGACTCCGCGTGTAACCTGCAGTTATCTGAACTCGTACCTCGGCAGAAATGTCCTTATCGTTGGCAAGGTCATGGAGCTCCGCGGTGACGAGGCCATTGTTGACGCCGATGGCAACATCACGGTCCACCTGAACCGAGTAAGTGCCGCACGGCCAAGTCCCTTCCATCCTACCCCTCATCTTTACCA
>Ga0065720_1018888_pt1 | contig 68613 bp, 62 predicted proteins | sample Thericmetagenome_FD_59107 | JGI IMG/M metagenome (GOLD analysis project Ga0065720, IMG submission 59107) | Thermophilic microbial communities from the Joint Bioenergy Institute, California, USA of rice/straw/compost enrichment - eDNA_2 v2... | ecosystem: Engineered > Solid waste > Grass >...
GAAATCTCAAGGGACAGGCACTTGAATAACCATCCCGAGGAACCAAAATTCTGTAAAACAGAAAGCAAAATTAACCAGCGAGATGGTCACTGTCAAGGTGCAGAACAGTTAAAGTGCAAAAACCTAGAGGATGAAAAAGTTATGACAAGAGTGGGATTCGAACCCACGCCCTTTCGGACCACGGAACCTCTTTCGAAGGTTGGGATTAAGGGTAAGACCTTAACGTGGCGCCTTGGACCGCTCGGCCATCTTGCCTTCTAGCTGTTGAGGATTAATTGTGAAATTCATCCTATGTTCCGGTGTAATGCATAATCCTCAAAGAGATAACCCATTTCGTGAGGGTCAAATCATGAGGTTGGGAGGGTGAGTGATAACGACACCCGTCCTCCACTTCGGCATGACCACCGCGATAAAATTAGCTTGTGAGGCACACGAGGTCAAAATGAAAGAGGTATTTGTAATTTAATGAACATGATTTTCTCAGTGATCATGATGCGTTTATACATGTGCATAATTATCCAAAAGGGCCACTCTCAGGTTTGAGCCTGCTGAGTCTCTTTCAGCCGCCAAAATCCCTCGCCAACACCTCTGCTATATCCATTCCTGGCGGTGCGACAAACCCCAGGTTGGTCATAAACTGGGGATCGACGTCCACTGCATCTGTGCACTCGATCGATGCGAGATCGTCCAGCAGCGCTTCATAGTCTGGGCTGACGCCCAACTCACCTCCCGCTGCTGCCCCTACACCTGCTGTTATCGGTGCTGCTGGGTGTCCCGTTGAGACAGTCATGGCGTGTGAGGCCTGAGCCTGCGAATTGGGATGTGCAGGGAATAGGGATGGGTGTGAGGAGTGTGAGGGCTGTTTTGCCCCGCTGGTTGAGGATATAGAGGGGTTGAAATGATGGGTTTGCTGTAGTGGAGGAATTGATGACATGGATGCGATGCTACTGATACTGCCTACATGCAGATCAATGTGACTGCTGTTTTGAGTAGGTAAGGCAGTTGGAGGGTTGGTGAAGGGCTGTTGGTAGGTCACTGGCAAGCGACTTTCATCGTAGGAGTTACACCCATTGCCGATAGGGGCAGGTAGATTTTGATGCGTGATATTTTGAGTATTGTTGATGGGAACCATGACATGGCTTGGATAAGCCAGGTCTGGCTGAGGAGAGGAGGAATCTTGAGCACTAGATGCTATACCCAGACGATGGTGCGTGGGCAGAGCGAAAGAGCCTGCTCGAGATTCAGCCCCTGAAGCCTGCCTTGCCTCACTCCACACCGCGGCGACATAGCTGTGTCGCTGCCCTGCCTGGTCTCTCCATCCTTGGGATTCATCCTCTTGAATTGGGATTGATGCAAGACAGCTCGAAATGATCGACGGAAGTGTAAACTGTCCAAACGTTGCTCTATACTGACCCAAGGTCTCATCCAAAAGGGCAATAGAGGACTGAGGTGATGGGCCGATCAAGGCATTTGCCCAGAGGTAAATGGCTCGAACGATGTATGGTGTCGGAACAGTGGATGTCCCACACTTTGGGGCAAGAGCGAAATTTCCCAGCTGTGCACTAGAGCTCATAGCTTGCTTCAGCTTGTCAAGAAGGTCCCCAGAGCTGCCTCTAAGCGACAACCTAAGCTGCTTTTCCAACATCACACTGGAAACAACCCTTAGTATGCCACATAGATGATTAAATGTGCTCATACAAAAGGCAGGATTCCGGGAAGAGCGCAAGCTAGCCTGGGAAGGAGGTCCAAATCCATCACATGGTGTCCAGGGCTCCCATTGATCAAGGCTATCTTCGGGAGCAGGGGGATAGTTTGCGACATCATCTGCTCTAAGATGTGATGGCTGGCCAAGTCTCACAGACAGAACAGTGTCGAGAATAAAGCAAGACATCAATGCCAAGGTTATCCTTTCTTTCTCCTTTCCCTGACCAGATGACTGTGCAGGCCCAAGACTGAGTAGAATTCGAATGGCCGAGCCAACCATCATCCAGGCTGAAGTGAGCTTTTCTTGCTCCATGTTGAATAAACAGAGCAACACAATGGCTCTCGCATGGTGGATCCTGAAAGGTCCGTTCTCCGATGGAAGCAGGTTGCGAGCAGTCTGGTAAATCTCAACAGGAGAGGGACTGGTGCTGTCTGAAGTAGAGGAGTGGGTGACGAGAGAACTTTGTAAGGAAGCTAAGGCCAGAGCTGCCCATAACTCAGCATGAACTGCAGAAGATGGATCTGAGGGTGATATTTGTTGTCCTTCTTCAGGGTAGAGATATGAGGTCTGAAAGATAGCCTGCTTCTCAAGGATGGGAAGCCACGAATGGGTGTATGAGAAGTATATGTCAAGTAGGCGCCAGTGGTTTGAGGGCAGCTTTAAGCGTGCGAGTCCAGATTGACGGGATCGTGATAAACAGGGTAAAGGGGTATTTCGCTGTTCACCATTGGACTGCCTGTCAAGCTGTTGGCAATATCCGCTGTTCGCAGATCGAGGTGACGACAATTCCAGCCCGATAAGGTCGGCACCGCTCTCGGCTAGGCAAGAAACAGAGTACTTTCGAGTGTTATTTCCGTCGGAATCAGGTGTATCGATCGATTGGCCTTGATCATTTTCATCGGGGACGGGCAAGGTCCCTCCCGATAAAAGGTAGTCGATGCTTTGATGGACTCGACTTGTCCTCCACCTCTTCTGGAGCCTTTCGGCCCCAGACGGGTCCTTTCCTGTAAAAATCGTCTGACCCTGCCCCCCGGAGTGGGCAATGAGGCGATTTAAAGCCTCCTCGGTCCCGGGAATCTCATCAAAAACCCAACCGAGGGCAAGTTCGAGTGTGCGTATATAGCCGGTTTGGACACCCCGTTTCTTAGGGCTGATCTCGTAGGTGCACGAGCGTCTCTGTGATATGCATGGGAAACACTCAGGCTGTACGCCATCGCACTTTTCCCTAGCGGCACGACACTGGTCACAGGCTCTTGAGACTCTCTGGCGTTTGATAAGGGGCGGTGGCTGGATGGCTGGTGGTTGGGTTGCAGGTGTCTTGGAGGGGACTGTGTTGTTGTTCGGACTGGAGGACAGGATATCAGCCTCGGCCGTCCTCCGTTTGGGGGGCATGGTAAGGGGGCGTGGGCGTCGAAGGGTCGACGCGGACAACGACACACCGGTGCCAAAGTGATGGAAAAAGATTCATGTCCGCCAACTGGAACTTGGCCGTCACAATGTGTGAGTTCAGTCGGCTCCAAACCGCGCCGGCTCTTGTTGAGGCTGAACAAGACAATTGAGACACCAAGTTGGATATCACGAGCCCGGGATCATTGCCGTTCTCCGTTCAGAACCGAGATGGTCTGCGGGTAGGCTTCCTGTCTCGTTGTCGTGCTCAGGCCCAGCAGCCTGGATCGACCCCGCATTGGGGACCATCCAAGGGCTTACCCCACGATGTGCGCAGGATGCGCAGTGTCGATTGGCTTTTAACAGTTAGCGTACCGATGCAGCAGCGCCGCTAGCCCGTTCACGGGTTGCTGTCTCCTTGCTGCCGTTCCACAAAGGCCGTGCCTGTCGGCGTCTGTGGGAACAGATGGGATGATTGAAGAGAACATCGCTTCTGCGGGCTAGTGATGGGAAGGTTAGGCTGGGGGAGTAAATATTTATCCGCCTTTAGCGTTCCTAAACCCCGCCAAGCCTCTGGGACACCGAGGCCTTTGACCTCGACTTCCCACAAACTTCATCTCCGCACCCACCTTGGCCTCCAACTCCACACATTCAGATCTCAGCTCCGCCCAGACGGTTCTATGTTCGGACAGCCCCGGCGATCTGACACTGGAGAAGCCCTGAACCACCTTCTTCCATAGATCTTCCTGGGGAAGTAACATGAACTCTTGGTGGATCCTCTCAGGGCCCAGGCTGATTTGTGAAGTTCTAACCTACATACACTGCTAGACGCCGACTCCTGACGCGATTCGGGATGTCGATGGCTCATAATTTTAAATTTCCGATTGAGCTTTGATCCAATCCCTGGGTACACTGGTTCAACGCAATTCCCGTCAACCAGTTGGTATCACACCCTCCAGGGTCTGCGCCCACGAGACAAGGGCACTCAGGTTCACTACCAGCATTTGGCGCATCTTGACATCCCACTGTTCATTCCCAGCCTATCTCGCGCTTGGCAGGTACCGGCATGAAACGCTCCTACGCCGTGATGGCCGCGCCAAACGGCCCGGGACTTGAATCCCGGCCACCATCTCGGCCGGCATCCCGAGATTTCTGTGTTGACAGCCGGGAACCAAACTGTCTGCCACCCATTCGCTCAGCCCTGACGAACCTCCCGGAGCCGGCCAAGCCAAGTGAGTTTCTTCCTAGCCAACCCTCCCGGTTTACACTCCAGTTAGGTCTGAACCTTCGGATTAACGTGTAAACCAGAAAAAACACGCCATAAGAGTGTGTCCTTTGATGGCGATGCGTCCCTCGTCATCGTGGGTATCCGGGGAGCTGGCAAGTCGACACTGGCAATCATGGCCTCCACCGCCATGAAGCGTAAGGTTATCGATCTGGAGAAGACCTTTCATACCACAACTGGCTTCTCCAGTCCAGGCTACAAAAAACTCTATGGCGCTGCCGCCTGCCAAAGCCGTCAGGTCAGCATTCTGCATGATGTCCTGGGCAAGCACAAGTACAATGCCATCATCGTCTGTTCTTGGGTTGAAAGAGGAGTTCAGTCAGCCTTGGAGCAGCTCTGTGAGACACACCCCGTCATCTATGTGCTACGAGATCCAGAGGCTATCCAGAATCATCTAAAGCTCTGCAGCACTCAAAAAGCCCGCGACATTTTGGATGCGAGCAGCACTGTGTTCAGAAGATGTACTCGCTTTGAGTTCTTCAACATGTCCGAAGAACCATCCATCTCTGGCCAGGCCATAGACGCTCGTCTTCCCTCACCAACCAACGACCCAGACAGACCGATAGCGCCATACCTCACACTTAAACGAGCCGAGAGGCACTTTCTCAAGTTCTTATCGCTCATACTTCCCTGCGGGGCCATTCCTTTTATTGAATCAGCTTTTCCTCTGGCAACCGTCCCGGCCGAGGAGAGGGAGTTCACATACGCCATCTCTCTTTCTCTGTCAACGCTTCTCGAAAAAAATGTTGATGTTCAGGAGATCGAGACTGGCGCAGATGCCATAGAAGTCGTGGTAGATGACCTCGTAACTGGCTGTGCGAGCCCTCTACAATCTCTCGCTCTCCTTAGTCCTCAGCGTGCCAGTCAGATAAGCCGTGTTCTCGCTCAAATACGCCGGGACACTGTTATCCCTATCCTCCTTCATGTGGTCTTTCCCGAAGCAGCGTTGACCAATGACTTTTGGCGAACGTTATACATTTCGTATCTTTGCCATGGGTTGCGACTTGCCCCTGATTACATCACCCTTGATCTACGACTCAACACGTCGTTTCTCGTTGAAATCCTTTCCACCAAGGGAACGTGTAAAGTTATCGGTAACCTCCAGCTGGTAGACCCTGACCCACCTCCATGGAACGACTCCTCTTGGAGATCATACTACGAAAAGGCGCAGGCAGTCGGTTGTGATCTGGTCAGGTTCACGAGAAAAGCTCGCAACGCTGCTGAGAACTTTGACGTTCGTTTGGTTCAGCAATTGGCAGACTCAACATCCGGACCGAGACTTCCAATAATCGCCTACAATACCGGCGCTCTAGGACGATGGTCGGCCTGCTTCAACAGAATTCTCACATCAGTCAACCCATACGAATATCGAAACGGCAAGCCCCTGGCGCACGCAGAAAGCAACATCCCCATCGGCCCAACATTGACGGCTTTCGAAGCAACTCAAGCCCTCTATTCTTCCTTTTACTACGAGCCCATGAGATTGTACGTCTTCGGCGCAAATGTCAGCTACAGTTTGTCTCCTGCCATGCACAATGCGGCTCTGAAGGCCTGCGGCATCCCACACCGTTACGAGCCGTACTCTACAGGCAACATTGCGAGCATACAACAACTTGTGAACGATCCCCATTTTGCTGGAGCATCTGTCGGCTTACCGTTCAAAGTTGAAATCATCAGCTTGACCCATACTCTGAGCCGGCATGCAAAAGCCATTGGAGCCGTTAACACATTGATCCCAGTGAGAGATTTAAACCCAGATGGAAGCATTCCAGAAGATGGCCTGCTTTCCAATGAACGGAATCGAGCCGGCCCGGTCAAGGCTCTCTATGGAGAGAATACAGACTGGATCGGCATCCGGGCCTGCATCCGCCGCGGACTATCTCCAGCAAACGCTGTCCGTCCAACGAGCACTGGTTTGGTTATCGGTGCCGGTGGCATGGCTAGAGCTGCCGTATATGCCATGCTGCAACTCGGAGTCAAGCATATTTTCATTCTCAACAGGACGCTTGCCAATGCCCAAAAGCTTGTCTCCCACTTTGAGACTCTGCTCTCTCGGAATGGGCTGCCGCTATTCAGCACCGGGTCTGAAACTGACCAACGAACAACATTTCATATCATCAAGTCCCGGGATGATCCTTGGCCCGAAGGCCACAAGCTCCCTACCATGATCGTCTCTTGCATCCCGACACACAGCGTTGGAGGTAATCCAGCGCCAAACTTCACGCTTCCCGAAGGCTGGCTGGGTAGCCCCACGGGCGGCGTTGTGCTGGAGCTGGAATACAAGACTCTCGACTCGCCGCTGCTGGAACAGGTCCGCAAGGAAGCTCACAGAGGCTGGGTCGCGATGGACGGTCTGGACCTGCTTCCTGAGCAAGGTTTCGCGCAGTTCGAGCTGTTCACTGGGCGGCGAGCACCCCGTCGTCTCATGAGACGCGAGGTCTTCAAGGCCTATCCTGATGATCCTTACGGGTATGGACGAGGACGGTCCAATTTGGCACAGCTTCAACCTCGACTCAACAATATTGTTGCACAGGTGCCCTGAGTTAGAAAAATCTTTGGACACCCCTGAAGAGCAGTTAGCTATGAACTATAAAATCTACGTGCAGGAATGAAAACAGCCGAGTTTGTTGCAACAGTTGCAGTTTCTTCAGCATTCTTACCCCTGCATGTACCTTGCACTTAACTTTCCACGCCTTGTCTGTCGGGGTCAACCCACAAAGAAGCCGTCATTCGATGGATTTAGGCAGCAAAAAGTCTTTACATGTTGGGTCGTTGATGAGCCAGGCTTCTGAGCGCATGCTCTCGCAATTGTTCGTAATTGACGGCCGAGTCCGGGATCGGCACTTTGGCGGTCGCGTGGAGGCCCGTGACCGGGTGAGTGTTCATCCTGACTGCCGAACAGCTGCCCCTAGCGTCTTCCCCGGGGTGGACCCTGGGAGCATGGCATCCTCATGCGGAAGACTCAAGGAGGACTTCACAAACTCTGTGGGCAGTTCTGATCAAAATAACTTGCCTCGGAGACTTCCATGTCACCTTTTCTTCTCATTCGTTTGACTGGATGTCGGTGTGTCATCCCCACGGTCCAACATTCTTCATAAGAATGAGAAATTTTGAGCCGGGGATCATGTAAAGAGGACCGTGGAGAAGGCACATGGCCAGCCGGCCTCAAAACCATGGCCGCTCCGTTTGGTCTGGGGTAAATGGGCCCGGCTCTGGGGAACTCTCTTGCTTTTATAAATTCTCTGGTCTTCCCCGGATCACGCCACATCTTTACCCCAGACTTCTCTTAAGGTTTGATCTTTTATCTTTTTCGGTTATTCTCAACTTTGTCTTTCTTTTCCAGACTTCCCAGACGTCCAGCTTGACGTCCAAATCCGGTCAAGATGACTCTCCTAGAGCTCAAGGAGGACCGACCAACGCCAAAGGCCGTATACAACTGGCGAGTCTATGCCTGTGCTGCCGTTGCCTCCTTTGCATCATGCATGATTGGCTACGACTCTGCCTTCATCGGCACTACTCTCGCCTTGCCCTCCTTTACCAAGGAGTTTGACTTCGCTTCTTACGAACCCGACGACCTTGCCCTGCTTCAATCTAATATCGTCTCCGTCTATCAAGCAGGTGCTTTCTTTGGCAGTCTCTTCGCCTATGCTACCAGTCACTTCCTCGGCAGGCGCAAGTCGCTGTTCATCTTTGCTGCTGTCTTCCTTTTCGGCGCTGGTATAATGCTTGCTGCTAACTCGGATCGTGGTATTGGGCCCATTCTTGCAGGTCGTGTTCTGGCTGGCATTGGTGTCGGTGGCGCGTCCAACATGGTGCCCATCTACATCTCTGAGCTTGCCCCGCCTGCTGTTCGTGGCCGCCTTGTTGGTATCTACGAGCTTGGCTGGCAGATTGGTGGTTTGGTCGGCTTCTGGATTAACTACGGTGTTAACACGACACTTGAGCCCACTCGGTCACAGTGGCTTATCCCCTTCGCGGTCCAGCTCATCCCTGGCGGCCTGCTGTTCTTGGGTCTCTTCTGGATCAAGGAATCCCCTCGCTGGCTCTTCTCCAAGGGCAGAAGAGATGAGGCTATGAAGATTCTCTGCTGGATCAGGAACCTCGAGCCCATTGACCAGTACATCATCGAGGAGGTCCAGCTCATCGACCGGGATCTCGAACGCTATGAACGGGAAGTCGGCAGGGGCTTCTGGAGGCCTTTCCTTGCTCTAAAAAAGCCTAAGGTTCAATGGCGCTTCGTGCTTGGTAGTCTGCTCTTCCTCTTCCAGAATGGAAGTGGTATCAACGCCATCAACTACTACTCTCCTACCGTCTTCCGCAGCTTGGGTATCACCGGCACCAACACGGGTTTCCTCACAACCGGTCTCTTCGGCATTGTCAAGACTGTGCTCACCTTCGTATGGCTGCTCTGGCTTGTCGATCATGTTGGTCGTCGTCGCATGCTCTTTGTCGGCGCTGCTGGTGGCTCGTTGTGCATGTGGTTCATTGGCTCTTATATCAAGATTGCGGACCCAGCCTCCAAGACTGATGCCCGCATGGACAGCGCCGGTATCGCTGCCGTCTTCTTCTTCTATCTGTGGACCGCTTTCTACACGCCCTCATGGAACGGCACACCATGGGTCGTCAATTCTGAGATGTTCGACCAGAACACTCGCTCTCTGGGCCAGGCGTCGGCTGCGGCGAACAACTGGTTCTGGAACTTCATTATTTCACGGTTCACCCCGCAGATGTTCCTCAAGATGAAGTATGGAGTGTACTTCTTCTTTGCGTCGCTCATGATCCTGTCGATTGTGTTTGTCTTCTTCCTGGTCCCTGAGACGAAGTCTGTCCCTCTGGAGGCTATGGACCGCCTGTTTGAGATCAGGCCGGTCAGGAAGGCGAATAAAATTGTCATGGAAGAGCTTCAGGCGCAGAATGCTGCTGCTACGAGGGTTTCTCCTGAAGATGCCTCGTCGTCGACGGATGAGAAGGAACGGAGGAGCCATCAAGAGGAAGTGGCTGAGAGTGTTCGAGCCATGTCACGGTGAATGATGACATAGGGTCTCGGTTGCCCCTACGATCCAGGTGCGGGTTATCCCCTTGGTCGGATTTTCCAGCGTGTTTTGCGTTTTGTCGTTTTTGGGTATCACAGCAGTGATGGTTTTAATCAGCATCTGGATACCATGTACAGACGGAGAGTAGTAAAGTCGAACTTGGAAATGACTATGAAAAAGATAATATAATATCGACTCCCGTAGTTTGACACCATGGCTTTACTGTGACTGTGGACTAATTACTCTGAATATCATCCGCCTTTTGCCCTGTGTTGTTATTGTGAACAACGGCTTCTGCTCAATTTTGGAGAACCTCTCTGTTTCTTTATAGAATACCCAACTTTGGTGTCCCTATCATGTCTTTCACATACTCGAAGCCTCGGTTTTAACAGGAAGATGAAGATATGCCGAAACCCACTCATTGGCTATTGCCTTGTCTTATGCTGTTGGTCCCGTCTGAATCCAGAACGGCTGATGGTCAAACCCGATCTTTCTGAGTATGAGTTCTTCACTCGAACTAGAGCTCAAATAGCCGATATTGTGTATTCCCACCACTTAGTCGGGACCAGCCTCGTTCTTTGACCCACATCCCTTGCAATCATACCATCGGACCTTATTCTAGATTCTCCGACGGTTTGCTGGCTTCGCACCGGTCATGTCACACAACTTCGATAAGAGTTGGAAATCGCTGCCACTCCGTGGCGCTGATGGTGGAAATATTCCCCCCAACACTATGCGGCTGCCCTATCTCCAGACTGTATCTCTTGGTAACCTTTTGATATGTCAACTCAACTTGCCACTAATAGCATGAAACCCTTCTTAGTAGCACGAAGAGGCTCTAAGAGATCTAATTCCCTTCTACCTTTTGACATTGAGACCTATAAAGTATTAAATAAGTAAATCCCGCTTATATTTTTGATTATTGAACTGGATCACACAATACAGGGCTTGCCATAATTTTCCTTGACACCCCAGCCAGATCGACAGGTGAAAGAGGAACAACTATTCTAGACTTCACTCCTCGAATATCTAGAGGACACAGATGACCACCTCAGAATACGTCACCATCTTAAGCGTGCTGTTTTTTATACGGAGTAAGTCCTTGAATCGTTCCAACGTTCCAGAGACAATGGATCTATAAACTCATATTCTCAGCCGACTCCCCCGTAATACAGCTGCTCAAGTCCAAAGATGTAATTGATAGCTACATCATGTAGCAGTCCTCTCTGAACCATAAGAGACAAAACTGGAAGGCTCATAAACCAAGCTCAATTCCTAGAGATCTGAGCCAGGCGCTCTGCAATAGCTTTCTTGACCTCAGATACAGGAAGCTCGCTTACTTGCCGGCCAGTCCAGTACTTGTCCTGTAGTAATAATAAGCCTGCATTAGTACACCGTTGTATCACCACAACAAGACAATGACAACTCACCTGTTCAACACCCTGCCAGATCATTGCCTCGGTTCCCAGAATCACTTGCCAACCATTATTCTCGGCAATGGCCCCCAGCGCAGTGTATGGAGATGGATTGTAGCACATCTCCAGCATGGCTCCCTTCTTCCCCTCCTTGCTCAGCATGACCTCAACAATCCTCCTCACCGTCCACTCCTCTTCAGTAATAGGCTCAAAATCTGGAACACACGCCACAATTGCCCCCGGCGCCTCCAACTTGTGCGCCTGATCAACAGTCTCAACATGCACCAGCCTATCCCCGTACCCGCGGGTAGTACACTCCGCCACCACAGCATCGACCTCCCCCTTGTCGCGATTAACCAGATAAATCTGCGTCACCTTAAGCCATTTGTGCAGAGCATAGACCGCGGAGCGCGCCGCACCACCCGAGCCGATGACCATGGCTGGACGGTTCTCGTAGACAGAGGCTGGGTCAGCCACGTTCTGCACAAAGGACTCGCGCACGCCAATGACGTCAGTGTTGGCGCCGCAGTACTGGCGGTGGCCGTCGGGCAGGGTGCGCAGAAAAAGGGTGTTGCAGGCACCAACTTCGCGGCATTCTTCAGTGAGGTAGTCGAGGTGGGGGAGGATGTTAACTTTGTGTGGCATGGTAACGGAAGCGCCTGGTAGAACTGTTAGTCCCTGTGAGAGTTCTAGATGTGTACTTACATTGCAATGAAGCTGAGAGATGACATACCGTAAAATTTTGGGTGTCGTATCAGGCGCAGGAAGAGATCCATGTCTGTAGAATCTAGTCTGATCTGCTCCCAATTTAAACCCAGATTCTTGTAGACCACACTGTGTAAAAGAGGAGACATTGAGGCCGCCAGCTTTTCGCCGAACAAGAAGCCATGTTTGTCAAGTTTGTCGATTTGAGAGTTGAGTGTCAGAGTCAGGGGTGCTTGCTGCTCCTGCTGCTCTTTCTGCACAGTCACCGTTGTTGTGGTCGACATGATGGCTGCTGTGTTTGTATTGTGCGAGTCCGCTATCTACACCTTGGTTTTTGGTGTGTTACTGGCTTTCTCTAATCACAAAATTAATGAACGCAAGGAAGCTGGCTGTTTTTGTAAGGTCGATGATTTCAGATCACAAAAAGTTGACAATAGGGAGTTCATTTCTCAACCTTAGGTAACATGCTTATCAACAGGTAATATTTAAACTGCTAGATCATTCGGCGTCTCCCCATCACAGCATCAACACAAACCATCAGCCGGTTCACGGGAGCATGAACATGGGGAAAGATGTGGAGTCGACGGGTTCTTTAAAGGTGTGGATTCAGGGCAAACGGGATGTCGTTTAACCACAGTCCTGGCTAAGAACCCTGACCAGCAATGGCGGAACAAGATGCATCCAAAAGCAGCGGACCTGCTGCGTACATGCATATAAGGACGGCACTGTGCAGTCCATTATGTGCTTGTGATAGTGTGTTGTCCTCATGGCAGTGAGGTAAGCGAACCGCACATACAAGAACACAAGAACTGAGACCAAGAAGATGAGAGTTCTTATCCAAGTTGGTACCTGGTACTTTCTCTCAGCCAGCAGTTTTCTGCGTTTAGGTGCATCAAGCACTGGAATCAAGGATGTTTCTGCGCCGTGTAAATGTTTATCCAACGCTTGTTCGTTAACCAATAACACGGCATAGCGGCCTTCTAGAATCCACAAGGGAGCATCAGCAAAGTCTCATTGTTGGATAATCAATATTCAAGAGCCCGCTCCTCTCTTGAGTCTTCCTACCCAAGGTAACAAACTCACTCTGACAACAACATTGCCCATGTCGGCAGGAAGAAGCAACGTCCGCGCGTGGCGTGGCGCCTCGCTTTATTTTTGGGTCTGCCGGTGAAGTGCAGAGTTTCTGCATCTGTGTTCATCAGTGGAAGGTCTGCGGCTGGCTGCACGATATCAACCCGCTGTTCAAGAAACTGGTGCACCATTGGTCATATTTCTGCACCTTTTACACCGCTCCTAAGTAAAGGTCTGTCAGAGATATCCGCTTCCTTTGGTCCAGTATTTTGGTGTTTGTCTTGGTGATGCAGGAATCCAGGTTGGAGGAGTGACTGTGAAGCCCATATCCAGTGGTTGTGCTCACCTCAGCACTTGTCACCAGGCTAAGCTAGGGAACTGGACCCGGCGGCTTGCGCCGGGAGTTTGGATAAGAGTTCAAAGGTCGGGAAAATGAAAGGAATACTTCTAAGTAGTCTCTAGAACGAAACCTTACTAGGGGTAACAAGTGATAAACGGACTCACACGGATGAAACGCCTGCGGCAACTTGCCGCCCTCACTCCACACGTCATTCCGCACACTCATGATCACATCCAGGGGTGGTCTTACCTTCCTAGGAATTGTCCAAGTCTAAATGAGGACGAGAAAGCAAGAGGTCTTTCTACCTTCCCATGCTTGCTTGAAGGCTAGTGATAAGATATATGCCTGGGTCATCCCCCACCCTCCTCACACTTCCGATCTTCCTCCCCTTCAATCCAGTCTCTCAGGACATCATCGACCTTCGCCTTGTTGATAAACCCTACGATATCGACATACATCCCGCGCTCAACCTATTAAACAATATCTCTACTATTACTCCTTATCCTATTCTTTTGGATAGTTTGATAGTCCTGAAGCCGTCTGTCTGCCACCTATCCCCCTATATAAGGCCCTTGATCTACCACCTCATCGTCCAGCATGCCTCTCCTCCATAACTTGTTCGTCACAGACCTTCCTTCGGAGTCCTCCAAGATGCCTTACAAACTTGCCATCACATCGATGTCTCTAGGCCGGTGCTACGCTGGCCACTCCTTTATCTCCAAGCTCGATGCCGCCCACAAGTATGGGTACCAGGGGATCGAGCTCTTTCACGAAGACTTAGCAGACGTGGCGTACAGTCTCTCGAGCGAGCCCCCTTCTTCTTCGGGGCCTTCTCCATCTTCCCAGCTTGCCGCAGCTCGTCATATTGTGCGCCTCTGTCGTGCCAGAGGCATCGAAATTGTCTGCCTCCAGCCTTTTAGCCACTACGACGGCCTTCTGGATCGGGCAGAGCACCAACGCCGCCTTGATCAACTCCAATTCTGGATCCAGCTCGCTCATGAACTCGATACCGATATGATTCAGGTCCCGGCCAGCTTCCTCCCTGCCGATCAGGTCACCGAGGACCTGAACCTCATTGTTTCTGACCTTCAGGAGCTGGCCGACATGGGTCTGGCTGCCAATCCCCCCATCCGTTTTGCGTACGAATCGCTCTGCTGGAGCACCCGTGTCAACGTTTGGGAGCGCTGCTGGGAAGTCGTGCGCCGTGTCGACCGCCCCAACTTCGGCATGTGCCTGGACACGTTCAACATCGCTGGTCGCATTTTTGCCGACCCTGCGGTGGCCAGCGGCCGCACTCCGAACGCTGAGGAAGCTGTCCGTCAATCTATGGCGCGCCTGGTGAGCGAAGTCGATGTCAGTAAGGTGTTTTATGTGCAGGTTGTGGATGCCGAAAGGCTTGAGGAGCCGTTGATCGAGGGACATCCGTTCTACAATCCTGAACAGCCAGCCAGAATGAGCTGGTCGAGAAACTGTCGGTTGTTCTATGGCGAGAAAGACCGCGGAGCATATTTGCCCGTCAAAGAGATTGCTTGGGCATTTTTCTATGGACTTGGTTTCCAAGGTTGGGTCAGCCTGGAGCTGTTCAACCGTCGCATGGCCGATACTGGGCCTGAAGTGCCAGAGGAACTAGCTAGGAGGGGTGCTATATCGTGGGCAAAGTTGATCAAAGATATGAAGTTGACAGCGGAGAAACCGGCACCTGTCCCTGCTGTTGCTTTTGCATCCCTGTAAGTATTAACCTGCTGCTTGTGTTTTCGGAAGTTGGCTGTGACATGTTTGGACTGAGGCGTCCGGAAGATCGGTGAATTTTGTTTTCCAGGGGGCTACTATCGAGAGACTTAACATGCTTACAGACTGAACAATTAATCGTGACAGTTTGCAGTGATCTTTCCGTATTGACGCATCTAGTGACATCATCTTGAAGGCAAGAGCTTAGGATTTAAGCCCACTGAGCTTTCAGTCGGTTCCCAACCATCCCTTCATCTCTTATCCTCCCTCACCTCCATATGCTTTGCCGCAAACTCAAGCGCTGCTTTATACCCGAATGCTCCCATACCGCAGATGACTGCTGCTGCCTTGTCACTGAGATAGCTGTGTTTTCTCCATGGCTCCCTCGCATGTACATTGCTTACGTGTAGCTCTATAAACGGAATATCAACTCCCAAAAGCGCGTCTCGCACTGCAACGCTCGTATGTGTCAGTGCCCCAGGGTTAATGATGATAGCCGACACTTTCTTTCTCTCCTTGATCTCGTCGGACTTGACAGTCGGCCCCCATCCCGCTGCTTCCTGGATGCGATCCACAATGGCACCTTCGTGGTTAGACTGGAATGTTTCCAGCTCGACTCCTAATTCAAGGGCTTGGCTCTTCACAGTGGCGATGACATCGTCCAGGGTCGTTGAGCCATAGACGTGTGGCTCGCGCTTGCCAAGGAGGTTGAGGTTTGGACCGTTAATGAGGAGGATGTGGCGTGGCATATTAGATTCTAGGTTGGTGTTAACTGCTCGGTTGGTCAATGACTCATGGGTTCAATGGCCCAGGAGATGCAAAAAGGAAGTGGCAGCACTGTGCAAATGACAGCTGGCTTAAGATACAATATGATGATGTCTTAGAGATGAACAAGGTGGCTCACTTTGGCTGGATTCGATTCCAATCATGATGTCTGATATACATCAATGACTTCCATGTTCGGGATACCATCAACTTCCCGATCTTTGTTGGCAGCTGGATGCTTGATGAGTGCTTTTCCGCTGCTTCATAACAGCCATCACATCTGAGGGCAACTTGAAAATATTTTACCCATAGAGTTTGAGATACAGTCGGCAGTTTTTAGCTTTTTTCCCAGAAAAGACATCTGCTCTTGTGATGTTGACTTGGAGTTTGAGGGTGAACAACCTCCCGGTTGTTCTCCACAAGCCTGGATAAACACTTACCCGGACACATTCACACATCTGAGGCGACCTGGAACACCACAGATTGCGAATGCAACATCCTGCATAAACAAATGTGAATCCTGACCAGTGACTGTCGAATTCCTTCGTTTAAGCCATTGGATCCGGTTCAAGACCAGCGGGAAAAAAAGGACCTAATGCAATTGGAAACACCATGCCTCCAAATCTGGGGACAGAAAGCCTGGCGAAGGGATCCAAATCTTGGGTTATAGCAGCGGAATTGGGGCAGCTGATCCATATCTTCGGCTTTTAACGGCTTTATGTAGCGGAATTGAGTCCATGACTGACTTCTCCATATGTGTCGACGACTCTCGACTTCTTTGGATGGGATGCCATCTGCCTTTAGTCATCTTGTTCCCCAACAAACGACTTGGTATTGGCTTCGTTGCCACTGCTTGTAGCTTTGCCAAGCTGAGGTTTACAATAATGTCTTCATCATCCAAGATCAATGAGGAGGAATTGGACGAGATATATGCCTTTGCTATACAGCTTGGTAAGAATGCTGGCAAGCTCCTTATGAATGCTGCCCGGTCGAGGTTTGGTAGTGGTGGCAGTATGACCTCCCAAGAGATCACCGAAAAGGACAATTCAGTAGACATTGTAACTAAGGCCGATGAAGGTAGTATCAATCGAAGAGCACTTCTGTCTCCTCCTCTTCACTAAATCCTAGCTGACACCTCCTTTAGAAGTCGAAGAATTCATCAAGGTGTCCATAACTCAACGCTACCCACACCATGCGTAAGGATCTTCCCCCCTCAACATCCAAATGTCTCATTAACTATCCCTCCAAACAGCTTCATCGGCGAAGAGACCTACTCTAAGCTCCCAACCCGCACCTACCTAATCGACCCTTCTATACCAACCTGGTGCGTCGACCCTCTCGACGGTACAGTCAACTACACACACCTCTTCCCCATGTTCTGCGTGAGCATCGCCCTCGTCTTAGGTGGTGAGCCCATCATTGGTGTGATCTACGCGCCCTTTTTGAACCAACTTTTCACAGCGTGCCGCGGGCGGGGCGCCTGGCTCAACGAGACGCTGCAACTGCCTCTCGTGCGGAATCCCATCCCGCCCATGCCGTCGAACGCGCCGCAGGGGTGCGTGTTCTCGTGCGAATGGGGAAAGGATAGGAAGGATGTGGAGGGGGGAAACCTGCACCGGAAGGTAGAAAGTTTTGTGAATATGGCGGCTGAGCTGGGGGGGCGGTGTGGGAAGGGAGGGATGGTACATGGGATGAGGAGCTTGGGGAGGTATGTGGACTTGAAAGTGCACGCCGAATTGGATGGTTGCTGACAGGTGTATTGGAGAGCAGTGCAACAATGGATCTTGCGTATACGGCCATGGGAGCTTTTGACATCTGGTGGGAAGGAGGTTGTTGGGAGTGGTGAGTCGGCCTGTGTGTTGCGACAATCCGTGTTCAGCACTAATAATAACGCTGGAAGGGATGTGGCCGCCGGTATTGCCATCCTGCAGGAAGCTGGGGGGCTGATAACAACGGCGAATCCTCCAGAAGACCCGTTAACAGCAAAGATAGAGGACATTAAGCTAGGTAGCAGGTTATACCTGGCGATTCGGTGAGCAGCGGCCCATCCATCCCTATTAAGACCATTCTAACACATCTAAGACCAGCAGGGCCTTCCACAACGGAGACAGGAAGAGAGGGTCAGGAGAGAACGGTTCGGGAGGTCTGGAAACGGGTGAGGGCATTAAACTACACGCGACCGGGGGCTTGAACCTCGAGGTTGGTGAAGAAGTTGTATAAAAACATGTTCGGGTTTCACAGCCATCAACGGATAATGGTAGTACGTACACTACGTATGAACCTATGAGCAAACCCGTACCACAAAGTTATGTAAAGAAAAAAAAAAAACTGTGCCCCAGGCACTAAACCCTCCCTACCACACCAGACAGCCTCGAGATAGCACCGGGATGATTGTAGAAGCTGAACGGGACGAACACTCCCAAGGAGTTATGTCGGGAATAGATCATCTGAAAATTAGAGACTTACGCACGCATAAAAAGGCCCTCGCCTTCACTACGCTGCCACTCTTAGGCTTCTCCTGAGGCACTCTGTGTTGCAGCGCTGCTGAGTACGTATGCCATCATAGGCAAAAAAGATCTTTGGGAAACAGTCAGGCTACTACCATGGCAAAGTCTGATACTTGGCGTCGTTGTTCCTGGAAGCTGACAGTATGCTCTGCTCAAGAGACAACTTGGATACACAACAATCTCGGGCATATTGCGTCCTGAGGCAAAGGGTCTCAGGGCTAACATACCGGAGGGTCCATTAGTGGGGCTCCAAAGGGTAAATGGCAATCAAAGGTTGGGCACCATCCCAGAAATGTGACGGTTGGGTTTGCGCCGGTCAGAGCACTGGCTTTGAAGTGTTGAAACTTGCCGGAAGTCGCACCGCATGCCTGGGTGTAAGCTCCGCTGGGAAGCAACGCTCTTTAGTCCAATCCAGGGAACGCCACAGTCCTTTGCTGGACGCCCTTGCCTTTCCTCCTCTTCTTCTTGCTCTTCCTCCTCGGGCGATCGTCGTCACTGTCGCTATCATCCATATCGGAATCGTCGTCGTCGCTGTCAACAGACCTCTTGATGCCGTTGGTGCCCGGCACAGTGTCTTCTTCTTCTTCTTCATCCCCTTCGATCCCTGACTCGGCCCAAACCTTGACGGTTCTGCCGCCGCCGCTGATCAAACGATGCTGGTAGTCAAACGACACTGCGGCCACGCCCTCGATCTCATCATGCTTGAGCACAGCGTGGACTTCACGTTGTTTTAAGTCAACGATGGCCAGGCTGCCGTCACCCACACCAACGACAACTTTCTTACCCCAGCCAAGCTCGTCTGGAACGCGCACAATACAATCCAAACTGTCTGCATCCTTTTTGCTCTTACCACCCGCCACATATATGCGCTCTTGCTGGTCATCCCACGACCCACGGTCCCAAAGGGTCAGAACACCGCCACCAGTGCCAACGGCGACGACGGCGTTGTCCCGCATGCGCTTCGGGCCCAAGCCGGTTGGGATGATGGTGGAGCAAAGCAACTCATCCTCCTGGTCCTCCGATGTAGCAACAATTCCGGCTCGAAGATCTGTTACGGCGAGCGTTGTGCCGCCCGTTGAGACCCATTGCTTGGGGAAACCTGACGTGCTCTCTGCCGAAGGAGGAAGCGGGCTAATGCTGGAAATATAGTCGGCATGCGGGACGTGTTTGCGCACGGGCTTAGGGTTCAGATAGCCGTTCTCGCGGAGATCGAAAATGTAAAGGCAACCCGAGTCTGTGCCGAGGAGGAGTGTCTGTGGCGAGAGGACATGCAAGATAGCGGGACAGTCGGTAGCGTTCGTGGAACTGTTTCTAGGAGGAAGGCCGATCTTGGAGATGACCAGACCAGTCTCAGGAGAGAAGTGCTTGATCACAGCGTCTGTACCGGCAGAGTAGAGAGCTAAAAAATGAATTTAAGTCAGCCAATGACCCCTCACCATCTCTTCATCACAAATGGACCGCTTACATTCTCCGTCATGACTGTAGGCAAGATAGCGACAACTGCCCTTGTGGCGGTGGGTGCTCCAGACGCTCTTGATCAAGCCCATGCCGCTGTTTGACTTGCTCATGCCATCATCATCATCACTCGGTAGGCGAAAGGTTTCGACGCGACCACTCGACAAGCCGACCGTAAGCAACGGCTTGGAGGGGTGCATGACCTGTGTGAACAGGTCGGCCGAGAGAGGGAGGGTACAAAGGTTCTCAAACATCGTGGCGATGCTAGATAATTCCTAAGGCTGTATGTAATGTGAAAGAGTTTAAGTGTATCAACTCATTATGTATCAATGCCCCAGTGAATAACAATGGAACCTCGAGCTTTTTGCCAATAATGTCGAAAACTTGAGGCCGTGAAAAAGAGTTGCACGCAGTTTAGGGGAGAGCGTCGACAATTGACCAACCAATGGAGGAAAATTTCCTCGACCCGCCAGGAAGTCATCCTAATTCGGCTAGTTCCTTCTAATTTTCCACTAAACCGTTCTAGAAAACGTTGGTCTTAGCGCTCTTCCTGCAGATCTCGAAACATCCAACTCTTGGCAATTGGGGCTCTTCCATCACGGTAGTCGGCAACTCAGCACCTTGATGAAACTCCAATCACCTTGCTTTCATCCCCTTTTATCCCACAACTTCGAAGGCACAAAACCTTGGCCCGAGCTGTGTTTCAAGCCCGGCTTGCAGTTGGAAACAACCGTCCATGGTTGCAGCTTCCCGATATTGTAGCCTGATAAAGATATTTGAACGCAGAACTCAGAAAAGCGTTTGGGCTTCTGACCTTCCAAGTTCCCATCTGCGATGTTTCCAGCCTGACCATCATCTGCCTCTCTTCTGTGCAAGTGAGGCATCAGACAAGAAATTTTCAGAAGCCTACGCAACGAACTGCATACACTCAAATAAGAAGTCATCATGACTAAAAGGATGGTTTTCTGGTCTTTTGTCGTTTCATTCTTGTCCTCCTTCGCAATGGCTTGCAATTCCCATAGGCCAGAGTTCCGATGCATCATGTATTACACTGGGTAATCGCTCAACTTCTCACGACCTTTCTGCTTAACCTGGATCTGATTATACTGTTCTCTCCAAGGTTAACATGATACGCGGCTACTCATGGGCTGACTGACTTCTGTTGTTCCAGCCAGCATCCCGTTGCTCCTCCTCTGGAGGAGCTCACCCCTCTCACCCATGTTGCAGTAGCCTTCATGAGCCCCGGCGTTTTCAACGATCCTGGGCGCAAAGAATGGCCACTATTTACCACCGTGGACGAGGTTCGATCAAAGTTCCCCAACGGAACGAAGATCATGGTTGCCATTGGTGGCTGGGGAGACACGGCTGGTTTCTCTGCCGCTGCCCAGACGGATGCAACTCGCAAGACCTTTGCCGAAAATTTGGCCAAGATGGTTGCGGCCACCGGTGCAGACGGCGTTGACATTGACTGGGAGTATCCAGGGTAAGCTGAAAGCTGTGCTGCTGTCCCCTTCTGTTCGTATTCTAATAACACGCGCAGTGGCAACGGTGAAGATTATAAGCAACTTCCAAACGACCAGAAGTCTTGGGAGATCGAGGCATACCCGCTCCTCCTGGCCGAAGTCCGCCGTGCTCTTGGCCCGCAGAAGGTCATTTCGGCCGCTGTGCCCGGCCTGAAGCGCGACATGCTTGCTTTTACACATCAGACGGTTCCCCGCATTATGCGCTACGTCGATTTTCTCAACGTTATGACATACGACTTGATGAATCGTCGTGACAACGTCACTAAGCACCATACTGGAGTGAAGTTGAGCCTCGAAGCTGTCGATGCCTACATAGCTGCCGGTGCAGCTCCAGAAAGACTAAACCTCGGCTTTGCATTCTATGTCAGGTGGTTTAAGACGGAGCATGAAGCCTGTGCCAAAGCCTCGCCAATCGGCTGCCCTACGCCGCAGCTCGAGGATCCCCAGACTGGTGCTGATCTTGGCCGCGGCGGCGCCTTTGCTTGGCATGATCCGGTGCCTGCAAATCTCGTCGACTCTTTCTCACGTGCGCTTAGGCAAGGCACATATGATGAGGAGGACGGTGGATATTACTACTGGGATCCTTCTGAAGATATATGGTGGACATTTGACACAGTGGATGCCATCAAGCGCAAGTTTCCTGCAATTCTGAAAAGGAGAAACCTGGGGGGAGTGTTTGCTTGGGCTCTTGGTGAAGATGCACCTCGCTTTGAGCACTTTTCTGCACTTAAATATGGACTTAAAGATTTCTTGAAGGAGAAGGAGGAGCTATGAAAACGCATTTTGCCGGCCACATGGGATGAACATACCATAAGTGCTGCAGCCTTGCCTCAATGTCTGAAATAGGTAACCAATAAGTGCGTGCGATTATTAGCTAGAAACTCTTGACATGGCATGATTTAGCCTAGAGCCTTGTGAACAATAACACGACATCACAGATCATGGCTTACAAGTTTAGACAAACCCCATGTATGCTTTGATCTTTTGATCAAGGATTGACTGTATTGGTAAAAGATGATACCATGCTGAACAGGTTTATGATTAATGGTATGACTGTCAGGTCTGCTGGAATTGTTCTTGCACCAGGTGCTCCTTCCGAGGCCATGCCAGTGGATTGGCAGGTTTAATATATGGGCGATGGCTTCCTCTCTCACAATCTGGATGTTATTCATTGTCTTTGAACCCAAGTTGCCGCCTAGCTACGTCCAGCTTCTCAATGTGGTCCACGGCTTTGACCTCTTTCACCCTTATCCTCTTGGTTTGGGTGCCAAGGGCATTATGTGCAGTATTCGGAACAACTACATTTGATCATATCCTCGTTGCGCATCCGTCTCCAACACTTTGTCCCAAAGGCTGGCGTGCAGACGCAAATTACATCGCTTGTTGTTCTGGAGTTGTCTTCTCACATACATTAACCACCGCCTACGGCCCAAACTCTCAACTCTCATACGCCTGCTGTGAAAACAAATACTCCTGCACCGGGGCGGTCTCTTTCATGAAAGAGTGGACCGTCGATGGCAATGGTTTGTTTATGTCCAATATCATTGGGTGTTGAAATGTCAACATTCGAACTGAAACTGGGTATCTTGTAGGAGATCTGATTACCATGGACCTTGATGATCCACCACGCCCAGGTATGAGTCTGACGTGAGGTGATATAACACTAATTAAAAGGCTTTATAGATGTTGACCGAGTCTTGATATAGCTACTATCGTCACGACCACTCCTCGTGCTGCTCCCGTAACTGCCACAACTAGTTTCCCCGGTGCCATGCCTGTTACTACCAATGGTGGACTGGTCATTTACGTCTCGAACGAGAATCACAACAATAACAACATTAACATTGACAACACAGATAAGAACAGCATTGACAACAATAACAGCATCAACAACGACAATCAAAATGATAACTGGAACAATGCAGATGCGGCCAGTTCAGTAATCCACAGTGGTTCTTCAGCGCTGAAACCTGGAGGATTCGCTGGTGTTGCCATTGCCTTGGCAATTCGCTCAATCATCCGGGTCGTTATATGAGATTGATATGCTCTCAACCAGCAAGAAAAGATACATATCGAGACTGGGACAAGAGTCGACACATGCTCATGCCATGAGTGTGAATAACCTCTGGATCTGAGCATAGTCAAGCCCAGGGCATTCTGTTCTCAGAACCATTCTCACTAGCGACTGAAACAAAGCTCATCATATTTTTGCATATCACTATTTGAAGATTTTCACTTCTGCCAACCGTTTTGCAGTTGACAGAGCTGAGTCTGACCGAAAAGGTTACACTACAGAGTATGGGAGGACTTTCAGTCTATCGTGACTGGCTTCCCTGTTGTCTCTATAAGTTGCTGGCAACACGGAGCATGTTGATCTCAGATGGCAATAGGTTACTGTATACGGGGGGTAACTTTCTTGGAACCGGGGTTTTCTGTACATAACAGTTCAATTTCGTCTTTCCATGTGGGTGTTAGGAATAAATGGATGTGATGGTTAATCGTTGACAAGCTTAAATCTCTTTTGGATATTGCGACCCTGAATAGAACATACCACAGATAAAGCCGGCCAACTTAATCTACCTCTTTGCTTCATGGAGCAGGACGTCAAGTATTCGGCCACAGTCTCGGGGTAATCCCGCTTTTGCCCACGGGGAATGGCAACTCGACCAATTGTTGACCTCATAGCCTTTTTTGCTTACCAGCTGTTCCGGTTGCCCGGCAACAAAGACCTGTCTAATCCCTAAAAGCACACCGCAGCACGAGACATCCGATGCCTGCGTGCTCGGACCTCGCTCAACTCCTTAGCTCGAGATCCATCTCAGCAAGCGACAGTCTGTAGCGTTTGGCAGAGCCAGGAGAATGTGGAGCTGCATCTAGATACCAGAAAAAAAATGATTCCATGGACAAGGAAGCATCATACCACATCAGCCCGGTGATCGGGGCCCAAGTGCAACTATAAAGGGTTCCTAGGCTCAGAAGACATCCTTAAGTCAGGGAGCTTCAACAAGTCTACAAGCCCATAGCGACGCAGAGGTTACATGGCGGGCTCAATAACCCTGGTGGTGTCCCTAAGTCGTTTCCCTCCGCCACGTGGAGTTTCCCTGATAACCACTCGGCTCTTTTCCTTTCAGCAAAATCAGAGATCCACACGGAATGATGCCACGCGCGTTTTGTGGACCGCTGGGGCCAGTTCGGGTCTCCAGACCCGAGCTATGCTGACGGCGTCGCGCGGCGTCAGGTTCTGAGGCTGCCGACTGGTCCAGTAACTTCTGTCGTTACCCATCGATATGCAGGCCAGTCGGCCAGCCAGGGGCTTAGATGCGACGCTGCAATAAGGCCATCTTGATGCGGTATGCGAGAGGTCCGGTGCGCTTACTAAGTGTGTGTATCTTCTGGAGTCTCTGCTTCCCTGCTAGCGTCGGCGTGGTGAGCAACGCCAACCAGGATCGTGTGTCCGCTTGTCTGCAGGTTCAAGATTAGGGGCATATTGAACTCCACAGCGACGGGGTCTCCGAACACAGATATGAAGAGGGCGTTTTCCTCACTGAAGAATCTCATTTTTATCTTCGGAATCTTCGGTGACTCTCCAGTGACCGAGGCAAAAATGAGGACATCAAGTTTCCAGCTTCTGGGAGCGGTTTTGCCCCTCCTGTCTCTGTCGGCAGCGAGTCCAATCGATATCGACTCTGCAAAAGTCCCAAGACATGCCACAATTGTTCACCCAAGGAACGTTCACTCCAATTATACATTCATCATTGCTGGCGGCGGCATATCCGGGCTCACCCTCGCCGACCGTCTAACCGAAGATCCTCGAGGTACAAACGACTTCCCTAGAGAACTATGTATGTAGGAGACTGGTTGGTTACTAATGTCGAATTTTCTCTTTTTTTGCTATAGTAACCGTCCTTGTGATTGAGGCCGGTCCTTTGGATCGGGGTGAAGATGGCATCCTCGTCCCGGGAGCCTTCTCTCCTTGGCTCTACTTCTGGCCCGGTCTTGTTAGCACACCTCAAGCAGGGCTTAATAACAGGACCGTTGATGTTATCACAGCGCAGGTTGTCGGTGGCGGAAGCACTATCAACGCTATGGTGTACTTGAGGTACGCTGAGCAGGCGACAAAATACGCCTTCCTGCCATCAGCCAAGCTGCATGCTGACGGCGTCTATTCAGGGGTGACAAGGATGATTATGATTCATGGGGTGCCCTCGGAAATCCGGGCTGGAGCTGGAATTCCATGCTTCCCTATTTCATCAAGGTAAAGCTATGGCTAGAAGGCTCCAGACAGCACCAACTGGCCCCGTGCTAACACAGCGCAGAGTGAAACTTTCACGCCCCCTAGCCCTGAACTTGCTGCGGCTGGCAACATCACTTGGGATGGTTCAATTCGGGGCCGCTCTGGTCCCGTGAACTACTCATATCCCAACTATTTCTTCCCGGGGAGCGGTGAGTGACAGTCTGCGGAGAGATTGTTGGCATATGAACTGAATGCTGACAATGTATCCTAAAGAAAACTGGTGGAACGCCGCAAATGAAGTCGGCCTTCCTCCTGTTAAGGACCCAATGGCGGGGTCGAAGCAAGGTGTTTTCTGGATCCCATCTGCCATTGATGCCAGGACTATGACAAGAAGCCATGCTCGGCGCAATCATTACGACCGCGTCAGCTCCCGGCCAAACTACCACATCCTGCCATCGCACCTGGTGTCTAAGATTTTATTCAGGGGCAAGCAAGCCATTGGCGTGAGCTACATCCCGACTTCTGGCGGCAATACTACGACCAATGTCTACGCAAGCAAGGAGATCATCCTGGCTGCTGGTGGCCTGGGAACCCCAAAAATCCTGCAACTCTCGGGTATTGGCCCCCGGAAGCTTCTCAACGAGCTCGGCATCCCTGTCATTTCCGACCTCCCCGGCGTCGGGCAGAACCTGCAGGACCAGCCCACGCTGACAATCCCGTATACTTGTGCGTTTTTCCTTTTCACTCGTCCTTTCGAGTATGTTCTGAGTCAAGAGCGGTTGACTAACAATTTGCTTCTTCCCATGTGAAGTCACAAACAACGTGTTTCCCAACACTGATAGCCTCACCACGAACGCTACTTACAACGCGGAGCAGCGGGCATTGTATGACAGCTCGAAGCAGGGTGCTTACACCATCGTTAATTCCTTGAGCACGAACATTGGTGTGATGTCCCTGCAGCGGGCGGCACCCAAAAGCTACCGGCAGATCATCGCCGCTGCCAGGGCGCGCAATGCCTCGCTTTCTCTGCCTCCTGGCACCGACCCAGCCGTCATCCGTGGCTACCAGGCACAGCGCAATGCCCTCCTGAAGCAGTTTGAGAACCCCAACGTCGGTGTTGGCACAGTGCACTGGGGCACGGGCAGCTCGGCGTTGGTGTACCATCTGAAGCCCCTGAGCCGCGGCACGGTCAACATTCGCTCAACCAATCCTCTGGACGCCCCAGAAATCGACTACCGGACGGGCACCGATCCCATCGACGCGCAGGTTTACACGGCTTTATTCCGCAAGAACCGCGAAATTTTCAACGCGCCGTCGATGCGCGTGCTGGGTCCCAGTGAGGCAGCACCCTTCGGCGCCAACCTGACCACCGATGAGGAGATTTATGCTGTCATGCGCGAGCTGATCAACCCGTCGAACGCGCACCAGTGCTGCACGGCTGCCATGATGCCCAAGGATATGGGTGGTGTTGTATCAAGTGAACAGAAGGTGTATGGTGTTAAGGGCCTCCGTGTCGCGGATATCAGCTTCTGGCCCTTCCAGCTCTCAGGGTCACCCATGGCCACAGCGTACGCGGGCGCTGAGAGGGTACGTTCAAAGTCTCGAGTCTTCTGACAAACGTGCTAACACGCATTTATAGCTCGCCGATGTCATCAAGAAGGAGCACCGCCTGGCTGGCGCACCTAAGAGTCTAGTAGGGCGCTGCGTGCAATGAGAATCGCACGTCAAAACGAAAAATAATACATATAATAACTAATTCAAACATCAGCCATCGAGGAATAACCTCAAATCAGCCAAACAATCGGAGTAACAGCAGGTGGCTCCCAAAGAGCTGTACATTGGATATTTGGTGTTACTATGTCCCTCATTTTGTATAGACCATGTAATTACGCGGCCGCAGGTCATTTATATCACCGGTTTGGTCTCTAACCCCCCGGAAATTGCGTATTTAAGAAGTCTGGCCCGTGGATGTAGTATGTTTCAATAGGAGACAAGCTTCAACGACAACTTTCAGAGCTGTAATGGTTTTGGTCGGACTAGAGTCGAGGCGCTACCTCGCGACACAGGCGATAGTTGCCAGGGAAAAATATGCGACCAGGAACAGCGAGCGAGCCAATTGAATCAGTTCGATTCCTTCTAAGCGTTATTTGTCTTATCCGTATAATGGGACGTTCGAGGGCTTCACATCGCCGGGGCACGAATGGGTGAACGGCTGAACGAGCCCGTTTAACCTGCCTTCGCAGCAACAGCATGCTGATGCAGGGATATGATTCGAGGATCAAGCAGGAACGAGCAGGAACGAAGAGGACTCGAGCCTTGATTGACGAGCTGATGCCATTGTACACGGAGCGCCTAGTGCTTTCTTGGGCACCAACCAATCCCATGCTCGAACCCCAATCCCAAACGCCCAAAACACCTCACCTCGATGCCGCCGATTAACATCCCCATCTAGATATGGCGCTGCAAGCAACCTAGTCGAATTCACGCACATGATCGTGCACACAAGCTTTGTGCTGTTTCAGAGCTGTGCATATGGAAGAGGGTAAGTTCTCAAACGTCATGATATGACCTTCTAGACGGATGGTGCACAGAAATTCAGAGAAGCGGAGTGTGGTAAGATTCGGAACTGTCGATGGAGCGCTGCTGCTCCAGTGATGGCCCGAATGCGGAGTTAGGCTATTGTTCGGTTTGGATGAGATCTTCAGAAGGGCTGACTCTTTGTGCCCATTCACTGCATATATGTTAGTGATGAGGGTGATAAAGCTACAATATTTTCCATAGAGGGTTACTCACGTCCAGCTTCCGTCGTATACCTTTCTATTTTCAGGAGAACCATATTCTGACACTCTAAGTGCTGTTTCAAGGACGCAGGCAGTTACTCCAGTCCCACAGCTGCTGATGATAGGTTTCTCCGGGTCAACGCCCTTGGATTTAAACACCTCTCTGATCTGCTCTGGAGGGAGAAATGCTTTGGTCTCAGGATCAAGGACGGCATCAAATGGAACATTGATAGACCCTGGCATATGGCCAGAGGAAAGGCCTGGCCTTGGCTCTGGAGCCTGACCAGACCACCGGCCGTACGACCTGGCATCCAGTATTTGGACGTCCTTCGCACCTTCCTTGAGCTTTTCGGCAATCTCTTTCACCTCTTCAAAGCTGGCAACCCGATCTTCGTCCATTTCTGGGATGGGATAGGTCCCACACTCGACCGTCCACACATTTCCCGACTCTGTAGGCAAACCCTGCTCAACCCATAACCTAAAATTGTTCAGGATATGCACCTTGGGATGCCCAAACACCCTCATGGTCCAAGCAACACGCGGGGCGCTGAAAATTCCCAGCTCTGCGCTGTCGTAAACAACCACAATATCCTCATACCGGATGCCCAGCTCGCTCATGGCCTCAGCAAAGTGTTTCGGGGTCGGCAGCATGTGAGGGTATGGGCTGTGCTTGTCGATAACCTTGTCAAGGTCAAAAAAACGCGCCTTAGGGATGCGCTTCTCGGTGAAAACCTGTATTCCTGTGCGACCTTTTGGATCGTTGGGAAGGAACCATGAAGCACAAAGGGGTATTACGCGGGGCTCAGACGAGTTGGGAGATTGGGGGCTTTTTTTGAGGGCGTCGGAAAGCTCTTGAGGAGTGACAAGGTAACTCGAGAATGACCGGCGAGCTCCGTGTTTTGCGATGACAAAGTGGTATGACGGGCCGCTGGGGGCGGTGCGGCTGAAGTTGAAGCAGCCGCGTTGTGAGAGCGACGCCCGGAGAGGCCGAAGCGCAGAGATGGTGATCATGATTGCGACTAGCGGTGGTCGTCTTCGTCTTCCTCGGTTCTCAACAGGCTTTCTGGGACAACTGAAACAAAGAGCGTCGGCTGCGTCACAAGCCAATGCCACAGAGAAAGACGCTATTAATGCCGGATCGCTTTATCTCTCTGCTGTTGGCAGGTTGCCACAGCCGTGGATGGCTCGCGAAGAAAGTCAGGGTCCAGTCCTTAGGATTGACGAGCAAAGAGTCGAACAATCCACTTATGTTATCGGAATTTCTGCGGAACCCTCGACTTATTCTTGGAATCTGGCTTACTGCCGTTGCCCTTCCTTGTCCATTGAGTTGGAGTTGGACTTCGAACCGCCGAGAACCGGGTTTCGGGGCGTGTGAAGAGGGGGAAACGGAAGAGTGGTTGCAAAGAATAAATTCCGGCCAAGGCCAGGGTGCGCAGCATGAAGCTTGGACCACAACTAATGGCGCCACTGAGTTGTAACGATCCGAACGCCAAGAAAGATGGCCGATAAGACACCGATAACTGAGGACTGGGCCGGGCGATTGGCAGCCAGGCTTCACAGTTTCCCGTTCTGGTTTCTCAAGTCATTGCCTCTTACCAAACCACAACAGCCGCTGGACACGAACACGTTGGACAGCCACTCGCACACACACAAAAAGTTAAGAAATTAAATTTTCTTGTTTATTTCATCTCCCTAATGTTGCTTAAGTGAGGACTATTGGCCCAAAAAGTCTCAAAAATGAAAGTCAAAATCAAGAAATGGAATGCCGTCGCAACGTGGAGGTGGGATATCCCTGAAGATGATGTCTGTGGTATCTGTCAGGTCCATTTCGATGGCACATGCCCAACCTGCAAATATCCTGGAGACGATTGTCCCCTTCGTAAGTATCCGACGTTTGGCTAGACTACTTTGCCGCCTTCAGGAACAAACAGTAATTGATGATCGCTTTAGTGTCCGGAAAGTGTGGCCACAACTTCCACATGGTACGTGTCTGAAGACTCTTCAGCCTAGCATGTCACAAAGATGTCACTAACGGAGCGCTAGCATTGTATTCTGGAATGGATAAAACAAGATTCAGCCAAAGGTCAATGTCCCATGTGTCGTCAAAGTAAGTTTCGACCCTCCTCATGCTTGCTTGTCTCTAACCCAGCGGTACAGGGTTTGAGTGGAACGAACAGTTCACGCTTAGTGTTTGAATTGTGGGAGTTTGGGCCCTTGACATCGCCATCTATGTATATTCTTTCACAGAGGTGATCCTCAGGGTTAAGGCATTGGCTGAGCGGCTCTTCGCATATAATTCATCAGATGAACTTTTGACCAAGTATGCACAAGTGGTGGTGCAGAAGAACGCTGTTATCATGGTAAAGTATTATTGCGACACAAGCCAAGTTTCTGTTGACACTAAGGCTTTGCGTCACCGAACACTTTACACAGTGCAGATTGCACTGTGTTTGCGGGATGGGATGCGCGTTCAGTAACAATGCCTCAATCGTCGTCAGCCTTAGTTATTCTGGACTTGATATGATTATCTAAAGGCCCCTTCAACGACAACACCCGTCTGGCAACAATGCAGTTAGCTCTATCTCTGGGTATTGCAATGTAGAGGTGACATCGTTGATAATTGTGTGAGAGGACAATGAACCGCTTAGGGCAGGATCCGTGTGGATACTTTTGAGGGACCACTCTGACCACAACGCCGCTGAGAGATGCCAACAGGCACCTCTTGCACCGACCAAAGAAGCAAAGCTTCGCATGGACAACGCTCATGTTTTTTTCAGATAGATAGTTTTAACCAAAGCTATCCCGCGCCCAAGCGTCCCCTGAGGGTACCTCATTGTGGGGCCACCGAGACAGCTTCATAAGTCGAAGATATCTTCGCAAGCCAGGCACCTTGCTCAACCGAGCAACGCAATATGCTGCAACCAGCCGCCGCTTTCACCATTTACATCGACGACCTCGTCAACCGGAGTCCTGTTTGAGCTGTCAGATCCTTGAGGATAGCGTTTTTCTTTTCTTCAATCACAGCTACCTAACACCATTGGAAGTCAGTGGACAAGTGATGGCCGAACCTAACATCCCCCGACCCGGCTCTGCCGCAGCCGCTGGAGGATATCGCACCTCTCCCGTTCCGTCCAGCCCCCGCCCTTCTGTGGCGAGCCGAGCGAGTCGATCAAGTTTGCGAAAGGAGCAAGAACGTCAGGAAACACTGGTGCAACATTCGCGGCCGACATCTATGGGGAAATACTCCCATTCCGGATCGCCGCAGCTAGGAGTTCCGTCTGTCGAGGGCGGGGCTCCTATGTCGCCGACGCCGCAGCCAACACAAGCAGCTCCCCCATTCTCGCCGTTTTTTACTCTGCTTACATCTACATCTCCCTCCACCAACCGACAAACCCTCCATCACCCAACAGTGCATTACATTTTCGCAGATGACGACCCTGAAATCCTGACCGCCGCTCTAGCACAACATCACCGAAGCTCTGAAGTGGAAGGGGGCAACGGAGAAGCCGGAGACGATGACTCAAACGATGATAGCGGTCCTAAAGACCGCGCAATCATCGTCGATGTGGAAGCCAGCCCTGACGGCACTGGGTTCGAAGTTGCATGGGCCAGCAGTTTGTCCCCAGACTGGGCAGTCACGATGGCGCGCGTAGATCGGATGGGAAGTTATGGCGATGGCGGGGCTGCCCTAGGTCCTGGAGGTAATTTAGTACTCAAGATCGAAGGTGTCAGCATCGAGCCGTCTGCTGGTCCGATGCTGGGCGCAGAAAAGATGTCAACCAATGCTGAAAGCGACATGTTGCAATTATCGTCAAGTGGGAGTACACCTTCCGGAGGACGGCAGCAGCGAGCTCCGGTATCTGGCGCAGATCACTATGCGGATATGATACAGGAATTCGAAAAAAGGATGAAACTTTTACGGAAAGTAGTTGACGCTGGGACAGCAAGACAACGAGTCCTTGAAAATCGGGGAGATGTACTTCATGAGGGACCAGGATTAGGCATTCCTTTTCAGCCAACGGCGAGTGCTGGTGTGAGTGATCAGCAGGACTAGGAGTCAGATTAAGGTTCATGACAACTATTACCTAATACATGGTTCTTGTATAACATCCCTTAGCCATCACTTTGTCTTCCTCAATTCCGAACATCGCCCATTTCATAAAAGTACCGCCACATTTATTGTAAGCAGTTGCATGGCTGTAATAACCAAGGACATCAACACGTATCAATGGCACTTCATCGTTTATGTGAAATCAAAGGAATGACAGGCTGCTTGATTCACATTAGCATTCGGTCCATCAAAGCCTAAGTTAAAGGACTTCAGTCAACTGACGGCGGAACGAATGACTCCACCTCAAAAAGCATTTGACAGTAGTATATAGACTGTATTACAAGCTTCGTAATCGGGAGCAAAGGCAGACACTGGCAATCATTGAACGGAAAAGCAACCCAGCGACCAAATTACCCTATAAACGCCCTGATATCTTGCCAAAAAGACGTGCCATGCTTGGAAAACAATCATCCAACAAAAAGACAAACTATTCGTGTCCAACCGAGGCCTTCGCAGTTGGTGCTGGGGCAAACAGCCAGCACCAGGAATCAGGTGGCACTACACCCCTCCCTTAACACGGCATTTGGACAAAGGACACCAACACCAACGCTCCTTCTGCCCCTTCAAGCCTGTACAACCCCGCCCACCACTCAGCTATCGTCACTTGCCTCGGTCGAGTCAACACCCTCCCAATCAACAACAAACCGCTTCTCCATCATCGGGATCTTCTTCTCAACAGGAGGGACCGGATGTGGCAGACCTAGATTACCAGCCAACCCAATCCGATCGACTCGCAGTCTCCTTCCAAGGCGCGCAGGCAGAGCAGGAGGGATGGTTGTATCGATCCGGACCGCACGGATATTGTTCATTTTCAAGTCGTCAAGGACAGACCGTTGCTGGAAGATGCTACGCTTCTTTTGACCACTCCCGGTGCTGCTACTGTCACCGTTGCTGATGATGCCATCGGTAGTACCAACGTTGCCAGTCCCAGTATTAACCGTGGCTCCGTCGTTTCCAGCGTTGGTGTTACCATTGTTGTTGCTGTTGTCGTTGTTGCTACTGCCGCCACCGCCACCGCCACCGTTGGCAGCGCGGTTGATCATGATATATGCCACTACAATAACCACGACAATGACAACGATAGCGACTATAGTTTGCTTATTAGTATCATCCATGATAAAGCTGAGAGCAGCTATTCTGTGGAAATGGTAACGTACCGCAGATGCCCAAGCAAATCCACTTCTTCTTGCGCGTCTTGCGCGCCGTAGTAACTGCAACCTCAAGCTGCTCATTGGCCTTGACCATATCCCCAGCGGCAGCCTCAGCTTGCTGGTCGATTTCCATCACAGTGACTTCTTGCTTGGCCAACAGTTCCTGCATATCATTGAGCAAGTTCAACAGCTCTTCCAACTGTCGTTCGATATGCAGCATCTCTTGATGGCGCTGCTCAACAGCCCGAAGCACCTCCTGCGCTTGTCCAAGACGCGCGCTGCCCATGAGAGCCTGCTCGAAGACGGGGGCATTGTTACTCTGCACCGCCTTTTGAATCTCTTCATCCGACATGTCGGGACGGACAATACGAAGCTGGCGAACAGCTTGAGCTTCCATATCCTTGCCAAATGCCGCATCGAGCTCCTGGAATCTCTGAATTGCTCTCCTGAGCTGGTTCTCGAGGCCCGATACATTGCCCAGCTGAGCACTCTGAGGAATGCGCTTGAAGTCGCGGATCCGCTCAGCAATCTTCCTATACTTGTCCATAATCTCCTGCTTAAACCTGTCAAGCTCGCGCTTAGATTGCGAATTTATCGATGTATCCGTGTCTTCAAGGCACCGTTTCTGATAGCCCGGAAGTGCTGCGAGCATCCGCTCAACTTCTTGCAATTCCTGTTGGATTCGCGAACGTTCTGCAAGAACGTTCTGGCTTGATGACGCTTGATTCGGACCGCTATTCCCCAAGGAAGACATCTCATGCGATCCGGCTGCCGCAGCATTCTGGTCACCGAAGGGATCATATCGACCGCTGGACAAGCCATGTCAGCTATGCTCGTTTCAAACCCCGGAGCAGCACACAGTCGAAAGTCGACGGACTTGGCATACCTCGAGCCGCTATTATACGAGTTATATCCCCCATTGTTACTGTAGCCGCCGCCGCCGCCATATTGGCCATACTGACCACCATTGTAATTGTTATACGGATTATACTTGACATCCATTAGCTTTCTGCGAGCGACAGGGCAATTGAGAACAGAGGCAATAGGCGCAGTTGTTGCAAAGCAGATGCTGCGCGCATAATACTTACGCTCATGGTGACAGCCCTGAACCACGGGAAGCACTAGCAGAATCCAAATTACAATGCTCTATTTAGCTAAACCAGGGGAACAGAAATCGATGGACCGCGAAGGCCGTGTGATGGAAGCTGCAGAGATGGCGGCGACAAACGAAAACGCGAAAACCGAGCAAAGAACGAACCGGAAAGAAAGAAAGTCGGGATCGAAGAAAACGGAGGTGAAAGGTGGTGCGTGGTAGCACCAGGTAAAATGAAGCGCGCCGAGAGGATCCTCAGGAGGCCAAACTCCAAAACGAGGTTAGGCCGGGGGCTGTAGCGCGTTAGGAACAGGCGAGCCGCGTGTGGGACTGGGCGTTTTGTGGATTTTGTGCAGGCAGGTCCCAAAAAAAGTTCAGACGGAAGGTGACATTTCTTGGTCATCCAAAATTGGTCCCCTTTCCTGTTCTTTCGGCATCGAGGACGTGGTCGGTTTCGTAACACTCTTGCAACAGCCAACAAAATGAGTGAAACGAGAGTTTCCTTAAGTTGTTCTCCCTCACATACATTGCATACAGGCCACCCCAAGTCGAGACCAAAAGGAAACGTCTCGGGTGGGTTGGTGACGGGATGCTTTCCATCCTGGGCCATCGGAAGGTCTGGGTTACACGTACGGATCTGGAAGACGATTGGTCGTCTCCTTTTCTGGGCAGCCTTCTGGTCGCTCTGGTCGCTCTGGTCGCTTTTTGTAGTGGGCCGAAATCTGAAGGGACCCACTGCAAGGGGGTTCGCTGTTGTTTGGGACCGCTTGCCACAGTTCATGTACAGGAATTACAAGTTGTGCCGGGGTTTAATTTGTTAGATTCTTGGCAAGACTGTCCACCAAAAAGGGTTCAAGAATAAGATAGAATCTGCCAAGAAGCTAACAGATCAAACCCCAGTATATAGACTATCGTGTACTCACATCAACTGCCGTGCTCTTCCACTCAGGTTCAACCTCCTCCCCCTGGCTGCCAGGCCCAGTCCATGATCTTGGCAGATTGACAACACTTGCTGGTGCCATGGTCCCAGCCCAGCAACAGTCACAGGAGCTGTTTCAGAACGGCAATCATCAGGTGTCAACCAAGTCAAAAGCACGTGGGCTGTAGAGGCTGTTGAGCTCAGACTGAATCCTCTTTCATTGCTCGCTCCCAAAAAAAGTGTGCAAGCAATTACATAAGCACCCAGTGATGTTAACAGTATGCACTATCATCAATGACCCTGCTAGGGATTATGTGCGGGATCAACAACATCCCCTAACTATGTGCTGAGTCAGATGCACAGGGAGAATCAGACCAATGGTACGCATGCAGTGGCCATACGATCCACTGTTCTGCCTTAGGATCATGTAGAAAACGAGGAAAAGTAATAGGTTGCTAGCACCATATCTCATATCCAACCAAAGGGCTTCGAGGATGCTGAGAAAAGAAGGGATCCTGATTCCACCTGCCCTCCAAGCTACATAAGCTAAATATATATCCGAGATATATGCATAAAGAATGTAGTTATTTACTCCAATCTACTCAACCGCACCCAAGGGTTGAGCCCGCGGGTTTACTCGGTCATCGTTTCCCTTGTTCCCTCCCAGATGGCTGTGGAGGCCATCTCCCAGTGAACTTTGGCACTTGATGCGATATCCCATTTTCTCTATCTCTGCTTCCAAATTGATTGCTTGAATTGAGGAATCCTAAATATACTTGCCGACCTCTGTCGAAAATCCGGGTATTGGCACAACTCGGAAATTGTCAAACCTATTGCAGCGCTATGCGACACTACTCGGAGAGTTGTGAATCCCACCGCAAACCGCTGTTCAAGAGCAACGCTTGATATAACCAAAGGATGCACTACATATTTGCTTTGATCACAGAGAAGCGAGTAGCTGATCTAACATAATACCAGCAGGCCTCTAAAAGTGGCAGATGTAAGTGCATCCACCAATCCCAATAAGAGTGAACAAAGTTGTATCTTGTAGACTGCCTGCAGTCTTGAGTTCGAGCATCTGTGCCAGCAATGGGCATAATCGACGATGGATATCTCTTTCCCCATCTGTAGCTTGAATCCAAAACCACTCCAGCCTTCATATTGCCATCATAGGCGTACAAAGCGTCAAGTGTGTATGGCTAATAATGCCCACTGTTCTCCGCTCTTTATGACGGAGAAAGCGAACCACTTTCCGATACATTCCCATCTGTTTAACAAAACCCCAATGGAGTTCAGCCGTTCCGAGAGTTCCTCGGACTCTGGAGGCTTTGGAACCATTTCATGCCATCACATCAGACTAGACTATGACCAATGCATGTAACATTGGCCAGGTGGGCTCAACATTCGGTGGATACTTGGCCGTGAAGAGCATCTATTTGTGGAGTTTTGAGTCTTTCAATGGATGCTTTGACAAAATCGGTAAATCCATGTGCCACAACAATGTCCAAGAGGACGAGTTCTTCCTTCATGGTTCGTTAAGGTTAGAGGGGGAATTGGAGGACATTGACGTTGACCAAGCCAATAGGTGTCATGGACTCGATGTGAAACTTCAGTCATCTCCCAGTAACCGTGTGCATAGGAAGTGTAGGGCAGGCTGATGCCCTGTCCGATGTGCAGCCCAGAAGGTACCATGGCAACTCCTGAACGGACCTGTGGTCCGCTCTGTCTCGGCAATTTCCTTGGGTTATGGAAGAATTCCATGCAGCGATGACTGGATACGGTCCATGGCAACCCCTGCTATAATTATGACGCTAATGCGCTCTTCTACAGCTAACATGTTGTAGCCGAGTATATCTCTACCCTCCTCAGTATTCAGAAGAAACTCCTTGGAGGATCTATGGAATAAGTGAGCATACTCCATGCCGTCAGCTAGGACAATGTCCAGAAAGCCTGCACGCCTTGTCATAGACGTGTAACAGCTATACCATTGAGATTGTGTCAATTTGTGAGGGATGCATTCAGGTAAGAACCTTGTTAGATTTGCTGCCGTTCATTCGTATCCATTGCAAACATGAGGAGTAGTAGAGAGGTCCAGGCTTTGATAATGACTGAGAATTCTTTGAAATACCAAGGTCCTTTATCGCAATGAGAAAGCATTGGGACGGATATAGCATTGCATGTGGATATAAGATTAAGAAATTGTGCGTCATCGTTGTGGTAAGGGGGGTGGGGGGCTGATCATCTTTCAGACGCCTCCATATAGCCGTACTCGACGTAGATGGATACTTCCTCCTAAGTCAAGTCTTGAAACTTCAGAGCCGGGGAAACTGTTGGTCGTTTTAAAGCGGGTTCTTGGTAGTTAGAGACATAGGTTTTATGAACTTGTCGAATCTGACAAAGTTTATCAATGAAGCCCAAAGTAGAAGCTGGTCCTTCAGAGAAATCAATCTCATCGAGTCCGACATTTAAGATACAGGCTGTCTTGCATGACGCCTCTGGTCTGATCTCTACTTCCTTGAGCAAATTGCTCAGAAATCAGCCACTATACCGCTTCATTGAAGCTGAATTTGTAAGCCCTTTCACATTTGCAGTAGGGATATTCATGTCATACTTAATAAGTCCGTAGAGAAGTGAGCAAGCAATGCCTTTTTGGGTCCGCTGCATTATGGTTCACGCATTCCAGGTAAAGCAGGACGGAACGACAGTGAGTTGGCCGACTTCTTCCAAGGGTTGAGGACCTTGAACCAAGAATTTCATCAGAGTACTTTGCCTGAACCAGTAGATATTATTGCCTTCAAGTACCGTGAAACTTCCGGCTGTTGTGTCTTTGGAAGACCGCAACCATTCGAGGAAACTTTGCAAAACCCGTGCTCTCTTTGTCCACCTTGACTTTTTAGTCATGGAATAAGAGTGAGTCGCTCTTGTTGGCGTTTGAGAATCCATTAGGTTAGAAATCCATTAGAACGCCTCCTCATGAGAAACAACAATGTGCTTTACGCGATCAAACATTCTAATAAATTAAAGGCTTTAGCAAAGTGTTCCTGTAGTGCACATACCACAGGCTTGCTTTTTTTTAACTGAGCTAATCCAATAGTTTCGAGGGAGTTTTTGTTACAATCTTGTCATCAGATGATCACTCAGCTCTTGCAAAATAGTACTGGGTCGGTCTGTTGGCTTTCGACAGATATTGTTGAACAACTCAGCTGCTTTGCCATTTCCGAGCTCTCTATAAGGTCATGCAGTTGATTGCTAAGCTCGTTGAGTGCCTGAACTCATTTCAACCGCATTGGTTCATTTCGGTTACTATCTCTTGCGTCAGCGATAGTTCTGCATCTCACTCAAAAGCGCAGGCCTCTTATCAACCACATTGCAACCCTAGGGTTATAAGAGACTTGTGATAGGCCTCTCCCATGGCCCTTCCCCCCTGTAACCCTCTCCCTTTTTATATTCAATTGATAGCTCGGACAGAAGCTGTCTTACTCACTATTCTGTTCATCTTATTCTCCAACTTTCCAGCCGCCTCTTCATAGTTTATAGAGAGTTGAATGGTCTTTTCTATCCCTTAGTCTTGCGTGCTGAAGGCTTTAGGTGCCTGTGACAGATCATGTGCGATGATGTTCAGACTACGACCAGGAGGTCGATCTTCTCGGAGGGCCAGAGAAGCGTCAATGACATCTTCCGAGAAGGATAGGACCTACAATATATTTCAAGGCTAGGGAAAGGCCTGCAAGGGATTCCATCCCTGACTTGGTAGCTCTCGATTATGAGACTGAACGACGCTGGGACAGAGGGTCACAGAGGAAGCGCGGAGAAGTTGGGTAAGTAGCCAAACTCACAAAGCCCGAATGTGAAGAGATTTAAAAAATTAGGCATCAATAGAGAGGTTGGGACCCTATCCTGTCCTTCCAGACTTCTATGACCATCGGCCATGCATAAGTAATCCTCAGTAATGTACAAGGATAGCCACAGACCAGCCCCATAATCTTAGAGATAAATACTCTTAGAGGCCTATGGTGCTCAGAATAATTGTCAAACTGCAGGTAGTTTAGCATTCCAATCCCGAAACTCTAGATCCTCAGTGTGCTCAGCTGTCCAGACAGTGCCCTTTGTAAGCCTTCGAAGGCTGTAATCACCGCTGCGAGTACGAGATCACCCAAACATAACATCTTCCCGAGCTGCTTTTCTCTCTCCCTTGCCAGCCCGCCTATTATGCATGCTTGGAGACAGGATAGCAATACTTGACAGCACCACTTAAGAAAGCAAAGATAAAGACACGCAATACCTAGTGCTAAGCCACGGCGAAGGCAAGTTAAGACCAGAATTTTATTGGTGCCTGGATATCAAAATTCGGATAAAGTAGTCAAAACGAAGAAATAGCCTTCCTAGCTGTTCAAGGATAACGAAACTGTCTTCAAACCCCCCTTCATATACATCCTGCCAGATCATGCCCTCATGGCTCCTGCTTACGATCATTCCCATATACGACTACAACCCTGTGCTCGTTTAGGTGGCTCTCCGACTACCTATATATATAGTATCACTAACTATGCTCCTTAAACGATGGCATAGGCCGACGCGTAGCTTACACTGAAGTCCCAAACTTTTTCGACCAAGTTGCTCCGCTGGTATTGCACAAACTTTAACTTGCCTCTTCCATCCTCGGGTCTCTGGTCCTTTGTCAATACCTCTAACGCGGCCATGATCACCCCAATGGGATGTCTTCCACAAACAGTGTTTTGAGTCTGCTGGATGACATGATAAAACTTGTGGTGTGCACCCGATTCAACGGCATTCATAGCCATCTTATCCAGCATCTTAATGACCTCATGGATCTTCATGTTATCTGGATTGTCAACCAGTTGCTCCCAGCCTGGTCGAAGCTCCAGATGTTTGTCTTTTCGATCTGCGTCGAGATTTATAATTTTGCCATTATCAAAAACTGGGCGGTACGAAAATCGTGAACCCCAGTGGCAAAAGTCGGAAGAAATGATCCAAGCAGTTGTGGGGTCCTTCAAGTATTGTGCCAGAAGTTGACCGTATGCTTGTTCCTGCTCCTCGGTGCCATCGCCAACGAGTATAGGGATGATGGGCGGGTATTTAGCGCTGTCAGTTCCAAACGTCTGCTCTAGCCTCTTCCACAGGTAGGGAATGTGCATCTCGAGAGAATGCTCGTCAACGTCCCGGCGAGCAGGCATGTCGCTGAAGCGACCAGTCCGCTTCAGCTCGGCCGTTGTGGCTTTGTCCACAATTAAATCCCCAAAGGGGGTCTCATACTTGTCAAAAGTTGTAAGGGCACATCCACGCAAGTAATACGTATGCGATGGCCCGAGGATAAAGACCCGTTTCGCATTGCTGAGATCGAGGGTTTTGTACGCCCAGGCCGCACAAGGCCCAGAGTAGGAGTACCCGGCATGGCTATTGAGCGTCGCATCAGGATCGTGTCCTGCAGTGGGAAAACCGCGATCAAATGGAAAACAGCTATCGACTTACGGAGCAATAATGACCCTGGCTCCAGGAATCGGGAGCGCGCTGTCATTCAACGAAGCTGGCACACGCCCAAGGAATTCGTCGAGCTGCGAGGATAAGACACTCGGATCGTCCTCGTACCAGGATCCCGCATGGCTTGCCTCTCGCGTGGTCATGATGTTCAGAAGAGTATACGACTTGAGCCTTTTCAGTATTGTGTTCGAAGAGTGTACAAGGCAGAAAAGGATCCTATGAGGCAAGGTAAGTATGAGGAGCAACGTGTGGTTACAAGGCTGAATTGTTCATGAATGGTAGGCAGGCGTTAGATCGGCTTATCTTCCAAACAGAGGGATATGAGTTGGGGCGGGGTTGCGCTCTGTGCAGCAGCTTCCCGAAGCATCATTGCTGCCCCGCACCGGGGTTCCAGGCCCTTCTGCATGTGTAAGGGAAATGCACTCTATGAGCGGCTCGAGGCCGAACATTGACTGTCTTGGATCCCACACGCTTGTGTGCTTGGTAAAGGAGAACTGGCCCGGGAAAAAGCATTTGCCGCGATGCTAATGACACCATGACGGAATGGTGGAAAACTGAGTGTCTTTAGTACATACTGTTGTCTCTGGGGGCCCTAACGCTTCATTTTTGTACCAACGTTCCCATAGTGTGGAGACTTGATCCACTGGCTATCACAGGCTCGCAACGAGCGCGACCGTTGTGCCTATTCTCTCCAATAATGAAGCCTGACTGGAGGAAACTCTTGAGCGTCCTATCACCAATATAAATGAACATTTCAACTTATTTACAGATGTCCTTAGCCAGAATGAGACAACCGTAACTCCCCGAACGCCTTGGGATATACGCATCTGCAAACCCACCTCAAGCCCATGTAAATTGCCCTTGCATCCAGGCCGCTCCACCATGACCGCACCTCACCAGGTCGCTTTCCAGCCTACCTTGCACAAGCCAAGCAACGCCTGTGCTCACCGAGGTTGCTAATAGAGCAGCTGAAGCAAACAGCTTTGCCACATGTCACGCATATCTGCCCTTCCGCAGCGCAAGAGAATCCCTCTATGCTCATATCATCAATCCCACAGAGCGAAGCGCCGCAATCTTCACATTGCGTTGGCGCGCTCTGAAGAAGTATTGTTGTTGACAATGAGGCTGTAGACGATGAAGGAGATGATGCAAGGGACTTTGTCAAAGGCGCGCAGCGCGTTGGCAGGTTCCAAAAGCTGTGGAGAGACCGCTGCTGAGCACTACCGCGATTGGGCTTAGGTGATGGCATGGTGTTTGTCACGTCAGCAGACTGGCTCAATTGGCTGTTCAATTCCTGTGGACGGTGTTGCGCCGAGTAGAGGAGATGGAGAGTACGTTCTGAGGAAATCGCGGCGCTGGTAAGCATTCGCATTGATTCAACGCAAGCATCAGAACGAACTCACGATGAATCTCTTCCTCTGGAGGACGACTGTCGCGAAAGCGTTTCAAAGTACGGCTGGGAAGATGCGATGGGACCGACAGTCGTGGAGAGAAGAAGCCTCGTCGGGCGGTGTCCATTGCGGACATGGCATTAAAGTTGAAGCCGTCGTTGACGGAATGTGAAGATGAAAAGACGGGACTAAACGAAAACTCAGACTCGGATCTTTTACGTTTGAGCAGCATGTTGATATTGAATGTTAATTGCCGCTGTCAGAGGTCGCTAATAATGTCCTGGGTGTTAGGCCGTACTTCGCGGAGGGCGTAGGTAAGACGACCTATTGATGACTGCACAAGCGTTCGCGTCGTGCTGCAGGAGGTTTTACAAGTCCTAAGGTGGACTGCGGAGTAGAATCGGGATATGGAGTATGGAATGTCAAAATGGTAAAGTTTAGAGCAATACAGAGTGCCTGGGTGCATTACCTTAGAGAGGGAACGGGACTGAGGTAAGGGACGAGAGAACCTGTCGCGAATGTGGCGCGTATACGACGCGAGTTGCTAATGTAGTGCCCCACTGTTTTCGTACTCCCATGCCTCTGTGGTGTGGGTCACCTTTGATTACATAATAAGTCATACATCCTCTCGCAAGACGCGCGGATAGCTGGTTGGTAAGCTGGTGGTTCTTGGCCTCCCGTGATCTGGCGACGCGGACGTGCAAGCTGGGACGCGACACGCCGCGTCACTGATCGGTCGCTGTGCCTGTTCCTCGAGCAACAAAACGGAGCAGGCGGGGGTCCCGGGCTCCGTCTTACGTCCGATTGGGTGTTACCATGATCAATATTCGTCTTGTCAGCCTGTTAAACTAGGCAGTCGAGTCCCTAATGTCGGAATGAACTTATTTCCATGGAGCATTTAAACCTCAAGTCAGAACTGGCATCATAAGTCGGAGTTTTTGAGCTCATGGCTCTGGCAAAATGGAACCGGGTGTTCAAGAACCAGCTGCGACTGAACCATCTGCCAATGGCAACGAGGCTCCAATCCAAACGGCAGATGAGCATGCCTCTCTCAAATACTCCCTTCTCGGCCCATCTCTGACGAAAGCAGGGCAGGAGAGAGTTGATCAGGCTAAGGTATGTAGCTTTTCCTCGCAACATGCGGCTGTCTCCTCATGTTGGCCTATAGCAGTTCCTGACCACACTGGCAGGTGTCTGAAATCATCTATAATGCTTCCAAAGGGTCGAAGTTCTTCACTCGAGAGGAAGTCAGGGACAAAGAACTTACAGCGAAAATCGAGGCCCTCGTCTCCAAGAAGCGACATCTAGAGACCCAAGACCTCTCTCGCGAACTCCGAGCCGCCGATAACCTTTTGGCTCAACTTGAGCAATCGCGCGATTTAACACAACACATTGTGCATGTCGACTGCGATGCATTTTATGCTTCCGTAGAACTCCTGGATCGCCCGGAGCTGAAGGATCTTCCTTTTGCCGTCGGAGGAGCTGTCTTGACCACCTGCAACTATGTGGCCCGACAGTTTGGTTGCCGCAGTGGCATGGCAGCTTTTGTGGCCAAAAAGCTATGCCCCAAGCTAATCATCATTCCTCTCGATTTCGACAAGTACAACGCAAAAGCAGCTGAAGTGCGCAAGATTTTGGCCGAGTATGACCCGCGCTTCGAAAGCGCGAGCATTGACGAAGCCTATCTCAACATTACCGACTACTGCGCTCGATATAATATGGATCCAGCCGATGCCGTTAGTCAAATGAGGAAAGAAATCCATGAGAAGACGAAAATAACCGTTTCTGCGGGCATTGCTGCGAATGCCAGGTTGGCCAAAATTTGCTCCAACATCAACAAGCCGAACGGGCAGTTTGTTCTCCCGAGGGAACGAGAAGCCATTATGAATTTCATGAAGGATCTCCCTTGTCGAAAAGTGAATGGCATTGGACGTGTCCTTGAGCGTGAACTATCGGCCGTTGGCATTAAGACCTGCGGTGATATCTACTTACAGAGGCAGTACATCGAGAAGCTCTTCGGGCAAAAAACGTACGAGTTTCTCCTGCACTGTTACCTTGGCCTGGGACGAACACATATTCAACCTGCCGAGGAGCATGAGCGTAAAAGTGTTGGCACTGAAAGCACGTTCCGTGAAATGGATGACCCCGCTCAGCTGCGCGCAAAGCTCAGACAGACAGCAGAAGAATTAGAATCCGACTTACGGAAGGCAGAGTGCAAAGGTCGCACTCTCTGCCTGAAAGTCAAGCTGCATACATTCGAGGTTTTGACACGCCAAGTTGTCACGCCCAAGGCCGTGTATCTTGCGGACGATTTGTACACCTATGCGCTGCCAATGCTAGAGAAGCTTGAGCGAGAAATACCTGGCTTGAAATTGCGCCTGATGGGTCTCAGATGTACTCACCTGGTTAGCATGAAACGGCCCGACACACTGGCCTTCTTCGGTTTCAAAGCCCACCTACCTGAACACTCGACGTCTCTTGGAGTTAACTCAATGACCGAGAAGAACGGTAGCAATGATGAGGCAGATGGGGACAAGCACAATGTCCTTCATAATCCTGATACCTTATCTGGCTTTTCACATCATAAGCATGGGAAGGAAATTGTGCCCAATCCTAAGGATAATTCTACCTTAGTGGAGGAGGAGCGGTGGGAATGTCCTGTCTGCTCCAGGTCTCAGCCGGCAGATGAGAGACAGTTTAACGAGCATATTGACCTGTGTCTATCAAGGCAGGCTATACGTGAGACCATCCAACAAGTCGCCGCAGTATCCCAGCCACAGCGTGCAGCTGTCATTCCAGATACGAAGAAGGGAAAGGTTAAAAAGAGAGGAAGATCTCCCGCACTGCCTGATCCAAAGCAGAAAAGGTTATGTTTTGGGCACAATGGCCCGCTTTCATAGTCGTCTTGCCGGATGTTTAGGAGCTGAATGCATGGTGTTACTATATACATTACCTATATAGCCAAATTTGAAGAACGTCGTCCATAAATGTCAAGACCTGCTTACATCTATTCGACTGTGACTGCATCTTCGGTCTTGTCTGAATGTTGATTCCTTCGGTGCCCTGATTGCATATTACCTACGCTGGTAGCTATTCTGCACAGTCATACAGTGCGTTGTCAAATTCGAAGTATATCGAGATATACACTACGATGCCTTTAATGACGAGAGCAGCCCTGAGGTTCAGAAAAGTGACACCATGTCTCTCACTACTTGACCCAAGGGCCCCGAGAAGATAAGTCTCTCCAACTTCAGGTGCCATGCTCTTGTTCCTCTTCTCCATAGGCGAGAACTCGGAGGGTGCTGGGACTCCTCCGAATCCGAAAATCGACAATATTCCTCTTCTTGCTCCAATTCGTTCCCAGGAAGCCGCGCTGAACAATCTAGCGCGACCGGCAGCCGTTGATGGCGACCACATGACATGTCAGCACAAGGAAGCACTCTGGATGTGGTAGGCCATGCTCCACTAAAGCTGTAAGAATCGTGAGCCACCCCAACGCTGAGCCGACGCAGCCATGCGCTAAAACGACCTCATACTGCCAGACAGTCCAGTGATATTTGATACATAACAAGGGCGCATTCAGCTGTTTAGAGGGGTCAGTAGAAAATACCTGGATAGGAGAAAAAGGTACCGAAGGCGGCACGTCCGGTGAGTGCGTTAATCTGCAGAGGAACAACGCATGCTTTGGGGGCAGTCAGACATCTCGCTCCAGGCCATGGCACTTATGATACGGAATAAATATAGGTCAACCTTCAGCTTCAGCTCAGGCTGACCTATAAAGTAGGGGAGTTAAAAAGGCTTTTTTCACGGTCTCTCGAAAAACCATGTCGAGAAGTTCGGGAAGCTCGGGCACCATAGATCAGTAACAAGGAGAGCCAGCACATGGGATGCTTATTTTGCATATGCAAGGCCCCAATTCTACCAGCCGTCCGCTTGGATGCTGTGTTCAAAACTGATACGTTAGAATTCCGATGTAGAAATTAAGTTCACCTGATTTTCTCTGAAGTTCCTGGTTTTTCGAGGGAGCCCTCCTCGAAAATCCTGGACCCGATAACGAGATCATCCCTGGTAACTCTACGTTTGAACAACAAGAATTTTCAAGTACACATTACACTTTATGATGCCCCTGACCCCATCACAATGGCCATGAAGTAATCCTAAAACTTGCCCGGACTTCGTTATCTAGGCAACCTAAGGTTTCGCTGGTAAATTTTGTATACTTGAGATAAAAGTAGGAGAGAATGGAAGAGGAAACTCAGGGTGTCGCAACAATGTCAAGACCAATAGGCAAGCACATATCTGACTGCTTCCCAGTGATTTGGGATCAACTGCAAGTTATTTGTGCAAGACATTGCCTGCTATTTAACAGCGTCGTGATATATACTCAAAGCTCCTTGTGTTCCTCACTGGTGTCTGCAGACTTCGGCACTCCTTCAATACCGATGAGTTCGGTCTCAAAAACTGGGTTTAGAAGCACATTGTTAGGTCAAATATGATTGCACAAGAGGTGGATGGATAGAAACCATGATTGCGAGCGACATACCCAAGGTAGAGCCTGCAGGGATGGGACCAACAGCGCGCTGCCCATAGCCATAACTTGGACCAATGGTCAATGTCCGCTTCTCACCAATGCACATGTCAAGCAAGCCTTCATCCCATCTATATAGAACGTTAGTGGTGACTCGCATTCGGAAAGTGGGCTGTCTTTACGATGGCTTTACCCTTTGATGACCATCCCAGCACCAAGCTTAAAGCTAAAGGGAACACCACGGTCATAGCCTTCATAAGAGGAGTTAGGAAGTTAGTGAACCTTTGGTTAAACCGGTACGGGGCACTAACTGGAGTCGAACTTCTGGCCATTGGACTTCAGGGTCCCTTTGTAGTGGACATTGATTACATCGCCCTTCCGTGTCTTACGATCGCATTCGATTGGGAGTGTGACATCAATTTTCAAGTCTTCGGAGGCCAGCACGCCAACAGCTGCCGAGGCCAGAAATGGGAAAGAAAGAAAGATATTCCTCATGGTGTCAACTAGAAAATCAGCTGAGAATCCAAATGGCGAACTCGCGTTATCAAAGAGGATCCAAAAACAGCCAAATATTAGTCTGGTCTAGTTAGTGTTTTGGGAAAGGGCTGAGTGGTTAGATGCCGGTGAACCATATGCCGAGATGGCTACGTGCAAGTTGACATGTCAGCATCAAGCGGCCTCAACGACAGGGAACCACTCAAACAGTGCCAATCCGCTCCGATCGATTGGTGCTAACACACAGGGGTCCGGGCTGGGGTTCTCAGCCGGTCTTGGCGGGGCCAAGAACGCCACCCTACGTCCAATGTCTGCCTAGCAAACCCTCAGGCTCCATTGTATCTTTCTATCGGATATTCAGATCCCTGACGAGCTACTCCCGTGCAGCCACCTGCATACCCGATGCTGTACTCACAGATCATGCAGGTACGGACATATGTAAAATCAATTATCGACAGCAACATTGATAAATGGGTGCTTCACACTTGAAAAGTTCAGGTGATCGTTTCTGGCTGTAGGACTTGTAACTTAGCGCAAATCTTCCGAAAAGACCAAAGCTCCTGGGAGGTGACCGCTTACTGCATCATTCCCGGGGCTTCTTCCAAGAAGTAGGTGGCCTTGCAAGCCGCCCCGGTTCACATCTAGTTGCCTTGGGCAAACCATGCAAGAGTGGCAATATACAACCTTGAAGCACCCAAGGAACTCTTCACAGCCTCCTTGGTGCGCCTGTTGGGCAAGCTTGTGTGGCTTCTTATCCATTTGTCCTAGGAAGCCTTTAGGAAAGCCACGGCTGACTTATGGGGGGGCGGCCACACTATACGTGATCTGTGAAACTAGCTGCTCGCATCATTATGTAGTCTACCGCCATCAAACTTCCTTATTTGGCACCAGCTTAGGCACTTTTTGGAGTTGAAGCCTGGCTCAGGCACAGGCACAATGGACGCTCAGGATCCTCCATAATCTTGCAACACTTGTTTGTGGTGTTCACGACTTTATAACTTCCAACGTCCCTCAGGCCTCGGGGCTCAAATGTCAGCCATGATACCCTTAATTCCATCCTGAGCTCGTTTTATTTGTTTACCTGCAATTCAGGTCATTCAGGACTTTCCACATGCTGACCGAGTGTCTGTATAAAAAAAATGCGGGATGAACCCTTCACCGAGAGTAGCCTGACTTATCTGCTTGCTTGTCTCCACTTGACAGCCCCGTTTGTACACGGAGAAATGAGATACAAGACAGTCAAGCCTCTCTTTTGCCAGCAACGGCCTTACGGTATGCCTTGATTTAGACGGTGAGCCTCACCAAGACCACGCCTCAAGGTCAGTTGCTCTACTACATATCAATCTCTGCCTCATTATTATCATCACACTTCAAAGGTAGGGTATAAAGTAGGGCATGCTCCATGACATCTTTCTCGCGCTCCCTCCCTTTCTCATCCTAGCGCATCATATTTGAGCAAGCAGAGTGACTATAGTGAACACCGCTCGCCATACAACACACCCAGCTACCCCTAAGACAAAGTGTAAGTATCTCTGCGATACAGCCATTCAATCTACCAGCTACCTTCTACCGGCTACCGTTGTGCTAAGAGTGCCTTAATTAATAGCGGTATCCCACTGCTTTCGACAGGAGCAAGCCGCCCCACGATGACCTCTTTAAGCAGCACCAGCACCATCTCCTCTTCGTTCACCTCCAATTCCATTTCTTCCCAAACTACGATGTCCTCTTCAGGATCTTCCTCCCAGGACGCGGCCATCATGATTTTCCGCGACGGGAAGGCAGGTATGTAGTTAACGCACTAAAATGGCCGAATAGAAGCGTCCTGCTAACAGATGAGCCCAGATGAACATTGTGTGACTGTGATCTCGAGGAAGAGGAATATCGTGATTAACCACAACCGGCCTAGGGCTTCTCTCCTAGGTGAGCCCAGAGCTTCATCATATGGCCCGGACGACGTTGCCTCGAGCACTAGGAAGTAGCGGCAAGTAAATTTGCAATTGGCGGTCGGGAGTTGCGATAAATATGGAACATCGGTTCCAATTCCTTTACATAGCGGATCAGGCCGGGTAGGATGGTGAACAAGTTTCTCCATGACCGAGTGAAAAGATTGGGGGCTTCACGGCATTTTACTTGAAGGGATTGGGGACATTGTGCTTCATAGACTTTGGTAGTTACCGGGCTCTGGTGTTTGGGTCCATTACAGCCAACATTTGCACATGAATCGGCGCAATGGGAAAAGGATTAAGGTATGTATAGCACAGACTCACGTTATACTGTTCAAAAGCGGTTGCGACTTTCAAGCATTATCGATAGTTAGAATAGGCTTGGTGATTGTAAATGCTGTCTTTGGGCCAGGTTCAGTAGAGGAGCGTAATACAGTCTTCCATCATGCCTTAAAGTTGTAGAAATTGTCAAGGTAAAGGTCTTTAAAAACCCGACAACTCCGAGAGGTAACTCTGAACACAAGAAAACCAATGTAATATAGGCCTCAGCACGTCCCTGGCTATAATATCGTTTGTCAGCCATACCCAACCATCATCGTCCATGCCACAAATTAGCCAGTATTCCAACCAAGACAAAAGAATACTGGACGAGCAAAATCCCTGCCAGCAGAAACAGCGGGACAAAATGAGGGAAGAATGGAAGGCCAGGGTGAACAACGCAACAGTAACGATCTAGTTAGTGCGCTATCGGATTTCATACAGTAGCAAAAGTATAGCTTGTACCAGAAAACACCTGGCACGCCTGGCATACCCTTGCCCGGCGCAGTCGCCTCACTTATCAGCGGGCAAACGGGGATCCTCATGAAGCACGCCTCCTTTGATTAGGGCTTCTGGGGAAGGTCTATTGGCAAGTTTGTCATTGAGAGAGTCACGGCGCATGCTCTTTTCGAGCTAAGTGAAAAATGTCAGCCACCATCTTACTTGACTTCGGCCAACAGAAGGAAACTAGGTAGCATTCGGTGACATATGTGAAATACCAAACCGTGCTCACCTCTTTCTGTTGCGCTATGATGCTGGGCGCCACTGAAGACGCAGGAAGTATGTTTCCTTCGGACAGACAAGATCAAAATCGTCAGTTTGACTATGCCCTTTCTGACCTCAACGGTATACAGTAGAGAGAAACGGGGTAAACGCTTACTGTCAACGAGCTCTTGGCGGTCGGGACGATGGGACAAAAAGAACTCAAGAGACTTTCTTCTGTCCGGGTTCGATCGAACGTGCGAAATAGGGGTTTTATCAATTGAGGGTGTGTTCTCATCAGCCATGATGGAGTCCTTGCACAGTGCTAACTTATTGGATTAAAGTGAAAGGGTGCAGCAAAAGAGGAACGGCCTGGTCACACAAATGATGTTGGTTCAGGAGGCGTTTGCGTTGGATATGCTGAAGGGGGATGGTTCATTTACACTATATTTATATTGGGCATTGGGCACAGAACAAAGCCCAGGCACATGGCACGGTTGTCGGGCATCTGAGGCTGGGCTGGACCAACAACAGGTGACACAGTCACCCCACAGCGGAAGGGTGCTAGGAACGAAGAAAGCTTCAATGCCGGCTAACGGTGACGCATTCGAGCGGCAATGGCAACCTTCGGTACCCCGCATTCTGGTCCAGAACCCAACCATTTGGGATGGATTTGGCGAACTGGGCAAATCGTTGGCTGCCACCAAACAGACATAATTGCAACCAGCACTTAATCGCCTAGCCAGTACAGGAGCAGTGATATTTGTGGTTAGCTGGATACCTCGACAAGATGGCTTGCCTCATGAAATTGTCATCTTGTATGTTTTTATCACATGTAGGGCAATATATATAACGGCATAAAGCGATATAGGTATCTAGTTCGCATTCTTCAATTGCTTAAAACCTACGCAAGTGAACTTGCAGAGTGGCTAGGTAGGAAAAGAGTTGCATGGGTTAGAACCTGTGTGCTCGTCTCTTAGCACAAGTTCGGGTTTTTGTTAATACACATGGTTGTAGTGTAGAGGTATGTTGCAGGAGGATTCATGCTGACTAAGTGTCTTTGGGGGTTGCCACTTCCATTCAGTTTCAAACCACCCTAACGTGTCAAAGCAATGTTGAACGTGGTTCTCCTGACTGGGCAGCCCTTTGGTTCTCGGAACCTCGTCCAACTTCAACCTTGGCAGTTTGCGAAGCTGCATCCACAGCAAGCGGATACACATAATTGCCAACCAACTCCAGCTGCACAATGATCCATATCAGAAAATACGATTTGGATGAGAATACATAGCTTTCCATCAATGCCACTTGACCGGCCCTCCAACCATGGGGCAAACTCAGTCAGACGAAAATAAACCCCCACCCTCACATGAGGAACTCACTCAGAAGCTGGTGAGGACCCCGTCAGGAACCAGGAGTCTCCCATACATGAGCTTTCTCAGTTGACCTGCCGTGTTCAGGCAAAAAAGTTCTCTCACAAATGTTTCACTCCACTCGAATTATATTCACTGAATGATGTGTTTGACACCCTTGCCGATTCCCAAGGACAAGTTCGTTATCTTAAAGAAGACACTGTGGCACGTTTCTTGGAGATACCCGATGTCCTTGAAGTGGCGCCGGTGCTTTTTCAGATGATGACCTACATTGGCTCGTTCCCGTTCTTGGAGGATGCGCCTGCGATCCTCGGGCTCCACGAGATGATCATGGTAGTTACCATACTAACGGAGAGGTACCGGCGAGTTCTCGCCGGAGGTTCGGTGGATCGCCGAAAGTTGCTGTTCAAGAGTCTTGCTGTTTATGACCGCAAACTATCCAACATCCACGGAGAACAATCGGGCAGCGACACAGCGAAACTGGTACCACATCGGTCAGCCAAGGATAATAGTAGTGGTCAGGAAGCTTTCGAGGAGTTGCAACATGGGTTCGCTGTTGACCAACCCGGGGACGATGAGGCTTCTGGGCCAGACCATGACGATGACGGTGATGATGACTTGGTTCTTGCTGCCTTCAATTCACTAGACTCCATAAGTGCCTTCCGACATGGCAGCCGACCTCCCGTTGAAGATGCTGTGATTCCGGCAGACAACTGGAGAAGACTGCTTATGCTGCTTCTCTTGACCGCGCCATTGGGCGAGCAGGAAAGTTTGTCGTCTTACTCTCAACAACTCTCGGGCGACACCCTGCAAACACTAAGGTTGACAGCCAATTCTGTGCTTGCTGCCTTCATGACCATGGGACATTCTCCTGGCGTTCGTTTTTCTCGGTTCAACACTATCATTCCCGCATCAATGCCCTTTCTCTTCAATGGCCTGAATGCCCTCTTCGAGCATTTTCTGTTCTCTAAGAACCTGGACTTTACGAAGCACAAGAATGACCAGTTGAGTCCCAAGCTGGTTCAACCACTGTTAAACGAGTCCGGGTCTATCATGAACCCAATCCTTCTCTCGCAGATATCTTTCTTCATACCCGGCTCATCTATCTTCCGGAAAGTCCGTCTTTTATATTCTGGTGATGAAGACGGGTTTAGCATGGGCAGCTTTGAAACAAAGGTTTTCAACTGGCGAGCCCCTACCATCTTCCTTGTAAGCGGGACTCGTATTTCGGATCAAGAAATCCAAACAGGCACAAAGCCATCGTCAGCATTCCTCGCTTCCCTCCCCTCGAAGCGCTTTCCATGTGGAAGCAACCATAAGGATGAAACGTTGATCTTTGGTGTGTATCTGACTCAGCCATGGAAACATACATACCGAGAATGCTTTGGCAATGAGGACACGTTATTATTCCAGCTCAGTCCAATCCACGACGTCTTCCGCCCATCGACTTTGAGCAGAGATTATGCATGGTTTGCTAAGCCATCAACAGCATACTCCTTCGGCGGAATTTCATTCGGTTGCCCTCCGCCAAAACAGACACAAGCTTCTCGCCGGGCAGGAACGATCCCGCTGGGCCCTATCTCCTTGGCCTTGGACGACAGTTTTGAGTTCGGCTGTTTTACCCACCAGTTCACATCGGGCGGTGGAGCATTCCGAGCGAGCGTAGCCAGAAGGTTCGATTTCCAGGAGTGGTTTGAGATAACAAATGTCGAGGTTTGGGGCTGCGGCGGGGACGAGGAGGCCAAAATCCAAGCCGAACGATGGGCGTGGGAGGCCAGAGAAGCAGAGGCAAGGCGAAGGGTAAATCTTGGTAAAGGAGATATTGAAGCTGACCGCGTCTTGTTGGAAATGGCCGGGTTATTAGGAGGACATAGAAGCGGCAGGAGTATGGGATGAGTTGGTTCGAGGAAGGATACCATAAACTGTATCAACGATGAAATGGTTAAACCAGAGAAGGATTGGGACTCCTTGAACGCGAAGAAAATTTTTAGCTCTTAAACGCCGAAAGCCAACCATACGTCATTACCAAGATACAATTCAGGAAGCGGCGTGACCATGTAACCCGCATATACTTACATATCACCTCAGCACACTGTGTACAATTTTTTGGCAGCATTGATCTCTGTTGGCGGACCCTTCAGGCTTCTTTATCACTGCCCGAATTCTTAGCCGAGGCTGATTTTGATCCACCAAACCACCCTCCAAGAGATCCCCAAGACCAACTGCTCGTACTTTTCGACTCTGCAGGCTGGTCCTGATGCTCCATAGCTTGTTGAGCTGCTGTGTCCTCGGTCTTGACAGCCTTGCCTTCCTTTGCTGACTTGAGGGCGGCCCTCGCCTGTATGGCAACAGTCTCAATGCCCGTCTCATGGACTTCCTTGTCCGCAGCACGCTTCCTCCTCTTCTCCATCAACTCCCGAAGCGCTTTTTCTTCTGCGTCGCGAGCCTCGAGTTCTTTAATCCATCTCTGCCGCTTCTCCTCTTCTTCTTGCATCCGCTTGACCTTCCACAATTCCCGGTGCTTGGCACGTTCATCGGCGTAATAAATGCCTCCACCGATGATGGCCAACACAGTAAATCCCTGAGCTGCCACACGAGCGCGGAACATCCGTTGCACTTGGTGATGGTCTCCACGGCGCATGGCACGGTACGCATTGATGAAGGCTGCAACGGTCAATGCACAGCCGATAGGAACCAGTGGCTCCTCCAGCGACCGACGGGTAATTTTCTTTAGGAACGTCTCATTGTAAAAGTCACTACGGGGGGTCCAAGTCAGCTTCTGGTGTCGCAGCATCAGACTAACAAAACTCGAAACCATGGGCATGGGCTGGCCTACTCATCGCCGTCGAACGACGACGGAAGCGGGCGGTTGGGAGGAAGGTCGTCGGCCATACTGGGCAATTGGGAGTCTTCTCGACCTAACGAAGAGGACGTGTTGGATGGCGTTAGAGGCAAGGATGTCTGGAGAAGTTGAAGCGGTTTAAGTTCCAGTGGCGCGGCAAGATGCTCGCATGACGCGGCACCGACTGCCGAACGGGCGGGATTTGCGAAGCGGGCACCGATCTGTGCCTATGACGCCAGCATCAGAATGCTTGTAAAATTACTTGATCTTTTACGGTATTTGGGAACTCTTGTTATATAATCTTACAGACCTTTCCATCCATTGCTGGGTTGCTTTTTGGTGCATCGATGCCATAAACCAGGAAGTACAAGTATAATGGAGCTTAATGCGCCTGGGTTCAACTCAACTATACAGCAAGGGAGGGATGTGCTAATGGATCGTGCTCCCGAGCAACCTTTTGGTCTTGTAGAATTCTCAACCCTGAGAGTGTGCGTTGAAGGACGTCCTATTTGGATAGGTGTCCAAATACAGGAAAAGCTGTAGGTATCCTGTTGCTCAGAGTGGATGAGAGGACATAATAGCGCACCTGTAGGGAAACTGATATAAAGACCTGTAGCGCGCATTGTGCAACCTACTCGCGCCCCTGCGTAGGGTTAGCCTTCATCATCACCAGCAGCATCCTGATCCAGGTGATCGGGACCAGCCCAACTTCTAGGCTTGTTACGGACTTATACACAGACGCTTGTTTTGATTGTTGGAAATTTGCCACGGTACCCCGCAGTGGGGCACCTCACAGGGACCCGCCGAAATTTCGTGTGGAGAATTCGATGAAACAGAAGGCCGAGAACGGAGCATGCTTGTGTCGACCTCTCTGGCACACCAGAATCGCCAATATTGATCGATGAATCCTTTATACATACCAGGAACGTCATGAACACACCGGAGACCTTTGAGACCTCTCGGGCGAATGGTGCCTCACAGTCTCAAACTCCTTCGCAAAGCAACACACCTCTCCTCAGGACCCCGTCACTAAGCAGTCTCGCCCTCACCGAGTATAGTGCTAGGCCGTCTCCTCCCTCCGAAGACAGGATTGCAAAGATGAAGAAGATAGTCCCTGAAGAGTTTCTCTTGCCAAATGGTAACCCTGATGTGAGTTTTCCGAGTCCCCCAGAGTCGTGATCTCTACGACCCTCGTGCTTGTTTATTTATTATTGTGTGCTTTTTTGTTTTGTACCCTGGTTGCTTGTCTGTTTCCACCTTTTCTATACCAATGACCGCCAATATAAGACTAAACAGGATGACAGTACCTACGGCTGATTATCACCTCGTATCCTCGCGTCAGAGAGGTTTGTCATGAGACCCCTCTCACCCACGCAGTGAACCTGAGCAATCGTCTTGAGCGCAAGGTGTTGCTCAAGCGCGAGGATGAGCAACCGGTTTTCAGCTTCAAGTTGCGTGGAGCCTATAATAAGATGGCACATTTAGACCCCAAACAATCCTGGAGAGGTGTTATTTGTTGCAGTGCCGGAAATCACGCCCAGGGTGTCGCCTATTCGGCGAGAAGGCTCAAAATCCCCGCCACTATCGTCATGCCTAAAGGCACTCCAAGCATTAAGCACTTGAACGTTGCTCGGATGGGCGGCCATGTCGTACTCCACGGCGCCGACTTCGACGAGGCCAAAGAAGAATGTGCTCGGAGAGAAAAACAAGACGGTTTGATCAACATTCCCCCGTTCGACGATCCCTATGTCATTGCAGGTCAGGGCACCATCGGCATGGAGATCCTCTCACAGACCAATCTTCAAAAACTTGAGGCCATCTTCTGCTGTGTTGGTGGCGGTGGTTTGATCGCCGGCGTTGGTGTTTATGTGAAGCGCATTGCTCCTCACGTCAAGATTATTGGTGTGGAAACGTATGACGCAGACGCCATGGCCCAGTCGCTCGAGAAAGGAGAACGGGTTGTACTGAAGGATGTCGGCCTGTTTGCAGATGGTGCTGCGGTCAAGACAGTCGGCGAGGAGACTTTCCGTATTTGCCAAGAAGTCGTGGATGAGATGGTTCGAGTCACTACCGACGAGGCTTGTGCCGCTATCAAGGACATGTTTGAGGATACCCGTTCCATCATTGAACCGGCCGGTGCTTTGGCAATTGCCGGCCTGAAGAAATGGGCCGCCTCAAACCCTTGCAGTGACCCGACAAGAACTCTTGTGGCTATTACGTCTGGTGCGAACATGAACTTCGATCGTCTGGGCTTTGTTGGGGCTCGTGCCACAATCGGTGAGGGGAGGGAAGCATTGTTAGCAGCAAAGATTCCAGAGAAGCCTGGAGCATTTGCTGAACTCATCAATTGTGTAATGCCTCACTCTGTGACCGAGTTTAGCTATCGGTATTTCGATGATACCCAAGCGAATGTGCTTGTTGGCATCTCCCTTACTGCACCGGGAAGCCAACGAGCACATGAGCTCCAGACCATCATCAATCGTATCAAGGAGTCCGGCACTATGGACGTTACGGACTTGTCCGGAGATGAGCTAGCCAAGAGCCATATTCGTTATATGGTTGGTGGCCGATCGAACGTTCCAAATGAAAGACTCTATATGTTCCGCTTCCCAGAACGGCCTGGTGCTCTTGAGCGGTTTCTCCGGACGCTGCGGCCCAAGTATAACATCAGCTTATTCCAGTATCGGAACTACGGTGGAGACATCGGTCAGGTTTTGACCGGCATTCTTTGCCCCAACGAGGAGGTTGCTGAGTTGGAGACGTTCTTGAAAGAGATCGGATACCCTTGGGAGGATTGCACTGACTCTCCTGTATTTAAAACTTTTTTGCGTGCATAAATAGGCAGTACAGTATTAGCAACCATAACCCTCATCGAAACCTTGTGCCATATAGATTCTTGTGGTTAATGTGCAATTAAATTAGAAACTGAATACCAAGTGTGACAATCCAGCTAGCCATCTTGGAACGAGTTCGGATTCAAATCAATGCTTATGGATTTGAGACAGAAGGTTCTCACCCAGACTCAAGAGCACTGTGGTCACCGATTGGGTATGCGCAACTGTTTGTATTATTTACTGAGAAGTTCGTCCCATTTACCACGAGGATTGTACCTTATATACCCAGGATCCTTCCGTTTTATGGCGCCTTTTGAACCCTGCATCGTTCTTCTGTTTGCGATACTTTCTTTTGTTTCATTGGCTGTTCTGGATTCACTCTTCTCGTGCCTTTCATTGGTTCCTTTATGCTTGCCCGGTTCCAGTCCATGTCAATCCAATTATTTGTGACACTAAGTGTTTCCCGGCAGACTAAGAATCGCTATTGGTCATCAGTTGGTTTTGCACAACAAGAGCAAAGGGAGTCGTGACCAATCAAACCCAAGGAAGCGATATTTAATGCCAACAGGCATTGATCCTCAACACCCAAGGATATTGACCTCCAGCAGTCTATGCCATCGAGGAGGGGAGAGCAAAGGAAGCCACAAAGGTATATAAGATGTGGATAGATTCCAGGTAGGGCCATCTGGCTGGAGAAGTTCTCCAGTTGGTAATACAAACAGTTGTCTACTCAACTGGTGACCGCAGCTATCATTCCAGCTCTGTGAGAACCCCGTCCCTAGGTCCAGCGGCCTGGTGCCCCTTGAAGGCATCTCATGAAGCACGTTTAAATCGTCACTCCAGGGGCTTAGGCTTTATCGTACTCGTAGCTACACTGTTCTCGTAGTCGCACCTATATGTTACGCCTGGTAGTGGGGTTTGGCAGTTGCCCCGCGGACAGCCTACCAGGAGACAAATGGGAAGGTCCGAGTGAAGTCAAAAGGAGGACCAATTAGAAGGAGAAGCACAGACATAACAGAAAACCATCATCAAGGCCTAGATGGGTAATGGTAGCAAGATAGAAATACCAACGGCTTTAAGTATAAATATGCATACAAAATTACCCATTCGCTAGAACTAGGATGAGGATTGCTCGGTCAGCTATACAAATAGATGAAGACTAACAACTGGTGACTACAGGAAGTGACTCCCTCTCTGCGTAAAAGGACCCTTATCCCTCACGTTTTACAGCCAAGGCTACTGCTTTCGAGCCGTTTTGAAAAGATTGAAGATTCGTCACACCTAGCTTAAGGTTAGGGTTAGGCCACTACAAAATGGTAAAGGGAGAGATAATTATGTCGTATAATTTATAATACTTAGCACACAAATACAACAGGTGTTACTACTATAAGGGTTGTAAAACTTTTCAGACAGTTCTATTCTCTTGTTGATAATTATTACGACCCAGATGTGGACCAGCAGCCGCTCGCAACAGTGAAAGAAGGACGAATAGGGAAGCACTGAGTGGGGCCTGAAAACAGACCAATCACAGGAAGGGAAAGATTATCAACGCCAAGAATCACCGATAACCGACCTCTACCCTCGACAATGATCGTGAACTTGGTCGATGATAATCTGAATGGCAGGGCAGGCATACAGTGGGTCTTGAGCATAGATATGTATACAGAATCATCTATCTCCAGAACTACGACGAGGACTTCCTTAGTCAGCAATAGAAACAGTTGTTAGCCCACAACTGGTGACCACAGTAAGCCAGATATAATACTGTGTGAGAACTCGAATCCCTCTGATTCTATAACCTGGTTACTACTTTCGAACCCATCTCAAGGGGTTGTGGAATCATCACAAATGTTATAAGTTGAAAACAAGTTTTCCCCTCCGCTCTACGATTGATTAGAACTAAAGGTATAGCCTAAAGGTATAGCCTAAGATATGTATATATATATGTATATATATATTCGAAGCCCAACAGCTCGTGTCTGAGGTCACAGTCAACGGGTACGAGGCCCCGCCGAGAAAAGCAGGACGGTGAGATGCCAAAAGGGACAGACCATTCAGATCATCATCACCGCCAAAGCTAAATTATCATGGTGTGATACTCCACCATTATCGGTGATGCTCGTGATGTCATGAGTGATACTGGAAGACCTTAATTGTATATAGGATCTGCTTGCCACTCGTTAGAAGACCGGCATTAGAAACAGTTGACAACCAACAGCTGGCGACTGCAGTGTATGCATATATGTATGTATATTTTTCGACCACTATCTACCATATCTAGGTACTCGGGTCGTGCCCATGACGACGGCGGCCAAAGAGGTTGCTAAGTACACTGCGGGGGAAAAGCCTTTCTTGGGAAAAACCCGCGCGTAGCTTGTGCCCACTGGTCCAGCTGGTCCAAGCGGGGAGATGGGAGGTTGAGCTGGTCGAAGCCCAGTTGAGTAGCTTGTACCCGCTGGCCCATGCGGGGAAGTCGGGTTGATCGTGATCCAGAACTGTTGAGTGAGAACCCCAGTTCCCCAGTTTCTACAACCTGGCTGCTACCTTCGATCCATCTTAGAAGGATTTGGAAACGTCACAGCCATCGGATATCCCTACCTCCAAGAATATGCCTAGAGCCTCAAGTTAGCAGCCTATGGACTTTCAGATAAGTATCCAAGGCTATAGTAGAAGCTGGGCGGCCTATAGCTCAAATACACTCGCATATAGCTTTATATTAGATGTAATAGTGATGATGATGATACTATTTTTCGGCCACGTTCTACCCTACTGGGGTACTGGGCCATGCCCGCGACGCCGGCCGGCGTAGCTATACTATCTATAGCTACTTACAACTTATAGAGTCCTGCGCCAGGGAAAGCCTAATGGCAGAAACCTGCGCGTGGTTTAAGGGAAAGAAAAGGCATATTCTTTACAAAGTATAAAGAGAGAAGGAGAAGCCGCCCATTGGCGAAAGCCTGTGGGAAAACAATCTCAAGTAGGTCTTCCTCCTCATCTACGTCTTCTCTGGCGGTAGGTGAGGAAAAAAGCGAGGCGGAACTGGATGGATGGGAATTGGTTCTAGTGTCAGCGGGTCCAGGATCTCCCCATAATTGACGAAACTCGTTGACCCTTCTTAGGTATAAATTAAATGTTTTGTAAAAAGCGCGCGCATCGAGCCGGGCTGCATCTGAATTGCCCCAGCTAGCGATAGGACACATAGTTGGATCCGAAATTTAGTGTATAAAAGGCCTTGAGAAACATTCGAAAATAGAACCTTAGATATATAAGGAGTAATTGCTATTATAATAGTTACATAGCCTAAGAATGCCTCAGTAATATAGTGGTTTGCGCTCACATAACTGGAAACCATGATATTACTCTTGTCTAGTTCATGCAAATCACTGTTTTGAATACTAAAGTTTTATCACTAAGTGAACCTAACTTGGACAGGTTTTCTAGTATTCAGTATACTATGGGCACCGAAAGGATGGTCTCGGTTACACCAACTGGCGCAAGGCATTAACCTCAGACCGGCACTTTGGGAGCCTAAACTACCTGGCGTCCGTACTTGGCTCGGTCTTCAGCCAGCTTCACAACCCAAACCTCCCCGAGCGCCTCCGTTCGACATGCAGCGCTGGTGGGCGGCGAACAAACCAGCATCCTGTCTTTGGGACGGCTGGTCTTCCAAGAGCTTCCTAGAAATTCCCAGACAAGTTCTAGGTCGCTGGATCCAGGAGGTCTCTGGCCATGGAGACTTTGCCGAGTATCACCAGCGCTTCGGGCACCCTCCGGAGGCCACCAAGACGTGCATGTGTGGTCAGGCAGTTCGCCGCGGGCATCTCAGTGTGTGTCCCATCGCTACTTGGGGCAACCCAGACGCAACTCGACTCGATGCTCGAGCTTTCTATAAAACCTTTAACTTATACCTGAGCCGCGTCAACGAGCTGCGCCAATATGGCGAGATCCTCGACCCGCTGACACTCGAGCCTCTCCCTATTCCCCGACGTCCCCCGCCCGATCTCCCCTCACCTTCGGTCAGCGCAGACGAGGAGGACGGGTCAGAATTTCTCGAGATTGTTATTCCTCAAGCTCTTCCTAGTAGTTGATTTCCCTCTTTGCTTGTTAATTACAAAACATATCTCCTCTCTCCTATTACTCCACACGCAGGTTTCTGCCAGCAGGCTTTCCTTCGCGCACAAAGACTCAGTTGTAAATAGGTAGCAGTAGTATAGCTATGCTCGCCGTCGTCGTGAGCACGGCCTAGTACCCAGTTCGGGTAGAACGTGGCCGGAAAATAGAATCATTATACTATGGGCACCTTGATTGGCTTCTATAAGCTATTCTGTTAGTTTGAACTGTTCCAAAAGTAATACGCCTGAGGTACACTATAGCTAAGACTATACGAAATCCAGCTAAAAACCTATCATAAATATTTTAGGGGCCTTTAGGTAGATAATCTAATCTGAGACTCTCCGGCGCATCATATTATATTGGACCTCTTTATATCGCAATGCAATTGCTTAAATAACCAGGGTTTTAGCTTCGATTCGAGACTAGTCCTAACTTTACAATATAAGAGGTTATGAAGCAGACCAAAAAAATCATTGAATGAACATAGCAGCCTTACACTTGCAAATCTTAAAGTAAGCCCGTTAATGATAGGCGCTCTTGTACGAGCTTTAATAGTTTAACAAAGTCAAAAGCTTCTTATATGAGCACATGGTTCCCCTCTTTAAGCGAATTTTAGCCATAGTTCTTCAAGTAACTTGTAGATATCAGTGTTTTAAAACTCAGCCACTTAAGTTACGGCCTTACTACTTTCAACTGCCAGTTACTAGATTTAGCTTATAGCATATATATAGATGGATGAGAAATATGTATCTATTTATGACTGTTCTAATTTTTAAATATATCAAAGACATCAGATCTGATATTACCACGTATTTCTAAGGGTATATAACATTTAGTAATATAGGTTAACTTCATATATGAACATTAAATAAATTGCAAATACCTGAAATATTTAGACCTTTCTTCCAACTTCCTTAGATATAGGCTAAAGGGTAAATGGATAGATTTTTGACTTTAGCTTTCTCCTTATATTAATTACGTGGCCCCATAGCTGTAAAAGTCGCTTAGCTATTTATTCCTTGGAAGATATCATAACCACTCTGAATTATCTTCAATGTCAAAGAAGTAACTTGAGATACCTATATATTCAATCTATTCCTAAATTTATATCAGATGTTACAATCAATGAGGAAGTCGTGCGAGAAGAAACCGGGCACAAGAGATCAGTAAAAGTACGACTATATACGCTCAAATGTCGTCAGGTCAGGGGTTGTCCAAAAGAGACGATGACAGCAGTGATCTAGAACCTTTCTGAGAACCATTGTCTCTCAGACCCTCAGGCTTCAAACTGCTAAGCCCATTTCAGGAAAGCTAGTTAAATCGCTATATTGAAAGTTTTATACGTTGCAAAATGATATTGCACTATAGGGTTCGCTAGTTAAATGAGGAACTTTAATAACTACCTAGTAAATAGATAGAATGTTGTAAACTACAGGGAGTACCAAACGTAAAAGTGGGGTCAGACAAAATATGACAGTTTCACAACCTGTTGAGATGGGTTGAAAAGTTGTACCTGGGTTGTTGAGCCTGAGAGACGTTGCGGTTACCAGTTGTTGGCTGACAACTGTTTCTATCGTTGATTAAATTGTCACCATGGTTCTGGGGATGAGAGATTCTATATACATATTTTGATTAAGTTGTTGGTATGCCTGCACCGCTATCCAAATCACTGTTAACCAAGTTTACCATTACCGTCAAGGGGACAGGTTAATTATCGGTGATTTTTGGAGATGCATATCTTTCCTTGCCCACGATTGGTTTGCCTTTTTGCTTCACCAGGCTTCCTTATTGATCTCTTCTCAACTCTTACGGAGCGGATGGTCGTCTATCTAAGCTTTAAGAACCAATAAAGACGCGGTTTAGGCGAGGTTGAAACGGCCAACAGGAAGTAAGGGGTTTCTGACAAATGGTCCTCAGAACTAAGAATCACCGACGAAAAATAATTAAAACTGAGAATTAACCATGAAGAAATGAAACGCCGTTGAAGGAAGAGATAAGGAAGGGTTTTGGGTATAAAATTCTCGCAGCAGAAAGGGGGACAAAAGAACTCCCTGGTCAAATATAAACAGTTGCCCAAACAAACTAGTCACTGAAGCGTTTCTGAATCCATGTGATGACTCCTGTCTTTCCGATGCATGGGTTTTTTTTTACCGAACCCAAACCCATCTCAAAAGAGCTGATTGTCAAAGGCTGGGGTTAATTCTCAGCTGTTACCAACTAAACTAGACATTCAAGGGTTATAGTGTGATGTGCTTTATTCATTCAATTTTTTTTGTGTTTTACGAGACTTTAAGCTATGCTCATATTCATTCACGATGTGTGACAATTCAGACAGTCCTTCTGAGATGGGTTCGAGGAATGCCAGGCCGCTGGATTGAGAGAGAAGAATTCTCACACAGCCAAAATGACTGTTGTCACCAATTATTAAGCAGCTGTTTCTAACATTGCTGATTGGAGAGCTTCGCCCAGATGGTCCTGCCTGGAATGTATATACATATACACCCTTGTGGGTTCCCTTCCTGCTCAATAGCGCAGACTGATGATAATTAACATCCTCGGGTGTTGAGAAACATCTTCTCAACGCTTGATGGGGACAGATTTCAGAGTTTAATAGGGTTGCTCCGTTTTGCTTCAATCATTCAGCAGGAAGGAAGCTACATTCAAAGAGAGAGCCGTTGTTGGCCGTGACACAAGGTTGATCAATTTTAGAAGGTGTTATACAAGTAGGCTTAGAAGCCCTCAGTAATCTCTTGGAGTGGTAAATCAAAGTGGCTTGAATAGCTCTGTTTTAACTTCTAAGGGTCTTCCGCCTTTTAATCTACAATGTATAAAGCCTAATTTTCAACTACTATATGAGTCAGCTGTAAGGTGTTTGAGACTTTTCTAGATTCAATGGCTGCTATAAAGCTTCCTTCAAGTTACTATGCCCATTAGAAACCATCTAGGGATAGCTTTTGCAAGTATTGGGGGGTTGTCAGAAATGGTACTTTTAAAAGACTGTTACGGTTACATTAGCTTCAACACAGAATCATTAATTCAGTGCCTGAAATATCCTACAAATACTTACCAACAACATGTTGTGATTTAGACTGTGTAGTAGCTACTACACATATTCCAGCCTAAGAATATATCTCAAACTTATTGGTATTTATAACCATTGTTGTTTACTTTTTGCGTTATTTTCAAGCGATGAAGTATCTTCTAGTTTTAAAGCTTCTCAGGCCAAAGTTTAACTAGTTAAGAGTCTCTCGTACTAAATTAGTATTGAGATGAACTGTGACAATTCAAGGAGACCATCTAAAATGAGTTCGAGATATTCCAGGTCGCTGGGCCTGAGAGATAGGGGTTCTCGTACAGTAAAATGATCTTTGTGATCATCAATTAAACGTGGAGGGAGGATGGTTTGGCTACACCAGCTGACACAAGGCATCAGCCCTAGAGCGGAACCTTGGAGCCTAAGCAGCCTGGCTTACGGGCTTGGCTCGTTCTCCAACCAGCCTCGCATCCTGATTCTCCTCGAGCTCCACCGTGTAATTTACAGCGGTGCTGGGTGGAGAACCAGCATCTGGCTGTAGGACGGCTGGTCGTCCAACGCCTTCCTGGAGCTCCCTAGGCACATCCTAAGCCAATGAATACAGGAGGTTTCTAGCCATGGTGACTTCGCTGAGTATCACCACCGTTTTGATCACCCCCTGGAGCTGTCAAGACATGTGCGTGTGACCCAGGCCCTATGCGAGCGGGTTCCAACGGCAGACTCGTACCTACACACACTGAGTCAACTTTCGGGATCGCGGGGCAGGTGATAAACAGGACCTTACGCGCTCTCTTCCAGATGTGGCGTACTATCCAGACCCAAATGCTCTACTGGCTGGTTGGAACTCCGCCGGAACACATTTAGAGTCTGGAGCGCTACGGGTGGCGATCTCGGGCTGAACGTCTCCCCGCCGGCCATCCGATCTCCATTGGACACGTCGCAAGGCCATGGAATGGATGGTCCCATCTACATTAGCTGGCACACGGCGTCAGGCCTAGTTTGGGATTCTGGGAGCCAAAATGGCCCGGCCTACGAGCTTGGCTTGGTCTCCAACCAGTCTCGCAACTTAAACTTCCTCGAGCGCCACCATTCGATATGCAACGATGGTGGGCGGAGAACAAACCATCATCCTGCCTATGGGATGGCTGGTCATCCAAGGCCTTTCTGGAACTCCCTAGACACGTTTTGGGCCATTGGATACAGGAGGTTACTGGCCATGGAGACTTTGCCGAGTACCATCAACGTTTTGGCCACCTCCGGAGGCCATCAAGACATGTGTGTGCGGCCAGGTAGTCCGCCGCGGACACCTCGGTATGTGTCCTATTGCTAAGTGCAGCCCGGCTCGATGCGCGCGCTTTTTACAAAGCCTTTAATTTATACCTAAGAAGGGTCAACGAGTTCCGTCAATATCGAGGGATCCTCGACCCGTTGACCCTCGAACCCATTCCCATTCCATCCAGTTTCTCCTCGTTTTTCCTCACCTGCCGCCAGAGCAGAGGTAGATAAGGAGGTACATCCACTTGAGATTGTTCTCCCACAGGCGTTCCCCAATGGGTGGCTTCTCCTTCTCTCTTTATACTTTGTAAAGAATATACCTTTCTTTTCTTTAAACCACGCGCAGGTTTCTGCCATTAGGCTTTCCCTGGCGCAGGACTCTATAAGTTGTAAGTAGCTATAGATAGTATAACTATGCCGGCCGGCGTCGTGGGCACGGCCCAGTACCCCAGTAGGGTAGAACGTGGCCGAAAGATAGAATCATCATCATCATCATCCTTAATGGCGTAGACTGCGGGAGGGCAATGCCTTTGGGTGTTGAGTATCAATGCCTTTTGGCACTGACGAACGTTTTCATTAGTTTGATTGGTCACGATACCCCTTGCTCTTCTTAGTCTTCTGGACGGATCCTACTCTTTCGGGTCGAGCCGTTGTTGGTCACAACACTCTTAATATTTAGAGTTCTGTATCAGAATATGTAACAATAAAGCGATCAACTACACGTTAAAGAGTAGAAACATTGTACTTTACCTTGTAGATGTATAACAATAAATAGAATTATGAGGCTCAGCTTTGAAGATATCGAATTTGTTATTATACCATGACACTAACCCCAGCTTATGTAATCACTATTTCAATAAGGAATAGACTAATTAGCAGGTTGTAGTAAGGCTGGACAAGTCTTTACTGAGATGATCGGGTAGCTAAATATCAGATAATAAGAACGTGGCGGGAATAGAATCATGATCATTATCAGATACAATGTGCTATGACCAGGATGTTCGCTACTTAAGAGAATGATTACGATAGGATATCAGCCAATTCGAAGGATAGTAGTTTATCGGTGCCAAGAAAGCACTGATGATCGAGCGCAACACCTAGTATATTGAGGAAGTGCTGGTGATAATTAGAGACAGTGTAGGCATGTCAACAACCCTTGAGTATAATTATGTGGATTGATCGCTTATTCCCAGAAACATGATGTGAACTCCTCCAATCAGCAATACAAACAGTTATTAACCAACAAACACCTGGTGACCGCAGTTAACGTCTACTGTATGAGGACCGCAGTCCCTCGGGTTCTAGAACCTTGCCACTACCGGCCGAAAAATAGAATTATCATCACCTTGCCACTACCTTCCAGCCCATCCCAGAACGCTGTGGAGTCGTTACGCTAACTATACTCTGAAAATAGGATCAAAGTAACATCGATATTGCTGCTTCAGTAAGGTTGCTATAGGTATTGTTCGATATAATTCGACTAATAAGATAAAAGAGAATCAAAATATGGCAATATATATAAAACCTGAGGGACTTGTCACGACCAACAACGAGTTGTCTGGGATGATGATGATGATTTTATTTTCAGGTCGCGTTCTACCCAGACGGGGTACTGGGCCGTGCCCACGGCGACGGCGGGCATAGCTATTCTAAATAATATCTACTTATAAATAAACCCTTGTTGCAAGGGAAAGCCTACTAGCAGAAACCTGCGCGTAGATTACAAGAAGAGAGGAGAAATATTTTTGCAATAAACAAGAGTAAAGGAAAGTCAACCGTTGCGAAGAGCTTGTGGAACAACAATCTCAAGTAGTCCAGACGCCTGCTCTTCGTCTGCTCTGACCGTAGGCGAGGGAAGGCGAGGAAGAAGATTTAGAGGAATAGGGAGAGGCTCTAATGTCAACGGGTCAAGGAGAGTAGCTTCCATGCAACTCCTTGATCGTAGTAGAAGGGAGTGGTGACCCGCAAGCTCGGATACCCGCCCCCAGAAAGCGAATACAGGGAAAGTGTTCCTTATCACCCAAGGATGTTCACTCCAACAGTCTGTGCTGTTGAGGAAGAATGAAGGGAAGCCACAAGAGTGCATAAGACGTATAAAGAGTCCAAGCAGGGCCATCTGGCCGAAGAAACTCTCCAGTCAGCAATACGAACAGTTGCTTACCAACTGGTGACCACAACGGCCACATGGTAGTGTGAAAGCCCCTGCCTCAATCCAGCAGCTTGGCAACAATCGAACCCATCTCACGTGGTCTGTCTGGATTGTTACATCTGATTACCTGGTCTATGAGCTGACAGCTCATCAGTTTTTTTTCTTTATATATTCTCTTCATAAGAAGCCAAGGATTATACTATTATCGAAAATAAATATGCTTTGTGCAATCGGTAGGTCGGCTTTTTTGGTTCTCCGGATGGATGTTGAAGCATTCACATATTTACTTAATCCTGGTTCTAAATAAAATACCGCCATGCCTTATCATCCTTACACGATCTCGATTGTTTATCAAATCAACCTACTATACTTCCATGTCAACGTTGGTTTTGGAACCTCCCGTACTAGATACTAACCAAATTAAGCTCAAAGTATCATAATAGTATCGATAAAATTCGTAGGATAACCAACCCAGTTCAAGAAACTAGGACAGTATTCTATATAGTCGGTGATAATAAAGATGATTGGACAATCAGAAGCCCTTGTATAACAATCTCGAGTGACTCTAACTCGTCATCTTCGTTTGTTCTTGTTGTAGGTACAGGAGGGTGGGGGGTGATTCAAAGTCCAGGAAGTGGCTCTAGTGTTAGGGATCCAGGATCTCTTCACATTAGCGGAGCTTGTTGACAGACATCAAATATAGAGTAAACGTGTTGCCAAAGGCACGGGTATCTTAGCCGGGCTGCATCTGGATTGTCCTAGGTGGTAATAGAACACTCTCCGAGGTAACCACGGCGGACCACTTGGCCGAATGCACATGATGATGATTATGATGATTCTATCTTTCGGCCACGTTCTACCCTACTGGGGTACTGGGCCGTGCCCACGACGCCGGCCGGCATAGTTATACTATC
>Ga0065720_1003570_pt1 | contig 68588 bp, 66 predicted proteins | sample Thericmetagenome_FD_59107 | JGI IMG/M metagenome (GOLD analysis project Ga0065720, IMG submission 59107) | Thermophilic microbial communities from the Joint Bioenergy Institute, California, USA of rice/straw/compost enrichment - eDNA_2 v2... | ecosystem: Engineered > Solid waste > Grass >...
CTGATCGTCCGCCGCGTGGAGGCCCTGTCGGAGCTGCTCGGCACCGAGGACGGCAAGAACCTGCTGACCGGCACCAATCGCGCGGTAAGCATCGTGGCCGCCGAGGAGAAGAAGGGCACGCGGATTGCCGAGGCGGTCGATCCGGGCCTCTTCACCGAACCGGCGGAGAAGGCGCTCCACGCCGCGGTGAATCAGGTTGAGAAAGAGGCGGCCGAAGCGATTCAGAAACAAGACTTTTCCGCCGCCATTAAGGCACTCGCCTCGCTGCGCGCGCCGATTGATTCATTCTTCGAGGAAGTCCTCGTAAATGACGAGAATGATTCAATTCGCGCCAACCGGCTCGCGCTGCTTAACCGCATCCGGCAGGCCACCGGCCAGGTGGCCGATTTCTCGAAGATCGCGGGCTAGCAAGTCTGGATCGTTCCGGCGTTCATGAAACGCCGGAATGATCTACCTGAATACGTACACCGCGAGCGCGACAGTTACATAGGTGAGCAGGCCCGAAAGCGGCCCGGCCCGCTGCAGCCAGCCCGGCGGAGGGCTGCCCGGCGGTGTACGCGCCATGGCCACGCGGGCGGCGATAACGACGGCGAGGATGATGAAAGCGGCGAGGATCTTGAGGGCGAAGGCCGTCCCCAGCATCGCGCCGCCATAATCGACAAGCCACATCCAAAGGCCCGTCGCCCACAGTAGCAGCACGCCGATGAGCGTGACGAGCGCGAAGGTTTGCCTCAGCGCAATGAGTGCGGGCGGAGGNGGGCCTCCTGCGCGCTTCGCCTGAACGGCAACCATCGCGCCGGCCATGCCTCCGGCTGCACCCNGCATCAGGCCGAAAAGATGCAGCGTCTTCATCAGGACCAGCATTGCGGATTCCTCCTTCTCGATGCCTGGAAGGTCTGCGGGCAGGGGCGGGAGGCGTCAAGCCGCCTATTGAACCCTCATGACATCTTCTGTCGGCAGCGTGCCGGACGCCTCGGTCAACTCCGCGCCGTGCTCATGCGTGGGCACATCGATGCCGCCGCGCAGCGGCAGCGGGTCGCGGGCGCTCTGGCGCTTCACGGCAGCCGTGGTCCCGTTCACTACAGCCGCTTCGCCGGCCATGCCGATGGAGGACAAGGCTTCGGCCGGCTCTATCGCGACGACCGATGGGGCATCGCCCGCGCTGCTGGGCTTAAGCACGAGAATCGAGGACGCATGCGCCGGGCACACGGCGAGCGTGATCACAAGCACTATCGGCCGGAGCGTGGAAACCACCAGCACCCCCATGAATCTTTGCCTTCAATCATCCGATCATAACCTTGAAGGGATTAACAAAATGGTGACGATTCGCCTTGCCGCGGGGTCCCGGGCGCGATAGGCACGGGCCGTGTCGAACGCCGATCTTGAGGAAAAAGCGCGTGGCCGAAATCCTGGCCCAGGACGATGCACTTGAGACCGCCTGCCGCCTGCTGGCGGAAGGCGAGCCGGTGGCACTGCCGACGGAAACCGTCTACGGCCTTGCGGCTGACGCCACGAATGGCGAGGCGGTGGCGCGCATATTCGAGGCCAAGGGCAGGCCGCGCTTCAATCCGCTGATTGCCCATGTGGCGGACCTCGCCATGGCGGAGCGGATCGCGATCTTTTCGCCGCTTGCCCGGCGGCTTGCCGAAGCCTTCTGGCCGGGGCCGCTCACGCTCGTTCTCACGCACAGAGAGGGCTCCGGCGTCCATCCGCTGGTGACCGCGGGCCTAGCCACGATCGCGCTGCGCTGTCCCCGAGGGTTCGCGGGGGAGGTGATCAAGCGGTTCGGCCGGCCGCTTGCCGCCCCCAGCGCCAATGTCTCCGGCCGGATCACCTGCACCACCGCCGAAGCCGTGAACGCGGCTCTTGGCGATCGCATCCGGCTGATCGTGGACGGCGGGCCTGCGCCAGTCGGCGTGGAATCGACCATCGTCAAGGTGGCGGAGGACGGGCTTTTTCTGCTGCGGCCCGGCGGTCTGGCTGCGGAAGAGATCGAGAAGGTGGCGGGCGCGCCCCTGAAGCGCGGGGAAAAGAGCGTGCAGGCGCCCGGCATGCTTGCATCGCACTACGCGCCGCGGGCGAAAATGCGCCTCAACGTAACCGAGGTGGAGCCCGGGGAGGCGCTGCTTGCCTTCGGTTCTAGGCGGGCGAAGGGGGCAGAGAAGGCCGCCCGCATGCTCAATCTCTCGCCTTCGGGCGATCTGCGCGAGGCGGCGAGCAATCTCTTTTCCTATCTTTCCGCGCTCGATGCTGCCGGTGGTGCGACCATCGCGGCGGAGCCTATCCCGGGGGAAGGACTCGGCGAAGCGATAAACGACCGGCTCGCCCGGGCAGCGGCGCCCCGTGACACGGATGGCAGGGTGACATAGGTTCGCGCCATGGAAGCATCGTCCTATCCGCTCGATCCCGCACTCATTGACCGTTTCGCGGCGATTGTGGGCGAACGCCACGCCCTGCGCAGCGAAGCCGATATCGCCCCTCATGTCGTGGAACAGCGCGGGCTTTTTGGGGGGCGCACCGCGCTGGTGCTGAAGCCGGGCAGCACGGAGGAGGTGAGCCGCATCCTGAAGCTTGCCACCGAGACCGGCACGCCGATCGTGCCCCAGGGCGGCAACACCGGGCTTGTCGGCGGCCAGATGCCGGATGGCTCGGGGCGGGAGGTGGTGCTTTCGCTCTCGAGGCTCAACCGCATCCGCGAAATCGATCTCTATTCCAACACGGCCACGGTCGAGGCGGGGGTGGTGCTTCAGACCTTGCAGGAAGCGGCTGCCGCCAACGACCGGCTGTTCCCGCTGGCGCTTGCCTCGCAGGGGTCGTGCCAGATCGGCGGCAATCTGTCCTCCAATGCGGGCGGCATCGGCGCGCTTGCCTATGGCACGGCCCGCGATCTCTGCCTGGGTGTGGAGGTGGTCCTGCCCACCGGCGAGATTTTCGACGACCTGCGCAAGCTCAAGAAGGACAACACCGGCTACGATCTCAAGAACCTCTTCGTAGGTGCCGAGGGCACGCTGGGGGTGATCACCGCGGCCGTGGTGAAGCTGTTCCCGAAGCCTAAGGGGCGCGAGCTTGCCTGGGCGGCGGTGGGCTCGCCGGTTGCGGCATTGAAGCTGTTCGAGGCGGCGAACGACAAGGCGGGCACGGCGCTTACGGCCTTTGAGCTTATGGAGAAGACGCCGCTCGACTTCGCACTGCGCCACATTCCCGGCACCCAGGCGCCTTTCGCGGAGGATTATCCGTGGCATGTGCTGATTGAAATTTCCTCCGGCCGCTCGGCCGAGGATGCCCGCGCGCTGATGGAGGCCATTCTGGGCGCGGGGCTGGAGGCGGGTTGGGTGACCGACGCCGTCATCGCGCAGAACGAGGCCCAGGCGGCAGCTCTCCGCCATCTGCGGGAAGCCATGTCGGACGCGCAGAAGCCCGAGGGCGGCTCGATCAAGCACGATATTTCAGTGCCGGTTGCCGCCATTCCCGAGTTCATCGAGCGGGCCGGCCGCGCGGTGCAGCAGGTGGTGCCGGGAAGCCGCGTCGTCTGCTTCGGCCATATGGGCGACGGCAACCTCCACTATAACGTCTCGCAGCCGGTAGGCATGGACAGGGCCTCATTCCTTTCGCACTACCGCGCCATGAACGATGCGGTGCATGCCGTGGTGCGCGCGCTGGGCGGCTCGTTTTCCGCCGAGCACGGGATCGGCCGCATGAAGCGCGACGAACTCATCGCCACGCAGCCCGCCATCGCCACCGAGCTCATGCGGCGGATAAAGAAAGCGTTCGACCCGGCCGGCATCATGAATCCGGACAAGGTCATCTGAACGGTTCTTTCGCGAGCGAAAATTTTGTGAAGCTTCGTGTGGTTGGAATCCGCTAACCAAAGCCCGGATCAGCAAAATTTAACCGAGTTTTTTTGGCGGGAGGTAACGAGCCGCCGCTACAGTGCCTTCTCATAAGAGGCCGGAAAATCGGCCCAGAGAGAACCGGAACACCGGCTCTCAGGAGAAACAGGAAGGCACATAGAATGGCAAGTGGTCTCAAGCCAGTCTGGGCGGGCCGCGCGATGCGGCTTGATCCTTTCCATCTGCCCCAAATGGTAAGCTATGCCTCTCAGGACGATTTCGGCGAGGTCACCTTCACCATCGGCAAGCGCGGCGTGCGCATGCGCCGCATGCTGGACAAGAGCGGCATTCCGGTCACCTTCGCGCTGCCGCCGGCCGCCTTTCGCGGCGTCGCGGCGCGCGCCATAGAGGATGAGGACGGCAATGTGACCGTCACCCTCGAACTGCTCCATCGCGACCCGATGCTGTCGGTTCCGCTTCTGGTGGCCGGCGATCTCGATGACGTGGCCGCGGACTGGCGCGCCTGGGCGGATGCCTACCGCCTGCCCATGCTGCTGGTGGAGGCCGACGGCGTGGCGCGCACGCTGGAAGAGTCGCTCGGACAGATAAAGACCCAGCCGCCGCAGGAGCGGCGCCAGGGACAGGTGGTGCGCCAGCGCCGTCCCCGCTTCCTGGCACGGCGCAAGCAGGGTACACTGGGCCTGAGGCTGGTGGTGGAAGGCGAAGAGATCATCGCACGCAACTGAGCGTGCGAGGCCGGCCAGCCGGTCTCGGAAATCAGAAATACGGACTTACCGTCGCCCAGGCGCCGCCTCCCAGGAGGCCGAGGAAGATCAGCCAGCCGACCACCGAGTTCGACTTGAACAGCGCCAGGCACTGGTCCGGGTCGTCGATGTCGAGGACCCGGATCTGCCGCGCCATATGGGCCCCGGCCGCCACCAGCCCGGCAAGCGCGGGCATGGGGACGGCCGCGTGCGCGAACGCCACGGCGAAAAACAGGAGCGCGCAGCCATAAAGCGCCACGAGCCAGCGCTTGGTGTTCTCCCCGAAAAGCCGCGCCGTCGAGCGAACCCCGACCAGTGCATCGTCCTCCTTGTCCTGATGGGCGTAGATCGTGTCGTAGCCGATCACCCACAGAATGGAGCCGCAGTAGAGAAGCAGCGGCGCAAGCGAGAGGCTGCCGAAATGCACGGCCCAGCCCATCAGCGCGCCCCAGGAAAAGGCAAATCCCAGAAAGAGTTGCGGCCAATCCGTGAATCTCTTTGCGAAGGGATAAATGGCCACCACCGCCAGCGATCCGAGGCCGACGAGGATCGCGAAGGCATTGAACTGAAGCAGGACCACAAGCCCCACCAGCGCCTGCAGGACGAGAAAGACCCAGGCCTGCCGGCGCGAGACCTGGCCCGCAGGCAGCGGACGCGAGCGCGTCCGCTCCACCTGCTCGTCGAGATCCTGATCCACAAGATCGTTGTAGGTGCAGCCTGCCCCGCGCATGGCAATGGCGCCGACAAGGAAGAGCAAGAGCAGCCATGGCGAGGGAAAGACGCTCGAAGGCGCCGCACCGGGCTCCGCGCCCGCGCTGGCGGCCAGCGCAAGCGACCACCAGCAGGGCCACAAAAGCAGCTTCCAGCCGATCGGCCGGTCCCAGCGGGCGAGCTGGGCGTAGGGCCATGCCGACCGGGGCAGGAAGCGGTAGACCCAGTGCCCGGACGGGGCATCGGCCACCCGGCCGCGCATTTGCCGTGACTGGATGATGTCCATGCCTTCCTCTCGCGGGTCCGTGCGCCACCTGTGGAGTGGCAAGATGGGCGCCTGCCGTCAAGCGTTACATTTGCGTGTGACACGGCCTGCCGTGCTTGACCTTGAGCGGATTCGGTCATAGCCCGTTCGCCACGGAAAAGAGCAACGGCTCGATGGCATGAACGTTCTTCTTATCGGTTCCGGCGGGCGGGAACATGCGCTGGCCTGGAAGCTCGCCGCCTCGCCGCTTCTTGGGAAGCTCTATGCCGCGCCCGGAAATCCGGGCATTGCGCGGCATGCCGAATGCGTCGCCCTCGATGTGCGGGACCATGAGGCGGTGGTGGATTTCTGCCGCGACAATGGGGTGGATTTGGTCGTGGTCGGCCCGGAGGCTCCGCTGGTGGCGGGAATCGCAGACGACCTCATCGCCGCGGACATTCCCGTTTTCGGGCCGACCGCCGCCGCGGCGAGGCTTGAAGGCTCCAAAGGCTTTACCAAGGATCTGTGCGCCCGCTACGGCATACCGACAGCGGCCTATGCCCGGTTTGCCGATGCACGGTATGCGAAGGATTACGTTAGGAGCGCTGGCGCGCCGATCGTGGTGAAGGCCGACGGGCTTGCGGCTGGCAAGGGAGTCACCATCGCCACGAGCGAAGAGGAAGCCTTGGCGGCGATCGATGCGTGCTTTTCCGGGCAGTTCGGGGAAGGCGCGGAGGTGGTGATCGAGGAATTTCTCGAAGGGGAGGAGGCGAGCTTCTTCTGCCTTTGCGACGGAAAGACCGCGCTTCCCTTCGGCACGGCCCAGGACCATAAGCGCGTTGGCGAAGGCGATACCGGCCCCAACACGGGCGGNATGGGAGCCTATTCGCCCGCACCGGTGATGAGCGACGNGATGATCGAACGCACCATGCGCGAGATCATCATGCCGACACTGAAAGGCATGGAAGAAAGGGGTTCCCCCTTCATCGGCGTGCTCTATGCCGGGCTGATGATCACGAAGGAGGGGCCGAAGCTGATCGAATACAACGTCCGCTTCGGCGATCCCGAGTGCCAGGTGCTGATGCCGCGGCTCAAGGACGATCTGCTTGCGCTGATGAAGGGCGCGGTGGACGGCCAACTCGCCCATATGTCGGCGCGCTGGCGCGACGAGGCAGCGCTCACTGTGGTGATGGCGGCCGAAGGCTATCCCGGCACGCCGCAGAAGGGCTCGCCCATCCGCGGGCTGGAGGCGGCGGAGGCGGAAGGCGCGGATGTCTTCCACGCGGGAACGGCCATGCGGGATGGCGCGCTCATTGCGAATGGCGGGCGCGTGCTGAACGTGACGGCGCTCGGCCGCACGGTGACGGAGGCGCGCGACAAGGCCTATCGCGCCGTCGATCGCATCGACTGGCCCGGCGGCTTCTGCCGCCGCGACATCGGCTGGCGCGCGGTGGAACGGGAAGCGGGCGGGCGCTGATCCGTGCTCGCCGTAACGACCAAACTCGTTTCAAGGCCAGAATCAGATGAGCGGCTGAGCGTTTCCGGATTCATGCCCCGCCTGTCTTGATCTCACCATCCCTTTGATCTAGCGTCCGATCATGATGTTCATGTCCACATTCTTCCCGCTGATCTGAACGGCTGAAGCCGCCCCGGCGCCTTTGCGCCGGATGGATCAACAAGGCGCCCAAAGGCGCCAGCGGAGAATGGACAATGCCGGAAAACAGCGAATTCAGCCTGACCGAACATCAGGTCCGGACCTTCATCGACGATGGATTCGTCAAGATCGACAATGCCTTCAGCCCTGATCTTGCAAGGCAGTGCAGGGAGGAGCTGTGGGCGGAAATCGGCCTCTCGCCGGATGAGCCCGAACATTGGGTGCAGCCGGTGATTCGCGTGGCGCACAAGGCTTCGCCGCCTTTCATCGAAGCCGCCAACACGCCGCGCCTGCACCGCGCCTACGATCAGCTCGTAGGCGAGGGCAGGTGGATCCCGCCCAAAGCCATAGGGACCTTCCCCATCCGCTTCCCCTCGCCGGAATCGCCCGGCGACGACGGCTGGCACGTGGACATGAGCTTCGGCACCGACCACGCTGATTTCATGGAGTGGCGCGTCAACGTGAAAAGCAGCGGACGGGCCCTGNTGATGCTCTTCCTGTTTTCCGATGTCGGCCCNGACGATGCGCCGACACGGATCCGGAAAGGCTCGCACCATGTAATCGCTCGGGAACTGCTGCCCTTTGGCGAGGCCGGAGCGACGCTCAGGCAGCTATCGTCGGACGGCTACCGTTCGACGGAGCATTGCGAGGTCGAACTGGCGACCGGAGCGGCCGGCACCGTCTATCTGTGCCATCCGTTCGTCGTTCACGCCGCCCAGCCGCATCGCGGAAAGGAGCCGCGCTTCATGGCGCAGCCTCCGCTTCTGCCGAAAGGTGAGTTCGATCCGGCCCTGCCTCCCTCGCCGGTTCAGATCGCCATCCGGCAGGCTTGCGGGCTGACATTCTGACCGGCAGGCACCCGGGACCGTCTAGCGCTCCCGGGTGCTGCCCTTTCTTTGGTGCTCCTGTCACCCGACAAGGCTGGCCGCGCGAGGCATTTCCCGCTAGCTTTCAGGTGAGACAGAGGAGGTGACGGCATGTATCGCGCGCCCATCGAGGAGATCAGCCATACGCTTAACCACGTCGCGGGAATGCGCGCGATGCTGGATGAGGGGCTTCTCGNCGACCTCACTCCGGATCTCGTCGAAGCCATCCTGACAGAAGCNGGGCGCTTCGCTGCGGAGGAAATGGCGCCGCTCGCCCGTGCGGGTGATGAANACGGCGTGCGTCTCGAAGACGGGCGGGTGACGACACCTCCCGGCTGGCCTGAACTTTACCGCAAATGGTGTGCGGGCGGCTGGAACGCGCTAGCGGCACCGGTTCATCTGGGCGGGCAGGGCCTGCCCATGATGCTTTCGGTGGCGGCGCTGGAAATGTGGAATTCCGCCTCCATGGCCTTCACCATTGGCCCGACGCTCACGATCGGCGCGATCGAGACGCTGGAGCGGCACGCCACAGACGAACTGAAGCGGACATATATTGGGAAGCTCGTTACCGGCGAGTGGATTGCCACGATGAATCTGACGGAGCCGCAAGCCGGCTCCGACCTCAACGCGCTGAGAACGCGGGCCGAGCGGGCAGGCGACGGCACCTACCGCATATTCGGCCAGAAGATCTTCATCACCTATGGCGAGCACGACTTCACGGACAATATTGTGCATCTGGTTCTTGCCCGCCTGCCCGATGCGCCGGCAGGCACGAAGGGCATCTCGCTGTTCCTCGTGCCGAAGTTCCTGGTGAATGAGGACGGTTCGCTGGGCGCCCGCAACGATGTTTTCTGCGCGTCCATCGAAAAGAAGCTTGGAATCCACGGCTCGCCGACCTGCACCATGATTTATGGCGACGGCAGGTTTGGCGATCAGCCCGGGGCCATCGGCTGGCTGGTGGGCGAGGAGAACCGGGGGCTCGCCTGCATGTTCACCATGATGAACAACGCGCGGCTGTGCGTCGGCGTGCAGGGCGTTGCAGTGGCCGAGGCGGCCTATCAGAAGGCGCTCGCCTATGCGCGCGAACGCAGGCAGGGCCGGGCGCCCGGGCACGAGGGCGAGGGAATGAGCCCGATCCTGGCCCATCCCGACATCAAGCGCATGCTGCTTACCATGAAGGTGATGACGAAGGCAGCGCGCGCGGTCACCTATTCCTGCGCCCACGCGCTCGATATGGCGCGGCTGAGCGGTGCCGCCGACAGGGAGCACTGGCAGCAGCGGGCGGATCTCCTGACGCCGGTGGCAAAGGCCTTCCCTACCGATATCGGCGTGGAGGTGGCCTCGCTGGGCGTGCAGGTGCATGGCGGCATGGGCTATATCGAGGAAACTGGTGCAGCGGCCCTGCTGCGGGACGCGCGCATCGCGCCGATTTACGAAGGCACCAATGGCATACAGGCCATCGATCTCGTCACGCGCAAGCTGCCGCGCGCGGACGGCGGGGTCGTCCGCGGCTATATCGCGGAACTGCGCGGGCAAGCCGAGGCGGCGCGCGGCGCGAACATTCCCGACCTGGGAGAAACCGGCGGCCATCTGCTTGCGGCACTGGACGATCTGGAGCGGGCGACGAACTATCTCCTTCAGCTTTTGAGCGAAGAAAGGGTGGAGGAAGCGCTTTGCGGGGCGACGCCCTATCTGCGCCTCTTCGGGTTTGCGGTCGGCGGAACCATGCTGGCGCGGGGCGCGCTTTCCTCGGGTGATGCCGGTGAGGCGAGGCTTTGCCGCTATTTCGCGGAAAACCACCTTTGCGAGACCACGGCGCTGAGGAAGAGCGTGATGGAGGGAGCCGAAAGCCTGTTGTCCGCCTCNGAGGTTCTTAGTTAAGGGCGGGCCGCTCTCACCCAACACGGGCGCGGCATGTGGGGTTCAGGGGTAAAGCCTTGTCTTGCTCCATGCGCCGCCTTCCTCGCGTCTGAAGAGCACGCGGTCGTGCAGCCGGAAAGGCCGGTCGTGCCAGAACTCGATGGTTTCGGGAACGATGCGGAAGCCGGACCAGTAGGAAGGGCGGGGTATTTCGCCGACGGCGAATTTGGCCGTGTATTCGGCGACGGCCTTTTCCAGAGCGAAACGGGATTCGAGCGGCCGCGACTGTTTCGACGCCCAGGCTCCGATGCGGCTTCCGCGCGGGCGCGAGGCGAAATAGGCGTTCGCCTCATCCTCGCTCACTACCTCCACGGGACCGCGGATGCGCACCTGCCGGCGCAGGCTTTTCCAATGGAAACACATGGCCGCCTTCATCGAGGCCAGAATTTCCCTGCCCTTGGTACTCTCAAAGTTGGTATAGAAAACGAATCCATGCTCGTCGAAGCCTTTGAGCAGCACCATGCGCACGTTCGGCATGCCGTACTCATCGACGGTGGCGAGCGCGGTGGCATTCGGGTCGTTAAGCTCGGATGCCTCTGCATCGGCGAGCCAGTCCGCAAACAGCCGGAAAGGCTCGTCACGTTCGGTGAAGTCTGCGTCTTTTAACGCGTTCGTAATCATCATCATGCTCTTTGATCTCATTTGGGAGAATGCCGATTGTACAAGCCGACGCAAGGGGCAGACGCTGCAATTCGCCAGTCCTTTTTGGTGAGAGCGGTGGTTCTCGCCGCCGTGATCGCGCTCGGGCAGGGATGTGCCGGCCCCATTTCAGCAAAATCAGCCCCTGATCTTGGGCTTACCACGGCCTCGATCACCGAGAGGAACGTAGCGTTTGAGGGCGACGAGAGCCTGCTTTCCGATGGCCGCGCCATCCTTTCAGCCCTTTCCGCGACCGATCTCTCGGATAACGCGGCCCTGCCGTGGGAGAACGAGGATAGCGGCGCGCGCGGACTGATTACGGCCTATGGCGCGGAGCAGAGGGACGGGCGGGAATGCCTTGCCTTCACGACGACGCGGGAGAATTTCGACGGAATCGGGCTTTACCGCGGAACGGCCTGCGAGGATGCGGCCGGGGTTCTGCGCCTCTACGACTTCTCGTCGCTTTAGAGGCGGAGCCCGGCGTTCCACTGGAATTCGGCCGGGTGAATACGCATATTACCGGCGAAAAGCGTCAGAAATTCACCCGGTTGCGGCTCCCGCGTCTAGGCGAACGATGAAAGACCCATATGATGTGCTGGGCGTGCCGAAAAGCGCGTCCGCCAAGGAGATAAAGGCGGCCTTTCGCCGTCTGGCGAAGAAGTATCATCCGGACCAGCGGCCAGACGATCCGCGGGCGAAGGAGCGCTTTGCCGAAGTCAACCAGGCCTACGAAATCCTGGGAGACGAGGAAAAGCGGAAGGCCTATGACCGCGGTGAAATCGACGCTACCGGCAAGCCGCGCTTCCACGGTTTCGAGGGCGGGGCTCATGGGGACCCGTTCGCCGCTTTCCGCCGGGCGGGCGGCGGCCCGGGTGGCGCGCGCTTCGAGTTTCGGACCAGCGGCTTCGACGGCGATCCCTTCGGCGGCGCCGATTTCTTCTCCGAGATTTTCGGCAATGCGTTTTCGGGCGGCGGCACGCGCCGCACCACCCGCCCTGACGGTATGGGCGATATCAACACCACGCTGGATGTCAGCGTCGAGGATGTGGCGACCGCCGCGAAGGTCACGGCTGTCTTTCCCGACGGCCGGCGCGTCGCGGTGAAGCTGCCGCGCTATGTGGAGGATGGCCAGACGATCCGCCTGAAGGGGCAGGGGGCCGAAACGCCCTTCGGCGAGCGGGGCGATGCGCTGGTGAAGCTGCGCATCAGGCCGCACCCGCGCTACCGGATCGAGGGGCGCGACCTGCATGTGGATCTGCCTGTCGGCCTGCGCGAAGCGGTCGTCGGCGCCAAGGTTGCCGTGGACACGCCCTCGGGCAAGGTGGCGGTCTCCGTTCCTCCCTGGTCGAGTTCCGACCGCAAGCTGAGGCTTAAGGGCCGTGGCCTTCCGCTGAAAACCGGGGGCAATGGGGACCTTTACGCCCACGTGCGCATCATGCTGCCGGAAGGCGGCGATCCGGCGCTGGAAGCGCTGTTCCGCAAGGAGGGCAGTGGCGCGGCGGGAACGTAAGAGCGGGGAGACTTTCCCCAGCCGCCGCACTGGCTTATTGCCTTTTACATAGCCGCCGTGCGATAGGCTCCCGCACGAAATTTGGAGAATGAACATGGCTGATGGCAATGGCCTGATGGCGGGCAAGCGGGGGCTGGTGCTTGGTGTCGCCAACAATCGCTCGATCGCATGGGGAATCGCCAAGGCATGCTCCGCGGAAGGGGCGGAACTGGCCTTCACCTATCAAGGTGATGCCTTGAAGAAGCGCGTCGAACCTCTGGCTGCGGAGTTGGGCGCCTGGGTCGTGGGCCATTGCGACGTGACGGAGCTTCAGACGGTCGACGCGGTGTTCGCGGAGCTCGAAAAGCGCTGGGGACGGCTCGACTTCGTTGTGCACGCCATCGCTTTTTCCGACAAGGACGAGCTTACCGGCCGCTACGTGGAAACCACGCGCGAGAACTTCCTGCGCACGATGGACATCTCCGTCTATTCACTGACGGCGGTGGCCAAACGGGCCGAGCCGCTGATGACCGAAGGCGGCTCGATCCTGACCCTCACCTATTACGGCGCCGAGAAGGTGATGCCGCATTACAACGTCATGGGTGTCGCCAAGGCGGCGCTGGAGGCGAGCGTGCGCTATCTCGCCGTCGATTTGGGCGGCAAAAACATCCGCGTCAACGCGATTTCGGCGGGGCCCATCAAGACGCTTGCAGCCTCGGGTATCGGGGATTTCCGCTATATCCTGCGCTGGAACGAGTACAACTCGCCGTTAAAGCGCGTGGTCACCATCGAGGAGGTGGGAGACACGGCTCTATATCTGGTCTCGCATCTCTCGCGCGCCGTCACCGGCGAGGTTCTGCATGTCGATTCGGGCTATCACGTCGTGGGCATGAAAGCGGTCGACGCGCCGGATATTTCCACGGTCACTGAATGAAACGCCGCGGGGACGGGCCCCCGGCACGAGGGCATGTCATTGTTTCCGCAGCTTTACATCATCCGACACGGCGAGACCGACTGGAATGTCGAGGAACGCCTGCAGGGCCAGGCCGACACCGACATCAACGAACGCGGCCGCGCCCAGGCCGACCGTAACGGCCGGCGTCTGGCGGAGCTGATCTCCGATCCCTCGGCATTCGATTTCGTGGCGAGTCCGCTGCGCCGTACGGCCGAGACAATGGAGCGCGTGCGCGTGCAGCTCGGCCTGCCGCCGCATGGATACCGCACCGATCCGCGCCTCAAGGAGGTGCATTTCGGGGACTGGCAGGGATTCACCTATGCGGAACTGGAAGCGCGCGAACCGGGCTGCACGGATGCGCGCTCTGCCGCCAAATGGCATTTTCTTCCGCCGGGTGCGGATGCGGAAAGCTACGAGGTGCTTGCGGCCCGTGTCCGCTCGTGGCTGGAGGAACTGAAGAGGCCGACCGTCTGCGTCACCCATGGCGGGGTCGTACGCACGATCTTTCACTGGCTGGGCGGCCTGCCCGCCGAAGAGGCATGCGAGCTTGCGGTGCCGCAGGACAGGATTCTGCGCGCCGAGTGCGGCCGGCTCGAATGGGTGTAACGCCCGTCACTCGGGCAGGAACATGTCGGTGATCTGCTTCACGCCGTTTTCGGTTTCCTGGTAGGCAAGCACCACCTGGACACCGTCTGTAATGACGGAAATATCCATTTCCGCCGGCAGCTTGTAGGTGCCGCCGTCATCCAGCGTGATCGTCATCGCCTCCGGATCGACCTTGGTCACGGTGCCTTCCGCCTCGGCGGAAAGGGCGGGGAGGGAAAGGAACAGCAGTAAGAGCGCAGCAACTGCGTTTCGCATATCTGACCTCTTCGTGAATGCGTTTGCGACGACCGATCGTGACTATAATCCATTAGAAATGCGAAATGTGTCGAAACTCGTTCGGTGCATGGGTTTGACCGCATCCTGAAAGCGCCATAGAAGCGTACGGCACCGCGCGGAAAGAAGCATCTATGTCGCACAACACTTTCGGTCATCTGTTTCGCGTCACCACGTGGGGCGAAAGCCATGGTCCGGCGATCGGCTGCGTAATCGATGGGTGCCCGCCCGGCATCCGGTTCACCGTTGGCGACATTCAGGCCGAGCTTGACCGGCGCAGGCCGGGCCGGTCGCGTTTCGTCACCCAGCGCCGCGAGCCGGACGCGGTGAAGGTTCTGTCCGGAGTCCTGCCCGAGGAAGACGGCGAGACGCTGGTGACCACCGGCACACCCATTTCCATGGTGATCGAGAACGTCGATCAACGCTCCAAGGATTACCGCGAGATTGCCGAGCGCTACCGACCCGGTCACGCGGACTACACCTACGAGGCGAAATACGGCCTGCGCGATTATCGCGGCGGCGGGCGCTCGTCCGCCCGCGAGACCGCCATGCGGGTGGCTGCCGGTGCGCTGGCGCGCAAGGTCGTGCCGGGGCTGGTGGTTCGCGGCGCGCTCGTTTCCATGGGCGAGAAGGAAATCGACCGCGCGAATTGGGACTGGGATTTCGTCAACGATCCAGAAAATCCGTTCTTTACGCCCGATCCGGCCTCGGTGCCGGTCTTTACGGATTATCTCGACAGCATCCGCAAGGCGGGCTCGTCGGTCGGTGCGGTGATCGAGGTTGTGGCCGAAGGCGTGCCGGCGGGTCTTGGCGCACCGCTCTACGGAAAGCTCGATCAGGACATCTGCGCCAATCTGATGTCCATCAACGCCGTCAAGGGCGTGGAGATCGGCAACGGCTTCCAGGCGGCCCGGATCAGGGGCGAGGAGAATGCCGACGAGATGCGCGCGGGGCCGGAGGGGAAGCCGGTCTTCCTGTCGAACAATGCCGGCGGCATTCTGGGGGGCATTTCTACCGGCCAGCCCGTGGTGGCGCGGTTCGCCGTCAAGCCCACCTCATCCATCCTGACGCCGCGCCGCAGCGTCGACCGCAGCGGGGCCGAGGTCGAGGTCGTCACCAAGGGGCGGCACGATCCCTGTGTCGGCATCCGCGCCGTGCCCATCGGCGAGGCGATGGTTGCCTGCGCGATTGCAGACCACTATCTGCGGCACCGCGGGCAGACGGGAAGAGGATGAGCGGACGGGCAACAAGTTCAGACGCTGCTAACCCGGGGCGCAGGCCAGGTCTTCTGCCGTTCGCCGCCCCCACTGGCGGATCATGACCTCCAATGACCTATGATCAGACAAGAGTAGTGGAAGCCCTGCGTGCCTTCGAGCGCGGGGAGATTGTCGTCGTCACCGACGATGATGGGCGTGAGAACGAGGGCGATCTCATTCTTGCGGCGGTGCACTGTACGCCCGAGAAGATGGCGTTCATCGTGCGCCACACCTCCGGCATCGTCTGCGCGCCCATGCCGCGCGAGGAGGCGAAGCGGCTCAATCTCCAGCCCATGGTGGCGGAGAACGACGCGCCGCACCATACGGCCTTCACCGTTAGCGTCGATTTCAAGCATGGCACCACCACCGGGATTTCCGCCGAGGACCGGACGCTTACAGTGCGCAATCTCGCCAATCCGAATGCCGGTGCGGGCGACTTCGTGCGGCCCGGGCATATATTTCCACTGGTTGCGCGTGAGGGCGGGGTGCTCATGCGCTCCGGTCATACGGAAGCCGCGGTGGACCTCTGCAAGCTTTCCGGGCTGCCACCCATCGGCGTGATCTGCGAACTGGTGAATGACGACGGCAGCGTCATGCGCGGGCCGCAGGTGGCCGAGTTCGCCAGGAAGCACGGGCTGCGTCAGGTCTCCGTCGCCGATCTGATCGCCTACCGGCAACGGCAGGAAACGTTGGTCGAGCGCGTGGCCACGTTCCCGATTGACACGCGCGGCGGCCCCGCCGTCGCGCACGCCTACACCCTGCCATGGGAGGCGATGCAGCATCTGGCCATCGTCTTCGGGGATATCCGGGATGGCGCACGGATTCCGGTGCGGCTCCACACCGAGAATGTCGTGACCGACGTGTTCGGCAGGGAAAACCGGCTGCACCATGTGGTAAGGTCGATCGCCGCCATGGGGCGCGGCGTGGTGGTCTATCTGCGCGAGGGATCGGTCGGCGTTGCCCACCAGCCGCGCCGCCGCGCCGAAGGCAGCGAGTCGCACGCGGAGGCGCTGGACCGGGAGAGCGAATGGCGTGAGGTGGGTCTCGGCGCGCAGATCCTGAAAGATCTCGGCATCACCTCGATAAAGCTCATGGCCTCACGCGAGCGGCACTATGTCGGGCTTGAAGGCTTCGGCATCGAGATTGTCGAAACGCAGATCATCGATAGGGAGTAGCACCGGCACACGCATGTGCCGATGCCGCCGGCAATCGTGTGCCGCCCTCAGGCGTACCACGCGCCAAGCACGACTTTCGTTGCGCCGCCGGCTTCGGCGACCTTTTGGGCGAAAGCCTCCACGTCGCTGCCCTGGTAGTGATAGGGATAGACATAGGCGGGCGCGAATTCGGCAACCGCCGAGGACGCCTGGTCGATGTCCATGGTGTAGGGCAAGTTCATCGGCACGAAGGCGATGTGAATGTCGGTGAGCGCGCGCATTTCGGGAATGTCTTCCGTGTCGCCCGCGATGTAGACGCGCCGGCCGCCGGTCGTGACGATGTAGCCGTTGTCCCGCCCCTGCGGGTGATATTGCAGCCGCTCCGGCGTAGTGTTGTAGGCCGGGATTGCCTCGATCGTCAGATCGCCCACGGCGGTGCTGTCGCCGTTTCCGATGGCGCTCGCCTTCGCCTTCAGCTCCTCGGGCAGCATATCGAAAACGGCGGGGTTGGTGATCAGCCGAGTTTCGTCCCCGACGATAGCGGAGAGCGTTTCGGCATCATAATGGTCGCCGTGCTCGTGGGTGATCAGGATGAGGTCCGGCGCCGGATGGCCCTGGTAGGCTTCCGCCCCGCCAACCGGATCGCTGTAGATCACCAAGCCGGGCACGGTCATGACGAAGGAGGCGTGCGAGACCGGAAAGATGGTGATCTCGCCGTTTTCGGTCTCATAGGTGTCGCCGCTGCCCTGGGCACGCGCGGCAAAAGGCATAACGGTGATCGCGCCGGCCCCTGCCAAACCCGCGACGGCGAACTTCAGGGTCTCACGTCGTGTAAAGGGCATCTTTCCCTCCTCTCATGGGTCTACCGGCTGCTTTCGCCAGCCTCGAGATTTTCCGCGCATATGCCGGGAGCTTCAACTGTTTCCCTGATGAAATTTTTGCGATCAGGCGCGCCTCATGGGTCCGGGATGCAGCCCTGAAGCCTGTTGATGCCGCGCGCTGCGGCGTGGCCAAGCCCGGCTCACGCGTCTATACCGGGGCGATGCCGACGAGACTGTACAGCCACCCCGTGTGTCTCCAGCATTTGACGCCGCCCGGCCATCCCGAGCGGCCGGATCGGCTACGCGCCATCGAGCGGGCGCTGGAGGACGACGCTTTCAAGGAGCTCGAGCGTTGCGAGGCGCCTCTGGCGGAGGAATCTTCCATTCTTCTCGCCCATCCCGAAATCCATCTCCGCCGCGTGAAGGCCTTTGTCCCTGAGGAAGGGCTTGCCAGGGTCGATGCGGACACCAGCGTGAGCCCGAAGAGCTGGGAAGCAGCACTGGCCGCCATCGGCGGCGCGCTGGCGGCGGTGGATGACGTGTTCACCGGCAAGGCTGACAATGCTTTCGTGGCGGTTCGCCCTCCCGGTCACCATGCGGAGCGGGAGAGGGCGAGGGGCTTCTGCCTGTTCAACAATGCCGCAGTCGCAGCGCGCCATGCCCAGACGGCGCATGGGGCGGAGCGCGTGGCCATCGTCGATTGGGACGTGCATCACGGCAACGGGACGCAGGACATCTTCTGGGACGATCCTTCCGTGCTATACTGCTCGACCCACCAGATGCCGCTTTATCCGGGCACGGGTGCGGCGTCGGAAACGGGAGCAGGCAACATCGTCAATGTGCCGCTCGAGCCGGGGGTAGACGGAGAAGCGTTCCGCCGCGCGTTGAGCGGGATCATTCTGCCGCGCATTGAGGCGTTCCGCCCGGATCTCGTTATCATTTCCGCGGGTTTCGATGCCCATCACCGCGATCCGCTGGCCGAGCTCAATTTCAGCGAGGAAGATTTTGGCTGGGCGACGGAGAGGCTTATGGAGCAGGCGGAGCGCTGGTCGGGCAATCGCCTTGTCAGCCTGCTCGAAGGGGGTTACGACCTTCAGGGGCTGGCGCGCTCGGTGGCCGTCCACGTCAGACGCCTGATGAAGGGGTGAAGCATGAGTGCCGAAAACGGCGATGCCGCGAGCAATGACGACATCAAGACGATGACCTTCGAGCAGGCCCTCGAGGCGCTTGAAGCGATCGTGAACGATCTGGAGCGCGGCGACGTGCCGCTGGAACAGTCGATCCGCATCTACGAGCGCGGCGAGGCGCTGAAGGCCCATTGCGACCGGCTGCTCAAGGCCGCTGAGGACAAGGTGGAGAAGATCAGGCTGTCGCGGGATGGCGCGCCGGTGGGCACCGAGCCGCTCGATCCGAAGTGAGGCGCCTGTGGCCGGTTCTCTCCCGCCTGCAAACTTCCGGTAGATTCTATATCGCTGCGGCGCGTTTACTTTGTGCCTGTGACGGCCTATTTCCTTCCGGAAGTGTTCGAGACGAGTGACGAAGCGTGAAATCGCCCCCTGAAACGCCCATTCTGGATCGTGTGCGCTTTCCCTCCGACCTGAAGCAGCTTCCCGAGGAAGATCTGCCGAAGCTTGCCGAGGAGCTGCGCGCCGAGTTGATCGACGCGGTTTCGCAGACCGGCGGGCATTTAGGCGCCGGGCTGGGCGTGGTCGAGCTCACCGTGGCGCTGCACTATGTGTTCGACACCCCGCACGACCGGCTGATCTGGGATGTGGGCCATCAGGCCTATCCGCACAAGATCCTGACAGGGCGGCGCGACCGCATCCGCACGCTACGGCAGGAAAACGGGCTTTCCGGCTTCACCAAGCGCGCAGAAAGCGAATACGACCCCTTCGGCGCGGCGCATTCCTCGACCTCGATTTCCGCCGGGCTCGGCATGGCCGTGGCGCGCGAGCTATCCGGCGGCAAGCGTCATGTCATCGCGGTGATCGGGGACGGCGCCATGTCCGCCGGCATGGCCTACGAGGCCATGAACAATGCGGGCGCCCTGAATGCACGGCTGATCGTCATCCTGAATGACAACGACATGTCGATCGCCCGGCCCACCGGCGCGATGAGCGCCTATCTCGCCCGGCTCGCCTCGGGCGGCGCCTATCAGGGCTTCCGCGATTTCGGCAAGAAGCTCACCTCCTATCTCGGCAAGGGCGTCAACCGCGCGATCACCCGCGCGGTGGAGCATGCGCGCGGCTATGTCACCGGAGGCACGCTTTTCGAGGAGCTCGGGTTCTTCCACATCGGCCCGATCGATGGGCACAATCTGGAACACCTGGTGCCGGTGCTGAGGAACGTGCGCGACCATGGCAACGGCCCGGTGCTCATCCACGTGGTGACCCAAAAGGGCAAGGGCTATCCGCCGGCGGAAGCGGCCGCCGACAAGTATCACGGCGTCGCCAAGTTCGATGTCATCACCGGCGCGCAGGCCAAGAGCCCTGCCGGCCCGCCCAGCTACACGAAGGTGTTCGCGCAGTCTCTCGTCGAGGAGGCGCGCCGGGACGAGCGTATCGTGGCCATCACCGCCGCCATGCCCTCGGGCACGGGACTCGACAAGTTCGGGGAGGCGTTTCCAAAGCGTTTCTTTGACGTCGGCATCGCCGAGCAGCACGCGGTGACATTCGCGGCCGGACTTGCTGCCGAGGGCTTCCGCCCCTTTGCCGCCATCTATTCCACCTTCCTTCAGCGCGCCTACGATCAGGTCGTCCACGACGTGGCGATTCAGAACCTGCCGGTGCGCTTCGCCATCGACCGCGCGGGCTTCGTCGGCGCCGACGGTGCCACGCATTGCGGCGCCTTCGACGTGACCTTCCTCGCCACCCTGCCAAACCTCGTCGTGATGGCGGCGAGCGACGAGGCGGAGCTGAAGCACATGGTGCATACGGCTGCTGTCTATGACGAAGGCCCCATAGCGTTCCGCTATCCGCGGGGGAACGGAATGGGTGTGCCGATGCCCGAACGCGGCGAGGCGCTGGAGATCGGCAAGGGACGCGTGGTGCGCGAGGGCACGAAGGTGGCGCTCCTCTCCCTTGGCGGGCGGCTTGGCGAATGCCTGAAGGCGGCCGACGAGCTGGAGGCCGCGGGCCTTTCCACAACCGTCGCCGACGCGCGCTTTGCAAAGCCGCTAGATACGGCGCTGATTGCGCGGCTTGCGCGGGAGCATGAGGTTTTGGTCACCATCGAGGAAGGCGCGATCGGCGGCTTCGGCGCCCATGTCCTACATTTCCTCGCCCATCAGGGATTGCTTGAAAACGGGCTCAAGGTCCGCCCGCTGGTCATGCCCGACATTTTCATGGACCAGGCAAAACCGGAAAGGATGTATGCCAAGGCGGGGCTCGACTGCGCCGGCATCGTCAGAACCGTCTTTGCAGCTCTCGGCCAGGAGACGAAGGCCGCCCGCGCCTGAAACCTGCCGGTCATCCGGCGGGTGCAACCCTGCGCATCATCAATGTGAACACGCACGGGTGCAAGGCATTGAGCACCCGGTCGCCGGGCGTTTCGTGCCCGATCAGCCGCGGGGCCTGTTCAGACCATAACCAGAACAAAGACCTCGATAACCCCCGTTCCGGCTAGGTTCGCCTTCGCCCGACTTTCGGACGCGGCTTGCGAGGCCGTGACCATCCCGTCGGCTTTCCCTCAAGCTGTGGAAAGAAGGAATGTGCAGATGCCGCAAAGGTCCATCGATTCNTCCCTGAATGACTGGAGAGGAGCTGTCGGCCGCTACCATGCGAGGATGGCGGAAAAGCCCCGGCATGCCCGGCCGGAAACGGTGACACCGCATTTGTCGTCAGAGCCGCAGTTCGAATTGCCCGAACGGTGGGAACAATCCGCTTATGGCGAAAGCGGCGTCCGCATACCCCGGCATCTATCGGCAAAGTCTTCCGCGGTGACGTTGGGTCTTCTGCTGAGCACGATGCTGATTGCCGACAATGTTGCCAANGCGGGAGCGAGCATCTCTCCCGCGGCGGGCGACCGGTANTGGCCGGAGCAGGCGGGTNTGACCAGCGGAGAGGGCCNGTCCGCACCGCTGGCAGCAACGTTTCCGCGTGCGCTCGGGTCGCAGANGGTGAAATCCGATACGGCCGCCGCGGAGCAAGTGACGTCCCCCAAGAGCCTGCGCTTGNCCAGATCGGCCGCGGCCCGGTCTGTCGAGGACATCCCGCAGCTCAATGGAGACCTGCCGCTCGAAAAGGGCTCCTTCGCCGGCGCGCGTGTGAAGGCGGCGCGGAAACTATGGGGAGAAAGAGCGCGGGGCATGGAAGATGAGCAGGTGCTGCATGAGGCAAACAGAATTCACCTCGATGCGCGCGCCAATCCGGACGATGAAGCCAAGGTCCGCAAGTCGTATGATCTGCTGCGGGAGGAGGCTCATATCTGGGCTCTGGAGAACGGCGGAGACAAGGTGAAGCTCTCCCGCGAAAGGGAGATCGCGCTTTACAGAAAGGCCTGGAAAGAGGAGCACAACCTCCCGAAGAAGCCGAAATTCAAGCCGCTTTCCGAGATAACGAAGGAGATCGTTGCGCAAACGCCGGCACACAAGCGGAGAAGGCTGCCATTGTCTCATGTGGACATGGGCGGGATAGTAGCGATAAAAGCAAGTAAGCTATATTATAAGCAATTTATAGATTATATAGAAGATAATATAGATAAACTGTCCATATCGATTGTTAATGAAAATGCCAGAAGGAACAAGATTCCAAGATTATTTATGGAATTTCGTCCAGATGAAATTTATCACATCGACAAGATCGTCCAAATGAAGGGGTATTCCGGCATCTCCAGTCTCGGAATACCCAAGGAGCTCACAAACGGCAGAAACATGCCGGCTTTGATCGCCCGCCTTCCAGATCACGGATTCGTTCTCGTTGATCCGGAGGGGAGGGTCAAAAGGCTCGACCGCAATCCCGCCGATTCGGGAGATTTTGCAGAACTGGCGCGGAAGCTCGACGTGAAGTTCACGGACTATGGCGGCGATCCGCGCCTCATGGCCAGCGTGCGGATCCTTCTGAATTCCCCCAATCAGCGCTCGATAAAGGAGTTCGCGGTAGAGAAAACGAAGGAATATCTGAAGTCGCAGATAACGGATCTTGAGCAGGCCCCGAAAGCGGTGGAGCGCGAAGCGCTCTTCAAGGCGGTAAGTGACGTTGTCGAGAATGCCGTCGCCGCGGGCTTGATGGCTGTCCCGATTCTGGGCGAAAGCGCTCTGGCGATCAGGAGCGGCGTGAAGGCCGCCGAAGCCGCAGTCGAACTCCTTGGGGAAGAAGCCGCGACCGAAGCGAAGGCATCCGCGGCGGCAAGGGCTGTCATGGACGGCTCCAAGACCAGCACTTTCCTGCGGGAAAGCGGGCAGGAGCTCAGTGATTTCATTGTCCCGGACTTCTTCGATGCGGATGGCGCGCAGGCCTACGAGGTCGCTCACGCGCCTGAAGATTTCAGCCTGCTGAAACGCTGCCGGAGAGGGAACGTTTGCGGCGTGATGTCGCGCGGGGATAACCGAGCGCTCCTGGAGGAAGAAAATCTGCAGGAAAGCGCTGGCGATGGCGAAGATATACTGAAACAAATATATAGATCATTGCTCCGTACGGGGAGAGTGAGAAGCCCGTATACGGAGCAGCTCATCAAAGAGGAGATAGATGAACGCGCGAAGCTAAAGGTGCCCAAAACGTTATACAGGGCCCAGGCGGGCCGCTCGATCGTCATCCCTGAAAAGTTTGCAACCATGGATGACCGCCTTGCGGCGATCATCAAGCATGTCGCCACCCATGTCGGAAGAAAAAGCGAGGCGGCATCCCTGACAATGGCGCGACAGATAGCCGAAAGGTTTAAAACGCCGACCGGGAAGCTGCTGCGCATCGACACCTCGCACGACCCGGAGAACTTCCGAACCGTGGAGGATATCCTCAAGAACGACGGACCGCGCCTGGCCAAGAGCGGGAAGATCAGCAAGGGAACGCTCGCAAAAGCCATCGAAACCGCCTTTAACGAGCAGGAACAGGAAGTGTTTTACGTCCAAGGGGACATCCCCGACGAGTGGGTCGAGGTGATTGCCTGACGGACTGTGCCTGCCCGGCTTCGGACTGGCCCGCACCTTGGCTGCGTCCTGCAACAAGGAGGTGGAATCCGGATGCACCGGCGGTATGACGCGGCCGAAGAATGGCCTATATGGACGGGACCTTGTCCCATCCGATCGCGGCACGACATCCATGACTTCGCCTCTGAACCCGCGCCTTCGCCTTGACCAGCTTCTGGTGGAGCGCGGGTTCTTTGCGACGCGCGCCCGCGCCCGCGATGCGATCCTGCGGGGGACCGTCCGCGTGGGAGAGGCTGTCGCCGAAAGGCCGGGGCAGCCCGTTGGCGTGGACGCGCGGATCGTGGTGGAGGATCCCGCGCGCTGCTATGTCTCGCGCGCGGCGCTGAAGCTCGTACATGGTCTGGATGCCTTCGGCCTTGATCCGTGTGGGGCCAGAGCGCTCGATATTGGCGCTTCCACCGGCGGTTTCACGCAGGTGCTTCTGGAGCGTGGGGCCGCCCATGTGGTCGCCATCGATGTCGGTACGGGGCAGATGGATGCCCGCTTGCGCGAGGATGAGCGCGTCACCTGTCTGGAGGGCGTGAATGCGCGTCATCTGACGCTTGAAGAGATCGGCGGACACCGGCCGGACTTTCTCGTCGGCGACGTCAGTTTCATTTCCCTGAAGCTGGCGCTTCCCCCCGCGCTTGCCATGGCGGAAAGCGGCGCGCACGGCCTCTTTCTGGTCAAGCCGCAATTCGAGGCGGGACGGGAGGCGATCGGCAAGGGCGGTTTGCTGCGCGATCCGGAGAAGGCGGAAGAAATCGCCCACGAGATCGCCGCATGGCTCCAAACGAACGACGGCTGGCATGTTCTCGGCCTGGTGCCGTCGCCCATCGAGGGCGGCGATGGCAACCGGGAGTTCCTGCTGGCGGCCCGCAAGCAATGACCGAGCGCCTTACAATCAGCGAATTGGGCGCACAGGGGGACGGCATCTCTCACACGCCCCAAGGGCTGGTCTATGTGCCCTTCGCGCTCCCGGGCGAGGTGGTGGTTGCCCAAGTCGAGAAGCAGCGCGGCCGGCTCGTCTCGATCGAGACGCCGTCACCTTTGCGGGTGGAGCCGGTCAGCCCGCATTTCGGCACGTGTGGCGGGTGCGCGGTGCAGCACCTGGCAACTTCCGCCTATGCGGAATGGAAGCGGGAAAAGGTCGTCCGGGCGCTCAGGAGCCGGAGACTTATGGCGGAAGTCGGCCCGCTTTTGCTCTGCCCGCCCGCATCCCGCCGGCGCGTCACCCTCACGGCATGCCGTTCCGGGAGCGGCGTGCAACTGGGCTTCAACGCCGCACAGTCGCACCGGATCGTGGAGATCGAGCAATGTCCGGTCGCCCTGCCGGAGATCAGTGCGGCGCTTCCGGATCTGCGCCTGCTTGCAGGCCTGATCGCGGTGGGGCCGCGGCCATTTCATCTCACCGTCACGGCCACCCGCACCGGGCTCGATATAGCAGCCGATTCGCGGCTGCCCGGCGAGGAGATGCGCCGGAAGGCGATAGACTTCGTGCTGGCGAAGGGGTTCGCGCGTCTTTCGGTCGGCGGCGAAGTGCTGGTCGAACGCGAGAAGCCGGTTGTCCTCTTTGGCGATGTCCCGGTGGTTCCTCCACCGGGCGGGTTCCTGCAGGCGACCGAGCACGCGGAACAGGTGATGGCCGATCTCGTGCTGTCCCATCTAACGGAATGCGGGCATGTCGCGGACCTTTTTGCTGGCTGCGGCACCTTTGCGCTGCGCCTTGCCCGCAGTGTGCGCGTTCGCGCGGTGGAAGGAAACACCGCCGCTCTCGCCGCGCTTGATGCAGCGGCGCGGCACGCGCAGGGTCTGAAGCCGGTGACGACGCAGAAGCGTGACCTCTTTTACCGTCCGCTGACGGCAAAGGAACTTTCCGCATTTGACGGCCTCGTTTTCGATCCGCCGCGCGCGGGGGCGGAAGCTCAGTGCCGGCAGATTGCCGTTTCGCGGGTCACGCGCGTGGTTGCCGTTTCGTGCAATCCCGGAACGCTTGCGCGCGACCTCGCCATCCTGACCGAAGGCGGCTACCGGCTCGTGCAGGTCACGCCCATCGACCAGTTTCTCTGGTCTCCTCATGTGGAGGTGGTGGCTCTGCTGGAGAAGCGAAGTGCTTCGCGCTTGAATTGAGCGGATATTGAGCGCATATAAAGCGCAAAGCTGTCAAATCGTGTAAGGAATATGGTCATGAGCGCGGCGGGTTTCGATATGACCGCGTCCCGTTACCGCGACGGCGATGCACCTTTCCTCTCGGCGCGCCGGGTGGCGGAACGGCTCGGCGTGACCCTTACGGAACTGGCGGGGCTGATCGGCGTCGCCCGCAACACGCTCACCGCGAAGGCGGGGGCGCGCAAGGCCGATGCGGCGCTGAGCCCGGTGGTCCGCATCCTTGCGATGGCAAGCGAGATGGCGGGCGGCGAGGACCGCGCCGCGATCTGGTTCAAGCATCAGCCGATTCCCGGCTGGGCGGGAAAGACCGCCTACGATCTCGTGCGCGAGAAGAAGGCGGACAAGGTGCTTGCCTATCTCGAAGCCGTTCGCTCCGGCATCTATGCCTGAAGGTGAGCCGCAGCGGCTCATCCTCTGGCGCGCCTTCGTGCCGCGATGGGCGCATCTGCCGCTTTCGGGCGAGGGCGCGGCGCGTTTCGGCGGCCGCTGGAATCCGGTCGGTCAGCCGGCGATCTATGCCGCGCGGGAGCTTTCGACAGCCTGGGCGGAATACAATCAGGGCTTCGTGCAGCATCCGGCGTTGATTGCGCAGCTCGTGCTGACGGGCGCGCAGCTGGCCGACCTGACGGATGCCGGCATGCTTGATTCGCTCGGCGTAGGCGCGGACATCCATCGATGTGAGTGGCGCGCCTTGCTGGACGCCGGACAGGAACCGGAAACGCACAGGCTTGCGCGGCGGCTTGCGGCCGAGGGGTTCGACGGCGTGATCTACCCTTCCTTCATGTCGCCGGGCGGAAGCTGCGTGGTCCTCTGGCGCTGGAACGACGAGGGCGCGCCCAGGCTCGAGGTGATCGACCCGGAACACCGGCTTCCGACGACGCCGGCATCCTGGATGGAAACATAGCCGTCTCTCAGGCGGTGCTCAGGCCTGCGTGCCGCCGACCGTCATCCGGTCCATTCTCAGATGCGGCTGCCCGACGCCGACCGGAACGCCCTGGCCCGCCTTGCCGCACATGCCGATGCCGCTGTCGAGCTTCATGTCGTTGCCGATCATGGAAACGCGGTGCATGGCGTCCGGCCCGTTGCCGATCAGCATGGCGCCCTTGATGGGCCGGGTCACCTTGCCGTCCTCGATCATATAGGCTTCGGTGCAGCCGAACACGAATTTCCCGCTCGTGATGTCCACCTGGCCGCCGCCGAAGGAGACGGCGTAAATGCCCTTCTTCACTGAGGCGATGATTTCCTCGGGCGTCTTGTCACCGCCGAGCATGTAGGTGTTCGTCATGCGCGGCATGGGCTCATGCGCGTAGGATTCCCGGCGCCCATTTCCGGTCGGCTGCATGCCCATGAGCCGGGCGTTCAGACGGTCCTGCATGTAGCCTACCAGCCTGCCGTCCTCGATCAGCACCGTACGGTTCGTCGGCGTGCCCTCATCATCGATCGTGAGCGAGCCGCGCCGCTCCGCGATGGTGCCGTCGTCCACCACCGTCACGCCTTTCGCCGCCACCTGCTGGCCCATGAGACCCGCGAAGGCCGATGTCTTCTTCCGGTTGAAATCGCCTTCAAGTCCATGCCCCACGGCCTCGTGCAGCATGATGCCGGGCCAGCCATTGGCAAGCACGATATCGAACGTGCCGGCCGGCGCCGGCGCGGCCTCCAGATTGACCAATGCCTGACGCAGCGCCTCGCTCGCGGCATGGCGCCAGGACTCCTTGGCCAGGAATTCGCCGAAGCTCTTGCGCCCGCCCATGCCGTAGGAGCCCGTCTCCTGACGGTCGCCGTCGCCCACCACGACGGAGATGTGCATGCGCACGAGAGGGCGGATGTCGCGGGCGAGCTGCCCGTCGGCGCGCAATATCTCCACATGCTGCCATGAGGCGGCAAGCGAGGCCGTCACCTGCCGCACCCGCGGGTCCTTCGCGCGGATCCAGCCGTCGATTTCCTGAAGCAGCCGCGCCTTCTCCTCGAAACCGGGGGCCTCTATGGGATTTTCCTCACCATAAAGGCGCTGATTCGTGCCTGCGGGTGCGGCGGCAAGCTTTCCTGAATAGCCGTGCTTGACGGCCGAGACGGCATCAGCCGCCCGCAACAGGGCGGCATGGGATAGCTCGCTCGAATGGGCATAACCCGTCGCCTCTCCCGCAACGGCGCGCAGGCCGAAGCCCTGGTCGGTGTTGAAGTTGGCCGTCTTCAGCCGGCCGTTGTCGAAAACGAGCGCTTCGCCTTCGCGGTATTCGAGGAAGAGTTCGCCATCGTCGGCGCCGGAAATCGTATCGGCAACGATGGACCTGAGCTTTTCGGGCGAGCAGTCGAAGGCGTCGAGAAGCGATCGGGCCATGGGGTGTTTCCTTTCCTGCTCCCCATGTAGAGACAATGGCCGTTTCAATCCAGTAGCCGGAAGGGCTTGCCGACCGGTGTCGGCTCTTCATGCGCGGGATTCGGTAGCGCCATCATATCCACCTCGTCATATAAGAAGCCGCGCAGCGGCTATCCGGGACCCAATGCTGTCATCTCCACCGCCCCGCTGGGTCCCGGCTCGCTGTGCTCAGCCGGAATGACGACAGGGAGGGCCACTGTCTCGCGCTCTCACTTCGCTCGGCCGGGAGGCGGCCGGGATGACGTGTGGCGTTGCCCTCAGGGCAGGGCGTCGAAGCCTTCTCCGAAGCCTTCCAGATCGACCGGAATGCCGATGCCTTCCTCCGGCGTCTGGAACATGATGAAGGTGGCGGATTTGCCGTTCCTCAGCGTTTGCAGCAGCTCCTCCTCCAAAACCACTTCCGCATAGCAGCCGTCCTGGAAGCAGCGCAGGAAATAGGCTCTGCCGATGTCCTTGCCGTCTACGTTGAGGCCAAGCCCGTTGGGCAGCAGAACGCCGAGCGGCGCAAGCACGCGCAGGATTTCAGCCTGGTTGTCGGCGGTACGCAGCACGACCACCGACAGGGCGACCTCCGGCCTGTCCTCCAGCACGACGTTCTGGATCATGACGCACTGCTCGCTCGAGGCCCCCGCAGGCGTGTCACATACGATCGACCAGGCGCCATGGGTGGAGCGCACATCGCCATTGTTCTGTTGTGCCTCCGCCGGCAGCGTGATCGCCAGGAAGGCTACAAACGTCGTCGCATAGGCGAGCAGCCGCATGATGACCTCATTCCCATTGATTCGGTGCAACTTAGCTTGGCAAGGTCCGGTCTGAAAGAAAAATGCGCCTTCCGGGCCATCCGCCCGGCCGATTTTCCACGAATCCGGCGGCCACATTTTCCCAGAAATCGGTCAGAACTGCGGCGCGCTGGGCAGGCTCCGCCGCGGCTCCCGCACACCGGCAGCGCAAAAATGCCGCATCCGTCCAGCCTCCCCTTTCTTGCGGTTCTCACAAGAGTATGGTTTGAACGCGCCAATGTGGAGCTGGGAGTCTCATAGGCTCTCGCCGCGCCCGCTCCGGCGGGCGGGAGGCGCGTGGACCAGGAGATGACGAGGTGATGAAGAGATTTGCAGCAGGCTTTGGGCTATCCGCGCTGTCGACCGTCAGCGCCTATGCCGCGCAGCCCCAACCCTGGCAGGTGCGCTTTCAGCCGGCAGCGACCGGCATCATGGAACAGAATACTTGGTTCGAAGGCTACACGCTGGTATTCATCGTGCCCATCACGCTTCTGGTGATGGCGCTTTTGGCCTGGTGCATCATCCGCTACCGCGCCAGCGCGAATCCGATACCTTCCCGCACGAGCCACAACACCCTTATTGAAGTGCTGTGGACCGTCGGGCCGGTCATCGTGCTGCTTCTGCTTGCGGTGCCTTCCTTCCAGCTTCTGACCGCCCAGCACACGCCGCCGGAAGAGCCGGCGATGACCGTCAAGGCGACGGGCGTCCAGTGGTACTGGGATTATGAGTATCAGGACGAGGAGCCGCTCACCTTCACCTCGCTCCTGCTTCAGGAGGATGACCGGGCTGAGGCCGGCAAGGAGGATGTCAGCCAGTATCCGCGTCTTCTGGCCGTGGACAACGAGATGGTCGTTCCTGTCAACACCACCGTGCGTGTTCTCGTGACGGCGAGCGACGTCATTCACTCCTTCGCAATGCCTTCGTTCGGCATCAAGATCGACGCCGTCCCCGGCCGCATCAACGAAACCTGGTTCAAGGCGGAGCGGGAAGGCATTTATTACGGCCAGTGCTCAGAGCTGTGCGGCAAGGACCACGCTTTCATGCCGATCGCGATTCGCGTGGTGTCCCAGGAGCAGTTCCAGACCTGGTACGCGGCCGCGAAGGATGATCTCAATGCCGCCAACCGTGCTCTGCTGGCGGCAATCGAGAGTGAAGGCGAGAGGAAGGTCGCTGCCGCCGAATAGGCGAAGCGGATACATATAAATCGGAGCGTGACGACATGGCAGGCGCTGCAGCAGCTCATACCGACCACGACGACCACAAGCCGAAAGGTTGGGTGCGCTGGGTCTATTCCACGAACCATAAGGACATCGGCACTCTTTATCTGATCTTCGCGATCTGCGCCGGTGTCATCGGCCTATTCCTGTCCGTGATGATGCGCTGGGAGCTGGCAGAGCCCGGCATCCAGATCTTCCACGGGCTGGCCTCGATGGTTTATGGCGCCGAGGGCCCTGCAGCGGTGGATGCGGGCAAGGAGATGTACAACGTCTTCACCACCGCCCACGGCCTGATCATGATCTTCTTCATGGTCATGCCCGCGCTCATCGGCGGGTTCGCCAATTGGATGATACCGCTCATGATCGGGGCGCCGGACATGGCATTCCCGCGCATGAACAACATCTCCTTCTGGCTGCTGGTCCCGTCGTTCATCTTGCTGCTCCTGTCCATGTTCGTGCCGGGCGCCCCGGGCGGCCACGGCGCCGGAACGGGATGGACGCTCTATCCGCCGCTTTCCACGGNCGGNCAGCCCGGCCCGGCCGTCGACATGGCGATCCTGTCGNTCCACATTTCCGGCGCGTCGTCGATCCTCGGCGCCATCAATTTCATCACCACCATCTTCAACATGCGCGCACCCGGCATGACGCTGCACAAGATGCCGCTGTTTGCCTGGTCGGTGCTGGTCACGGCTTTCCTTCTGCTTCTGTCGCTGCCGGTGCTGGCTGGCGGCATCACCATGCTGCTGACGGACCGCAATTTCGGTACCGCCTTCTTCGCGCCTGCCGGCGGCGGTGACCCGATCCTTTACCAGCACCTGTTCTGGTTCTTCGGGCATCCGGAGGTTTACATCCTGATCCTGCCGGGCTTCGGCATCATCAGCCATGTGATCTCGACCTTCTCGCGCAAGCCGATTTTCGGCTATCTCGGCATGGCCTATGCCATGGTGGCGATCGGCGTGGTCGGGTTCGTGGTATGGGCGCACCACATGTTCACCGTCGGACTTTCGCTCAATGCGCAGCGCTATTTCACCTTCGCGACGATGGTGATCGCGGTGCCGACGGGCGTGAAGGTATTCTCGTGGATCGCCACCATGTGGGGCGGGTCGATCTCCTTCCGCGTTCCGATGCTGTGGGCGATTGCCTTCGTGTTCCTGTTCACCGTCGGCGGCGTGACGGGCGTGCAGCTTGCCAATGCCGGTCTCGACCGGTCCATGCATGACACCTACTATGTCGTGGCACATTTCCACTATGTGCTTTCCATGGGCGCGGTCTTCGCCATCTTCGCGGCCTGGTACTACTGGTTCCCGAAAATGTCGGGCTACATGTACAATTCCTTCATCGCCCGGCTGCACTTCTGGATCACCTTCATCGGCGTGAACCTGATCTTCTTCCCGCAGCATTTCCTCGGGCTTGCGGGCATGCCGCGCCGCTACATCGACTATCCGGACGCCTTTGCGGGGTGGAACCTGGTGTCTTCCTACGGCTCCTATCTCACGGCGATCGGCGTTCTGGTGTTCCTCTACGGTGTGGTCGAGGCCTTCGCGCGAAAGCGCGTCGCCGGCGCCAATCCGTGGGGCGAGGGCGCAACGACGCTGGAGTGGCAGCTTCCTTCGCCGCCGCCCTTCCACCAGTGGGAAGAGCTGCCGCGGATCAGGTAGCAGGGCATCGCGCCGGCCGGACTTCGGTCAGGCCGGCGCATAAGCCTTAAAGGAGACACGAAAGACATGACTCTGGTGGAACGCAGGCATATGGACGGCACTGCCGGCCGCCTCTCCGAGGCGACCGCGGCCGACTATGTCGCGCTTCTGAAGCCGCGCGTCATGTCGCTCGTGGTCTTCACGGCGTTCGTCGGCATGGTGCTCGCGCCGGCCCAGCCGAACCCGTTCCTGGCCTTCATCGCCATTCTGGCGATCGCCGTCGGGGCGGGGGCCTCGGGCGCGCTCAACATGTGGTACGATGCGGACATCGACGCGAAGATGGCGCGCACGGCCGGAAGGCCGGTGCCGACGGGCCGCGTGACACCCGGCGAGGCGCTTGCTTTCGGGCTGGTGCTCGCCGGATTCTCGGTCGCCATCCTCGGGCTGATGGCCAACTGGGTCGCTGCCAGCCTGCTCGCCTTCACCATTTTCTTCTATGCCGTCATCTACACCATGTGGCTGAAGCGGACGACGCCGCAGAACATCGTGATCGGCGGGGCCGCCGGTGCGCTGCCGCCGGTGATCGGCTGGGCCGCGGTGACGGGGACGGTGACGCTCGAAAGCCTCGTCCTCTTCCTCATCATCTTTCTGTGGACGCCGCCGCATTTCTGGGCGCTGGCGCTGTTCAAGACGGGTGATTACGAGCGCGCCGGGATTCCGATGATGCCGAATGTGCGCGGCGAGGCTCATACGAAGCGGCAAATGCTCGCCTATTCCGTGCTCGTGGCGGTGAGTGGCGTTCTGCCCGCGATCATAGGATTCGCGAGCCTTGCCTACGGGGCCGCCGCCGCGGCTCTGGGTGCGGGCATGATCTGGCACTCCTGGCGGGTTCTCTGGATGGACGAAGCCGACCGCTCGAAGCGTCCGGCCAAGGCGCTGTTTGCCTATTCGGTTATCTATCTTTTCGCCATCTTCGCGGCACTTCTGGTCGATGGCGTGGTTGCGCGCTTTGGAGCCTGACATGCCGGATCTTGAGGAGCGCATCAAGCCGACCGAGAAGGAGCTGAAGGCGCGGCGCAGCCGCAACATCGCCCTCGCTTTGGCGCTGGCGGCCTTTGTTATTGTCGTCTATCTGGGCAGCATCATGAAGCTTGGGCCCGCCCTGTTCGACCGACCGATGTAAAGAGCGATGAGCAGCAACGTGAACAAGGATCGCGCCAGAAGCCGCCGCAACGCCGGCGTGGCCATGGTCTGCGTCTGCGTCCTCGCCGGGATGGTGGGGCTATCCTATGCCGCCGTGCCGCTCTACCGCCTGTTCTGCCAGGTGACCGGCTATGGCGGCACAACGCAGCGGGTGGAGCAGTACTCGGACACCATCCTCGACCAGACGATCACCGTCCGTTTCGATGCGAATGTGAACGGCCTGCCCTGGGATTTCCGGCCCAAGCAGCGGGAGGTGACGATCAGGATCGGCGAGACGGCCGAGATCGCCTATCTGGCGAAGAACTTGGCTCAAGGAGCGACCGCGGGTTCCGCCACGTTCAACGTGGCGCCAGCGCTTGCTGGCGCATACTTCAACAAGATCGAATGCTTCTGCTTTACCGAGCAGGAGCTTCAGCCCGGCGAGACTTACGAAATGCCGGTGCAGTTCTTCGTCGATCCGGAGATCGTCAACGCTCCGGAGCTGAAGAACCTGAAGACCATCACCCTGTCCTACACCTTCTACCCGCTGCGTCAGGAGTCGGCCGGATTGTCGGCTTCGGATGCCGCGCAAACTCGACAGCTCGGGGGATAACGAATGGCGCAAGCCCACGCAAAAAACCACGACTATCACATTATCGATCCGAGCCCCTGGCCATTCATCGGCTCCGTCGGTGCTCTGCTGATGGCCCTTGGCGGCATTGCCTGGATGCGGGCGTTGCAGGGCAGCTCCTTCCCGCTCTTTGGCGTGGATCTTGCGAAAGCGAATTACTGGCTCTTCCTCATCGGCGTTCTGGTCGTGCTCTACACCATGTTTTCCTGGTGGAGTGACACGATCAGGGAGGCGCATGAGGGGCACCACACACGGGTGGTCTCGATCCATCTGCGCTACGGCATGATCATGTTCATCGCCTCGGAGCTGATGTTCTTCGTGGCGTGGTTCTGGGCATTCTTCGATGCCAGCCTTTTCCCGGGGGAGGCTGCGCAGGTCAGCCGGGCGGAATTCACCGGCGGCGAATGGCCCCCGCAGGGCATCGAGGTGCTCGATCCCTTCCACCTGCCGCTCTACAACACCATCATCCTGCTCCTGTCCGGCACGACCGTGACCTGGGCGCACCACGCGCTTCTGGAGAATGACCGCAAGGGGCTGATTGCGGGCCTGGCGCTCACGGTGGCGCTCGGCGTTCTGTTCTCCTTCGTGCAGGCCTATGAGTACATGCACGCGCCCTTCGGTTTCCGCGACTCGATCTACGGCGCGACCTTCTTCATGGCGACTGGCTTCCACGGTTTCCACGTGATCGTCGGCACGATCTTCCTGGCCGTCTGTCTCCTTCGGGCCATGGCCGGGCACTTCACGCCGCAGCAGCATTTCGGCTTCGAGGCGGCCGCCTGGTACTGGCACTTCGTCGACGTGGTATGGCTTTTCCTGTTCGCCTTCGTCTATGTCTGGGCCTCTGCCGGCGCGACAATCGCACATTGAGGAGGGCTCCAGCGGGCTTGAGGGGGCGGCCGTCGCGCACGGCTGCCCCTGTCTTTTTACGTACAAGCAAGTGCGAGCGCTGTCGAAGCGGGGTGAATGACGATGAATAAGGCGGACGAGACGGCTCCTGTAAATCCGCTTCGGGCGGGCGTTACCGGCCGGTGCCCCCGCTGCGGAGAGGGCAGGCTGTTTTCCGGCTTTCTGAGACTGGCGGAAAGCTGTGACCACTGCGGCCTTGACTACCGCTTCGCCGATGCCGGAGACGGCCCGGCCGTCTTCGTCATCCTGATCATCGGCTTTGTCGTTGTCGGACTGGCTCTCTGGCTCGAGGTCAGCACTGGCGCGCCATTGTGGCTGCATGCGGTGCTCTGGGTGCCGCTGACGCTGATCCTGTCGCTTGTGGCCCTGCGATTGCTGAAGGGCCAGCTGATCGCACTGCAATATCGCAACAAAGCTGCAGAGGGCAGGCTGGATACCGCCGAATGAGCGATCCGCGCCGCGTATCCGGCGGACGCCGGAACTGGCTCTTCATCGCGCTGAGCGTGCCGATGCTGGTGCTGCTTCTTGCGCTCGGCACCTGGCAGGTCCAGCGCCTGCATTGGAAGGAAGCGCTGCTCTCACGGATCGAGGAGCGCGTCGCATCCGATCCCGTGCCGCTCGAGGAGATTGTGCGCCTTCAGGCGGCAGGGGAGGATATAGACTACCGGCCCACGCAACTCTCCGGCACCTTCCTTCACGACCGCGAGCGGCATTATCTCGCAACATGGGAAGGCCAGTCGGGCTTCTTCGTCCACACGCCGCTCCGCCTTGCAGACGGGCACTATGTCTTCGTCAATCGCGGCTTCGTCCCTTACGACCGCAAGGACCCTGGAACGCGCCCCAAAGGCCAGCTTGACGGGACTGTCGAAATCAAGGGACTGGCCCGCATGGCGCCGGGGGAGAAGCCATCCTTCATAGTGCCGGATAACGACCTGGCGAAAAATATCTTCTACTGGAAGGACCTTTCGGCCATGGCGCGCTCTGCAGGGCTCGATGAAGAAGAGGTCTATCCGTTTTTTGTGGATGCGGACGCCACGCCCAACCCGGGCGGATTGCCGGTGGGCGGCGTCACGCTGATAAATTTGCCGAACAATCATTTCCAATATGCGGTCACGTGGTATGGGCTGGCCTTCGCGCTAGTCTGCGTTCTGGCGGTCTGGATTCGGCGCGACCGGGGGCGCGGCGCCGGCGAGGCTTGACAGGACCATCAGACTGCACCCACTTTCCGGCCGCACAGGAGGCTCCAGACGATGGCGCAAACGCAGGACAAGGCGAAGCTGACGGTGCGGCTGTGCGGGCCGCGGGGATTTTGCGCCGGCGTCGACCGGGCGATCCAGATCGTTGTGCTTGCGCTCAAGAAATATGGCGCGCCCGTCTATGTGCGGCACGAGATCGTGCACAACCGCTACGTGGTCGAGGGGTTGCAGGAGCGCGGCGCGGTTTTCATCGAGGAGCTGGACGAAATCCCGGAGGAGGACCGCGACCGGCCCGTCGTCTTTTCCGCGCATGGGGTGCCGAAATCTGTGCCGCAGGAGGCTGCCGCGCGCAACCTCTTCTATCTCGACGCCACATGCCCTCTGGTCTCCAAGGTGCACAAGCAGGCGATACGGCACCGCCGGCTTGGCCGCCATGTCCTTCTCGTCGGCCATGCCGGCCATCCGGAGGTCGTCGGCACGATGGGTCAGCTCCCGCCTGGAGCGGTGACCCTCATTGAAACGGTCGAGGATGCACGCCGCTTCGTACCGCCCGTGGAGGGCGAGCTCGGCTACGTCACCCAGACTACGCTTTCGGTCGAGGATACGGCGGAAATCATCCATGCGCTGGAGCAGCGCTTCCCGACTCTCCACGCGCCGGCCTCCGAATCCATCTGCTATGCGACGACGAACCGGCAGGAGGCGGTGAAACAGGCCGCTCCCGGGGCGGACCTCTTTCTGGTGGTCGGTGCGCCGAACTCCTCCAATTCGCGCCGTCTGGTGGAAGTGGCGGAAAGGGCGGGGGCCGCGCGTGCGCTGCTCGTGCAGCGCGCGTCCGAGATTCCGTGGGAAGAGATCGGCGAGGTTTCGGTGCTCGGCCTTTCGGCAGGCGCCTCGGCTCCCGAGATCATCGTGGAGGAAATCATCGATGCCTTCGCCGAGCGCTATGACGTGACGGTGGATCTGGCCGTGACGGCGGAAGAGCGTGAGAACTTTCCCGTCATGCGTGCCTTGCGCGACGTGGAGCTGACGAAGTCCGACATGGCCTTCGTCAATGGGATGGGCTGACGCCTATGGCGGTCTATACGGACGTTTCAGAGGGAGAGCTGAGCGCCTTCCTCGCTCAATACGAGGTGGGCAGACTCCACTCCTACAAGGGGATCGCCGAGGGCACCGAGAATTCGAACTATCTGCTCCACACCTCCACCGGCTCCTACATTCTTACCCTCTACGAGCGCCGGGTGGAGAGGGCGGACTTGCCGTTTTTTCTCGGCCTGATGGAGCATCTTGCGCGCAAGGGCGTGTCCTGCCCGCTGCCAGTGCACCGGCGCGACGGGAGCATGATCGGCGATCTCGCCGGCCGGCCCGCGGCGCTGATCACCTTCCTGGAAGGCATGTGGATGCGCAGGCCCACGGCGCAGCACTGCCGGGCCGTAGGCAAGGCGCTGGCCGAGCTTCATCGGGCGGCGGCGGATTTCCCGCTCAGGCGGGCGAACGCGCTGTCGCCGGACGGTTGGGGGAAGCTGTGGGATATTACCAGGGCCAGAGCGGACGAGGTCGAGCCGGGGCTTGCCCGGGAGGTGGAAGCAGATTTTGCGGATATCGTCCGCAAATGGCCCACAGATCTGCCGGCGGGCATCATTCATGCCGATCTCTTTCCGGACAATGTTTTCTTCCTCGGCGGCGAACTGTCCGGCATCATCGACTTCTACTTCGCCTGCAACGATCTGCTGGCCTATGACATCGCCACCTGCCTCAATGCGTGGTGCTTCGAGAAGGACGTTTCGTACAATCTCACCAAGGGGTCGGCTCTGCTTGCCGGCTATCAGAGCGTGCGCCCGCTGGAGCAGCGCGAGATTGAGGCGCTGCCGCTTCTTGCGCGCGGCTCCGCGCTCCGTTTCATGCTGACGAGGCTTCATGACTGGCTCACCGTGTCGGAGGGTGCCTTGGTCGAGAAGCGCGATCCGATGGAATATGTGCGCCGTATGCGCTTCCACCGGCAGATTGCCTCGCCGGCCGAATACGGGATCGGACTCGCATGAAGAAGGTGGACGTGTTCACCGACGGCGCCTGTTCCGGAAATCCCGGCCCAGGCGGCTGGGGCGCCATTCTGCGCTACAACGGTGTGGAGAAGGAGCTTTCTGGTGGGGAGCCGGCCACCACCAACAACCGCATGGAGCTCGTTGCCGCCATCGAGGCGCTGAACGCGCTGAAGGAGCCCTGCGAGGTCCACCTTCACACCGACAGCAACTATCTGCGCGACGGCATTTCCGGGTGGATAGAGAACTGGAAGAGGAATGGCTGGCGGACCGCCGACAGAAAGCCGGTGAAGAACGCCGAGCTGTGGCAGGCGCTGGACGAGGCGCGGAAGCGGCACAGGGTGCGCTGGCACTGGGTACGCGGGCATGCCGGGCACCCTGAAAATGAACGTGCCGACGCGCTGGCGCGCGCCGGCATGGCGCCCTTCAAGAAGAAGGTGTCTGATTCTCAAGCCTGAATCTGCTCGAGGATGCGGGCTGCCCCGCTGGTAACCGCCTGACCGCGCACCTCTTCGATGTTCAACGCCTTCACCACGCCGTCCTCGACAATCATGGAATAGCGCTGGGACCGGGTGCCAAGCCCGCCGGCCGACATATCCTGATCCAGGCCCATCGCACGCGTGAACTCGCCGTTTCCGTCCGCCAGGAAGATAAGCTTGTCTTCCGCACCGAGGAATTTCGCCCAGGCGTTCATCACGTGATGGTCGTTGACCGCCACGATTGCGATCTCATCGACGCCATGACCCTTGATGGCTTCGTGATTCTCAAGAAAGCCCGGCACATGGCTGTTGCTGCAGGTGGGCGTGAATGCGCCCGGCACGCCGACCAGCACGATCTTGCGGCCGGCGAAGTAGTCGCGCGTAATGATGTCCTCCACGCCTTGCGGCGAAACCTTCTTGAGGCTGACTTCGGGCAAGCGGTCGCCGATGGAAATGGTCATGCATTACTCTCCTGACAATGGTTTGGGATGATGGAAAGCGGAGGAATCGTGTTTGCTGAAATCTAGTGCGGCCCGGCAGCTCCGGCCAGTGGCTAGGAATTCATTCCCGCAGGGTGACCGTGCCCGCCACTGCGTCGCCGTCGGCGGTCAGCGTGTAGTCGATTTCGACCGCACCGCTGGGAAGAGGTGAGAGCAGGCTGGCCGAAAAGGTGGCCGCCCCATCCTTCTTCGACACAATCTCGGGAGGCCCGACCCGTAAGCCCTCGGGTGCCGCCAGGAAGAGCGAGGCCTCGGCCGCGTCCTCCGGCAGACGGCTCTGGAACACGAGATGGCCCTCCTCCTGCGAAACGGCGCTTATCCGGAAGTCTTCGCTTGCCGGGGCGGGCAATTCCGCAAATGCTGCCGTGACCACCATGGCATCTTGCGGATTGTCGGGATCGGCGCCCGCATCGAAGGAAAATGGCGCCTCGACGGGAACGCAGATCGTCTCGCAGACGCCCACAAACAGGGTTCCTTCGATAATCCCGGCGCTGCGCGGCGTGCCGAGCCTAAAGAGGACGGGAAAGGAGACCGGGCGGCTGTAGCCAGCCCAGGTGGCGTAAGGATTGCTGATACGCTCGGGCGGCGGGAACAGGAGCTCCGCCGCCGATGCGTCTGACGCTGCAGAGAGGTGCAGGCGCGGCGGAATGCCGGCCTCACCCGGATCGCGCCAATAGGTCTTCCAGCCCGGCTCCAGGCGGATCTCAATGGCACCGCGAAGCAGCCCTTCCTTATCCGACAGTCCAGACGTCACGATGCGCACCGCGCCACCCCCGCTTTTCACCCATGTGCTTGAGGCGGCAGCGGCAGGCAGGGCCGGAGACAGGATGCAAATCAGCGAAACGAAGGTCCGAAGCATGGCGCGGACAATGGCGGGTGAACCAGCGAAGCGCAACTCACTCGTGATGGCAGCCTCATCATATTCATGTGAGACGGCAGGCCGAAAGCCTATCCTGTCACTTTCAGCGGTGGAGGGCACTTCCATCTTTTATGAGCGGCAGAAACGCGATAGGTTTGCATCATGGAACCCAAGAGCGGCATATTCGCAAAGCGGTCGGATCTCTCGCTGCAGAACCATTTCCTGGTCGCCATGCCGGGCATGCGCGACGAGCGGTTCGCACGGTCGGTCATCTATATGTGCGCGCATAGCGATGAAGGTGCCATGGGCATCATCATCAACCGCACCCAGCAGCTCGGCTTTACCGACGTGCTGGTGGAGCTCGGCATTGTCGAGCGCAGCCAGACGATCCGCCTGCCCGCACGCGCGCGCAACATCGCCGTCCGCAGCGGAGGACCGGTGGACCGCAGCCGCGGCTTCGTGCTGCACAGTGGCGACTACATGGTCGATTCTTCGATGCCGGTGTCGGAAGATGTCTGCCTGACGGCGACCATGGACATCCTGCGGGCCATCTCGATGGGCCGCGGACCCAGCCGCGCACTGATGGCGCTCGGCTATTCCGGCTGGGCTGCCGGACAGCTCGAGGCGGAGATTGCGGAGAATGGCTGGCTCGCCTGCCCGGCGGTTCCGGAGCTGCTGTTCGATGCGGAGATCGAGACGATCTATGATCGCATTCTCGCGTCCATCGGCATCGACCTCGCGCATCTGAGCTACTCGGCGGGCCACGCCTGACGCGCGGAATCCTTTCCGTGTTTCGCGAAAACACAGAAAGGATCTAAGTCATTGTTTTGGGCAAATCCGAATGGAAAACCGGCTGGCGGCGGTCAGAACCGGTAACGCAGCCCGAGCGTATTGACGTTCGAGCCTTCGCCCATATCGCCGATGGTTCCGTTGGCACCGGACCTGTGATGGATCTGGTAAACCAGCTCGAGGTTCGGTGCCTGCCTGAACCGTATCGCGATTTCGGGGCCGACAAAGCCCAGAAACGTTGCATCACCGTCTCTTGTGGCCGCGCGCTCCTGCTCGATCTGCGTCGGGTCCGTGACCAGGCTGAAACCTGCGGTGAAGCCGGGAGAGATTGCAACATTGCCGATGACGAGGCCATGATGGCGCAGCCTCATGCCGGCCCAGAGCTCGCCGCTCGCGTCGTCGTCGTCACCGAAGCGAAGGCCAAGCCCCGCAACGCCGCCCAGCACAAAACCGGCCGGGAGCTCGTAGAAATCGCGGCCGTAGACCGCGCCAATCATATAGTTGCTAGTGTAATCCGTATCCCAAAATCTGAGGGCACCGCCAAAGGTATCCTGCGTCGAAACACCGCCGAAGATGTAGATGTCGTTTCTGGTGGCGGGCTTGCCAGGCTCCACGAAGGGATCATCGGTGGCGAAATAGAGAAAGGGCTCTCCGGTCGCTGGCGCAAATGCTGTCATCACGGCCAGGAAGGCCGATGCAAATGCAAGGCAACGGGATGTGCGCATAAAAGCTTCCGAATCAGGATAGCTGTTCAATTACCATCGGACTATGGAAGCAGATCCTCGTCAAGAATTAGGCATTCAGTGGGCAGCTTTTGCTCCCATATTGGAAACAATTGTGCTCCGCATGCGCGTCGCCGGCTTTTTAAGCGTCCTCTCAAGTCGCGGCGACCGGGTTCTGCTCCATGAGCAGCTTCAGGCACGAGTCCGCATCGGCTGGCATGCCGAAATGGAAGCTTTGCACATATTCGCAGCCGATCTGGCGCAACTGCTCGGCGTCCTCTGCGTCGACCACGCCCTCGGCAACGACTGACAGGCCAAGGTCATGCGCCATCGTCACCATGGACCTGAGCAGGACGGCACCCTTGGGGCTCTGATCCTCAACGAAGCTCTTGTCTATCTTTATCGTGTCGAAGGGGAAGCGGCTGAGATACGCGAGCGATGAGTAGCCGGTTCCGAAATCGTCGAGCGAGAGGCCTATGCCAAGCTGTTTCAGCTTGTTCAGCACATGCGCCGACTGCTCCGGATTGTCCATGACGATCGACTCGGTGAGCTCAAGGCGGAAGCAGCGGGGCTTGATGTTCGCCCGGGTGATGGTCGAGCGGACGTCGCCTACAAGGTCTCGGCGGATGAGCTGACGGCTGGACAGGTTGACCGACATGAAAAGCGGCAGGTCGCCGAGCTGCTTTTGCCAGTGATGAAGGTCGTCGGCCGCGCGGCTCATGGCGAACAGGCCGAGCTGGACGATGAGGCCCGAGCTTTCGGCCACGGGGATGAAGTCGGAGGGCGGGATGGTGCCGCGGCGCGGATGTTCCCACCTGAGGAGCGCTTCGAAACCGGCGACGCTTCCATCCTCCAGCCGCACGATCGGCTGATAGACCACGCGCAGTTCTCCGCGCTCCACGGCCCTGCGCAGGTCGGATTCCATCTGCAGGCGGTCGGCGCCGGCAGAGCGGAAGGAGGGCCGGTAAGGCTCTATGCGGTCGCCGCCCATGCGCTTGGCCTGATACATGGCCAGCTCCGCGTCCTTCAGCATCTCCTCGGCCGAGGTCTGCGCCTGCGTCCAGGAGACGAGACCCACGGACGGCGTAAGCACGATTTCCCGCTTTGCGAAGGTGATCGGCGCCCGTATCGCCTGACGGACAGCGTCGGCGACGGCGGCGATCTGGGCTGGCTCCCGTTCGGACAGGAGCATCATGGCGAACTGGTCGCCAGCCACCCGCGACAGCGCGTCTCCCGGCTGCAGGAGCCGGTGCAGGCGCCGCGCAATGGTCAGGAGGATCGTGTCGCCCGCGGAAATGCCAAGCTCGTCATTGACCTGCTTGAAGCGGTCGATGTCGATGACAAGGACCGTCGGGCGGATTTTCCGCTCGCTGCCGGCGAGAGCGATGGTGGCGTCGAGCCGGTTGATGAAAAGCTCCCGGTTGGGCAGGCCGGTCAGATTGTCGTGTACGGCATCGTGCAGAAGGCGCTCCTCGGCCTTTTTCTGTTCCGTCACGTCAACCATCGTGCCGACGCAGCGGATCACCTCGCCGTCCGAGCCGACCACAGGCCGCGCGCGCAGCGAGAACCAGTGATAGTGCCCGTCTGCGCCGCGCAGGCGGAAGCTCTGCGAAATCCGTCCGCGGCGCTGCTCCAGCACCATGTCCAGCGTGGTGCGGAATGTGTCGCGGTCGTCAGCGTGCATGAGGGGAAGCCAGCTTCGCGCTGGTCCCTGCAGCGTGCCTGCGGGAAGTCCGAGCTGCCGGCTTGCATCAGGCTTCGTCACCACACGGTCGCGCAGCACGTCCCAGTCCCAGACCGTGTCGCCGGACCCGGTGATGGCGAGCGCTTGGCGCTCCATGTCCGAGAACAGGCCCTGAAATGGCGCGCTGCCGGAAAGGGCATGCTGCATGACCGTAAAGCCGATGAGGAGCACGATGAGAATGAGGCCGCCACCCATGGCGGGCTGGACGATGTCATTTGCCAGCGTGCCCGTCACCGCCATGAAGGCGCCGACCAGCCACACCAGAACCATGAGCCAGGCCGGCACCAGCATGATTGCGCGGTCGTAGCCCTGGCTGCCGAGATAGATGATGAGACCGAGCCCGATCACCGCCGTGGCGGCGAAGGAAAGCCGGGCAATGCCGGCGGCAATGGCGGGATCGATGAAGGCCAGCCCGGCGATGGCCGCCAGTCCCAGCACCCAGCCGAGCATGCCGTAGCTGAAATGCGTATGCCACCGGCCGAGATTGAGATAGGCGAACAGGAAGATGACGAGCGTGGCCGAAAGCGCGACTTCTGTGCCCGCGCGCCAGAGCTGCTCGCTACCGGGCGAGATGTCGACCAGGCGCGACAGGAAGCCGAAATCGATGGAGATATAGGCGAGGGTGGCCCAGGCGAGGGCGGCCGTCGCCGGAAAGACCGATGTGCCGCGAACCACGAACAGAACGGTGAGGAAGAGGGCCAGAAGCCCGGCAATGCCGATCACTATGCCGCGAAAGAGCGTGTAGGAGTTCACCGTGTCCTTGTAGGCATCCGGGTCCCACAGATACACCTGCGGCAGATTGGGAGAGGCCAACTCGGCCACGAAGGTGATCACCGTGCCGGGGTTGAGGGTCACCAGAAATTCGTCCGCATCGCCGCTCTGCTGCCGGTCGAGCGCGAAGCCTTCGCTGGGCGTGATGGCGGTGATGCGGGGGGAGCCGAGATCGGGCCAGATCAGGCCGGAGCCCACGAGCCGGAAATGCGGCGCCACGATGAGGCGGTCGAGCTGCTCGTCCGTGGTGTTGGCAAGCGCGAAGACGGCCCAATCGCCCGCGGCGTTTTCGCCCTGTGCTTCCACTTCGATGCGCCGGACGATGCCGTCAGCGCCGGGCGCGGTGGAAATCTGGAAATTGGCACCCTGATCCCGGTAAATCTCGACGGCCCTGGAGAGGTCGAGCGCAACGTTGTCGCGCGAGATCTTGATAGGCTCGATGGCCCAGGCAGGGGCAATGCCCGTTGCCGTGAACAGCCATGCAAAGACGGCCAGCAGCACCGCCGGTTTCGATCGCAACAACAAGAGCCTCAGCCTCGCCTTGCTCGCGCGCGATGCTGCCCGGCAATCAGCGCGTAGAGAAAATGATCTTGCCATACGCCGTTGATGCGCAAATAAGATTTCAGCAGTCCTTCCCGCTGGAAGCCGGCCTTTTCGAGCAGGCGCACCGAACGCGTGTTTTCGGGAATACAGGCCGCTTCGAGGCGGTGCAACCTCAACCGGTCGAATGCAAACGGGATAACCAGTTCGAGAGCATCGAGCATCAAGCCTCGCCCGGCAAAACGTTCGCCCATCCAGTAGCCGATATGGGCCGACTGGGCGACGCCTAGGCGTATGTTGCCGAGCGATATGCCGCCGGCCAAATGGCCTCCTTCCTTCAGTATGACAAAGAACGACACGCCCGTGCCCTGGTCGAACTCATAGCGGTAGCGCTTGAGCCGCTGGCGAAACGCATGCTTCGACAATTCGTCGGGCGCCCATTGAGGTTCCCATGGCTCAAGAAAGGCTCGGCTTTCGCCGCGCAAAGTGGCCCACTCGGCATAGTCCGACAATTGCGGCATGCGCAGGCGCACCCTTGCTCCTTCGAGCGCCGGAAAATCACGGCGGAAGAAGGGCGCCTGGAACATCTGGCAACCGGCTCAGCCAGCCAGCCTGCGCGGCGGCGTCCGGCGCGGCGCAGCAAGCATGTCACGGATGCTTTCGAAGGGGGCGAGGGAGCCGACCGGCCCGAGCGCCGTGACCGTCGGCTTGGACGTGAAGAGGCGAGCCGACAGGTCGGTCAGGCGTTCGACGGTGAGGGCGCCCAGGCGGTCCATCAGCTCCTCCATTTCGATCGGGCGGCCGTAGAGCAGGAGCTGGCGGGCGATCTGCGAAGCCCTGCTTGCAGGGCTCTCGCGCGACATCATCAGCCCGGCGCGGTACTGCGCCCGCGCGCGGTCCAGTTCGGCCTGCTCGATCCGCTCTCCCGCCTTCTGCAGCTCGCCGAGGATGACGGGTACCAGTTCATCGACATCAGCCTCCCCCGTTGCAGCGTGAATGCCGAAGATGCCGGTGTCCGAGAAGCCCCAGTGGAAGGCGTAGACCGAATAGCACAGGCCACGCTTTTCCCTCACCTCCTGGAACAGGCGGGAGGACATGCCGCCGCCGAGGATCATCGAAAGAACCTGCGAGGCGTAAAAGTCGCGGACGTGATAGGCGCGTCCCTCAAAGCCGAGGATGATCTGCGCATCCATTAGGTCGCGGTTCTCGCGGTAATCGCCCCCCACATAGTGGGAATATTGAGGCAGCGCGGTATCTGCCTTATCGCGGAAGCTGCCGAGCCGGGCTTCCACCTCGCGCACGAATTCGTCGTGCCGGAGCCCGCCTGCGGCCACGACCACCATGCGATCGGCGCCGTACTGCCGCTCCATGAAGCGGTGCAACTGTTCCGACGTGAAGGACTTCACCGTTTCCGGCGTGCCGAGGATGGAGCGCCCAATCGCCTGATGGCGGAAGGCCGTCTCGGTGAAGCGGTCGAAAACGGCGTCGTCGGGGGTGTCGTGGGCGGCGCCGATTTCCTGGAGGATGACGTGCTGCTCGCGCTCCAGCTCTACCGGGTCGAAGCGCGAGTCCATCAGGATGTCGGCCAGGATGTCGATGGCGAGCGGCAGGTCGTCCCGCAGCACTCTTGCATAGAAAGCGGTGGTCTCGACGCTCGTTGTCGCGTTGATTTCGCCGCCCACGTCCTCAATGTCGGTGGCAATCTGCAGTGCGGTGCGTTTGCCAGTGCCTTTGAAGGCCATGTGTTCGAGCAGATGGGCGATGCCGTGTTCGTCGTCCCGCTCGTTGCGCGATCCCGACTTCACCCACACACCCAGAGCAACCGATTCCAGATGCGGAAGGGTTTCCGTCGCGACCGTCAAGCCGTTCGATAGACGGCTTACCTCAACGCTCATATAGAATTCACTCCCTGAGGGCCGCCCTGCCGTGGCGGCTGATATGATCTTCCACCATTTTCAGGTCCGATGAAAGGACCGCGAATTCCTCGTCTTCCTCCATGAGCCCTTCGAGCCATGGCGGCAGGGAGGGCCGCACCCCTGATGCCTCCTCCACGGCCTCCGGAAACTTGGCCGGATGCGCGGTGGCCAGCACGACCATCACTTCGCCCGGACGGGCTTCCGCACGCGCCGCCTTGAGAGCCGTAGCCGTATGCGGATCGGCAAGATAGCCGCTCGCGGCCAAAGTGTCGCGAATGGTTTCAGCCGTTTCCGCCACGCTCGCACGCTCGGCACCGAACACGGACCGGATCTCTGAAAGCGTGTCCGCGCTCAATGTAAAGCGGCCCGACTGACGGAGGCTTTCCATCGAGGCGCGAACCTCGTCCGCATTCCGGCCGGAGGCTTCGAAGAGGAGCCGTTCGAAATTGGAGGAAACTTGAATGTCCATCGATGGCGAAGTTGTGGCGACGACGGGACGCATCGCATATTCGCCGGTGGCAAGCGTGCGCGCCAGAATGTCGTTCTCGTTGGTCGCTATGATGAGCCGTTCGACCGGAAGGCCCATGCGCCGGGCCGCATAGCCAGCGAATATATCGCCAAAATTGCCGGTGGGAACGGTGAAGGAGACCGGCCGGTCCGGCGCGCCGAGGGAGACGGCGGCAGTGAAGTAATAGACGATCTGCGCCAGAATCCGCGCCCAGTTGATGGAGTTGACTCCGGCAAGGCCAACGCGGTCGCGGAAGGCGTGGTCGTTGAACATGGCTTTGACCAGCGCCTGGCAGTCGTCGAAATTGCCTTCGATCGCAATGGCGTGCACGTTGGGGGCCCGGCATGTGGTCATCTGCCGCTGCTGAACCGGGGAAACACGGCCATGCGGAAAGAGGATGAAGACGTCGGCCCGCTCCATGCCGGCGAAGGCATGGATGGCGGCACCGCCCGTGTCGCCGGAGGTGGCCCCGGCAATGGTGACGCGCTGGTCGCGCTCGGTGAGCACGTGATCCATCAGGCGCGTGAGGAGCTGCATCGCCACGTCCTTGAAGGCCAGCGTCGGTCCGTGGAAAAGCTCCAGCACGAATTCGGACGGTCCCGTCTGCACGAGCGGGCAAACCGCCGGATGACGGAAGGTGGCGTAGGCCTCCTCCACGATACGCTTCAGCGCCGCTTCGGGAATCTCGCCGCCGATGAACGGCGTCAGCAGGCGGAGGGCCGCTTCCGGGTAGGCAAGGCCCCGCATGGCCCGGATGTCGGCCGCCGACAATTGCGGCCATTCGCGGGGAACGTAGAGCCCGCCGTCGCGGGCAAGCCCCGTGAGCAGTGCGTCGGAAAAGCCGAGTTCCGGTGCTTCGCCGCGCGTGCTCACATACTTCATAGCCATTCATTCGCTCCGTTTGGGCTTGCCGGTGGGGAGAAACAGGCTGCTGCCGGTCGAAATTTCCCCGCGCGATTGATATAGAAGGCGAAATTATCTTAGGAAAGTATGGGGTGAGATTTGTCGAACAGGAATTATGGCGCGGCGTTCAGCCTGGCGGGATTGGTTCTTTTGGCAGCATGCCAGACTGGTAACACACCTTCAAGCACAAGCCAGGCTGAAAGCGTTCCCGAGGGTGCGGTTCGGGAAAGCGAATTGAGGGCATACTGCCCGCCGGTAAGCCTGCAGCAGGAAACGGCTGTTTTCACCACCTATGAGCGCGGCGGGGAAGGCGACCCGGACCGGATCGTCTACCGCACCGCGATCAGCGATGGGAGCCGCGCTTGCAGCTATGGCGACGGCGCGGGAACGATCACGGCCGCGATCGCGGGCCGCGTAATTCCCGGCCCGCGCGGCCGCACGGGTACCGTAACCCTGCCCATCCGAGTCGAGGCCACGCGGGGGGACGACGTGCTGTATTCGAAAACGTTCCAGCATCCCGTTACCATCAGCGACACGGCGGGGGCGACGCAGTTTCTCTTCACCGATCCGGGCATCGTCATCCCGGGCGGCATCGACCGCAGCGTGAGGCTTACGATCGGGTTCGCACGCAGTCGGTGATGCGCGGATGCTGCCCCATGCCGGTCAGCCTTCCTCGGACCATTCCGAAAGCGCAAGGATCGTGGGCTTGAGATCGGCCATGCGGTGGATCGTCGTTTCCGCGCCCGCCTCCATCAGCATGTTCGCATGGCCCGGGCTCGTGTGCGAGGCGCCGGTGAATCCGATCACGCGCATGCCGGCAGCACGGGCGCCGGTGATCCCGTGCACCGAATCTTCGATGACGATGCAGCGGGCGGGCTCCGCCCCCATCTTCTCCGCGGCGTAAAGGAACACGTCCGGTGCGGGCTTAGGCCGTTTGCTCGGCGTCGCCAGCGACGAAAAGATCACGCCTTCGAAGAAGCGGGCAAGCCCGGTGCGCTCGAGCATGGCGGCGATGCGGTGTTCGCTCGAATTCGAGCAGACGCATTTTTTCAGCGAAAGTGATGCAAGGACCTCGGCCACACCGCTGATGGGCTTGACCTCCTTGCGCAACCGTTCGTCCACCCGGGCCTCCGCATGATCGATGAGGGACGCCTTGAAAAGCATCTGCGCTTCCTCCTCAATGCGAATGAGGATGTCGCGGAAGGTGAGGCCGGCGTAGCGCTCGGCAAGCTCCTCTGCCGTGATGTCATGGCCCGCCTCGCGCAGCATTTCAGCCTCCACGCGCGCGGCAACGATCTCCGAATCGACGAGCACGCCGTCGCAATCGAAAATGACGAGATCAGGAGCTGGCATGGGAGAACCTGTGCGCTGGGGTTGGATGGGACCGAGCCAATAACCCCGGAACGGCCTCCGGCGCAACTTGGTTGCAGACGAACATGTGGCCCTTCCCGCCGGGCAGGTGTTTTCGTGCCGAATGCGTCGAGGAATTCGATGCGATAGGCGCTAGGTGCATTCACGTAGAGCGTGCCGGCATTGAGGTTAACCGTAGGCTGAATGATCTGGCCTGGCTGCACAACGATGGGCGTAGTTGCCTCAGCCTGGCCGCGCCGCGCACGCAGGAGATAACGGCCAGCCGGAACCTCCTTGGCTTCCGCGCCCGAGCCCAGGTAGAAGACCGCGCGCTCGCCTTCTGCATTCGGCTCGGCTGCGATCAGCTCGTAGGTGACACTGTTGCTGTCCTCTACCGGCCTGCCTTCGGCGTAGGCGGCGGAGGGGAGAATGGTGCCGGAGCCGAGGATCAGATCGATTTCGATTTCCTCACCGGCAGAAATCATGCGCTCCTCAACGACCGTGGCATTCTCGGTGCGCCCTATCGCCGTGACAGGACCAGCGCTGACGAAGGCGGACAGTATGCCGCGACCTTGAATCATGCCGTCGCGGGAGGCGACGGTCAGGCGGGCATCCTCCATGGGCAGGGCGTCGTTCGCCGCGTTCTTCGCGGTAACGGTGACTTTTCCTGCATTGAAGATTGCCTCGACTTGCGTGACACTATCGTCCGTCACCAAGATCGGCTGCTCTACGACGATGTTGCCCAGGCGCGCTTTTGCGAGATACCGGCCCGGCGCGAGATGGGTGTTGCAGATGCTATCATTGATCCGGGCTTCAGCCTCTTCGGCTGGATCACCATCCTCTCCAAGGGGCAAGAATTCCCATTTTACGGCTTGATTGCTCGCCATCGGCGTGCCGTCTTCGGCAAGCCGCGCGACGCAGACGAGGTTCCGTTCCACTTTGGCCGGCTGGGGCACTGCGGCGCGCTCCTCCTCGTTTGAGGGCTCGCCGGCATCTTCCGGGACGGTTTCAGGCTCCTCCGGGGCGACCGCTATGGCCAGAGCCTCGGACAGTTCCGAAGCATTGGCCGCGCTGAGGTAGCGGCCGCCCGTGCGCTCGGCCAGGCAGGCCACCTGCTTGCCTTCTTCATCGGAAATGCCGAAACCCACGACGTGGACGGTAAGATCGATACCCCGCTCCTCCAACTGCTCCGCAACGGCGCAGGGATCCGCGTGGCATGTTTCAATACCGTCCGTGACAAGAATAATATTGGTAGGATCGGCCTCGTATTTCAGCTCCTCCGCAGCCACGCGCACGGCGTCCGTGAGGGGCGTCATGCCTTTCGGATTGACGCTTTCGGCAAATTGCACAATCCGTTCCGCTGTCCCGACGCCCGCCGGTACGGCCACTTCGATGTCCGTGCAGGTCTTTTCCCGGCGATGACCGTATACAATCAGGCCGAGTTCCCGGTCGCCCGGGATCGCGCTGAGAACATCGCGCAGAACGTCACGCGCGATCTCGATTTTCGGTACACCGCCGATCTGCCCCCACATCGAGCCCGAACCGTCTAGCACGAGCATCGTCTTGCTTTGTGCAAGGGCTGGCGCCGCGCCGAAGAGCGCGAACATAAATGCAAGAAAGTATGAAAGACGCATGCGATATCTCCATCATGATATCGTTTTGGTGATACAATCAAAAATAGCATGATGTCCGATATTGCTGCAACTAAAGATAGAATAATCGGGATCTGAGGGATTCTCCTTACGGAAAATTTACCCTCGTCGGTAACCATAACGCTCAGTTAACGCCGTTGCGTCGAGGTCTGCGTATGTCCGCTGTGCGTCCTCTCAAGGAGGCTACCCATCCTTCCGCCGAGCCCGAATGGCTGGATTCGATCCTGAAGGGCGATTGCATTCCGGTGATGGAGGCTCTGCCGGAGAAGTCCGTCGACCTGATTTTCGCCGACCCGCCTTACAACCTACAGCTTGCAGGCGCGCTTCATCGGCCGGACCAGTCGCTGGTCGACGCGGTGGATGACGAGTGGGATCAGTTCGAAAGTTTTGCCGCCTATGACGCCTTCACCCGCGCGTGGCTGCTTGCGGCGCGGCGGCTCTTGAAGCCCACCGGCACGATCTGGGTGATCGGCTCTTACCACAATATCTTTCGCGTCGGCACGATCATGCAGGATCTGGGCTTCTGGATCCTGAACGACATTGTCTGGCGCAAGACGAACCCGATGCCGAATTTCCGCGGGCGGCGATTCCAGAACGCGCACGAAACCCTGATCTGGGCATCCCGCCACCGGGAAGCGAAGGGCTACACCTTCAACTACGAGGCCATGAAGGCGGCGAACGACGACCTACAGATGCGCTCGGACTGGCTGTTTCCCATCTGCACAGGAAAGGAGCGCCTCAGAAACGCGGATGGAAGCAAGGTGCACCCGACGCAGAAGCCTGAGGCGCTTCTTGCGCGCGTGCTTCTTTCCTCTTCGAAGCCGGGGGATGTGGTGCTCGACCCGTTTTTTGGCTCGGGCACAACTGGCGCCGTGGCCAAACGCCTCGGGCGTCATTTCGTCGGTATCGAGCGGGATGCGAGCTACGTTGCCGCCGCCGAGGCGCGGATCGCCGCGGTGGAACCTCTGGACGAGGCAAGTCTTGCCCCCCTGATGGCCAAGCGCAGCGAGCCGCGCGTGGCCTTTGTCAGCCTTGTCGATTCAGGGCTTGTGAAGCCTGGCACGAGGCTTTTCGACAAGGCGAGGCGTTGGGCCGCGGACGTGCGGGCCGACGGCACGATCGCCATCGGCCAGGAGTCGGGATCAATCCACCGTCTCGGCGCGCGCGTTCAGGGGCTGGACGCCTGCAATGGCTGGACCTTCTGGCATTTCGAGGAAGACGGCGCCCTGAAGCCGATCGACGAGCTGCGCCGTATCGCCCGGCAAAACCTGGAGAGCGTGGGCGCCTGATACTTGCAGCCCGCGCTCTTTGAGGGAGGTCAGGCAGGCCGTTCTGACAGGGCGCGTTCGAACGCCAGAGACCGCTAATATTGAATGTTATGCGCGGCCATGGCCGATGACTGCGCCAGCGTTGCGTACTGGTCTATGGTTGCGTCCCGTACGCGAGAAAGCTCGTCGGAAGATATGGCTTCCGGACCGGGATTCCAGTTATCCACACACTCCTTTATTCTCTTGCACTCTTCGAGAAGTTGCAGCGCCTGGGTGAATGCCTCATGCTGCTCTGGCGTGAGTTCATTTTGGGAAAGCTTTTGCTGCAACGCCTCAATCAGATTATCGACCGCCTCGGCGGTTTCGACAACCTGCGATGAAAAGCGGTAGTCTGCAGAATTTTTCTTGCTGTAATCGTACCAGCGGTTGAGCCCCATTTGTAAACCAAAATTGGCAAACGGCGCTGCTATTGTCACCGCGGCATTCCGAACGTGCGCCTGCATTCCTCCCAGCGAATTGATGTTCTTGCCATTTAGTGCAAGTGCAAATGCCATNTTAAATTCTTTAAGAATGAATTTTGTAACTGCTAGAGCAAGTATCTTGCAATATTTTGATGTATTTCCAGATTTTGCATGTTGTTCAATACGTGCAGAAANTTCAGGCTCGACGAACGCAGACACGAGNGTGAAGAGAGTNTTCGCCAAAGCTTCTGGGAAGAATGCATCCCATATTTTACCCTGGATCAGCCGGGTTGCGAAATGGACCAGGGAGCCTGCCAACAATCCCGACAACGCCGTTTTCAGGGATTTGGAAAACGGCGGGTCGTTTCTGAAGTAAGTTGCAGCCGTTTGGCCGGCGGCCGCCGCGGGGGCCTGTACAGCATACGACTCCCAAGGCTCGGCGTTTACTTCATTGAGAAAGGTGCTCGGCGGATGAGAGAACTTGTCCATCGCATCGACCACTCTTTCAAGACATTCGCGTCCCTGTTCGGTCAGATCATGAGACGCCAGCAACTCCTCTGCGAGCTGCCGGCTGATCAGGCCTTCGACCTGGTCAAACACATATTCCGGCGCCTTGGAGATTGCTTTGGACAGCGCATCCGGATCGTTCACCGCCTCTTCGCCAAGCACTTCCCGTACGATGGCGTCCTGCACACTTTGGGGCAATGTATTCATGAATTGGCTCAAGACCGCCGACGTCAAGAACTGGACTCCGTTCATCGCCAGTATCTGAGCCACGGCCGGAAGCAGATACTCTCTATAGAGATGGGATTGGAGTGTGTCGCGGCTAGGCGAAATGAGCAGTTTGGCTAATGCTTTGAAGGGTTCATCCTTCTCCATTTTCCGCAACTGGATGAATTCGTCAAACGCGCTTTTGAGGTTGGCCAAGCTGCCATTCACACGCTCAAGTTCAGCGAGCGGGAGGTTGGACTGATCGCCGCTGTCAAGCAAAAGCTGATTGAGTTCGCCCAGTCCGGCGAAGACCCCATTGTAGAGAAACCGCCGTTCATCTGCTATCGGGTATTGACGCTTCTGAGAGTCGATCCATCTGGGCAAGGTTTTTTGGAGCCTGGGCAAGGTTTGGAGCGTCCGCTCGTAGTAATTATGGGCCTTTTGCCCGACCCATCGGGCGCCCTCAATCACCACATCGCCCCATGACGGCGCGAGACCATCCTCTGGCGATATTACGGTGTTCTGGTAGACGGAGCTAAAATCAAGGGCTCCGATCATGGGCGGCCGACGTTCCGCCGCGGATGACGGGCCGCGGCGGCGAAGGTCTGGCTGACAAGAAGCCTGCTCATGAAAGCTTGCGGATGCCGTAGGGGCTTGCGAAGGGAGCGATAAAGATGATGGCATCGCCTTTTCCTTAACATTGTAAATATCTACATGGGGGAGTGTATCTGCCTAAACCGAATTTAGGTAATACGAATGATGTATATTTCTATTTGTATTGAGAATGATGAGGGTTCATAAACCAATGCCTGAGTCCGGGCGCGTGAACTCGGACATGAAGGCCCTTTGAAGTTTGATAAGCTTTGCCGATGCCGGCATTATAATGTCTGATATTGCCGCGGCGCGTTTATCGCCGCGGCATCAACCCGAACCGCGCCAGATCCGCCCGTAGCGTGTCTGCGCCCACGAACTGAACGGCCTGCCATCCGGCCTCTTTGGCGCCTGCCACATTCGCCGGGCTGTCGTCGATGAAGAGTGTGGCTGAAGGTTCAAGGCTGAAGGCTGCGGCATGGTGCTCGAAGATCGCCCGGTCGGGTTTGATCAGGCCGATCTCGCCGGAAACGGTGACACCCCGGGGCTTTTCGAGGAACGGAAAACGCTTGCGCGCCTCGGCAAAGGTATCGGCGGCGAAGTTGGTGAGCATCGTCACGTCATGGCCGGCATCAAGCAGGCCCTCCAGGATCTCCACCGAATCCTCATAGGCATGGGACACCATCTCGTGCCAATAGCGGCGGAAGGCGCGGATATTCGTCTCCTCATCGGGATGAACGGCAAGGAGTTCCGCCTCGGCCTCCTCCCATGTGCGGCCCCGGTCCTGCTCCAGGTTCCATTCATGGGTGCAGACATTTTCGAGAAACCAGCGGCGCCGCTCGGCATCGGGGATGAGGCGCCGGAAGGGAATTTCCGGGTCGTAATGGATGAGGACCTTGCCGATGTCGAAAACGATGTGGCGAATTTCGCTCATTTTTTGGAAGTTCTCCTTGCTTTCGTCGCACCGGGGATGGCGGCTTCAATCACCTTTCTCATAACGGTGGGCAGCGCTTCACCGTCAAGGTCGGCCGGCTTCGACCACCAGTGGCCNGNCGGCGCCGGCNGGTGTTCGACATCGGCGCGGTAGACGGAAAGCGTGAGCGCAAAGTGGGTGAAGACGTGGGTGATCGTCCCGCGGCTCTTCCATTCGGCGGGAAATGGGGCGGCATCCGTACCGCTGGCCCCGTCGCGGCGTGCGGTCCAGCTGCTCGTGGGCACCTCGCTCATGCCGCCCAAGAGGCCCTTTTCGGGCCGGCGGCGCAGCATCACGGCGCCATCGGGCCGCACGGCGACGAAGGCCGCACCCTGCCGCGAGGGCTTTTCCGCCTTCGGCGCTTTCACCGGAAAACGCTCGGGCGCCGAGAGCGCACGGGCCGCGCAGCTGTCGCGGACCGGGCACAGGATGCAGGACGGGCTGCGAGGGGTGCAGATCGTGGCTCCGAGGTCCATCATCGCCTGGGCGAAGTCGCCGGGCCGGTCCTCCGGAACCAAGCGCTGGACGATGTGTCTGATCTCGGCCTTTGCGGCGGGCAGGGGCGTTTCGATGGCATGCAGGCGGGCGATCACCCGCTCCACATTGCCGTCAACGACGGCCGCAGGCCGCCCGAAGGAAATGGCAGCGATCGCGGCCGCGGTATAGTCGCCGATGCCGGGAAGCCGCTTCAGCTCCTCCTCCGTGTCGGGAAAGGCGCCGCCGTGGCGGTCCATCACGGTTTCGGCGCATTTCTTCAGGTTGCGCGCCCGCGAATAGTAGCCGAGCCCTGCCCAGGCCTTCATCACGTCGTCCGTATCGGCATTGGCCAAGGCCTCGACCGTGGGCCAGCGCGCCATGAAACGCTCGAAATAGGGCTTTACGGCGCTAACCGTGGTCTGCTGCAGCATGATTTCGGACAGCCACACCCGGTAAGGGTCGGGAGAGGCGCCGTTCCGCACCTCACGGGGCGGAAGCCGCCAGGGCAGCCGGCGATGATGCCGATCGTACCAGGAAAGGAGCGCGGCGGCGGTTGCGCCGCGGTCCTCTTCATGTGTTTTCCTGGCCGTTATTGTCGGTGTCATTGGCGCCAGTTTGCGATAGGCTGAAGGTTCAAACGAGGACAAGCTCATGACAGGGAAAAGCGGCGGGCACAATCCCGTCCCCGTCAGCGATCTGGCATCGGAGATACTCGATCCCGTCCTGCGGCGCAGGGCGGGGCTTTCGGTCGCGCTGGTGCAGTCCTGGCCGGAGATCGTCGGAGAGCGGCTGGCCGACCGCACGCAACCGGAGAAAATCGCCTGGCCGAGGCGGCGAAGCGAGGACGAGCCCTTCGAGCCGGCGACGCTTGTCATCGCCTGCGAAGGGCCGGCGGCGCTTTACGTGCAGCACGAGACGGCGGAGATCATCTCGCGCGCCAACAGCTTTCTGGGTTTTGCGGCCATCGGGCGGATCAAGATCGTGCAGAAACCGGTCGCGCGTAGGCCTGCCGAGCGGCCGAAATCCGTGCGTACGCTTTCGCAGGACGAGCGCGAGAGGCTCGACAGGCTTACCGAGGGCATCGAAGAGGAGGGGCTGCGGGACAGCCTGAAACGGCTCGGCGAGAGCCTGCTCGCCTCGCGGCGGAAACCTCCGCTCGCGGATTCGTGAGGATGGCCGGTTAAATTCCCGTTTGGTATCACGCGCATGATCGCCTATTTCACCTGAACTATCGCCGATTGTCCGCAAGCGGTAGGATTCAAACGGAGCTTGATGATTCGCATGACTGAACCGACTACCCGCAGGCGTCTTCTTTCCTGTATCGCCGCTCTTCCGGCGCTTTCACTCCTTGCCGCCTGCAGTGACGGAAAGGGCACTGCGCAGGCCCAGGATGACATGACAACGGCCGCCGTCGATGCGCCGCAACCGTCCGGCACAGTCGATATGAACAAGCTGCTTGAGCCGGGCGCGCTCCCGGAGAAGGTGCAGGGCGCCGACGACGCCCCCGTGACGATCGTCGAATACGCGTCGATGACATGCAGCCACTGCGCCAACTTTCACGTCAACACCTATCCGGCGCTGAAGGAGAAGTACATCGATACGGGCAAGGTGCGGCTCATCCTGCGCGAATTCCCCTTCGACCCGCGGGCGGAGGCCGGCTTCATGCTCGCGCGCTGCGCCGAGGACAAGTACTTCGCGATGGTCGATGTCCTCTTCAAGCAGCAGGGAAATTGGGCCCCCGTGCAGGACGCCCGTACAGCGCTCCTGAATATTGCGAAGCTTGCCGGTTTTACACAGGAGTCCTTCGAGGCTTGCTTGACGAACCAGGCGCTTCTTGACGATGTGAGAGCGGTACGTGCGCGAGGAGCAGCGGATTTCGGGGTTGATGCAACGCCTACCTTCTTCATAAACGGGAAGAAGTATTCGGGAGCAATGTCGATTGAGCAGATGTCGGCGATCATCGATCCGCTTCTGCAATAACGCCGCCACCATCGGCTGCGCCCTTTCTGCGCGTCTGGAGCGCCGCGCATGAAATTCACGAAGCTCCGCCTTCTCGGCTTCAAGTCCTTTGTCGAGCCCAGCGAGTTCGTCATCGAACCTGGGCTCACGGGCGTCGTCGGGCCGAACGGCTGCGGCAAGTCCAATCTGGTCGAGGCCCTGCGCTGGGTCATGGGCGAAAGCTCGTACAAGAACATGCGCGCCTCGGGCATGGACGACGTGATCTTCTCCGGCTCGGCGACACGGCCGGCGCGCAATACCGCCGAGGTTACCCTGTTCCTCGACAATTCCGACCGCACCGCGCCGCCCGCTTTCAACGACGCCGACGAGCTTCAGGTCTCCCGCCGCATCGAGCGAGAAGCGGGCTCCGTCTATCGCATCAACGGCAAGGAGGCGCGTGCGCGCGATGTGCAGCTTCTCTTTGCCGATCAGTCCACCGGAGCGCGCTCGCCTTCAATGGTGGGGCAGGGGCGCATCGGCGAATTGATCCAGGCCAAGCCCCAAGCGCGCCGGGCTCTTCTAGAAGAAGCGGCCGGCATTTCCGGCCTGCATACGCGCCGGCACGAGGCGGAACTGCGCCTGCGGGCCGCCGAGCAGAATCTGGAGCGGCTCGACGACGTGGTGCGCGAGCTCGAAACCCAGATCGAAAGCCTCAAGCGGCAGGCGCGGCAGGCGGCGCGCTTCAAGAATCTTTCCGCGGAAATCCGCAAGGCGGAGGCCACGCTTCTCCATCTGCGCTGGACCCAGGCCAAGGAGCAGGAGGCGGAGGCGAAATCTGCGCTGTCGGAGGCCATGAGCCGCGTTGCCGAGTGCGCGAACGCGCAGATGGAGGCGGTGAAGGAACAGGCGATCGCCGCCAAGCGCCTGCCTGAACTGCGCGAAGCCGAGGCGTCCGCCGCCGCCGCCCTTCAACGGCTCAACATTGCCCGCGCGCAGATGGAGGATGAGGCGCGCCGCGTGCGCGAGCGGGTCGCGGAACTCACCAGGCGCATCGAGCAGCTTGACGCGGACATTGCCCGTGAGGAGCAGATGATCCGCGACAATGCGAACGCACTGGCCCGGCTTGCCGCCGAGGAGGAATCGCTGCGCGAGGCGGAAGACGGCGGGCAGGGGCGGGAGGCCGAACTTGCTGCCGCTCTGGAGGCGGCAAGCGCGCATCTGGCCGAAAAGGAGGCGGCGCTCTCAGCGCTGACCGCCGCCAAGGCGGAGGCAACCGCCACCCGCACGCAAGCCGAGCGCGCGGTACGCGAGGGAAGGGACCGCCGCGACCGGCTGGCGCGTCAGCTCGAAACCGCTGACCGGCAATTGGCCGAGATCGCTCAGGCGATCTCGGGCTTGCCCGATCCGGCGCAGAAGCGCCGCGAGCTGGAGGAAGCGCTCGCGGCCCAGGAGAAGGCGGAGCAGGCGGTGGGTCAGGCGGAAAAGACCGTGGCTGAAGCGCGCTCTGCGGAAGCCGCCGCCCGGCCGCCGCTTAACGAGGCCCGCGCGGAACTGCAGCGCATCGAGACGGAGGCCCGCACGCTCGCCAAGGTGCTGAATGCCGGGGGCAATGACCTTTTCCCGGCCGTTCTGGAGAAAGTGCAGGTGGAGCCCGGCTTCGAAACGGCGCTCGGGGCTGCGCTTGGCGAGGACCTTGATGTGCCGCTCGATCCGGCCGCGCCCGCTCATTGGGCGGGTGCCGAGCCGGCACCGGACGATCCCTCGCTGCCTACAGGGGTACGGCCTTTGAGCGAGGTGGTGCGGGCGCCGAGTGCGCTTTCCCGACGCCTCGCGCAGATCGGCATTGTCGAAAAGCAGGACGGTCCGCGGCTGCAGAAGGAGCTGAAACCGGGGCAGCGCCTTGTGAGCCTGGATGGCGCGCTATGGCGCTGGGACGGCTATGTGGCGAGCGCCGAGGCGCCCACCGCGGCTGCGCAGCGGCTCGCCCAGAAGAACCGGCTGGCCGAGCTCGACCGTGAAGCCGTCGCCGCGACCAATGCGCTGCGGGCGGCCGAGAGCGTACTGGAAAATGCCGAAAAGGCGGTGCAAGAGGCCGTGGAGAGCGAGCGGCAAGCTCGCGAGCACCTGCGTGAGAGGCAGCGCGCGGTAAGCGGCGCTCGCGACGCGCTTGCCAGCGCCGAAAAGGCCGCGGGTGAACTCGCGACCCGCCGCGCGGCACTGGAGGACTCGCGGCAGCGCCTTGTGGAGGAGCACGCGGAGGCCGTCAAGGCGCTTGCTGAGGCGGAGGCAACCGTCGCGGCCGCGCCCGACATTTCCGAGCTTCAGGAACGGCTCGCTGCCGTGACCGCCGAAGTGGCCGATGCGCGCGCCAGGGCGGCAGAGGCGCGGGCGGCTCATGAAGGGCTGCGCCGGGAGACCGAGACGCGCCGGCGCAGGCTTGCCGCGATCGCCGAGGAGCGCAAGAGCTGGAGCGCGCGTGCCGAGAATGCGGAACAGCAGATCAAGGCGCTCACCGAACGCCGCGCCGAAGCTGCTGCCGACCTCGAGAAGCTGGCCGATGCGCCGGACGAGATCGAGGCCAGGGGGCGCGCTTTGCTGACCCAGATTGCCGAAGCCGAGCGCCTGCGCAAGGCGGCAAGCGACCGGCTGCAGGAGGCGGAGAACCGGCAGGTCGAGCTCGACAAACGCGCGAACGAAGCGAACCAGGCTCTTGCATCCGCGCGCGAAAACCGCGTGCGCGCGGAGGAACGCCAGGCTGCCGCCGAGGAGCGGCGCAAGGAGGCCGAAGCGCGCATTCAGGAAGCGCTGAACGTGCCCGCGCATCTGGCTATCCGCCACGCTGAGCTGAAGCCCGATGACCCGCTGCCGGATGTGGCCGACGTGGAGCGCAGGCTGGAGCGGCTGAAGATCGAGCGCGAGAGGCTGGGCGCGGTGAACCTGCGCGCGGAGGAGGAAAGCCGCGAGCTTTCCGAACGGCTCGACGGAATCATCTCGGAGCGCGAAGACGTGATCGAGGCGATCCGCAAGCTGCGCCAGGCGATCCAGAGCCTCAATCGCGAGGGGCGCGAGCGTCTGCTTGCCGCATTCGACGTGGTGAACGGTCAATTCAAGCGGCTCTTCACCCATCTGTTCGGCGGCGGCATGGCGGAACTGCAACTCGTCGAATCCGAGGACCCGCTGGAGGCGGGTCTGGAGATTCTTGCCCGTCCGCCCGGCAAGAGGCCGCAGACGATGACGCTGCTTTCGGGCGGCGAGCAGGCTTTGACGGCGCTGGCACTCATCTTCGCCGTCTTCCTGACCAATCCGGCTCCCATTTGCGTGCTCGACGAGGTGGATGCGCCGTTGGACGATCACAACGTCGAGCGCTTCTGCAATTTGATGGACGAGATGGCGGCTTCCACCGAGACCCGCTTCATCGTCATCACGCACAACCCGATCACCATGGCGCGCATGAACCGCCTGTTCGGCGTGACCATGGCCGAACAGGGGGTGAGCCAGCTCGTCTCCGTCGATCTGCAGACGGCCGAGCGCATGCGCGAGGCAAGCTGAGCCTCATCCCCGCGAGGGCCTAATCTACGCCAACACACCCGAACCAGCGTGGGCGCTACTTTCGCCGATAAGGTTTATTTTTCGCTCCAGACCGCCAGCTCGTTTCCCGCCGGGTCCAGAAAATGGAAGCGCCGGCCGCCGGGGAAATTGAAGATCGGCTTCACGATGCGTCCGCCTGCCTCTTCCACGCGCCGCAGTGTCTCTTCAAGTTCATGGGAATAAAGAACCGGTAGAGGCTTGTCGGTGCCTTCCACCGGAGAGCCGTAGAAACCGCCGTCGAGCCCCTCGCTGAAGGCCGAATAGCTGGGGCCGTAATCGGTGAAGGTCCACGAAAAGGCGTTGGCATAGAAGGCCTTGACGCTGTCGAGCGTGCCGTTGGCTGCGGGCATTTCGAGATAATCGAGCTTTCCAGTCTCGCGCATAACGGTCCTCCTCGATGTTCTGTTTTTGTTCTAACAGCCGCGGCCGTCACGCGCAAGCCGCTTCGCGTGAATTTGGCTTTGAGGGATTGTCATGCCCCGGCTTATGTCCAACGCTATGACTGGCTGAAGGAGGATCGGCCCGCCCCCCAGAGGTCGGCAGCTTAAAGCGATCTTCAATCCATCCGGCGCAAGAAGGTGGGAAGAGCAAGCGAATTATCCTGTTTGACCGGCGAAGCTTGCGGAGTACGAAGGGACTGATGACGAAGTGGACTTACAGCTTCGGAGACGGACAGGCCGAAGGCAGCGCCGGCGACAGGGACCTGCTGGGCAGCAAGGGCAGCAATCTTGCCGAAATGTGCAGGCTGGGCCTGCCGGTGCCCCCGGGCTTCACCATCACGAGCGAGGCCTGCACCTATTTTCATGTCCATGAGGGCAGCTGGCCGCCGGAACTCGAATCGCAGGTGGAGAATGCGCTGCGCGAACTGGAGCGCATCACCGGCCGGGAGTTCGGAGGCGCGCAGCACCCGCTTCTGGTCTCCGTGCGCCCGGGTTCGCGCGTAATCCTGCCCGGCATGCTGGACACGGTGCTGAATGTCGGACTGAACGACCGGACCGTTAAGGCGCTCGCCTTGGAGTCGGGCGACGCGCGCTTTGCCTATGACAGCTACCGCCGGTTCATCCAGATGTATGGGGAGGTGGTGCTCGGCCTCGCCCATGATCTGTTCGAGGAGATTCTGGACGAGGAAAAGGCAAGCCGGGGCTATGACGTCGATACGGAATTTTCGGCTGAAGACTGGCAGGACGTGATCGCGCGCTTCAAGGCGCAGGTGGAGGTCGAATCCGGTGAGCCTTTTCCGCAGGACCCGTGCAGGCAGCTTTGGAGCGCGATCAAGGCGGTGTTCGGAAGCTGGAGGAGCCCCCGCGCCGTCACATACCGCAGCCTGCACAATATCCGCGATGACTGGGGAACGGCGGTCAACGTCCAGCTCATGGTGTTCGGCAATATGGGCCGGGACTCCGCCACGGGAATCGCATTCACGCGCAACCCCTCCACGGGCGAGAAGGGGCTTTATGGCGAATTTCTCGTCAACGCGCAGGGGGAGGACGTGGTGTCGGGAATCCGCACCGCGCAGCACCTTACCGAGCGCGCCCGCCGGGAGGCGAGGTCCGGCCTGCCTTCCCTGGAAAAGCTGATGCCGGAGCCCTTCGCCGCCCTGGCCGAAATTGCCGGGCGGCTCGAAGCCCATTTCCGCGACATGCAGGATCTGGAGTTCACCATCGAGAGGGGAAAGCTCTGGATGCTGCAGACCCGCACTGGCAAGCGGACCACGCGGGCCGCACTCAGGATGGCTGTCGAGATGGCTGAAGAGGGCCTGATTTCACGGGCGGAGGCGCTCTGCCGCATCGACCCTGGCGCCCTCGACTCGTTCCTTCATCCCACGATCGACCCTGAGGCGCAGGGCGAGGTCATCGCTGTCGGACTGCCCGCCTCGCCGGGCGCGGTGACGGGTGAAATCGTCTTCTCGTCCGAGGAGGCCGAACGCATGACCGCCCATGGCGCAAAGGTCATTCTCGTGCGCGTGGAAACCAGCCCGGATGACGTCCACGGCATGCACGTTGCCGAGGGAATTGTCACGACGCGCGGGGGCATGACGAGCCATGCGGCCGTGGTGGCGCGCGGCATGGGTAAGCCATGCGTTTCAGGCGCCGGCACCTTGCGCATCGACTACCGTGCGGGGACCGTTTCCGCGCTGGGCCGGAGCTTCAGGCGTGGCGACATCATCACGATCGACGGTTCGACGGGCCAGGTGCTGGCGGGGGCGGTGCCTCTGCGTCAGCCCGTTCTTTCCGGCGATTTCTCCACGGTCATGCAATGGGCGGAGGAGAATCGCCGCATGAAGGTGCGGGCCAATGCCGAAACGCCCGATGACGCGCGCGCAGCACGCGCCTTCGGCGCAGAAGGCATAGGGCTGTGCCGCACGGAGCACATGTTTTTCGGTCCGGACCGCATTAGCGTCATGCGCGAGATGATCCTGTCCGACACGCAGGCAAGGCGCCGGGAGGCGCTCGACAAGCTGCTTCCCCTCCAGCGGGCGGATTTCACGGAGCTGTTCGAGATCATGGCGGGCCTGCCCGTCGCCATTCGCCTGCTCGACCCGCCGCTACACGAATTCCTGCCGGGCGACCCGCAGGACATTGCCCGGATTGCCGAGCGGATGAAGGTCGATGCGGAAAGCCTCCTTCATCGTATCGAAAGCCTGCGGGAGCAGAACCCGATGCTCGGCCATCGCGGCTGCCGGCTCGCCATAAGCTATCCCGAGATCGCGGAGATGCAGGCGCGCGCACTCTTCGAGGCCGCGGTCGAGGCGGCGGGCAGGACGGGCATGCCGGTCGTGCCGGAGATCATCGTGCCCTTCGTAAGCACCGCTTCGGAGTTCTCTTTCGTCAAGAAGATCATCGACCGCGTTGCGGTTAAGGTGCTGAAAGAGAAGAAGGCGGCCATCGACTATCTGGTGGGCGCGATGATCGAACTGCCGCGCGCGGCGCTGAATGCCGGCGAGATCGCGCGCGAAGCGGAATTCTTCTCCTTCGGCACCAATGACCTGACGCAGACCACGTTCGGCATATCACGTGATGACGCGGGCGATTACCTGGAGGACTACCGGCGCCAGCGGATCATCGAGCAGGATCCCTTTGTCACGCTCGACCTCGATGGCGTGGGCGCGCTGGTGCGGCTGGCGGCGGAGAAGGGCAGGGCGGCTCGTCCCGGGTTGCGGCTGGGCGTCTGTGGAGAGCACGGGGGCGATCCCGCATCGATCAGCTTTTTCGAAGAGATCGGGCTCGATTATGTGTCCTGTTCGCCGTTCCGGCTGCCCATCGCGCGGCTATCGGCAGCGCAGGCCTGTTGCCGCCCGCACTGAGGGGAGCGTCAGCGCTCCTCTTCCTCGATCGTCACGCGATCAGGGTAGAAGGCGCCGTAGCCCTTGATGGCGAGCATCTCGTCATAGGGATCTTCATAGGCCCACATGACCTCGCGGCGCTGCGGCTCGCTTGCCATCGCCAGCCTCCAGTGGGACGCGTCGCCCTTATAGGGGCAATGCGTCTTCAGCTCCGTCCTCTGCAGACTGGCGAAGTTGATGTCCTCGAAGGGAATGTAGAGCACCGGTGGGTAGCCTTCCTCGTCCAGGCGGCTGGCCCTGGATGTTGCCGCGAGCACCACAGCGCCGGCGGTCACGGTGACCTTGCGGTCATGGGGAAGGATGTCGATACGCTTCTGTGGATTGCGCTGGAATCCGGGTGCCGATCTGCCTTTCTGCATCGGATTTCCTCCTGGCAAGGCTGTGCCTTACCCGCCTCAAGAGGTGGCAAATTGCTTCATAAGGTCGGCATAGGCTTCAGCAAGGCGGGCAACAGGCAACTTGCTCGATGCGGCTTCTTCCACCAGAAGCGGGCCGCCATCGGTGGGCTGCGCCACGATCGCCAGCGTGTGGTTCTCTTCGTGGCCGAGCTGCACGGCGGCGACCCAATCGTATCCGTCAACGCCGTCCATGCGCATGCGAAAGAGCAGCGAGCCTCCGATCCGCTCGAGCGCCTGGCGCACCGCGCCTTCAAACCCTGTTTCCACGAAATCCTGGTGCCTGAGCACCAGCTCGAGCTCGACAAGTTCAAGCGGCGGGGCGGTACCGGGTTCTTCCACAATCGAAGCTGTCATAGGTTACCATACGCTACCCCCCAAACCCTGAACCGCCAGAAATGCATAAACACTCCTGAAAGTTCCATCAGGAGATGCTTATGGCCGATTCGTGGCGGCGCGCCCACCGCGCGGGGCGCGAAATCCACGCCCGGCGGATATCGCTTGCTTTGCCGGTTCCCGATCGGGTTCTAATGGATACAATGGTTGCGGGCGCGGGAGCAGATGAGGACACTGGAGCCGAGATATTCAAAGGCAGCATGCGTTTCCCGCAGCGTCGGTGCATTTGCCGTCGTTCTTTTTCTGACGTCCGCCACGTCTCACCGCCTCGGCATTCTGGAAACCGTGCCGTTTTTCTGGCTCCTCGGCCTCGTCTTTCTCATTGCGATTGCCGGCTTCTGTCTTGCCATCATGGGCGTCGTGCAGTTCTGGGAGCACGGGCTCTATGGGCTCAAATCGGCCCTGCTCGGCGCGTTGCTTTCGGCTCTGGCGCTCGTGCCTTACGGGGTGTCGGCTTACAGATTTGCCGTTCATCCCCGCCTGACGGACATTTCGACCGATATTTCACGGCCGCCTCAGCTCGTGCAGGCGAGGGCGCTGCGCGTGCCGCCCATGAATCCGCTGCGGCCGGCATCCGAGAAGGATAGGCTGCTGCAGGTGGGGGCATACCCCGATCTGGCCGGAAGACGCTACGAACATGCCGGCGAGCAGGTGCTGACCGCTGTCCGTCGCCTGCTGGAGGACCGGGGCTGGGAACTTCTGACGCCGCTGCCCGAGGGCGAAGAGTTCGCCTCCGTGACAATAGAAGCGGTGGCGCATTCCTTTCTGCTGGGCCTTCCAGCCGACGTGGCGATTCGAGTCGAGGAGCGTCTCAACGGCACCTATGTCGACATGCGCTCGGTCTCCCGTTACGGGCGGCATGATCTGGGCGAAAACGCAACGCGGATCCGGCGCTTTCTCGAAGAGCTTGACCGCCGCCTGGAGGGCGAAAGCCTGTAGCGCTAGCCAGGCCGGTACACAGCGTCGAGGGAGGGCGGGCCCTCTGACCTGACGCGCCCGCGGGCGACCAGATCCTCCAGATGCGCCAGAACGGAAAGGGCGGCCGCCCCATGAAGGCGGGGGTCTGTGTCGCGATAGATGGCGGCAACGATCTCGGAGATGGTTCTGTCCCCGGCGGCAAGCCGCTCCAGGATGGCCCGTTCGCGCATCCTGCGATGCGCCTTGAGGCCGCGCAGGAAGGTCTGCGGTTGCCGGACCGGACCGCCGTGCCCGGGCAGAAGCAGCCTGTCCCTTCGCTCCATCAGCCTGTCGAGCGAGGCCATATAGTCGGTCATCGAACCGTCGGGCGGCGCAACGACCGTGGTCGACCATGCCATGACATGATCGCCGGAAAATGCGAGGCCGGTACCCTCCAGCGCAAAGACCATGTGGTTGGCCGCATGGCCCGGGGTGTGGATGGCGCGCAGCGCCCATCCGTCGCCTTCCACCACTGCACCGTCGTGAAGCCGAATATTGGGNTCAAATGCCGTATCGCCGCTCGCGTCGAGGTGGCCGGCCTCGCCGCCGAGAGGCCTTGCCGGACGGTGCGGACCCTCGGCAAAAACGGGCGCCCCGGTAAGTTCCGAAAGCCGCCGCGCCAGAGGCGAATGATCGCGGTGGGTATGGGTGACGAGAATGTGGCTGANGGGCTGCCCGCCCGCNGCCTCAAGCAGGGCCTGAAGATGCGCCTCGTCCTCGGGCCCGGGATCGATGATGGCGAGCGCGCCCTTACCGCCGACGATGTAGGTGTTCGTGCCGTAAAAGGTGAATGGGCTCGGGTTGTTCGCGGTGATCCGCCTTACGCCCGGCGCCACCTCGATGGCCGAGCCGTACTGCGGTTCGAAGCTTTTGTCGAAATCGAGAGGCATGGGCAATGACGCTCTTTCTTACGCGGCAGTTATGGAGAGATTGCCGCCTTCACCGGAAGCGAATATAGAAAAGGCGCAATCCTTTTAGTACGCCAAAGCCACGGAGGCTCCATGTCGCAGGCGCTTGCTTCCCGTCCGCTCGTATCCCAGGCAATCCCCGAATCGGGTGTTGCGCGCATTCTGGCGCAGGGTCTTCTCGTCGTCGCCGGCACATTGCTGTTGACGCTCTCGGCAAAGACCAGGCTGGTTCTGGGGCCGGTAGACATGTCGCTGCAGACGCTCGCCGTGCTCCTCATCGCCGCCAGCTTCGGCCTGCGGCTCGGGTTGGCTACGGTTCTTCTTTATCTCGCGGAAGGCGCCGCGGGACTGCCCGTCTTCCAGGCGACGCCGGAAAAGGGCATCGGTCTTGCCTACATGCTGGGCACCACCGGCGGATATCTCGCGGGCTTCGTGGCCATGACGGTCATTGTCGGCTATGCGGCGGACCGCCGTTGGGACCGCAACGTCTTCAAGCTTTTCGGCGCGATGCTTACGGCTGAAGTGGTGATGATGGCCCTCGGCTTTGCCTGGCTTGCGATGCTTATCGGGGCGGAAGGCGCCTGGACTTTCGGTGTGGTGCCTTTCGTGGTGCCGGATCTCGTCAAGGTGGCGCTCGCGGCCTGCCTGGTGCCGGCGGGCTGGAGCGTGATCAGGGGCCTGGGCCTTGCCCGGTCCTGATTGGCGCTTCCTGGCGCAGTCCGCTTGAACTGAAATGAAGGGCCGTGGGCGCAAAGCCCGTGGCCCTTTTGGATTGGAGGGTCAGGTTTGGCGGTTCTGGTAACAGGCGGGGCAGGTTACATCGGCAGCCACATGGTCTGGGAGCTGCTTGACCATGGCGAAACCGTGGTCGTGCTCGACCGGCTTTCCACCGGTTTCGACTGGGCCGTTCCGGACGCCGCCAAGCTCATCGTCGGCGATATCGGCGACCAGGCGCTCGTGGACGACATCCTGAGCCGCTATGACGTAGACGCCATCATCCATTTCGCCGGCTCCATCATCGTTCCCGAATCGGTGGCCGACCCGCTCGGCTACTATCTGAACAACACGGTGAAATCCCGCGCGCTGATCGAATGCGCAGTGCGCGGCGGCGTGAAACACTTCATCTTCTCCTCTACCGCCGCCGTTTACGGGACGCCGCGCGTGATTCCCGTGCCNGAGGGCGAGGCGCTGGANCCCGAATCACCCTATGGCCGCTCGAAGCTGATGACGGAAATGATGCTTGCCGACGCGGCGGCGGCCCACGGCTTCACCTACGCGGCCTTGCGTTACTTCAACGTCGCGGGTGCGGACCCGAAGCAGCGCACCGGCCAGTCCACCCGGGGCGCCACGCATCTGATCAAGGTCGCCTGCGAGACGGCCACAGGCAAGCGGGCGCATATGGAAGTGTTTGGCACGGACTACGACACGCCCGACGGCACCTGCATCCGCGACTACATCCACGTCACGGACCTTGTGAACGCCCACTATCTCGCCCTGACGCATCTGCGCGGAGGAGGGGAAAGCCTCGTTGCGAATTGCGGCTATGGGCAGGGCTATTCGGTCCGCGAGGTGATCGAGGCGGTCAAGCGCGTTTCCGGCCAGGACTTCAAGGTGGTCGAGTCCGGCCGCCGGCCGGGAGACCCCGTTGCCATCGTGGCCAATCCCGATCGCTGCTTCAAGGTGCTGGGATGGCGGCCCGCTCACGCCGACCTGGAAGAGATCGTGCGCCACGCGCTTGCCTGGGAAGAGGTGCTGGTCCGGCGAAACCGCGTGTGACACCATGCAGGGCGGGTATCTAGGCAGTGGTTTCCCGCGCGCGGCCCGCATCAACCTCTATTGTTCAAGGGCGGTCCCTGGAGATGGGGTACTCTAGGTGCAACCCGTATCGACCGCAGAGGGCTGTGAACGGCTTTATTCTGCGTTGCGTCGTGGCAGCTGACTGTCTATATCGGGCGGCGTCGCTTGCAGGTCGGTTCGTTTCATAGCCCGGGCGATGGGGCGTAGCCAAGCGGTAAGGCAGCGGGTTTTGGTCCCGCGATCCCAGGTTCGAATCCTGGCGCCCCAGCCAGCTTATCTCCAAGTCCTTGATCTAGTTCCGCAATCCGTCAGCTGCGAATCCGATTCCGGGCCGTCTTGCGCGTTTGTGCACGCAACTGGGGCACAGGGCTGTGGCACATCGGGTGTACCCAGTCCTTCGAGTCGGGGCAGTCGGGGATGGCTAGACGACGCGAAGTCCAGAATCTCGTCCGCAGGGGAAACGTCTTCTACTGGCGGCCGCGCATCCCAAGGCGCTTCTCCAGAATCGCCCAGAGCCACCTTTCACTTTCTCTCCACCAGTCTTGCTATATGAGGGCAGGCTACATGGCCCGGCGGCTCAACATGCTGCTGCAAGAGATGAAGATGAAGCCTGCGGCGT
>Ga0065720_1000319_pt1 | contig 68413 bp, 63 predicted proteins | sample Thericmetagenome_FD_59107 | JGI IMG/M metagenome (GOLD analysis project Ga0065720, IMG submission 59107) | Thermophilic microbial communities from the Joint Bioenergy Institute, California, USA of rice/straw/compost enrichment - eDNA_2 v2... | ecosystem: Engineered > Solid waste > Grass >...
GTGGCACGCTCGAAGTGCAGTTCCCGATCTTCGGCCTGCCGCGCGAGTTTGGCCTGCGCGGCGCCGTCTTCGCCGACGCCGGCACGCTTTTCGGCTACGAGGGCAAGAAGTTCTTCGACCTCAACGGCGACGGCTCGATCAACTGCCGCGGCTTCGCCGGATACAATGATACGGCGGAGCCGGAGTGTCTCAACGTCAAGGATGACAAGAAGATCCGTTCCTCGGTCGGNGTGAGCCTGCTCTGGCAGTCGCCGCTTGGACCGCTGCGCTTCGACTATGCCTTCGTCCTGTCGAAGGCGACGGGAGACCAGACCCAGGCCTTCCGTTTCTCGGGCGGCACGAGCTTCTGATGCTCACCTCGAGGCGGCCCGCAAGGGCCGCTTCTGTTTCAGGCGAAAGATATTTCTGGCGATGTCGGATCCGGTATTCTTCGTTCAGGCCGCGCGCCCGACGCTCGCCGAGGTGGCGTCTCTCACGGGTGCGGAACTGCCTGCGGGTGCCGACCCGCAGATGGAGATCACCGGCATCTCGCCGCTCGAGAGCGCGGGAGAGGGTGATCTCGCCTACATGGACAACCCGCGCTACGCCGACGCGCTCAGCGCCACGCGGGCGAGCGCCTGTNTTGTCTCCAGGCGTTTTGCCGCGCGCGTGCCGGCGGGCTGCGTCGCGCTGGTAGTGCCGGAGCCGTACCGCGCCTTCGCCAAGGTGCTCACGCTGATGTATCCGGCGGCAGCGCGGCCGGGCTCGCAGTTCGGCGCCGACGGCGTCTCGCCCGGTGCCTATGTCCATCCCCAGGCGCGGCTCGAGACGGGCGTCATCGTCGATCCAGGCGCGAGCATCGGCCCCGGAGCCGAGATCGGTTCTGGTACGGTCATTTCGTCGAATGCCGTCGTCGGCCCCGGCGTGCGCATAGGCCGCAACTGCTCCATCGGCCCCGGGGTCGTGGTGCAGCACGCGCTCATCGGCAACCGCGTCATCCTGCATGCCGGCGCCAAGATCGGGCAGGACGGCTTCGGTTTTGCCATGGGGGNCGAGGGACATTACAAGGTGCCCCAGATCGGCCGTGTGATCATCCAGGACGACGTGGAGATCGGCGCCAACACGACGGTCGATCGTGGAGCCAGCCGCGACACCGTGATCGGCGAGGGCACCAAGATCGACAACCTGGTGCAGATTGGTCATAACGTCGTCATCGGTCGCCATTGCGTCATCGTCTCGCAGGTCGGTATTGCCGGCAGCGCGACGTTGGAGGACTTTGTCGTCCTCGGGGGCCAGGTCGGTGTGGTCGGGCACGTCCGCATCGGCATGGGTGCGCAGATCGCGGCCTCGAGCAATGTCGCAACCGACGTGCCCCCGGGAGTGAAATGGGGTGGCTCGCCCGCCAAGCCCATGCGTGCCTGGCTGCGCGAACTGATGACGTTGAAGGATCTGGCGGCACGGCGGGGCGACGCCGGCGAAAGATAAGGAAGCACAGCGGGCGCCCGGCGTCTGCGTTGTGCGGGGAGACAACGAAACAATGAACGATGCGACCACGGGCCTTGAGGCTGCCGATATCGTGCAGATCCTGAGCTATCTGCCGCACCGTTATCCCTTCCTGCTCATCGACCGCATCATCGAGATCAAGGGTGACGAGAGCTGCATCGGCATCAAGAACGTCACCTACAATGAGCCGCAGTTCATGGGGCACTTCCCCAGCCGCCCCTTGTTCCCCGGTGTGTTCATGATCGAGGGCATGGCCCAGACCGCGGGCGCAATGTGCGTGGCCTCCAAGCTCGCCCAGAAGGCGCGGCCGAAGGAGGTCTATTTCATGACCATCGACAAGGCCAAGTTCCGCAAGCCTGTCGTGCCGGGCGACACGGTGGAGTACCACATGACCAAGCTCGCCAACCGCCGCAACATGTGGTGGTATCGTGGTGAGGCGAAGGTCAACGGCGCGCTCGTCTGCGAGGCGGAAGTCAGCGCCATGCTGGTCGTAGAGTAGGTTATGCCCCAGATTCATCCGACGGCCATTGTCGAGGATGGTGCACGCCTCGGCGAGGACGTTCGCATCGGTCCCTACTGCCATGTCGGCGCGGACGTGTCGCTGGGCGACGGCTGCGAGCTCATCAGCCATGCCGTGGTCGTGGGCCGCACCACAATCGGGCCGCGCACGCGGATCTTCCCCTTCGCCTCCGTCGGCCACCAGCCGCAGGATCTGAAGTACCGGGGCGAACCCTCGACGCTGGAGATCGGCGCCGATTGCATCATCCGCGAAGGCGTGACGCTCAACCCCGGCACCGAGGGGGGCGGCATGAAGACGGTCATCGGCGACCGCTGCGCCTTCCTCGCCAATTCCCACGTCGGGCACGACTGCCACTTGGGCAACAACGTCATCCTGTCGAACAACGTGATGCTCGCNGGNCACGTGACCGTGGGCAACTACGTCATCCTCGGCGGCGGGGCGGCGGTTATCCAGTTCGCGCGCGTCGGCTCGCATGCCTTCGTCGGCGGCATGTCGGGGCTCGAGAACGACCTCATCCCCTACGGCATGGCGATGGGCAACCGCGCCCGCCTCTCGGGCCTCAACATCATCGGCATGCAGCGCCGCGGCTTCTCGCGCGAGGACATCCACACCGTCCGGCGTGCCTACCGCCTGCTCTTTGCGGACGAGGGNAGCCTGCGCGAGCGCGTGGAAGATGTGGCGGCGGAATTCCGTGACCACGCCGTCGTNACGGAGATTCTCGACTTCATCCGCGAGGGCGGCAAGCGCTCCATCTGCACCCCGCGGGCTGCCGACGAGAGCTGACNGTGGCTGACGGCGCGCCGGTCGCCCTGCTCGCCGGCGGCGGGGCCCTGCCGGGGCTGCTGCGTGCCGCGCTGCTGCGCCGCGGGCGTGCCGTCCGCGTCCTTGCCCTGCGCGGCTTCGCCGAGTGGACGCTGGCGCGCCAGGCCGACGCGGTCATCGATATCCTCGACTACAAGCGCATCTTTGCCACGCTGGAAGCCTGGGCGCCGGCCGAGGTGGTGCTCGTCGGCACCGTGCATCGGCCCAAGCCCTCGGCCTTCGCCGGGGCACTGGCGGCCTTCAGGAACCGGGAGGAGATCGCCGCCATNCTCGGGGCAGGGGATGACGGGCTGCTNGCCGGCGTCATCCGCCTTCTTGAGGAGCGNGGCCTCGTGGTGGGCGGCATCCACCGGCTGGCGCCGGAGCTGCTGGCCGGCGCCGGCATTCTCGGCGCCATCGCGCCCGACGAGCAGGACCNCGCTGCGGCGGCGGTCGGGCAGGGAGTGCTCGAGGCGCTGTCACCCTTCGACGTGGGACAGGCGGTGGTCGTCGCCGCGCGGCGCGTGGTGGCCGTCGAGGGGCCGGAGGGCACCGACGCAATGTTGGCTCGCGCCCGGCGCCTGCGGCGCAGCCCGCGCCTGCGCGCCATCCACGGTGGCGTCCTGGTCAAGATGGCGAAGGTCGGCCAGGACCTGCGCGTCGACCTGCCGACCATCGGCCCGCGCACCGTCGTCTGCGCGGCGCGGGCCGGCCTCGCCGGAATCGCCGTGGGTGCCGGCACGACGCTGATCGTCGATACGTCCGCCACCATCGCCGAGGCCGACCGGCGCGGCCTCTTTCTGCTTGGCATCGAGCGGCGGCCGGAGGGGGGCGAGACCTGATGCTGGAGGGCGGATTGCACGTCTTCATCGTCGCCGGGGAAGAGTCGGGCGACCAGCTCGGCTTCAAGCTCATGCGCTCGCTGCGGGCCCAGTGTCCGGATGTCCGCTTTTCCGGCGTCGGCGGTCATGCGATGCAGGCGGAGGGGCTGACGAGCCTCTTCCCNCTCGACGATATCGCCGTNATGGGCTTCACCGCTGTCATCGGCCGCCTGCCCACCATCATCGACCGGGTGCATCGCACGGTCGATGCCGTCGTGGCGGCGAAGCCGGACATTCTTGTCATCATCGACAGCCCCGATTTCACCCATGCAGTGGCCAAGCGGGTGCGCCGGCGCCTGCCGGACCTGCCGGTGGTGGACTATGTCAGCCCCAGCGTCTGGGCCTGGCGTCCCGGCCGCGCGCGCAGGATGCGCGGCTATGTCGATCACGTGCTGGCGCTGCTCCCCTTCGAGCCGGCGGCGCACCAGCGCCTCGGCGGCCCGGCCTGCACCTATGTCGGCCATCCGCTCATTGAGCGCCTGGGCGAGCTGCGCCCCGCGCATGGCGAGCGTCCGCCGCTTGCAGGGGGAGGACCGGCCACCGTCCTCGTGCTGCCGGGCAGCCGCCGATCGGAAGTGTCCCGTCTGCTGCCGGTCTTTCGGGAGACGCTTCCGCTCGTCGAGGCGGCGAGCCGGCGGCCCCTGCGCTGGCTGCTGCCGGCCGTGCCACATCTNGCAGCGGAGGTCGAGGCCGCGGTCGCCACCTGGCCGGTGAAACCGCAGATCCTTCACGGCGGCGAGGCAAAGTTCGCGGCTTTCCGCAGCGCCCATGCGGCGCTCGCCGCTTCGGGCACTGTCACGCTCGAGCTTGCGCTGTCCGGCGTCCCCATGGTGGTGGCCTACAAGGTGGGGTGGCTCGAGTCGCAGGTGCGCCACTTCCTCACCGTGTCCACCATCACGCTCGCCAACCTCATCCTCGGCGAGAATGCCATTCCCGAGCGCCTGCAGTGGGACTGCACGCCCGACAAGCTCGCCGCCACGCTGGCACCATTGATTGAGGAGGGGCCGGAGAGGCGGGCCCAGCTTGCCGCACTTGCGCGCCTCGACGAGGCGATGCGCATCGGCGACGAGGAACCGAGCGAGCGTGCCGCGCGCATCGTGCTTTCCGTGGCGGGCCGCTGACTGGCCGCCTGGCGGCCGGGATTCAGGCGCGGCAGTGCATAGAAAAGGGCCCCGCGAGGGGCCCTTTCGTTTGGTCGATCCGCTCAGGAGCGCTGGGCGATCGGAACGTAGTCGCGACGCGGCGAACCCGTGTAGAGCTGGCGCGGACGGCCGATCTTCTGGGACGGATCCTCGATCATTTCCTTCCACTGGGCGATCCAGCCGACGGTGCGCGCCAGTGCGAACAGCACCGTGAACATGGAGGTGGGGAAGCCCATCGCCTTCAGCGTGATGCCGGAGTAGAAGTCGATGTTCGGGTACAGCTTCTTCTCGATGAAGTACTCGTCGCTGAGGGCGATGCGCTCGAGCTCCATGGCGACCTCGAGCAGCGGGTCGTCCTTGATGCCGAGCTCATTGAGCACCTCGTGCGTGGTGCGCTGCATGATCTTCGCCCGCGGGTCATAGTTCTTGTAGACCCGGTGGCCGAAGCCCATGAGACGGAAGGGATCGTTCTTGTCCTTCGCCCGGGCGATGAACTGGGGGATACGCTCGGGCGTGCCGATCTCTTCCAGCATCTTGAGCGCCGCCTCGTTGGCGCCGCCGTGTGCCGGGCCCCACAGGCAGGCAACGCCCGCGGCGATGCAGGCGAAGGGGTTGGCGCCGGAGGAACCGGCGAGGCGCACCGTCGACGTGGAGGCGTTCTGCTCGTGGTCCGCATGCAGGATGAAGATGCGGTCCATCGCCCTCGCCAGCACCGGGTTCGGCTTGTACTCCTCGCACGGCACGGCGAAGCACATGTGCAGGAAGTTCGACGTGTAGTCGAGGTCGTTCCGCGGGTACATGAACGGCTGGCCGATGGAGTACTTGTACGCCATTGCGGCCAGCGTCGGCACCTTCGCGATCATGCGCATGGAGGCGATCATGCGCTGCTGCGGATCGGAGATGTCNGTGGAGTCGTGATAGAAGGCGGAGAGGGCGCCGACGGAGGCGACGAGGATCGCCATCGGNTGGGCATCGCGGCGGAAGCCCTGGAAGAACCGCGTCATNTGCTCGTGCACCATCGTGTGGCGCGTCACGCGGTAGTCGAAGTCGGCTTTCTGGCTCGCCGTCGGCAGCTCACCGTAGAGGAGGAGGTAGCAGGTCTCTAAGAAGTCGCCGTGCTCCGCGAGCTGCTCGATCGGGTAACCACGATAGAGCAGCACGCCCTGCTCGCCATCGATGTACGTGATCTTGGATTCGCAGCTTGCGGTCGATGTGAACCCCGGATCGTAAGTGAACATCCCGGCATTCTTATAGAGCGGCGCGATGTCAACCACGCTCGGCCCCATCGTTCCCTCTCGCACGGCAAGTTCGATCGTCTTGCCGCCGATGGAGAACGTGCCCGTTCCTGCGCTCATGGATGTATCCCCTTTCTTCGGGTAAAGCGCACAGGACAACGGCTCATCGGCAGGGGCATGACCCCTTTGGCTTGCTTGCCTTTCCGTTCCGCCGTCCCGCGGTTTCCGATCCGATCGAGATAAGATCGTGGCCTGCGTATCGCATTCGCGGCATGCGTTCAAGCAGCGGCGGACGCGGGACTTGGCCGGAGACAATGCCGGCGCCGCAACCCTGCGTTAAAGGGTTGCGGCGCCGCATCAACTGCTCGCTGCAACTTTAGCGAACCTGGTCACGCAGGCGCGCCAGGCATTCCTCGCGGCCGAGCACGTCCATGACGTCGAACAGGCCGGGCGAGGTGGAGCGTCCCGTCAGGGCCGCGCGCAGGGGCTGGGCGATGAGGCCCAGCTTGATGCCGGCCTCCTCGGCCGCCGCGCGCACGGCGGCTTCGGTCTCGGCGGGCGTCCAGCTCTTGAGCGCCTCGAGGCGGCTGAGCACCGGTCTGAGCCGCTGCCGGGCAGCGTCGTCGAGGATAGCCCGTGCCTTGTCGTCGAGCTGCAGNGGTCGCGACGCGTAGAGATAGGAGGCGCTGTCGATGAGCTCGATCAGCGTCTTGGCACGCTCCTTGAGGCCGGGCATGGCGGCGAGGAGTTTCCGGCGCAGCTCCGGCTCCAGCGAGGTGCCGAGGCCGCGGGCCGGGCCAATCTCCGGCAGCAGGGCCTCGATCGCCTGAACGAGCTCCTCGTCGGACGCAAGCCGCATGTAGTGGCCGTTGAGGTTCTCGAGCTTGGCGAAATCGAAACGNGCAGGCGAGCGGCCGATGCTGGAGAGGTTGAAGGCCGCGATCATCTCCTCGGTGGTGAAGATCTCCTGGTCGCCGTGGCTCCAGCCGAGGCGCACGAGATAGTTCCGCAGGGCGGCGGGCAGGTAGCCCATAGACCGGTAGGCGTCGATGCCGAGCGCCCCGTGGCGCTTGGACAGTTTGGCGCCGTCCGGCCCGTGGATGAGGGGGATGTGCGCCATGACAGGCACCGGCCAGCCGAGCGCCTGGTAGATCTGGGTCTGGCGTGCCGCGTTCGTCAGATGGTCGTCTCCGCGGATGATGTGGGTGACGCCCATGTCGTGGTCGTCGACGACGACGGCAAGCATGTAGGTCGGCGTGCCGTCCGAGCGCAGCAGCACCAGGTCGTCGAGGTCCTTGTTCTGCCACGTCACGCGGCCCTGGACCTGGTCGTCGACCACTGTCTCGCCGGTCTGCGGCGCCTTGAGCCGCACCACGGGCTTGACGCCGGGAGGCGCCTCCGAGGGGTCGCGGTCACGCCAGCGCCCGTCATAGCGCATCGGGCGCCCTTCCTTGCGGGCGAGCTCGCGCATCTCCTCGAGCTCCTCGGGCGTGGCATAGCAGTAGTAGGCCTTGCCCTGCCGCAGCAGCTCCTGCGCCACCTCGCGGTGGCGCTCGGCGCGTGCGAACTGATGCACGACCTCGCCGTCCCAGTGGAGGCCGAGCCAGGTCAGACCGTCGAGGATCGCCTGGATGGCGGCCTCGGTGGAGCGTTCCCGGTCGGTATCCTCGATGCGCAGCAGCATCTTGCCGCCGTGGTGGCGGGCAAAGAGCCAGTTGAACAGGGCCGTGCGGGCGCCGCCGATGTGGAGGAAGCCAGTGGGCGATGGCGCGAAAGCGGGTGACGACCGTGCCTGACATGGATGTTCGGAACTCTCGGAAAGTGGCGGTGACGAATCGTTGCGCGCGTGCCGCGGACCGCGCCTCTGCTGCTCGCAAAATACCGGCTACTTTGATGGTTCAATGCGGCGGGCGCTCGTGTAGCATGACCCGTCGCCGAAGGTAAGGAATTCCTCACGCCGCATGTCGCCGGAAGGTTCCCGCCAGATCCGCGCTGATGCTGCCGTGCTCGATCACGTGGCGGGCCGGAGCGGCGCCGGGCTGGCGGCAGCCCTCTCGCGGGCCGAATTCGGCGCCTTTCTCCTGCGGTGCCTCGACGAGGAGGCTACACATCGGCGCCTCTTCCCGTGGGCGGCAGTGAGCTTCGGCGTCGGCGTCCTGCTGTATTTCGCGGCCGACCGTGAGCCCATGATATGGGCGCCCGTCGCCGGCCTCGCCATCGCGGCCGGACTCGCAGCCCTCGTGCGCGGCTATGCGGCCTTCGTCACGGCCGTGGCCGCCGCCTTTCTCTTTGCAGGGTTCCTCGCGGGCGCAGTGCGGACGGCGCGGGTGGAGGCGCCCGTCCTCGCCCAAGCGATGATTGCCCCGCTCACCGGCTTCGTCGAGAGCGTGGAGGAGAGGCCGCAGGGGCCGCGGATGGTCCTGCGCGTCGAGACGCTCGGCGCTCTCGGCAGTGCAGAGCGCCCGGCGCGGGTGCGCGTATCGGCGCGCGAGCCGCTGCGGCTGCGCGCGGGCGAATTCGTCAAGGCCACCGCCCGGCTGATGCCGCCGCCCGGCGCGGCCTGGCCCGGCGGCTACGACTTCACGCGCGATGCCTTCTTCCGCGGCATCGGGGCCGTGGGCTCGCTGGTAGGGCCCGTGGAGGTCGCCGCGCCTCCGCGCGAGCCGGATTGGCGCCTCGCCCTCGCCGCCAGGCTCGACGAGGCGCGCAATGCGCTGACGGCGCGCATTGCCGCCGCGGCGGGCGGGCAGGCGGGAGCGGTCCTGGCCGCGCTCGTCACCGGCAAGCGCGGCCTCATCACGGAAGAAACCAACGAAGCCCTGCGCGCCGCCGGCCTCTACCACATCGTGTCCATTTCCGGCCTGCACATGGCGCTGGCGGCCGGCACGGTGTTCTGGTCCGGGCGCGCGATNCTCGCACTCTTTCCGGCCGCGGCCCTCACCTGGCCGATCAAGAAGATCGCGGCNGCAGCGGCCATGGCGGGGGCGAGCGGCTANTGCCTGTTCTCCGGCGCGGACGTTGCCACCCAGCGCGCCCTGGTGATGACGCTCATCATGCTGGGGGCGATCCTCGCCGACCGGCCGGCGCTGTCGATGCGCAATCTCGCCTTCGCCGCCATCCTGTGCCTCGCCCTGGAGCCCGAGGCGGTGCTCGGCCCCAGCTTCCAGATGTCATTCTCGGCCGTGGCCTGCCTCGTGGCGCTGGCGGAATGGCAGGCAGGACGGCACGGCGGGCGAGAGCCGCCGTCCGGCCCCGTGTCGCGCGCCCTGCGCCAGGCCCGGCGGTGGACCGTCGCCCTCGTCGTCACCACCCTGGTCGCCTCGCTGGCGACGGGTGCCTATGGCGCCTATCACTTCCAGACGGCGATGCCGCTCAGCGTCTTCGGCAACGCGGTCGCGCTGCCCTTCGTCTCCTTCGTCGTCATGCCGGCTGCGGTGCTCGGCATGCTGCTCAATCCCTTCGGCCTCGATGCACCGATGTGGTGGCTGGCGGGGCAGGGGGCTGCCGTCGTGCTCGCGGTCTCCCGCGCCATGCAGGAGTGGAGCCTGTCNGTAGTNGCCGTGCCGGCCTTTCCCGCCGGCGCGCTCATCCTGTTCTCGCTGGCGCTTCTCGTGCTGACCATCTGCGTNTCGCCTCTGCGCTGGCTGGCGGCCGTGCCGGCCGCAACGGCCNTCGCCGTCGCGGCGGGGGCGGCCCGGCCGGACATNTACATCGACCGCAACGGCACGAGCGTCGCCGTGCGGGGGCCGGAGGGGCGGCTGGCGTTTCTCGGTCGCGCCCCGGCTTTCGTCGTCGAGCAGTGGCTGCGCGCCGACGGCGATGCGCGGCGGCCGGACGATGGGAGCCTCACGGACGGCGTCCTCTGCGACCGTGACGGCTGCACCGCCCGTACGGTCGATGGGCGCATGGTCGCCCTGGTGCGCCGGCCGCCGGCCTTTGTCGAGGATTGCGCGCGGGCCGACATTCTCGTCACCGCCCTCTCCGTGCCGCCCGGCTGTGCGGCGCCGCTGGTGATCGACCGGGCGAGGCTGCGCGAGAACGGGGCGATGGCCATCGTTCTCGGAAAGGACGGCGAGGACCGTCTCATCGGGCAATTGCCGGCCGGCGAGCGCCGTGCCTGGATGCCGGCACTCCCGAGCCTGCCGCGGCCGGCGACCGCGGCCGCGCACAGCCGGCCGCCGCCGGTGTCGGACGGGAGGGACGAAGACGAGGAAACGGTCGTCAGTAGCGACGCAGCAGACTGACCAGCTTGCCCTGGATGCGCACCCGGTCCGGGCCGAGGACGCGCGTCTCGTAGGCCGGGTTCGCCGCCTCCAGCGCGATGGACGAGCCACGGCGCCGCAGGCGCTTCAGCGTCGCCTCCTCGTCGTCGATCAGGGCCACGACGATGTCGCCCGTGTCGGCCGTGTCCTGCTTGCGTATGATGACCGTGTCGCCATCGAGAATGCCGGCCTCGATCATCGAATCGCCGCGCACCTCGAGCGCAAAATGCTCGCCGCTGCCCAGCATGTCCGGGGGGAGGGACACGGTATGGCTGCGGTGCTGGATGGCGGAAATGGGCGTGCCCGCCGCGATCCGGCCCATGACGGGGATCGCCACCGTCTGTACTGCCGGTTCCACGGCCTGCGGCGCGGGCGCGCGCACCTTGCCGAGTCCGCCCTCGACCACGCTGGGGCTGAAGCGTCCGCGCGACGTCGCGACGCCCTCCGGCAGGCGCACCACCTCCAGCGCGCGGGCGCGGTTCGGCAGCCGGCGGATGAAGCCGCGCTCCTCCAACGCCACGATGAGCCGGTGGATGCCAGACTTCGACTTGAGGTCGAGCGCCTCCTTCATCTCGTCGAAGGACGGCGGCACACCGGTCTCACGCAGGCGTTCGTGGATGAAACGCAGGAGTTCGTGCTGTTTGCGCGTCAACATGGCCGACGATCCCGCTCCCCCTCGTCGAATCGCATCATCGCAGCGAGTCGAAAACAAATCATGAACAGATTAAACGTTCCCGGTGTGTTCCGCAAGTTTCTGCGGCGGGGAGGGCGTCAGAGGCGGATGATGCGGCAGGGGTCGCCCGCGCGCGCGGCGGGGGCGTGGGGCGCNCGCACGACGAGGGCCTCGGCCTCTGCCATGAGGCGCAGCATGGAGCTGTCCTGGCGCGGGAAGGGGGTGGCAACGAGCGTGCCGTCTTCGCCCGCCGTGAGGCGGGCGCGCAGATAATCCTGCCGCTCGTCGTTGGCCGGCAGGTCGACGCCGAGCCGGGCGGGCTGCGTCGCAACCGCGCCCGCATCGGGATCGCCGCTCAGGGCCCGCACGAGCGGCACGAGGAAGATGAGCGAGCACACGATGCTGGAGACGGGATTACCCGGCAGGCCGAGCACCGTCATGGCTCCCAGTCGCCCGTGCATCAGGGGCTTTCCCGGCCGCATGGCGATGCGCCAGAAGCCGAGTTCCCATCCGCGCGCGGCGAGGGCGCGCTGGACGAGATCGTGGTCGCCCACTGAAGCGCCGCCGAGTGTCACGAGCACGTCCGCCCCGGCATCCCTGGCCGCGTCAATCGCCGCGGTGAGCGCCGGAAGGTCGTCGCGCGCGATGCCGAGGTCGAGGGCCTCGGCGCCGGCCCGTTCGGCTATGGCCGCGACGGCATAGGTGTTGGAGGCGACGATCTGGTCTGGTCCCGTCGGCTCGCCCGGACGGACGAGCTCGTCGCCCGTGGCGAGAATGGCGACCCGCGGCCGGCGCACCACCGGCAAAGTGGCATGGCCCATCGCCGCAGCAAGCGCCACTGCCGAGGGGCCGAGCCGGCGGCCCGCGCGCAGCAGCACCTCGCCCTCGCGGAAGTCGAGCCCCGCCTGGCGCACGAAGCGCCCCGCGGTCACGGGGGACAGGGCTTCGACCATGTTGCCCTCGGCGCGGGCATTTTCCTGGATCAGGATCGCATCGGCGCCGGCCGGCACGGGCGCGCCGGTGAAGATGCGCACGCACTGGCCGGGCCCCACCGTGCCGGTGAAGGCATGGCCGGCTGCACTGGTGCCGATCAGGGCAAGGCGTGCCGGAACGGTGGCGACATCTGCCGCGCGCACCGCAAAGCCGTCCATGGCCGAGGCGGGGAAGGGCGGCTGCGTGCGCAGCGCGGCGACGTCGGCGGCGAGCGTGCGGCCCTCGGCGCGGTCCAGCGGCACCGTCTCCTGCTCGCGGATGGGGCTCGCGCCGGCGAGGATGCCGGCGAGCGCGTCGGCGACCGGCGTCAACGCCATGGATGCCTCCTATGTCGTCGTTGCCGCGCCCGGCCTGTCGTCGGCGCGGAAGTCGCCGGATTTGCCACCGCTCTTGGCGAGCAGGCGGATGCCCTCGATGCGCATGCCTCGGTCTGCGGCCTTCACCATATCGTAGATGGTGAGGCAGGCGACGGAAACGGCGGTCAGCGCCTCCATCTCCACGCCGGTCTGGCCCGTCACGCGGGCCTCGCTCGTCACGCGCACGCCCGGAAGCGCCTCGTCGATGGTGCAGTCAACCTGCACCTTCGTGAGGTTGAGCTGATGGCACAGGGGGATGAGCTCGTGCGTGCGCTTCGCCGCCATGATGCCGGCGATGCGGGCCGTGGCGAGGACGTCCCCCTTTCTGGCCTCGCCCGAGCGGATGAGGGCAAGCGTCTCCGGCAGCATGACGACATGGCCTTCCGCCTGCGCGACGCGCTGCGTCACAGCCTTGTCGCCCACGTCGACCATGTTGGCCTTGCCCGAGGCGTCGACGTGCGTGAGCCGGGTCATGCCGTCGCGCTCTCGCCGAAGAGAAGGGCGCGCGTGGCGGCCGTCACGTCCGCCTGGCGCATCAGGCTCTCGCCGACGAGGAAGGTGCGGATGCCGACATTCGCGAGCCGCTGGATGTCGGCATGGGTGAAGATGCCGCTCTCGCCGACGACGATGTGGCTGGAGGGAATGCGGGGCGCGAGCGCCTCGCTGACGGACAGCGACGTCTCAAAGGTGCGCAGATCGCGGTTGTTGATGCCGATCATGCGCACGTCGAGGGCCAATGCGCGGTCGAGCTCCTCGGCGTCATGCACCTCAACGAGCACGTCCATTCCCAGATCCTCGGCGGCGGCNACGAGGGCGCGCGCCTCCTCGTCGCTGACGCAGGCCATGATGACGAGGATGCAGTCCGCGCCCCAGGTGCGCGCCTCGTAGACCTGGTAAGGCTCGAACAGGAAGTCCTTGCGCAGGGCCGGCAGGCCGGAGGCGCCGCGGGCTGCGTCAAGATAGTCGGGATGGCCCTGGAAGGAGGGCCCGTCCGTCAGCACGGACAGGCAGCTGGCGCCGCCTTCGGCATAGGCCCTCGCGAGCGCCGGCGGGTCGAAGTCGGCACGGATGAGGCCCTTCGAGGGGCTGGCCTTCTTGATCTCCGCGATGAGGGCCGGGCGGTTCGCGGCCAGATGGGCCTCGATCGCGGCGACGAACGGGCGCGGGGCCGGGGCAGCATGGGCGAGGCGCACCATCTCGTCGTCCGGCACGCGCTCCCTGGCCGCCGCGATCTCGCGGCGCTTGTAGGCCTCGATCTTCGCCAGGATGTCGCTCATGGGCGCCTCACGCGTTCGATGCGGCAACGAGCCGCTCGAGCGTAGCGCGCGCGGCGCCGGAGTTGAGGGCGGCCTCGGCGGCGGCGACACCCTCCCTGAGGTCGGCAACCTTGCCGGCGACCACGAGGCCCGCAGCCGCGTTGAGCACGGCGATGTCGCGATAGGGCGTCCTCTCGCCGGCGAGCACGGCGCGCAGGGCTGCGGCATTGTGCTCGGCCTCGCCGCCGCGCAGGTCTGCGATCGTCGCCCGGGCGAGGCCGACATCCTCCGGNGTGACCGTGAAGCGGCGGATGCGCCCGTCCTCGAGCGCGACGACAGAGGTCGGCCCCGTCGTCGTCATCTCGTCGAGGCCGTCGGAGCCGTGCACGGCCCAGATGCGCTGCGAGCCGAGGGAGCCGAGCACCTCCACGAGCGGCTGCAGCCAGCTCTCCGAGTAGACGCCGAGGAGCTGGTGGCGCACGCCNGCCGGGTTGGCGAGCGGCCCGATGAGGTTGAAGACCGTGCGGGTACCGAGTTCGACCCGCACCGGCGCGACATGCCGCATGGAGGCATGGTGGGTCGGCGCGAACATGAAGCCGACACCCGCCGCCGCGAGGCAGCGCTCGATGCCGGCGGGCTCGAGGCCCACCTTGACGCCGAGCGCAGCGAGCACGTCTGCGGCGCCGGAGCGCGACGAGGCGGCCCGATTGCCGTGCTTGGCGACCGGCACGCCGCAGGCCGCCACGATGATGGAGGCGAGCGTCGAGACGTTGTAGCTGCCCGAGTTGTCGCCGCCGGTGCCAACGATGTCGATGGCACCTGCCGGGGCATTCACCCGCACCATGCGGGCGCGCAGTGCCTCCACGGCGCCGGCGATCTCGTCCACGGTCTCCCCGCGCACGCGCAGCGCCATCAGGAAGGCGCCGCTCTGGGCCGGCGTCACCTCGCCCGAGAGCAGCGTTTCGAAGGCCTGGCGTGATTCCTCGCGGCTCAGCGAGGCACCGGTGGCGACTTTGGCGATGAAAGGTTTGAAGGCGTCCATCGGTGCTCCGTCGTCAGCTCTTTCTTGCGGGGCGTCCGGTCTCGTTCCAGCGCGCGGCGATGTCGAGGAAGTTGCGGATCATGGTGGCGCCATGCTCCGACAGGATGCTCTCGGGATGGAACTGCACACCGTGCAGCGGCAGGCGGCGGTGCGCCAGCGCCATGATGAGGCCGTCCTCGCTCTCGGCGGTGACGGCGAGGTCCGCGGGGCCAGGTCTCACGGTTCACGATGAGCGAATGATAGCGCGTGGCCTCGAAGGGGCCGTTGATGCCGCGGAAGATGCCTTCACCCTTGTGATACACGCGCGAGATCTTGCCGTGCATGGGCAGGGGGGCGCGTACGACCTCGCCGCCGAAGGCCTGGCCCATGGCCTGCAGGCCGAGGCAGACGCCAAACATCGGGATGGTGGGCGCCGCCTTCTCGATGAGTTCGAGGCAGATGCCCGCCTCGTTGGGCGTGCACGGGCCCGGCGAGAGGACGATGGCGTCGGGGTCGAGTGCCAGCGCCTCGTCGGCCGTGAGGGCGTCGTTGCGGCGCACGTCGATCTCGGGGCCGAGGGCCCCGATGAGGTGCACGAGATTCCAGGTGAAGGAATCGTAGTTGTCGACGAGGAGGATGCGGAACATGCGCCTGGCTTCCTGAAAGACAAAGCATTGCCCGTCCGGGCAGTGGTGGGTCAAGCCTTCAGAAGCCGCGCCATCGCTCCCTTCGCATCACTGCCCCCGTCGTGCGCGCATGGCGAAGCGCACCGCATCCTCGGCGGCGCGGAACTGGGCCTTCGCCTTGTTGATGCATTCCTGCTGCTCGAGCTCGGGGTCGGAATCGTAGACGATTCCGGCGCCCGCCTGCACGGCCATGCGTCCGTCCTTCACCACGGCGGTGCGCAGCACGATGCAGGTGTCCATCTCCCCGTCGGCGCCGAAGTAGCCGATGCAGCCGGCGTAGGGCCCGCGCTTCTCCTTCTCCAGCTCGTCGATGATCTCCATGGCGCGCACCTTCGGCGCGCCGGAGACGGTGCCCGCCGGGAAGCCGGCGACTAGCGCATCGAGCGCGTCGTGGCGCGGATCAAGCTGGCCCTCGACGTTGGAGACGATGTGCATCACCTGGCTGTAGTACTCGAGGAAGAAGCTGCCCGTGACCGTCACCGAGCCGATCTCGCTGACGCGGCCGACATCGTTGCGGCCGAGGTCGAGCAGCATGAGATGCTCGGCCCTTTCCTTCGGATCCGCCAGCAGCTCCTCGGCAAGGGCCCTGTCTTCCTCGGCCGTCGCGCCGCGCCGGCGGGTGCCGGCGATGGGCCGGATCGTGACCTTGCCGTCGCGCACCCGCACCAGGATCTCCGGGCTGGAGCAGACGATCTGAAAGTCCACGAAGTCGAGATAGCAGAGGAAGGGCGAAGGGTTCAGCCGGCGCAGCGAGCGGTAGAGCGACAGCGCCGGCAGCGTGAACGGGGCCTCGAAACGCTGCGACAGCACGACCTGGAAAATGTCGCCGGCGCGGATGTATTCCTTCGCCCGCGCCACCATGGCCTTGAACTCATCGGGCGAGGTGTTGGAGACGGGTTCCGGCGCCGCGATGGCGGCCGGGTCGAAGCGCGCATCGTGGGGCAGGGGGCGCTCCAGCGCCTCGAGCGTCGCATCGAGCCGCGCCAGCGCCGCCTCGTAGGCCGCCCGGGCGGATACGCCCTGCTTCGGCCGCACTGGCGTGACGAGCGACAGCTCGTCCCTGACGGCGTCGAAGATCACCATGACCGTGGGGCGCACCAGCACCGCATCCGGCAGGCCCAGGGCATCGGGCGGCTGGTTCGGCAGGCGCTCCATCAGCCGCACCATGTCGTAGCCGAGATAGCCGAAGATGCCGGCCGCCATCGGCGGCAGGCCGCGCGGCAGTGGAATGCGGCTTTCGGCGATGAGTGCCCTGAGGCTGTCGAGCGGGGCGGCCGCCTCGGGTGCGAAGTCGTGCGGACGGGCGAGCGCGTCCCGGTTGATTTCGGCGCGCCCGTCCCGGCAGCGCCAGACGAGGTCGGGCCGCAGGCCGATCATCGAATAGCGGCCGCGGACGGCGCCGCCCTCGACCGATTCGAGCAGGAAGGCAGGCGCTTGCCCGCCTTCGGTGAGCTTGAGAAAGGCAGCGACCGGCGTCTCGAGGTCGGCCACGAGAGTGGCGCTCACGACGCTCGCCGCGCCGGCCTCGTAGCCGGCGACGAAATCCTCGAACGAAGGTGTCGGCTGCATGGTGCCTCAGAACTCGCCGCTGCCGCCGAGCGCGATGCGCAGGGCCTCCTGGTTGATGCGTACGTCGAGCTCGCCCTGCAGACCGGCGACATATTCGTTGAGGATGTCGTCCCTCATCGCCGCTGCGAGCTGGGTTTGCAGGCGCTCCGCCTCCTGGGTGGAGGTCACGAACGCCGGGACCGTCGCCTCAGTCACCTTGAAGACGATGCGACGGTCGCCGTCGCCGATGCCGGCGGAGGCCGCCTTGCCGGTGTGGACGGAGAAGACCTGCGACACGACATTGGCCGGCAGGCCATCCTGCGACGCGCCGCGCGCGAGGCCCTGGGCGGTCCGCGCCTCGAGCGAGAGTTCGGCGGCGATGGCCTCGATGGTTGCGCCCTGGTCGAGCCGGGTGACCAGTTCCTGCGCCTTGTCCGACAGGCGGCGGGCGATCTCGTCCGTGCGCCACTGGACAGTGACGTCGGCGCGCACCTCGTCGAGCGTGCGGTCGCGCGCGCTCTCCACATTGGTCACGTCGTACCAGAGGTAGCCGCCGTCGGCGAGGCGCAGCGGCTCATTGTCGGCGCCGATGTCGGTCTCGAAGGCGGAGCGCAGCAGCGTGTCGCGCTCGGGAATATCGGCGACAGGCTGGCCGTCCTTGCCGTTGCCGTTCTGGTCGAGGGGGCCGACCGTGCGGGCGTTGAGCGAGAATTCCTGCGCGATCTCGGCGAGCGATTTGCCGGCGATGCGCTGGTCCTCGATGCGGTCATGCGTCTCGTCGATGAGGGGACGGGCCCGCTCGATGGCGATCTCGCGCTTGATCTCGTCGGCCACCTCGGCGAAGGGCCGCACGGAGGCAGGCGTCACCTCGGCAGCGCGCACCAGCACGATGCCGAAGCGCCCGTTGACGGGCGTGCTCACCTCGCCGGGCGCGAGGGCAAAGACGGCCTCGGCCACCGCCGGATCGATCATCTGGTCGCGGGTGAAGACGCCGATCTCGATGTCCTCCGGCCGCACGCCGCGCTCGACGGCGATGTCGGCGAGCGACGCACCGGCCAGAATCTTCTCACGCGCGGCGTTGGCCTCCTCCTGCGAGGGGAAGGCGAGCTGCTGCACCTTGCGGGTCTCGGGCGTGGTGAAGCGGCTGGCCTTCAGCTGTTCGTAGCGCGCCATCGCGTCCGCGTCGGACACCTCGGAGGGCTTGGCGATATCCTCGGCCCTCAGCGAGAGCACCGCGACCGTGCGGTACTCGGGCGCGCGGAAGGTCGCCTTGCGTTCGTCGAAGAAGGCCTGCAGCGCCGCTTCCTCGGGCGTGCCGACATCGCCGGCGAGCGAGGCGGGCAGCTCGACATAGGCGATGTTGCGCCGCTCCGCGCCGTAGCGGTAGACGGCCTCGCGCATCGCGAGCGGCGGCACGATGGCGCCGGTGAGCGCGTCGGCCAGCTGGCGACGGGCCATGACGGCCTGCTGCTCGGTGATGAAGAGTTGCTCGGTGAGGCCGTTGGCGCGCAGCAGGCTGTCGAAGGCAAAGCGGTCGAACTGGCCGCTGGCATTGCGGAAGGCCGGATCCTTCACGATGGCCTCGCCCACCGTCTCGCGGGAGACGGCAAGGCCAAGCTCGGACGCGCGCTCGTCGAGCGCGGTCTCCGCGATGAGCCGGCCGAGAACCTGCTGGTCGAGGCCGAGCGCGCGCGCCTGGTCGGAGGTGATCGAACGGCCGAAGCGGCGCGAGAGCTGCTGCAGCTCGTTCTGGTAGGCGGTGCGCATCTGGTCGATGGTGATGTCGCGGTCACCGACCGTCGCGACGATGTTGACGCCGTAGCCGCGGAACACGTCACCGATGCCCCAGATCGCAAACGACAGGATGAGGAGGCCAAAGAGAACGCCCACGATGAGCTTGCCGAGCCAGCTCTTGCCGAGATTGCGAAAACCCTGAAGCATGTCGGTACGGTTCCAGTCCCTGGGGTGCAGGAGCGGAGGCCCCCGCGAAGGCGGCGGATCATAGATAGACACACCGGCTCCCGCAATGTCGTGCGTTGCCGAGCTTTCCGTCCTCTGTTAGTCCACCCCGCAAACGGAGGCTGGACATATGACGACGGAACGACCGCGCCCGCTCGTGGCGGGAAACTGGAAGATGAACGGCACCCGCGCCGCCACCAAGACCTTTGCGGCGATACTCGAAGGCTACGACGCCGCGCTGCGCAGCAAGGTCGACCTCCTCGTCTGCCCCCCGGCGACGCTGACCTACATCTTCGCGGTCGCGGCCGTCGGCACACCCGTGAAGGTCGGCGGACAAGACTGCCATGCCGCAACCCACGGCGCCCATACGGGCGACATCTCGGCGCCGATGCTGGCCGATGCCGGCGCGAGCTACGTCATTGTCGGTCATTCGGAGCGGCGCACGGACCACGGAGAAAGCGATGCGACGGTCAAGGCCAAGGCGGCTGCCGCCATCGCAGCTGGCCTGACGCCGGTCGTCTGCGTGGGCGAGACGCGGGAGGAGCGTGACGCCGGCCGGGCGCTCGCCGTCGTCGGCGCCCAGCTTGCGGGCTCCATGCCCGATGAGGCTGCGCATGCGCCTGTGGTGGTAGCCTACGAGCCCGTCTGGGCCATCGGCACCGGGCTTACGCCGACGGTGGCGGACGTCGCCGAGATGCATGGCTTCATTCGCCAGAGCCTCGTGGACCGCTTCGGCGCCGCCGGCCGCGCGATGCGGCTGCTCTATGGCGGTTCCGTCAAGCCGGGCAACGCGCGCGAGCTGCTCGGCGTCGCCGAGGTCGACGGCGCGCTCGTTGGCGGCGCGAGCCTGGTTGCCGAGGATTTCCTGGCGATTGCCCGCAGCTATATCGAGTGACGTCTCGTCCGCCGACGCGGCGACACGTCCTTTGATCCGCAGCGCGGCCTGTGCTAAAGGCCGCGCCAACTGGGTTTGCCGCCGCGCCCCGTGTGTGGCCGTGCGGCCGTGGAACAGAGCATGCTGACCGTCCTCATCGTCGTTCATCTCATCATCGTGCTGGCGCTCGTCGGCGTCGTGCTGCTCCAGCGCTCCGAAGGCGGCGGCCTCGGCATGGGCGGTGGCGGCGTTTCCGGCTTCATGACCGGCCGCGGCCAGGCCAACGTGCTGACGCGCACGACGGCGATTCTCGCCACAGCCTTCTTCGTGACGAGCCTGCTGCTCACCGTGCTCGCCCGCTACCAGACCGGGCCAAGCTCTGTCCTCGACCGCGTCGCGCCCGCTGCGACCCAGAACGGGCCAGCCGCGCCGACCGGCTCTGGCCCCGGCGTGCTTGAGGAGCTGCAACGCATGCAGGGCGGACCGGCGCAGGGCGGAAGCGAGGCGCCTTCGCCGCAGTCGCCCGCGCCGGCGGCACCGCAGGTGCCGAGTTCGCAGTAATCGGCAGCAGCGCGAGGGCCGGGCTTCCGGCCCTCTTCTTTTGGAGAAACGGGTAGCGCGCGGAAGGCTTGGCGCGCGGCCGCGAGGCCTTTGTTGATTCCGGTTGCCGCTCACATGAGTCGCATTCCCGAATCGCACAGTTCGGAGTAAACGAGAGTCCCCATGGCACGATACGTTTTCATCACCGGCGGCGTGGTGTCGTCCTTGGGCAAGGGCCTTGCTTCGGCGGCCCTCGGTGCGCTTCTCCAGGCGCGTGGATACAAGGTCCGGCTGCGCAAGCTGGACCCCTATCTGAACGTCGATCCGGGGACGATGAGCCCCTACCAGCACGGCGAGGTCTTCGTGACCGACGACGGTGCGGAGACGGACCTCGACCTCGGCCACTATGAGCGGTTCACGGGGCGGCCCTGCACCCGTGACGACAACATCACGACGGGCCGCATCTATCTCGATATCCTGACGAAAGAGCGGCGCGGCGACTATCTCGGCGCCACCATCCAGGTCATCCCGCACGTGACGAACGCCATCAAGGAATTCGTCATGCGCGGCAATGAGGACTACGACTTCGTCCTCGTCGAGATCGGCGGCACGGTGGGCGACATCGAGAGCCTGCCGTTCCTCGAGGCGATTCGACAGCTTGGCCAGGAGCTGCCGCGCAACCACGCCATCTATGTGCATCTGACGCTGCTGCCGTACATTCCCTCGGCAGGCGAGCTGAAGACGAAGCCAACCCAGCATTCGGTCGCGGAGCTGCGCTCCATCGGCATCCAGCCGCATATCCTGCTGTGCCGCACCGACCGGCCGATCCCCAAGGAGGAGCGGCGCAAGCTCTCGCTGTTCTGCAACGTGCGCGAGAGCGCGGTGATCGAGGCGCGCGACGTCTCCTCCATCTATGACGTTCCGATCGCCTACCATGAGGAGGGGCTCGACGACGAGGTGCTCGCGGCCTTCGGCATTGAGGGGGCGCCGGCGCCGGACATCTCGCGCTGGAAGGCGATTTCCGAGCGCGTGCGCACGCCCGAGGGCGAGGTGACCATCGCCATCGTCGGCAAGTACACGGGCCTCAAGGACGCCTACAAGTNGCTCATCGAGGCGCTGCAGCACGGCGGCATCGCCAACCGCGTCAAGGTCAACCTCGACTGGATCGAGAGCGAGATTTTCGAGCGCGAGGACCCGGCGCCATTCCTGGAGCACGTGCACGGCATCCTCGTGCCCGGCGGCTTCGGCTATCGCGGCGCCGAGGGCAAGATCAGGGCGGCCGCCTTCGCGCGCGAGCGCAAGCTGCCCTATTTCGGCATCTGCTTCGGCATGCAGATGGCGGTGATCGAGGCGTCGCGCTCGCTCGCCGGCATCACGGCCGCGAGCTCGACGGAGTTCGGCCCTACCAGCGAGCCCGTGGTCGGCATCCTGACCGAATGGCTGAAGGGCAACGAGCTCGAACGCCGCTCGGCCGAGGGGGACCTCGGCGGCACCATGCGCCTCGGCGCCTACGAGGCGCGGCTCCTGCCCGGCAGCAAGGTGGCGAGCATCTACGGCTCGCACGCTAGATTTCCGAGCGCCACCGCCACCGCTACGAGGTGAACATGGACTATCGCGAGCGGCTGGAGGCAAAGGGGCTCATCTTCTCCGGCGTCTCGCCTGACGGGCTCCTGCCGGAGATCGTCGAGCTCGCCGACCATCCCTGGTTCATCGGCGTGCAGTTCCATCCGGAGCTGAAGTCGCGGCCCTTTGAGCCGCATCCGCTCTTCAAGAGCTTCGTCGCGGCGGCCCTCGAGCAGAGCCGCCTCGTCTGACATTTTCGCCGGAACTGACGACTGGAACGGGGCGGGGCGCCGATGCTGTTCGAATCGATCAACAATCTGCCGGATTTTCTGCTCGACTACGTCATCGCCCTCGCTCTCGTCCTCCTCTACATCGCCGTCTACACCTTCATCACGGCGCACAACGAGTTCTCGCTGATCCGCCGCGACGTCGCGGCGGCGAGCCTGTCGCTCGGCCTCAGCATCATCGGCTTCGCGCTGCCGCTGTCGAGCGCCGTCGTGCATGCGCGCACCTGGCCGGACCTGGTGGTGTGGGGGCTCGTGGCCATGATCGTGCAGATCAGCGCCTACTGGCTCGTGCGCATCGTGCTGCCCAACCTCTCGCAGCGCATCGCCAACAACGAGATCGCGGCAGCGCTCTTCCTCGGTGCGGCCTCGCTCGCGGCCGGCATCCTCAACGCCGGTGCCATGACCTTCTGATCGCGTGGCGCTTCATGCCGCGATCGGGGGCCGTTCGGACGCAATTCGGCCTTTCTCCTGCGCCATCGAGCGCCATCCTTCACCTCTCGGGGCGGGAAACATGAGCGCCAACGCAATCGTCAAGATCGGCAACGTCTCCTTCGGCAACCGCCTGCCGCTGGCAATCATCGCCGGGCCGTGCCAGCTCGAGAGTCGCGCCCACGCGCTCGAGATGGCCNCGGCGCTGAAGGAGATCTGCGACCGCCTGGGCCTCGGCCTCGTCTTCAAGACATCCTTCGACAAGGCCAACCGCACATCGGCCACCGCAGCCCGCGGCGTCGGCCTGGCGACGGCGCTGCCGATCTTCGCCGAGATCCGCGAGAGCCTCGGCCTGCCGGTACTGACCGACGTGCATGATGCTTCCCAGTGCGCACCGGTTGCCGAAGTGGTCGATGTGCTGCAGATCCCTGCCTTCCTGTGCCGGCAGACGGACCTTCTCGTCGCCGCCGCCAGGACCGGGCGGGCGGTCAACGTCAAGAAGGGCCAGTTCCTCGCGCCGTGGGACATGGCGAACGTCGTCGCCAAGATCACGNGCGCGGGCAATCCCNACGTGCTGGTGACGGAGCGGGGCGTCTCCTTCGGCTACAACACGCTCGTCTCGGACATGCGGGCCCTGCCGATCATGGNCCAGACGACGGGCGCGCCCGTCATCTTCGACGCCACCCACTCGGTGCAGCAGCCCGGCGGCAGGGGCACGTCCTCCGGCGGGCAGCGGGAGTTCGTGCCCGTTCTGGCGCGGGCTGCGGTCGCCGTCGGCGTCGCCGGCCTTTTCATCGAGACCCACGAGGACCCGGACCGCGCTCCGTCCGACGGGCCCAACATGGTGCCTCTGAAGGAGATGGAGGGGCTTCTCGGCGAACTGAAGGCGTTCGATGCGCTGGCAAAGAAGCGTTTTGCCAGTTGAACTTGTGCCGAAATATTGAAGCAGGGCTATAGGATTGCACCGCTGCCGTACTTGCAGCGGTGCTTTTTTTGTCGTCTATAGATCACACGGCCTGGGGTGCCGCACAGGTGGTGCGGCTGAGATCACACCCATCGAACCTGTCTGGATCATGCCAGCGTAGGGAGCAGCCGGTGAGTGCAGAAGCATCATCGCGACCGGATCGAGCCATCATCGTCGGCGGAGGGGTCATGGGCCTCTCCATCGCCTGGCGTCTCGCCGCGCGGGGTATCGACGTCACACTTTTCGAGGCGGGACGCTGCGGCACCGGGGCGAGCCATGCCGCCGCCGGCATGCTGGCCGCCTGCGCCGAGGTTGAGCCGGGCGAGGAGCCGCTCGTGCCGCTCAACCGCGCGAGCCAGGCACTGTGGCCGGATTTCGCCAGGGAACTGGAGGCCGCGAGCGGCCTTGCCGTGGACCTGCGCACCGAAGGCACGCTGGTCTGCGCCTTCTCGGCCGACGACCAGGCGCGGCTGAAACACCATCTTGCCCTGCAGCAGCGGCTCGGTCTTCCCGTCTCCTGGCTCGAGGCTGCCGAGGTGCGGCGGCGTGAGCCCTTCCTCAGCCCCGGCCTCGTCGGCGGGCTGTGGAGCCCCGAGGACCATCAGGTCGACAACCGCAAGCTGGCCGCGGCCCTCTATGTCGCCGCCGGACGGGCAGGCGCGACAATCCACGAGGACAGCCCGGTCGAATCGATCGTGGTCGAAGGCGGGCGTGCCCGCGGCGTCGTCGTCCGGGGCCAGCGTACCGACGCCGATGTCGTCGTGCTCGCCGCCGGGGCCTGGTCGCGGCGCATCGGGGGCCTGCCGCGCGCGGCCCTGCCGCCGGTGCGGCCGGTGAAGGGCCAGCTCGTCGCCGTGCAGATGGACCCGGCCGCGCCGCTTCTCAGCCACGTGACCTGGGTGCCGGGCGCCTATCTCGTGCCGCGGCGCGACGGGCGCCTCATCATCGGGGCGACCGTGGAGGAGAAGGGCTTCGACACGCGCATGACGGCGGGCGGCGTCCTGGCGCTGCTGGATGCCGCCTGGCGCGCCCTGCCAGCCATCGAGGAGCTGCCGATCGTCGAGACCTGGGCCGGCCTGAGGCCAGGCAGCCGCGACGACGCGCCCATCCTCGGGCCCGGAGAGATCGACGGCCTTGTCTATGCGACGGGCCACCACCGCAATGGCATCCTGCTGACGCCAATCACGTCGGCGGTGATTGCAGATCAGATTCTCACGGGACAGCTCGCCGAGGTGGCGCGTCCCTTCACCTTCACGCGCTTTGCTTCGAGCGCCGATGCGACAAGGGAGGTTGCATCATGAGCATGGAGGCGCCCGCGGCAGCGGCGCGCATACGCGTCAACGGTGCCGACGAGCTTCTGACGGCATCGACCATTGCCGAATTCCTGAGCCAGCGCGGCCTCGATCCGGCAGGGCGCGGCATCGCAGTCGCGCGCAACGGGCAGGTGGTGCCGCGCGCACGCTGGCAGGACGAGCCCCTCGGTGCCGGAGATCGCATCGAAATCGTGCATGCCCGGCAGGGAGGCTGAGATGAACGTGGTGGAACAGGGCACGCGGGCGGCCGATCCGCTCGTCATCGCCGGGCGCAGCTTCTCCTCGCGGCTCTTCCTCGGCACGGCGGGCTATCCCAACCAGAAGGTGATGCTCGATGCCATCGCCGCCAGCGGCACCGAGATGGTGACAGCCTCGATCCGCCGGCTCGACCTCTCGAACCCGGAGGAGGGCCTCGTCGACCTCATCGCGGGCCGCGTCGATCTGCTGCCCAACACGGCCGGCTGCCAGACGGCGCGCGACGCTGTGCTGACGGCGGAGCTGGCGCGCGAGGCGCTGGAGACCAACTGGGTCAAGCTCGAGATCATCGGCGACAGGGAACTGCTCTATCCCGATGTCGAGGAGCTGCTGCGCGCCACGGATGAGCTGGTGCGCAAGGGCTTCGTCGTCATGGTCTACTGCAACGACGATCCGGTGACCTGCCGCAAGCTCGCTGACCTCGGCGCCGCCGCCGTCATGCCGCTCGGTTCGCCCATCGGCTCGGGCCTCGGCATCGCCAATCCGCACCTGATCGAGCTCATCGCGGCGCGCTCACCCGTGCCTGTGGTGCTGGATGCGGGCATCGGCACGGCGTCGGACGCGGCGCTCGCCATGGAGCTGGGGTGCGCCGCCGTGCTTCTCAACACGGCGGTGTCGAAGGCGAACGATCCCGTCGCCATGGCGCGCGCCATGCGCCACGGCGTCGAGGCCGGGCGGCTGGCCTACCGGGCCGGCCGCATCCCGAAGCGGCGCTATGCCGAGCCGTCGAGTCCGCAGTTCGGCCTCGTCGGATCCTGACCCGTGCCCCTGCCGCATCCGCCGCTCCTGCTCGTCACCGACCGCCGGCAGGCGAGGGGCGATCTCGTCGATGTGGTTCGTGCGGCGGTTGCCGGCGGCTGCCGCTGGNTCAGCCTGCGGGAGAAGGATCTTGGCGAGGGGGAGCAGGTCGCCCTTGCCCTGCGCTTGCGCCGGGCGCTGCCGCAGGAGGTGCGGCTCACTGTACACGGCGCCCCCGCCGTGGCCCGGCGCGCCGGGCTCGACGGCGTGCATCTTGCCGCCGGGCAGGCACCGGCAGGCGCCGAGGGGCTCATCGGCCGGTCCGTCCATTCGCCGGCCGAGGTAAGGGCCATCGACGCGGGACGGGTGGCCTACGCCATTGCCGGCCCCTTTGCCGAAACGGCCAGCAAGCCGGGCTACGGGCCGGCGCTCGGACGCGCCGGGCTGGCGGCGATCGTCGCGGCGAGCTCCGTGCCCGTGCTCGCCATCGGCGGCATCGAGCCGTCGAATGTCGGGGACTGCCTCGCCGCAGGCGCGGCGGGCGTTGCCGTGATGGGGTCGATCATGCGGGCCGCCGACCCGGCGGCCGAGATGGCCCGGCTCGTCGCGACCCTGGCCGGCGCTCAGCCGCGCGGGCGATAGGGCGGCACGCCCTGGTCAGGCAGGAAGAGGCCGGCAGGCGGCGCCCCGGTCTGCCAGAAGACGTCGATCGGAATGCCCCCGCGCGGGAACCAGTAGCCCCCCACGCGCATCCAGCGTGGCTCGAGCAGCGCCGACAGCCGCTTGCCGATGTAGACCGTGCAGTCCTCGTGGAAGGCTCCGTGGTTGCGGAAGGAGAACATGAACAGCTTCAGTGACTTCGATTCGACCAGCCACGCACCGGGCACGTAGTCGATGACGATGATGCCGAAGTCCGGCTGCCCGGTCACCGGACAGATGGAGGTGAACTCGGGGCAGGTGAAGCGCGCCACGTAATCCGTGTCGGGATGCGGGTTCGGCACACGGTCGAGCACCGCCTCCTCGGGAGAAGCCGGCACTGACGCCGGCTTGCCGAGCTGCAGCGATTCGTGCTGATGCGCCATCTCGTTCCTCGTGTCTGCTCGTGCCCCGCGGAGAGGGCTGTCGCACCGGCGTGGCTGCGGCGCAAGAAAAAACGTGATCCGACGAGCGTCGCCCGTGCTGCCGGCGTCAGCCGATTGCCACCGTTCCACACGATGCTCTAAAAGCCGGGCCACGGCAGAGGCCTGTACGAGCCAGGGAGAAAGAGCCCATGACCGCCATTATCGACATCGTCGCCCGCGAGATCCTCGACAGCCGCGGAAACCCGACGGTGGAAGTCGACGTGATTCTCGAGGACGGCTCCATGGGCCGCGCGGCCGTTCCCTCCGGCGCCTCGACTGGCGCCCACGAGGCGGTCGAGCTGCGCGACGGCGACAAGGGCCGCTACGGCGGCAAGGGTGTCCTCAAGGCGGTCACCTCGGTCAACCGCGACATCTTCGACGCCATCGGCGGCATGGATGCCGAGGACCAGGTCAAGATCGACGAGACGATGATCGCCCTCGACGGCACGCCCAACAAGAGCAAGCTCGGGGCCAATGCCATTCTCGGCGTGTCGCTCGCCGTCGCCAAGGCTGCGGCCGATGCCGCCGGCCTGCCGCTCTACCGTTATGTCGGCGGCACCTCGGCGCGCACCCTGCCTGTGCCGATGATGAACATCGTCAACGGCGGCGCCCATGCCGACAATCCCATCGACTTCCAGGAATTCATGATCATGCCGGTCGGCGCGCCCACTTTCGCGGACGCGGTGCGCACCGGCTCGGAGATCTTCCACACGCTCAAGAAGGCGCTGAAGGATGCCGGCCACAATACCAATGTCGGTGACGAAGGCGGCTTCGCGCCCAACCTGCCGTCGGCGGAGGCCGCGCTCGACTTCGTCATGAAGGCGATCGAGGCCGCCGGCTACAAGCCGGGCGAGGACGTGGTTCTGGCGCTCGACTGCGCTGCTACCGAGTTCTTCAAGAACGGCGCCTATGTCTACGAGGGGGAGGGCACGACGCGCGACCCCGAAGCCCAGGCGAAGTATCTCGCCAAGCTGGTGGCCGACTATCCGATCATGTCCATCGAGGACGGCATGGCCGAGGACGACTGGGAGGGCTGGAAGGCGCTGACCGATCTCATCGGCGGCAAGTGCCAGCTTGTCGGCGATGACCTGTTCGTCACGAACGTCAAGCGCCTCGCCGAGGGTATCGAGAAGGGCGTCGCCAACTCCATCCTCGTGAAGGTCAACCAGATCGGCTCGCTCACCGAGACGCTGGCCGCCGTCGACATGGCCCACCGCGCCGGCTACACGGCCGTGATGTCGCACCGCTCGGGCGAGACCGAGGACTCGACCATCGCCGACCTCGCTGTTGCGACCAACTGCGGGCAGATCAAGACGGGCTCGCTCGCCCGGTCCGACCGGCTCGCGAAGTACAACCAGCTCATCCGCATCGAGGAGGAACTCGGCAAGCAGGCGGTCTATGCGGGGCGTGCGGCGCTGAAGGTCCGCCGCTGACAGATCCGAACGCTTCCTTCCGGACATGACGAGGGTGCCGCTCCAGCGGGGCGGCACCCTTAATANGTTCTTAACCATGGGGTCCCATGCTCGCCCCATGGTCATTCGCAAGCGCCTCCGCTCGGTCCTCATCCCGCTCGCGCTCTACGGCGTCTCGAGCGCCGTGGTCGGCTATTTCGTTGTCCACGCGCACAGCGGAGCGCGCGGACTGGCGGCGCGTCAGTCCTACGAGGCGGAGATCGCCGAGCTGCAGGGCGAGCTGAAGGACCTCAAGGAGATCAAGGCGGAATGGGAGCACCGCATCTCCCTCATGCGCGCCCAGTCCGTCGACCTCGACATTCTCGAGGAATTGGCGCGCCAGGAGCTCGGTTTCGTGCACCCCAACGATGTCGTCGTGATGTTGCCGCAAGAAAAGCGGTAAAGCGGCGAAAAGGGGCGAGCACGGCCAATCGGGGCCATTAACCGGGATCGAGTTAACTGAAAAAACGACACTGATTTCAGCCAGTTAGTTTCAAACGTATCCATTTATCTCGCGTTGATGGGGCTCGCCTTCGACGCGCGGCTGCGCTACAACACGGCACAACAACCCCATTGGGAGGATGTTCATGGCCGTAGCCGCTCGTAAGGCATCCCGCTCCGATGCCGTACCGTCTGCCGTAAAATCGCGCGCTGCAAGGAAGGCGCAATCGTCGGCCCAGAAGAAGGGGGTGGCGTCCTTCACGAAGGAAGAGGATCTCTTCGCCTACCGCGAGATGTTGCTGATCCGCCGCTTCGAGGAGAAGGCGGGGCAGATGTATGGCATGGGGCTGATCGGCGGCTTCTGCCATCTCTACATCGGCCAGGAGGCCGTCGTCGTCGGCATGCAGATGGCGACGAAGGAGGGTGACCAGGTCATCACGGGATACCGCGACCACGGCCACATGCTGGCGTGCGGCATGGACGCAAAGGGCGTGATGGCCGAACTGACGGGCCGCCGCGGAGGCTACTCCAAGGGCAAGGGCGGCTCGATGCACATGTTCTCCAAGGAGAAGAACTTCTACGGCGGACATGGCATCGTCGGCGCCCAGGTGTCGCTCGGCACCGGCATCGCCTTCGCCAACCGCTACCGCAAGAACGACGCCGTCTGCCTGACCTATTTCGGCGACGGCGCGGCCAACCAGGGCCAGGTGTACGAAAGCTTCAACATGGCCGAGCTGTGGAAGCTGCCGGTCGTGTACATCATCGAGAACAACCGCTACGCCATGGGCACCGCGGTCTCCCGCGCCTCCGCCCAGACCGATTTCTCCAAGCGTGGCGCCTCCTTCAACATCCCCGGCGAGCAGGTGGACGGCATGGACGTGCGTGCCGTCAAGGCCGCCGGCGAGCGCGCCATCGAGTGGGCCCGGTCCGGCAAGGGCCCCTACATCCTCGAGATGCAGACCTACCGCTATCGCGGTCACTCCATGTCCGACCCGGCGAAGTACCGCTCGAAGGACGAGGTGCAGCGCATGCGCGAGGAGCACGATCCGATCGAGCAGGTGCGTCGCCGCCTCATCGATCAGTGGAAGCTCAGCGAGGACGAGCTGAAGGCTGTCGACGCCAAGGTGCGCGAGATCGTCAACGAGGCGGCCGAGTTCGCCACGAACGATCCCGAGCCTGACGCTGCCGAGCTCTACACCGACGTCCTGAGGTAAGGCAGCCGTTCCGCCCCCGCATCCGCAGGGGAGGATGCGGGCCGGCGGGCAGCGCCTTTGCTTCGATCGCCAATCGCTTCGCTCCGAGATCGACCAATGCCCATCGATATCCTGATGCCCGCGCTTTCCCCGACGATGGAAAGCGGCAAACTGTCCAAATGGCTCAAGAAGGAAGGTGACACCGTCAAGGCCGGCGATGTCATCGCCGAGATCGAGACAGACAAGGCCACCATGGAGGTGGAGGCCGTGGACGAGGGCGTCCTCGCCAAGATCCTCATCAGCGAGGGCACCGAGGACGTGGCCGTGAACACGCCCATCGCCATCATCGCCGGCGAGGGCGAGGACGTCGGCAGCATCGCCAGCGGCGCGGCCGCTCCGGCGGCGCCGGCCAAGGCGCCTGCCGAGGCGGCTCCTCAGGCCTCCGCAAAGCAGAGCGAGGCGCCTGTTTCCGCCGTCGCGGCGCCGCCAGTGGTCAGCGTCCAGCCCGACCCGGAGGTGCCCCCCGGCACCGAGATGGTGAAGATGACCGTCCGCGAGGCGCTCCGCGACGCCATGGCCGAGGAGATGCGCCGCGACAAGGACGTGTTCGTCATGGGCGAGGAGGTCGCCGAATACCAGGGTGCCTACAAGGTCACCCAGGGCCTGCTGCAGGAGTTCGGCCCTGAGCGCGTCATCGACACGCCCATCACCGAGCACGGCTTCGCGGGCCTCGGTGTCGGCGCGGCCTTCACGGGCCTCAAGCCCATCGTCGAGTTCATGACCTTCAACTTCGCCATGCAGGCGATTGACCAGATCATCAACTCGGCGGCGAAGACGCTCTACATGTCGGGCGGCCAGCTCGGCTGCTCCATCGTCTTCCGCGGGCCCAATGGCGCCGCCGCACGCGTTGCCGCCCAGCACAGCCAGGACTATTCGGCCTGGTACAGCCACATNCCCGGCCTCAAGGTCGTGGCTCCCTACACGGCGGCTGATGCCAAGGGCCTGCTCAAGGCCGCCATCCGTGACCCCAACCCGGTCATCTTCCTCGAGAACGAGATCCTCTACGGCCACACGTTCGAGGTGCCGAAGCTTGATGACTATGTCCTGCCCATCGGCAAGGCGCGCATCGCCCGCGCCGGCTCGCACGTCACCATCGTCGCCTGGTCCATCGGCATGACCTATGCCCTGAAGGCGGCCGAGGAGCTGGCCAAAGAGGGGATCGAGGCCGAGGTCATCGACCTGCGCACCCTGCGCCCCATGGACACCGACACGATCGTGGAGTCGGTGAAGAAGACGGGCCGCTGCGTCACGGTGGAAGAGGGCTGGCAGCAATCCGGCGTCGGTGCCGAGATCGCCGCGCGGGTGATGGAGCGCGCCTTCGACTATCTCGATGCGCCGGTGCTGCGCGTCTCGGGCAAGGACGTGCCGATGCCCTACGCCGCCAATCTCGAGAAGCTTGCCTTGCCGTCGGTGGCCGAGGTGGTCGCTGCGGTCAAGGCCGTCACCTACGCCTGACGCGGGGAGGGGCCCATGCCGATCAACATCCTGATGCCCGCCCTGTCGCCGACCATGGAGAAGGGCAATCTCGCCAAATGGCTCAAGAAGGAGGGGGATGCGGTCAAGGCCGGCGACATCCTCGCCGAAATCGAGACGGACAAGGCCACCATGGAGGTGGAGGCCGTCGACGAGGGCGTGCTGGCGAAGATCGTGGTGCCCGAGGGCACCAGCGACGTGCCGGTGAACGACGTCATCGCCATCCTGGCGGCCGAGGGCGAGGATCCGAAGGCGATCACCGCTCCCAGCGCGGCCCCCGCCAAGGCCGACGCCTCCAAGGCCGAGGCGCCGAAGGCCGAAGCGCCCAAGGNTGAGCCTGCGAAGGGTGAGCCTGCCAAGGCGGAGGCGCCGGCACCGGTCGCCAAGGGCGGCCCCGCGCCGGTCAGCGGCGGCAACCGCATCTTCGCCTCGCCGCTCGCGCGGCGCCTCGCGAAGGAGGCCGGGATCGACCTTGCCGCCATCGCCGGCTCGGGCCCGCACGGGCGCATCGTCGAGCGAGACGTGAAGGCCGCGCTCGCCGGCGGCACGAAACCCGCTGCTGCCGGCGCCCAGCCCGTGCCCAAGGCGGCGCCCGCGCCTGTCGCGACCGGCATGAGCGACGAGCAGATCAAGAAGCTGTTCGAGCCCGGCTCCTACGAGGAGGTGCCGCACGATTCCATGCGCAAGACGATTGCGCGGCGCCTCACGGAATCGAAGCAGACCATCCCACACTTCTACCTGTCGGTGGACTGCGAGCTCGACACGCTGCTGGCGCTGCGCGAGCAGATCAACGCCGCCGCGCCGAAAGGCGAGGATGGCAAGCCCGCCTACAAGCTGTCGGTCAACGACTTCGTCATCAAGGCGCTGGCCATGGCGCTGATGCGCGTGCCGGACGCCAACGTGTCGTGGACCGAGAGCGCCATGCTGCGGCACAAGCATGCGGATGTCGGCGTGGCCGTCGCCATTCCCGGCGGCCTCATCACGCCGATCGTGCGCAAGGCCGAGACGAAGTCGCTGTCCGCCATTTCAAACGAGATGAAGGACCTTGCGGCCCGTGCCCGTGCCCGCAAGCTCAAGCCCGAGGAATACCAGGGCGGCTCCACCGCCGTATCCAACCTCGGCATGTACGGCATCAAGGAGTTCTCGGCCGTCATCAACCCGCCGCATGCGACCATCCTCGCAGTCGGTGCAGGCGAGAAGCGCGTCATCGTCAAGAACGATGCGCCCGCAGTGGCAACGGTCATGACGGTGACGCTGTCGACGGACCACCGCGCCGTTGACGGCGCCCTCGGTGCCGAGCTGATTGCCGCCTTCAAGCAGCTCATCGAGAACCCGATGGGCCTGTTGGTCTGAAGCCGGGAGCATCGCCAATCCCTCCCCCTCGCGGGGAGGGAAGGAGAGGACCTGACATGTCCAGCTACGACGTTATCATCATCGGCGCCGGTCCCGGCGGCTACGTTACCGCCATCCGCGCCGCCCAACTCGGCTTCAAGACGGCGGTGGTCGAGCGCGAGCACCTTGGCGGCATTTGTCTCAACTGGGGCTGCATCCCCACCAAGGCGCTGCTGCGCTCGGCGGAGATCTACCACTACGCCACCCATGCCAAGGACTACGGCCTCGTGCTCGAGGGCACGATGAAGGTGGACACTGCGGCGGTGGTGAAGCGCTCGCGCGGCGTCTCCAGCCAGCTCAACACGGGTGTCGGCTTCCTGCTCAAGAAGAACAAGGTGGACGTCATCTGGGGCGAAGCCACGATCACCAAGCCGGGCGAGATCGTCGTCAAGGCGCCGACGAAGTCGGCGCAGGGCGCGCCCATCGAGGCGCCCAAGGGTGCGCAGCCGCCGGGCACGTACCAGGCCAAGCACATCATTGTCGCCACCGGCGCCCGGCCGCGCGTGCTTCCGGGCCTCGAGCCGGACAAGAAGCTGGTGTGGACCTATTTCGAGGCCATGGTGCCCGAGAAGATGCCGAAGTCGCTGCTCGTCGTCGGCTCCGGGGCCATCGGCATCGAGTTCGCCTCCTTCTACCGCACCATGGGTGCCGAGGTGACGGTGGTGGAGGTGATGCCGCAGATCCTGCCCGTGGAGGATGCGGAGATCGCCGCCTTCGCGCGCAAGCGTTTCGAGAAACAGGGTATCAAGATCCTCACCGGCGCGAAGGTGACAAAGCTCGACAAGGCGGCGGACAGCGTCACCGCCCATATCGAGGATGAGAAGGGCGCCCGGCAGACGATCACCGTCGAGCGCGTCATCTCCGCCGTCGGCGTCGTGGGCAACATCGAGAACCTGGGCCTCGAGAAGCTGGGCGTGAAGACCGAGCGCGGCTGCATCGTCACCGACGGGCTCGGCCGCACCAACGTGCCGGGCATCTACGCCATCGGCGACGTCGCCGGCCCGCCCATGCTCGCCCACAAGGCGGAGCACGAGGGCGTCATCTGCGTCGAGACCATCAAGGGCCTGCCGACGCACCCCATGGACAAGACGATGATCCCGGGCTGCACCTACTGTCACCCGCAGGTCGCGTCCGTCGGCCTCACGGAGGCCAAGGCCAAGGAGGCCGGCTACGACATCCGCGTGGGCCGCTTCCCCTTCGTCGGCAACGGCAAGGCCATCGCGCTCGGCGAGCCGGAGGGCCTCGTCAAGACGATCTTCGACAGGAAGACGGGGCGGCTGCTTGGCGCCCACATGGTGGGCGCGGAGGTGACGGAGCTCATCCAGGGCTTCGTCATCGCCATGAACCTCGAGACGACGGAGGAAGAGCTCATCCACGCCGTCTTCCCGCACCCGACCCTGTCGGAGATGATGCACGAGTCCGTGCTCGATGCCTACGGGCGCGTCATCCACGTGTAGGGTTGGCGCAACGCACGGTTGTCCGTGCGCGCGGAACCTGAACTGCCGCCTTGCCGTTGTCGGGAAGTCGCGCGATGCTTTCGCGCCTTTCTCTCAACGGTAAGGGGGCACTCATGCAGGGCGTTGGTATCCTCGGAGCGATCATCGTCGGGATCCTGGCGGGCTGGATCGCCGAGAAGGTGATGAACCGCAGCCACGGGCTCATCACCAACCTCATCGTCGGGCTCATCGGTGCCTTCATCGGGCCGTTTGTGCTCGGCATTCTTGGCCTGATGCCGGTGGGCGGCGGCTTCTGGGTCAGCCTGGTGGTNTCGTCCATCGGCGCCATCGTGTTCCTCTTCCTGCTCGGCCTCGTCCGGGGGCGCTAGGGCCAGCGGGCGCGACGACGCATCGGCGCCGGTAATGGCTGCCATGCGGCGTCCTGACAGCCTTGCCTACTTGCGATACGGCCTGCAAATACATAACCAAGAGAGGTCGTCCGCGAGGGGCGACCTCGCGGAGATGTCTGATGGCCGTCGTTCTCGACCTGCTCAATCGCGACCCACGCCCGCGCCACCCCGAGAAGGCTCACCGGCCCGACCAGCCGGTGATGCGCAAGCCGGAATGGATCCGCGTCAAGGCGCCTGGGTCTCCCAAGTGGGCCGAGACCAACCGCATCGTACGCGAGAACAAGCTCGTCACCGTCTGCGAGGAGGCGGGCTGCCCCAACATCGGCGAGTGCTGGGAGAAGAAGCACGCCACCTTCATGATCATGGGGGATACGTGCACCCGCGCCTGCGCGTTCTGCAACGTCAAGACGGGCCTGCCCCAGCCGCTCGATCCCGGCGAGCCGGAGAGCGTGGCCAAGGCCGTCGAGAAACTGGGCCTCAGCCACGTCGTCATCACCTCGGTCGATCGTGACGACCTGCCCGACGGCGGCGCGCAGCATTTTGCCGATGTCATCGCCGCCATCCGCGCCCGCTCGCCGAAGACGACCATCGAGGTGCTGACGCCGGATTTCCTGCGCAAGGACGGTGCGCTCGAGATCGTGGTGAAGGCGCGGCCGGACGTGTTCAACCACAACCTCGAGACGGTGCCGTCGAAGTACCTCAAGGTCCGGCCCGGCGCGCGCTACTTCCACTCGGTGCGCCTGCTGCAGCGGGTGAAGGAGCTCGACCCGACCATCTTCACCAAGTCCGGCATCATGGTCGGCCTTGGCGAGGAGCGGAACGAGGTGCTGCAGCTCATGGACGACCTCAGGGCCGCCGATGTCGATTTCCTCACCATCGGGCAGTACCTGCAGCCGACCAGGAAGCACCACCCCATCGTGCGCTTCGTCACGCCCGAGGAGTTCAAGGCCTACGAGACAACGGCCTATGCCAAGGGCTTCCTCATGGTGTCGTCCAGCCCGCTGACGCGTTCCTCGCATCATGCAGGGGAGGATTTCGAGCGGCTGAAGGCGGCACGCGCGGCCAAGCTGGGCGCCTGACGGGGCAACATGCCGTCGTTTCGTAACAAGCGTCGCGTGCCGTATACTCCGGCACAGATGTTCGACCTCGTGGCGGATGTGGAGCAGTATCCCGCCTTCCTGCCCCTGTGCGAGGCGCTGCGCGTGCGTCGGCGCGCGGCGAGCGGCGAGGGGGTGGAGACGCTGATTGCCGACATGACGGTGGGCTACAAGGCCATCCGCGAGACCTTCACGAGCCGCGTCACCCTCGACAGGCCGCGCCTGCGCATCCTTGTCGAGTATGTGGACGGCCCCTTCCGCCACCTCGAGAACCGTTGGGCTTTCCACCAGCTCGACGACGTCGGCTGCGAGGTGGACTTCTTCATTTCCTACGAGTTCAAGAGCATGGCCCTCGGCCTCGTGATGGGCGCTGTCTTCGAGCGCGCTTTTCACAAGTTCGCCGAGGCGTTCGAGGAGCGCGCCCGCACGGTCTACGGCCGGGGCGGGGGCATGGCTGCCCGGGTTTGAACGCTCAGGCCCTTGCGCAGGCTTCCTGCAGCATCGAGAGAGCCGTCGCTACCGAGAGGCGGCGCACCTCCGCCCGCCCGACGTCGCCGAAGCGTTCCTCCCGATGGAACACGTCGCCGCCGCGCGCCGCGACGGCGAAATGCACGAGGCCGACCGGCTTGGCGGCGCTGCCGCCGCCGGGNCCGGCAATGCCGGTGATGGCAACCGCCAGGTCGGCGCGCGAATGGGCGAGGGCGCCNCGCGCCATGGCGCGCGCCACCGGCTCGCTGACAGCGCCGTGGGNCGCGATGAGGCCGGCATCGACGCCGATCGCCTCGCTCTTGGCCTCGTTGGAATAGGTGACGAAGCCNCGATCGACGACTTCGGACGATCCGGCGATGGCNGTNAGCGCCCCGGCGACGAGGCCGCCGGTGCAGGATTCGGCCGTCGCGATCTTCAGGGCGCGCGCGCGGCAGGCCGCGAGCAGGGCCTCCGCCTGGGCGAGAATGGCATCGTCGATCATGACTGACCCTCCATGAANGCCGGCAGGCGCACCGTGGCGCTCGCCTGNGCGGCGATGCCCTCGCGTCGGCCGGTGAAGCCGAGCCCTTCCGATGTCGTCGCCTTCACGGAGACCTGCCCGGTGCCGATGCCGAGGATCTGNGCGATCCGCTGGCGGATGNCCTCGCGGTGTGGCCCGATGCGGGGCCGCTCGCAGACGACGATGACGTCGACATTGTCGATNATGCCGCCGCGCCGGCGCACGCGTTCACCGGCGTCACGCAGNAAGATGTCGGACGAGGCGCCCTTCCACCGCGGATCGGAGGGCGGGAAATGGGAGCCGATGTCACCGTCGGCGATGGCGCCGAGCAGCGCATCCGTGAGCGCATGCAGCACCACGTCGCCGTCCGAATGGGCGACGATGCCCCGCTCGTGTGCGATGGCAACGCCCCCGATCATCACATGATCGCCCTCGCCGAATGTGTGGACGTCGTAGCCGATGCCGAAGCGCACGATCATCTCGTGCCGCGCTGCGAGGCGCCGCTCGGCCTCGACGAAATCCTCGCCGGTGGTCAGTTTCACGTTGTGCGCGTCTCCGGGAAAGATGTGGACGGAGCCGCCTGCCCATTCGGCGATGGCCCCGTCGTCGGTGAAGCCGTCGACGCCCTGCGCGGCCGCCGCGCGGTGGGCGGAGAGAAGCGCTTGAAAGGTGAAGGCCTGCGGCGTCTGCACCGTGCGCAGCCTCGCCCTGTCCGGGGTCTCGGCCACGAGACCATCGGCCCCGACGATCTTGACGGTGTCGGTGACTGTGAGGCCCGGAACGGCCGCTCCGTGCAGCTCGGCAGCGGCGATCGCCCGGTCGATGAGCTGCGGCGACAGAAAGGGGCGGGCGGCGTCGTGCACCAGCACGATGTCCGGCGCCCGCTCCATGCGCGCAGCGAGCGCCTCCAGCCCCGCATGGACGGACGCCTGCCGCGTCGCGCCGCCGAATCCCGGCGCCAGCAGCTTGCCGTCGTGGTCCAGCCCGCGGACGGATTCCTCGTAGAGGGACATGTCGTCGGGATGGATGACGCACAGTACTCTGGCGATGGCGGGATGGCGCAGCGTCGCCTCGAGGCTGTGCGCAACGAGCGGCCGCCCCGCCAGTGGCCGGTACTGCTTGGGCAATGCGTGCGGACGGGCGCGCGTGCCGCGACCGGCGGCGACAATGATGGCTGCAACGAGCGGCATCTAGACCTCTTCGTCATCGCCGGCCCCGCGTTTTGGGCACGACGCATCACGGCAGTTCTGATAAGGCGGCGGGAGGACGAGCGCAAATGCACCGGGCTGCGGCTAACTCTCCTATTGTGCAACGCAGAATTTTGCGCAATTTTGATGCAAAGCTATGCATGACCATTAAATAGGCAAATGACGCTCACGATCGGTCCGGTCGCAATCGACGGACGCGCCTTCCTCGCCCCCATGTCGGGCGTCACCGATGTCGGACTGCGCCGGCTGGCGCGCCGCTTCGGCGCCTCGCTGGTCGTGTCCGAGATGGTCGCCTCGCAGGAGCTGGCGCGGGGCGACGAGGAGGCGCGCATGCGGGCGGAGGGCGAGGGGGTCTCGCCGCATGTCGTGCAGCTGGCCGGCTGCGATCCCTACTGGATGGCCGAGGCTGCGCGCGTCGCGCAGGAAGCGGGGGCCGACATCATCGACATCAACATGGGCTGTCCGGCGAAGAAGGTGACGGGCGGCTGGGCCGGCTCGGCGCTGATGCGCGACTTGGACCACGCCCTGCGGCTCATCGAGGCCGTCGTCGGGGCTGTGCGTGTGCCGGTGACGCTGAAGATGCGCCTCGGCTGGGATGATGCGAACCGCAATGCGCCCGAACTCGCCTGCCGCGCCGAGACGGCCGGTGTGCAGCTCGTCACGGTTCATGGACGCACACGCCAGCAGTTCTACAAGGGCAGCGCGGACTGGGCCGCGGTGGCCGCCGTGCGTGCCGCCACCTCGCTGCCGCTCGTCGTCAACGGCAACATCTGCGACACGGCGAGCGCGCGCGAGGCGCTGCGGCTGTCGGGCGCCGACGCCGTGATGGTGGGGCGCGCCGCGGTGGGCCGCCCCTGGCTCGTCGGCGAGATCGCCCGCGACCTGGCGGGCGATGCGGCCAGGTCCGGCTGCGTGCTCGACGCCGAGGCCAAGGGCGCCGCGGCCGTGGAGCACTATGAGACGCTTCTCTCACTCTATGGCCGCGACATGGGGCTGCGGCACGCACGCAAGCATCTTGCCGCCTACGCCGACCACGCCATCGAGCTCGGCAGTGCGCGCGCCCGCGTCGAGCGGGCGCGGATCGTCACGTCCGAGACCCCGCAGCAGGTCATCGCCGCATTGCGCGCGATGTTCGCCGACGTGCCGCTCGAGGACGCCGCATGAACGGACGCGAAGAGTTGTCGACCATGATGACCAGAGGCCCGGAACCGGACGGCGATGCCATCGTCAACGTCCTGCCGTTGCCCATCCTCACGGTCGATGCGGAAGGGCTCATCATCCAGGCCAACATTGCTGCCGAAAGCTTCTTCGAGACGGGGCTCACCCTCCTGCGGCGGCAGCGCCTGGTCGATCTCCTGCCCTTTGGCTCGCCCGTGATCGCACTGGTGGAGGAGGTGCGCCAGCGCGGCGCCAGCGTCAGCGAGTATCGGGTTGACATCGGCTCGCCGCGCCTCGGCGGCTCGCGCATCGTCGACGTTTTTGCCACGCCGCTGTCTGAATCCAGCGACCGCGTGGTCCTGATGCTGCAAGAACGGACAATTGCCGAAAAAATGGACAGGCAGCTGACGCATCGTGGTGCTGCCCGCTCCATCACCGCACTCGGCGCCATGCTGGCGCACGAGATCAAGAACCCGCTGTCCGGCATCCGCGGGGCGGCGCAGTTGCTCGAGGCGACTGCCAGCGAGAACGACCGCCTGCTCACGCGCCTCATCTGCGACGAGAGCGACCGTATCGTGAAGCTCGTCGAGCGCATGGAGCTGTTCGGCGACGAGCGGCCCATAGAGCGCGGCCCGGTCAACATCCANGACGTGCTCGACCACGTGAAGCGGCTGGCCACCTCGGGCTTTGCCCGTCACATCCGCTTCGTCGAGGAATACGACCCGTCGCTGCCGCCCGTGTTCGGCAACCGCGACCAGCTCATCCAGGTGCTGCTCAACCTCGTGAAGAACGCGGCCGAGGCCATCGGACCCGACGCAGTCGACGGGGAGATCACTCTGGCCACGGCCTTCCGGCCCGGCGTGCGCATGCAGATTCGCGGCTCGGAAGAGCGGCTCAGCCTGCCGCTCGAGATCCGCGTGCGGGACAATGGCCCGGGCGTGCCGCCTGACCTGTTGCCGAACCTTTTCGACCCGTTCGTGACCACGAAGGCGCAGGGAACTGGCCTCGGTCTTGCTTTGGTTGCCAAGATCATCGGCGATCACGGCGGCATCGTCGAGTGCGAATCCGCGCCGCGGCGCACGACCTTCCGGCTGCTGATGCCGATGCTTCTCGCCCACGACGGGCGGGCAACAAGGACATGATGGGATAACGAGATGCAGCGCGGCAGCGTTCTTGTAGCAGACGACGATGCAGCAATCCGTACGGTCCTCAATCAGGCGCTGTCGCGCGCCGGCTATGACGTGCGCTCCACGGGCCAGGCGTCGACGCTGTGGCGCTGGGTGTCGCAGGGCGAGGGCGACATTGTCATCACCGACGTGGTGATGCCGGACGAGAACGCGTTCGACCTCCTGCCGCGCATCAAGAAGATCCGGCCGGAACTGCCCATCATCGTCATGAGCGCGCAGAACACGTTCATGACCGCGATCCGCGCCTCCGAGCGCGGGGCCTACGAGTACCTGCCCAAGCCCTTCGACCTCAAGGAACTCGTCGCCATCGTCGGCCGCGCCCTGTCGCGGCCGCGCGGCACGGCCGTCTCGGCACAGGGCATGGAGGGCGAGGACATCCCGCTCGTCGGCCGATCCCCGGCCATGCAGGAGATCTACCGCGCGCTGGCGCGCCTCATGCCGACCGACCTGACCGTGATGATCACCGGCGAGTCGGGCACCGGCAAGGAGCTGGTGGCGCGCGCCCTGCACGACTACGGCAAGCGCCGCAATGGTCCCTTTGTCGCGGTCAATATGGCAGCCATCCCGCGCGACCTCATCGAGTCGGAGCTTTTCGGCCACGAGAAGGGTGCCTTCACTGGCGCAACCGGCCGCAACGCGGGACGCTTCGAGCAGGCGGAGGGCGGAACCCTCTTCCTCGACGAGATCGGCGATATGCCGATGGAGGCCCAGACGCGCCTTCTGCGCGTGCTGCAGCAGGGCGAATACACGACGGTCGGGGGGCGGGTGCCGATCAAGACCAACGTGCGCATCATCGCCGCCACCAACAAGGACCTGAGGGTCTCCATCAACCAGGGTCTGTTCCGCGAGGACCTTTACTTCCGCCTCAACGTCGTGCCGCTGCGCCTGCCGCCGCTGCGCGAGCGCACGGAAGACATCCCGGATCTCGTGCGCCACTTCTTCAGCATGATCGAGAAGGAGGGGCTGCCGCGGAAGCACATCGACGCGGAGGCGCTTGACAAGCTCAAGCGCTACCGCTGGCCCGGCAACGTGCGCGAGCTGGAGAACCTTGTGCGCCGTCTGGCGGCGCTCTACCCGCAGGACACGATCACTGCCCCGATCATCGAGGCGGAGCTCGAACCGGTCGGCGTGCTCGGGAGCGAGGAGGCGCCGGCAAAGGCTGCGCCTGCGACCCTCGCCGAGGCCGTCGAGCAACACCTTGCGAACTACTTCGCCGAGTTTCCCGACCGCCTGCCGCCGCCCGGCCTCTATCATCGCGTCCTGCGGCAGATCGAGCCGCCTCTTATCGGCGCCGCGCTCGCCGCCACGCGCGGCAACCAGATCAAGGCAGCGGAGCTGCTCGGTCTCAATCGCAACACATTGCGGAAGAAAATTCGCGATCTCGACATGCAGGTGATCCGGACGACCCGCTGAGTGTCCCGCGCTCTGTCATATTTTGACAACACTGTTGTTTTGATGCATCACTGTCGGCAGTCGAGTCGCTTGCCGAGCCATCCGGCTCGAAGATTCGAGGCCGCGTGACGTCATCATCGAACCAGGGCACCCGCAGCACGGTGCGCGACGAGAAGGGCTCGGCGCGCGTGTCCGGGCTGGTCGGCACCATTGCAGTGATCCTGGCGCTGGCGAGCGCGCTCATCACATTTCTCGTGCTCGCCGGGCTCACGCCCATACTGCCCACGCACGAAGTCGTCGTCTGGGCGCTCTTCATCAACGTCGTCCTCGTCGTCGCGCTGGTCGTCATTGTCCTGTGGGACACGTGGAGCCTGTTCCGCGCCAGGCGCCAGGGCGCCGCCGCGGCCGGCCTGCACGTGCGCATCGTCTCTCTGTTCAGCCTCGTCGCGGCCTTTCCCGCCGTACTCGTGGCGGTCGTCGCAACGGTGACGCTGGAGCGTGGGCTCGACCCCTGGTTCACCGGCTCCATCAAGGCGCTGATGACGAACACGCTCGACAGTCGCGTAAGGCCTATCGCGACAGCCAGTGCCGCTCGCTGGTGCGCGAGACCTACCTGATGGCGGACGACCTNAACCGTGCCAAGCCGATGTTCGACGTCGATCGGCGTCTCTACCGGGATTTCATGACGTCGCGGGCGCTCTATCTCGGCTTCCCGGTGGCCATGCTGCTGAAACAGGACGGGGAGGTCGTCGAGCGCGTCGAGGCCAAGCAGCTCGACAACCTGTCCCTGCCGAGCCAGGAGGTGCTGGCTGGGGCGAGCCCGACTGACGCTGACTGCCTCGTCACGAGCAACAGCAATGTTTTCCGCGCCGTCATCAAGCTCCCGGCCTATGACGATGCGGTGCTCTTCGTGGCACGCGCCGTCGATCCGCGCGCCATCTCCTTCCTTGGCGAGGCGGAGGCCGGTGTCGCCTACTACCAGGCACTCGAGGCGAAGAAGGCCGGCATCCAGATCGCCTTCGCCTCCATGTTCGCGCTGGTGGCGCTCATCGTCCTCCTGTCGGCCGTGTGGCTCGGCCTGAGCTTTGCCAACCGCCTCGTCGCCCCCATCCGCCGCCTCATCCACGCCACCGACCAGGTGGCGAGCGGCAACTTCTACGTCCAGGTGCCCATCCGCCGCTCCGAGGGGGACCTCGCCCATCTGGGCGCCACCTTCAACAAGATGACGAGCGAGCTGCGCCAGCAGCACGACCGGCTGACCGAGGCGAGTGAAGTGCTCGACAAGCGCCGGCGCTTCACGGAGGCGGTGCTTGCCGGCGTGTCCGCGGGGCGTGGTGGGCACAGATGCGCGCGGCCGTATCACCATCGTCAACCCCTCGACCGAGCAGCTGCTGCATCAGTCGGCCACGAGTCTTGTCGGCCGGCCGGTCGCCGAGGTGGTGCCGGAGCTGGCGGAGCTGGTNGAGGAAGCCCTCAANAGCCGTCACCGGCAGTTCGTGCAGGGGCAGATTTCCATCAATCGCGAGGGGCGGGACCGCACACTCACGGTNCGCGTCACCAGCGAGCAGGCGGTTGGCCAGGACAAGGGCTTCGTCGTCACGCTCGACGACATCACCGATCTCGTCGCGGCCCAGCGCACCTCCGCCTGGGCAGACGTGGCCCGCCGCATCGCGCACGAGATCAAGAATCCGCTGACGCCGATCCAGCTCTCGGCCGAGCGCATCCGGCGCAAGTACGGCAAGGTCATCGTCAGCGACCGGGCGGTCTTCGACCAGTGCATCGAGACCATCGTGCGGCAGGTNGANGACATCAAGCGCATGGTCGACGAGTTCTCGTCCTTCGCGCGCATGCCCAAGCCGACACTGGCCAGGGACGATGTGGTGGAGACGGTGCGCCAGGTCATCTTCCTGATGCGTGTCGGCAACCCGGAGATTACCTTCACGGAGCACTACGAGCCGGCGTCGATCACGACGCGCTTCGACCGGCGCCTCATCTCCCAGGCGGTGACGAACATCGTCAAGAACGCCACAGAGGCGGTCCTCGCTGTGCCGGAGGAGGAGCGCGGGCCCGGACGCATTGCCGTGAGCGTGACGCTCGAGGACGGCGCGCGGATCGTCATCGATGTCTCCGACAACGGCAAGGGCTTCCCGCGCGAGGGGCGGCAGCGGCTGCTCGAGCCTTACATGACGACGCGGGAGGGAGGCACCGGGCTCGGCCTCGCCATCGTCGGCAAGATTCTCGAAGACCACGGCGGCGGCATCGAGCTTCTCGACGCCGAACCGGACGAGCGCGGCCGCTCTGGCGCACGCGTCAGGCTGTGGTTTCCCATGACAGATGCGGACGAAGCCGCTGCCGAAGAGGGTGGGGGCCAGAAGGCCGCAGCATTGCATACGAGGCAGGACGGATGAGCGCAGACATCCTGGTCGTCGACGACGAGGCGGATATCCGCGAGCTCGTCGCCGGAATTCTGGAGGACGAGGGCCACCGCACGCGCACGGCCGGCAGTTCGGACGAGGCGCTGGCCAGCATCGAGCAGCGCCGGCCGCACCTCGTCTTCCTCGACATCTGGCTGCAGGGCAGCCGGCTCGATGGTCTGCAGGTTCTCGACAACATCAAGGAGAACCATCCGGAACTGCCGGTGATCATGATTTCCGGCCACGGCAACATCGAGACGGCCGTCTCCGCCATCAAGCGCGGTGCCTACGATTTTATCGAGAAGCCCTTCAAGGCCGACAGGCTGGTGCTCGTCGCCGAGCGCGCGCTGGAGGCGTCGCGCCTCAAGCGCGAAATCAAGGAGCTGCGCACGCGTTCGGTCCAGGCCAGCCGCATCGTGGGCCGCTCGGCCGCCATCAACCAGCTGCGGCAGGTGATCGAGCGCACGGCTCCGACCAATGCGCGTGTGCTCATCACGGGCGCGCCGGGCACAGGCAAGGAGCTGGCGGCGCGCACGCTGCACAGCCTCTCCAACCGCGCCAACGGCCCCTTCGTCGTCATCAATGCGGCAACGATCACGCCGGAGAACATGGAGAGCGAACTCTTCGGCGTAGAAGCCAGCGAGGGGCGGCCCCGGCGCACGGGTGCCCTGGAGGAGGCGCACGGCGGCACGCTCTATATCGACGAGATCGCCGACATGCCGCGCGAGACGCAGAACCGCATCCTGCGCGTGCTCGTCGATCAGAACTTCCAGCGTGTCGGCGGGTCGACGCGTGTCCACGTCGACGTGCGCATTATCTCCTCCACGAGCCACGATCTCACCGAGGCGATTGCCGCCGGCCGTTTCCGTGAAGACCTATTCCACCGCCTCAGCGTCGTGCCGATCCGCGTACCCTCGCTCGCCGAGCGACGGGAGGATGTGCCGGAGCTGGTCGANTTCTTCATGGAGCAGATCTCGTCTGCCACGGGCCTGCCCAAGCGCGTCATCGCCGATGATGCGATGGCGGTGCTGCAGACGCACGACTGGCCNGGCAACGTGCGGCAGCTNCGCAACAACGTCGAGCGGCTGATGATCCTCGCCGGGGGNGACCCNGACGTCTCCATCACGGCCGACATGCTGCCGGCCGAGATCGGATCGCTCGTGCCCACCACGCCGAGCGGCGTCGGCGGCGAGAAGCTGATGAGCCTGCCACTGCGTGACGCACGCGAGATCTTCGAGCGCGAATATCTCATCGCGCAGATCAACCGCTTCTCGGGCAACATCTCGCGCACGGCCGAATTCATCGGCATGGAGCGCTCGGCCCTGCATCGCAAACTCAAGTCGCTGGGAATCGGATCGTGAGCAGAATTGCCTATGTGAATGGCCGCTACGTGCCGCATCGTGACGCCACCGTGCATGTCGAGGATCGCGGATACCAGTTCGCAGGATGGCGTCTACGAAGTGTGCGAGGTCCACGCCGGCAAGCTGGTGGACGAGAAGCGGCATCTCGACCGTCTCGACCGTTCGCTGCGGGAGCTGCGCATCGACTGGCCGTTGTCGCGCGAGGCGCTGCGTGTGGTGCTGCGCGAGGTGGTGCAGCGCAACCGCGTGCGCGACGGGCTCGTCTACTTCCAGGTCACGCGCGGCGTCGCGAAGCGCGACCACGCTTTCCCCAAGGTGCCGGTGCGGCCGAGCCTCGTGGTGACGGCCCGCTCGTCTGATCCGCAGGCCAACGATGCCGCCGCCGAAAAGGGTGTTGCCGTCGTGACCTGTCCGGACAACCGCTGGTCCCGTGTGGACATCAAGACGGTCGGCCTGCTGGCGAACGTACTCGCCCGCCAGGCTGCGGTCGAGGCGGGCGCGCGGGAAGCCTGGTTCGTCGACAGGGACGGCTACGTGACGGAGGGGGCCTCGTCGAATGCCTGGATCGTCACCGGCGACAAGGTCATCACGCGCCCGGCGGACGACAACGCCATCCTGCGCGGCGTCACGCGCACCACGATCATCGACATGCTGGCGGATCACGGCCTGACGCTGGAAGAGCGGGCCTTCACGGTGGAGGAGGCACAGAAGGCGCGTGAGGCGTTCATGACGGCCGCGACCGCCATCGTCATGCCCATCGTGCGCATCGACGGCGTGGAGGTGGGCGACGGCAAGCCCGGGCCGGTGGCGCTCGGCCTGAGGCGTGCGCTGCATTCCACGGCGGAATTGGCCTGAAACGGCAATAAACGGACTTAATGCGCTCAAGACCACTTGCGCGCAAAGTCCTATGCCTTTGTAATGATACCAACCGGTCTTGGTATGCCTTGGGCCTGGGGGCGATTCTCTCCAGCGGGCAAGAACAACAAAAGCGCGCCGCGGACCGGCGGCGGCACGGCTGACGAGGCTCAACAATGGCGGGCGAACGCACGCAGAACCTGCAAGACACCTTTCTCAACAACGTCCGCAAGAACAAGGTTCCGCTGACGATCTTCCTCGTCAATGGCGTGAAGCTGCAGGGCGTTGTCACATGGTTCGACAACTTCTGCGTCCTTCTGCGCCGGGATGGCCACTCGCAGCTTGTCTACAAGCATGCGATCTCGACAATCATGCCGGGTCATCCGATTCAGCTGTTCGAGCAGGGCGAAGAGGGCGGCGAAAAGGCCTGACTTGACCGAACCCAGACCCAGAAAGCGAAAGGGTGCGCTCGCGGCGCACCTTGCCGAACCCGAGAAGACCGTCGCGTCGGGGACCGCCACCTTCGTCGTCGGTCCCTATCCTGCGCGCAAGGCGCGCTCGCGAGAGACAGGCAGCACAAACCTGCGTGATCCCGAGGCGCGTCTCGACGAGGCAGCGGGCCTTGCACGCGCCATCGACCTCGATGTCGTCGGGGCCTTCATCGTGACCGTCGACGACGTGCGCCCCGCGACATACCTCGGCAAGGGCAAGGTCGAGGAGCTGGCCGGGACGATAAAGGCCTCGAACATCGGCCTCGTCGTCATGGACTGTGCGTTGTCGCCTGTGCAGCAGCGCAACCTGGAGCGGGCCTGGGGGTGCAAGGTCATCGACCGCACCGGCCTCATTCTCGAGATCTTCGGCCGCCGCGCCCGCACGCGCGAGGGCGCCCTCCAGGTGGAGCTGGCGCATCTCGCCTACCAGAAGAGCCGCCTCGTGCGCTCGTGGACGCACCTGGAGCGCCAGCGCGGCGGCTTCGGCTTCCTCGGCGGCCCCGGCGAGACGCAGATCGAGGCCGACCGGCGCATCATCCAGGACCGCATGACGCGCATCGAGCGCGAGCTCGAGCAGGTCAAGCGCACGCGCTCGCTGCATCGTGCCGGCCGCCGGCGCGTGCCCTATCCGGTCGTCGCGCTGGTGGGCTACACCAACGCCGGCAAGTCGACGCTGTTCAACCGGCTCACCACAGCCTCCGTGATGGCCGAGGACATGCTGTTCGCCACCCTGGACCCGACGGCGCGCGCCATCACGCTGCCGCACGGCGAGAAGGCCATCCTGTCCGACACCGTGGGCTTCATCTCCGACCTGCCGACAATGCTCGTCGCCGCCTTCCGCGCGACGCTGGAGGATGTCGTCGAGGCCGACGTGCTCCTGCACGTGCGCGACGTGTCACACGAGGACACGGACGCCCAGGCCGCCGATGTGGAGAACATNCTGCGCGAGCTCGGCATCGACGAGGCACGCCAGCGCAACCTCATCGAGGTCTGGAACAAGGCGGACCTGCTCGACGAGGCAACGCGCGAGCGCCTCGCCGCGCTCGCCGCGCGCAAGAGCGGCAGCCGCCAGCCGGTGCTCGTGTCGGCCCAGACCGGGTACGGCATCGACACACTGCTGGCCGAAATCGAGGCACGCATCGCCGCCGGCCGGCCAATCTATCGGGTCGAACTTGCGCCGACCGAGGGGGCGACGCTCAACTGGCTCTATGAAGAGGCGGAGATCCTGAAGCGCGAGGAGGGCGAGGACGGCCACATCGCGCTGACCGTCCGTCTCTCGCCGGAGAAGGAATCGCGCCTGACAAGGCGCTGCCCCGGCGCAAGGCGCGCCGCCGCGGCCTGAATTTCAGGCGCCCGCGCGCTCCCGCCGCTTGGCCTCCTGCCAGATGTCCTCCATGTCCGCCAGGGTGAGTTCGGACAACGAGGCGCCCCTGTCTTCAACCGTTCGCTCGATGAAGCGGAAGCGGCGCTCGAACTTAGCATTGGTGCCGCGCAGCGCCGCCTCGGGATCGATGTCGAGGTGACGCGCAAGATTGGCGACGGCAAAGAGCAGGTCGCCGATCTCATCCTTCTGGGCATTGCGGTCGGCCGTATCGAGCGTATCCTCCACCTCGCGCAGCTCCTCGCGGATCTTGTCGAGGACAGCGCGCCGGTCCGTCCAGTCGAAGCCGACCGTCGCCGCCTTGCGCTGCAGCTTCTCGGCGCGCGTCAGCGCGGGCAGAACCTTCGGCACATCTGCGAGCAGGCCATGGTCGTGGGCGCTGTCGTCCGTCTTGCCCGCGGCGACGCGCTCACGGCGGCGCTCGTCCTTCTCCTGCTGCTTGATGTCGTGCCACAGCGCCTTCACCGCCTCCGGCGAAAGGTTGCGCGCGTTTCCGAAGACATGCGGATGGCGGCGGATGAGCTTGGCCGTGATGGCCTGCACCACGTCGCCGAAGGTGAACAGGCCCTCTTCCTCCGCCATGCGTGCGTGGAAGACCACCTGCAGCAGGAGGTCGCCCAGCTCGTCGCGCAGGTCGAGGAAATCCCGACGTTCGATGGCATCGGCGACCTCGTAGGCTTCCTCGATCGTGTAGGGGGCGATGGTCTCGAACGACTGTTCGAGATCCCAGGGGCAGCCGGTGCCGGGTGTACGCAGCGCCGCCATGATGGCGAGAAGCGCCTCGATGTCGCGGGATGGTTTCATGTCGGCTTCCGGGCGAGTCATTGCGGAGGATGGCCCCTGCATAGCAGAAATCCGGGCCGGCGCGGCATTTCCCTGCGAGCGGCCGGACGCACTCGCATTTCCGGCAGGCCGCCGCAACGGCAGCGGATTTGCTGGGCAGGGCCCCGCGAGGCCGCGAAAGGAAATCTTATTCCACTCCGCTTCGGCTATCGTCAGGCGAAATCGTACCCTGGGCGACTGTCCGNGTGGTACGTTGAAAAGAACATGTCGACCGTTATATCGATCGCATCGGGTGCGCGGCCTTCGGGCGCGCCTTCTTCGGAGGAGAGGGAAGATGAAACGAATTTTCCGCACGGGGCTCATGGGGATGGCGGCTGCCATCGCACTGTCGGGCAGCGCGTTCGCTGCTGACTATCCGACAAAGCCGATCGAGATGATCGTCGCCTTCGCTCCCGGCGGCGGCACCGACGTGGCTGCCCGCTCGATCGCCAGCTTCATGGAGAAGCACCTCGGCGACGGTGCGCGCATCGCGGTCATCAACAAGCCGGGCGCAGGCGGTGAGATCGGCTGGACGGCGGTGGCCCAGGCCAAGCCCGACGGCTACACCATCGGCTTCATCAACGTGCCGGCCATCAACGCGCTCGTCGTCGAGGGCAAGGCAAAGTTCAAGATGGACGACTTCCAGCCCATCGCCAACCTCGTCTATGACCCCGGTGTGCTCGTGGTGGGCAAGAACAGCCCCTTCAAGTCCGTGAAGGACCTCGTCGAGGCGGCGAAGGAGAAGCCCGGCACGATCGCCGTCGGCACCTCGGGCGCGGTCGGCTCGTCCGAGCACATCACCATCCTCAACTTTGAGCGTCTGGCCGGCATCAAGCTGACGCACGCCCCCTTCGGTGGCACGGCGCCCGTCCGCCAGGCGGTGCTCGGCGGGCACATCCCTGCCGCCACGATGAACCTCAGCGAGGCGCTGCAACTTGCGCGCGAGGGTGAGATCCGCGTCCTCGGCGTGATGAGCGAGGAGCGGTCGGAGTATCTCAAGGATGCCCCGACCTTCCGCGAGCAGGGCTATGATGTGGTCGCCGGCTCCTCGCGTGGCATCGCCGCGCCCAAGGGCATCCCGGCCGAGATCGTCGCGAAGCTCGAGGCGGCCGTCGACAAGGCCCTGAAGGATCCGGAATACCTCGAGGCCGCGAAGAAGGCCGAGATCCCGCTGCACTATCTTGCCTCGGCCGACTACAAGGCCTTCCTCGACAAGAGCACGGCCGACCTCGAGGCGACCTGGAAGGTCTCGCCGTGGCGGTGACGGCCGGCCCCTCTCGACGCACCGTCGAGTTCGTGTTCGCGGCGGCGCTCATCGCCGTCGCGGGCGCGGTGTTCGTCCTCTCGGCCGATTATCCGGCCGAGAGCGCGGCCTTCCCGCGCGTGCTTGCCGTACTGCTCGCCCTGTGCGCCGTCCTGGTCGCTGCGCGCCAGCTCCGGCACAGGGACGAGGCGGGAGCGCAGCCGTTCTTCCTGCATCTGCCGCGCTTCCTCATCACCCTCGTGGCGCTGGTCGCCTATGTCGTGGCCATCGATGTGACCGGCTATCTGCTGCCCAGCTTCGCGCTCGCCGTGGCGCTGCCGTTCGTTCTGGGATACCGGCGCCTCGCGCTTACGGTTCCGCTCGCCGTCGGCACGCTCGTGCTGATCGTGCTCGTCTTCAACGTGGCCCTCGAGCGGCCCATGCCGCCGGATGTCCTGATGCACCTGTGGGAGTCGGTGCGGTGATCGATGCCATAATCCACGCCCTGCCTCACGTCTTCGCACCGGCGAACCTTCTGGCCATCACCATTGGCTCCGTCGCCGGTCTCGTCGTCGGCGCCTTGCCCGGCCTCACGGTGACGACAGGCATCGCCATCCTCATCCCGCTCACCTTCGGGCTCGACCCGCTCTTTGCCCTTGGCATGATGGCCGGCATGTACAACGCCGGCAGCTACGGCGGGGCCATTCCGGCCATTCTTATGCGCGTGCCCGGCACGCCGGCCTCCGTCGCCACGATCCTCGACGGCTACGAGATGACAAAGCGGGGCGAGGCAGCCTACGCGCTGCAGGTGGCCGTCGTGTCCGGCGTCATCGGCAGCGTGCTGTCCGCCATCGCGCTCATCCTCTTCGCGCCGCCGCTGGTCAAGGTGAGCCTGCTCTTCGGCCCGGCGGAATATTTCTGGCTGGCAATGCTCGGCCTTGCCACCATCTCGGCGCTGCTTGGCGACGATCTCGTCAAGGGCATCGCCGCCTCCGCCATCGGCCTGCTCATCGGCACCGTGGGGCAGGACCTGACAAGCGGCACGGAGCGCTTCACCTTCGGCAGCCTCGAGCTGATGGACGGTTTCAGCATCGTTGTGCTGCTGACGGGTCTGTTCGCCCTGCCGCCCGTGTTCCAGATGGCCGAGGAAGCGATCAAGGAGGGNATGTCGGCCTCGCTTCTGAGGTTCAAGAAGCAGCGCTCCGTCATGCGCGAATGGCGCTATTTCCTGCCCGTCTGGCTGCGCAGCTCCGCCATCGGCATCTTCATCGGCGTCATGCCCGGCGCCGCAGGCAGCATGTCGTCCTTCCTCGCCTACAACGAGGCCAAGCGCGTGGCGCACAGCCCGGAAACCTTCGGGCAGGGCAACCCGGAGGGCGTGGCGGCCTCGGAGGCTGGCAACGGCGCGGACAATGCGGCGGCGCTCATTCCGGCACTGTCGCTCGGCATTCCGGGCTCGGGTGTCGCGGCGGTCATTCTCGGCGGGCTGCTCGTGCACGGCCTGCGGCCCGGCCCGCAGCTGTTCCGCGACCATCCCGACATCGTCTACGGCTTCATGCTGCAGATGCTGCTGTCCGCCTTCCTGCTGTTCGCGGTGGGGGGCCTCGCCGCGACGCGCATCTTCGGCCAGGTGCTGCGTCTGCCGCGCATTGTGCTGGCGCCGCTGATCGTCCTCTTCGTCGCCATCGGCGTCTACGCTGTCAACAACGCGATGTTCGACCTCTATGTTCTCATGGGTGTCGGCGTCGTCGCCTATGTGTTGGAGAAGCTGGACTATCCGCAGGCGCCCGTGGTGCTGGGGCTCATCCTTGGGCCGATGGCCGAGAGCCAGCTGCGGCTGTCGCTCACCATCTCGCAGGGAGACCCCTCCGCGCTGGTTGCGTCTTGGGTGTCGATCATCCTCGCGCTGCTGACAGCCATCGTGCTGGTGACGCCGCTCTACCGCAGCTGGCGCGAGAAGCGGCAGCGCAAGCCGGCGGCGGCCTGACGGCCGCCGCCCCGGGCTCTCAGCCGGACGCGAGGGCGAAATCGAGCGGTATCTCGGTCGTCGACTTGATCTCCTCCATGGCGAACATGGAGGAGACGTCGGTGAGGTCGACGCGGCTGATGAGCTTCTTGTACACCGCGTCATAGGCCGTGATGTCGGGTACCAGGGCACGCAGCAGGTAGTCGATCTCGCCGCTCATGCGGTAGACGTCGACGATTTCCGGGATATCCGCCACCGCCTTCTGGAACTTCTCGAGCCAGGCGAGGGTGTGCTGGCTCGTGCGTATCGCGATGAACACGGTGACGCCCGCGTTCAGCTGCTTGCGGTCGAGCAGGGCGACGCGCTTGCGGATGACGCCGGACCGCTCCAGCTTCTGGATACGGCGCCAGCACGGAGTGGGCGAGAGGCCCGCCCGCTCCGCGATCTCGGCGATGGAGAGGGTCGCATCACCCTGCAACGCGGCAAGGATACGACGGTCGAATTCGTCGATCGCCATGGTCGGATCGTCCGCTAGGCCGTTGCGGCTGGCCAGCCCTCGCGGGCGCGCCGCAGCAGCTCCTCCTTCGACAGGCCCTCGAGCCCGAGCACGGGCAGAAGGTCGTTCTCGGCCCGGAAGTCGCGCCCGTAGATGGCGGAGATAACCGTGATGCCGGCCGAGTGCACCGTCGTGTCGACGCCCGCGATCTTGCCGATCGCCTCGGCGAAGACGAGGCCGTAGGGAACGTCCTCGTGGACGAAGCGCGTGTCGAGCGTGGTCGGCCCGGGCGGGCCGCCGCGCCGGGCGTGGATCGTGCGCGCGATGTCGGCGAGATCCCCCACCGGCACGTCGAAGGAGCGGTGGAAATGCTCCTCGATGGGATGGATCTTGAGGCCAAAGGCGCTGGCGACGGCAAGGCGCTCGTGGTCGAGTGTCGTGATGAGCCGGCTGACGGCGTCCGTCATGTAGTGGTACTGCGGCCAGTTCTCGCCGCGCTCGATGCGCGTGAGGTTGCAGAGCGCCAGGCCGAAATGCGCCACCGGGTTGATGTTGATGAGGGAGGTGGCGAGCACGTCCGACTGTTCGATGAAGCGGTCGCCGAAGAGCGTGCGGCACGTCTCCAGGCCAACGGCCGCCTGCGAGACGGGCAGGGTGGCGACGTGCAGGCTGGTGCGCACGGTCATGATCGCCACCTCGGTGCCGCTGCGCCGGCGCGCCGTCAGTACCGTGGTGCCCCACGTGGCGATCGGCACCTCGACGCCGCGCCCGGCAAGAAGGCGCGAGAGATAGAGCGCGCTGAGGGAGCAGAGCGAGCTGATGATGACCACCTGGCCCGGCCTGATGTGCGGGGCCGCGGCCTCCATCACGGTGCGGTGTCCGTTGCCGGGAACGGCGACGAGGATGACGTCGGCATCCGCCACGGCCTCGGCCGCGCTTGTGGCGACCTGCGGCCGGCACTCGCCCTCGATCTTGCCGCTGTAGCGGAGGCTCTCGCCGGCGGCGAGCTCGCGCGTGCCCGCGCCGGAGGGCGACCACAGCACTGGCTCATGGCCGTGATGCGCGAGCCATGCGGCGCTGGCCAGCCCGATGCCCCCGCTCCCGAGAATGGCAACCTTCATGTCATCTCCCGAAGAAATTCCTTTTACACGCCGGCCGGATTGCGGCCGGATGCCGATAATACTGCCCCGCGCAGAAAAGCCTGCCTCATTTTGCCGGTCTGTGGAGAATGATGTTGCCGCCGGCTGCCGCAGCAGCGCAGTTCGCGCAAAACGTTTCCTACCTGTCAGCGACCGTGGCGGGCGGCAAGCGCGTGGCCACCGAGCACGGCGCCGAGCGACAGCAGGACGACCGCCGTGAGGTAGACGGCGGCGAGGCCGGGGCTGTCGCCGAGGAGGAGGAACGTTTCGAGGCTGAGTGCCGAGAAGGTGGTCAGCCCGCCGCACAGGCCGCCCATAACGAACTGGCGGCCGACGGGGCCGATGGAGAGGCTGCCTGCGGGGCCGGAGATGCGCGCGAAGAAGCCGATGATGAACGAGCCCACCACGTTGACGGCGGCAGTCGCGCCGAGAAGCGGGAGGACGGGCCAGACCCCGACGCCGACAGTGACGAAAAAGCGCAGCAGCGAGCCGAGCGCAGCGCCGCAGCCGACCGCAAGGCAGATGCGAAGGTCTTCACGACGCATCGCTGGTGGCCCTCAGCGCCCGAAGCCAGCCGCGGCCAGGAAGCCGAGGCCAGTGGCTGCGAGGCACACAAGCGCCGAAGCAACGACGTTTGCCGCCGCAACGTCTCGCTTGCCGTCGAGGGCAAGGCTGAGCGTCTGCAGCGCGAAGGACGAGACGGTGGTGTAGCCGCCGCAGAAGCCGACGATGAAGAAGGCCTGGACCATGTCCTGCGCGCCGGGTGCATCGAGCAGGCGGACGAGGCCCGCGAGCAGCCCGATGAGCGCTGAGCCAGAGACGTTCACCGCGAACGTGCCCCAGGGAAAAGCTGGACCGAGGCGGCGATCGACCGCGCCGGCGACGGCGAAGCGAGAGGCCCCGCCGAGAAAGCCGCCGAGCAGCACGAGAAGGGAGGCCTCCAGGCTCATGGATTCTCATCCGGGCATCGAGCATCGCTCGCGCCGCCATTGCCGCTGTGCAATGTTGATAGCGAAGCCGACGGAGCCTCACAAGGCGGGCGCCTGCGAGAACGGCCGCTTCATTCACAAGGATCAGCGCGGTCACAAAATCGGAATTTTCACATAGTCGATAATTGGTTCAGAAAATTTTTTATAGTTGTGCATCAACTGCGACATCGCGCGGAAGATGGACGCAAGAACGGGTGAGCGTCCGCAGCGAACGGATCAGGCATCCTGTGCGTGCGCTGCGGCACATCGCAAAGGCGCCTTTCGGCGGATGACTTTCAGCCCCCTGCCGCAATTGATACATTTGAAACGAGTTGGGGCATCATGCCGTGTCGCTCGAAATCCGCGTTCTCGGAGAACTGACGGTCCTTCGCGCCGGCGAGACCGTGGCTCTGCCACCGTCGCGCAAGACGCGGGCGCTGCTCGCCTATCTGGCGATGACCGACAGGCCGCAGCGGCGGGAGCGGCTGTGCGAGATGTTCTGGGAAATTCCGGACGATCCGCGCGGCGCTCTGCGCTGGAGCCTGTCGAAGATCCGCCAGATTGTGGAGGACGGCGAGGGCGGCGTGCTGGAGGCGGACCGGAACGCGGTCTTCCTCAACAAGGATCGCCTGGTGCTCGATGCGGCGCCGCTGCGCGGGCTGGGCATCGACGACCTTGAGGCGAGCGACACCGGGAGGCTCGAGGCGCTAGCCGGCACCTTCCGCGGCCCCTTTCTCGACGACCTGTCGCTGCCGCGCTGTCCCGATTTCGAGGCCTGGCGCACGGCTGTGGGCGACGAGCTCGACGTCACGCACCTGCGCCTCCTGCGCATTCTGGTGGACCGGCTGGCGGATGAGCCCGCACGTGCCCTTGTCCATGCGCACAGGCTGCAGGCCCTCGCGCCCAACGACGAGACGGTGCGCGCCGATATCCGCCGGCTCGGCGAAGCCGCCCGCCGCATCGCCGTGGTCCAGCCGAGGCCTCCGACGGCCGAGGGCGCTGCCGCCGACGCCGGGGCCGGGGAGGGGCCGCAGCAGCGGGCACCGCCCGTTGGCAACCGGCCGCTTGCGCAGGAAATCCGCCGCTGCGCCACGCCCGACGGGGTGCGGCTCGCCTATGCACTGAGCGGCCAGGGGCCGCCCCTCGTCCGCGCCGCCCACTGGATGTCGCATCTGGAGCGGGACTGGGACAGCCCGGTCTGGAAGCACTGGATGGAGGGCCTTTCGGCGCACTTCCGGCTGGTGCGCTACGACCAGCGCGGCAACGGGCTGTCGGACCGCGACCCCGCGGACCTCACGTTCGAAGCGATGATCGCGGACCTGGAGAGTATCATCGACGCCGCCGGGCTGCGCCGCGTCTTCCTGCTCGGCATCTCCCACGGCTGTGCCACATCCATCGCCTATGCCGCCCGCCATCCAGAGCGTGTGGCCGGCATGGTGCTCTACGGCGGCGCGGCATGCGGCTGGCGCAGGCGGGGCGACGAGCGCGAGGTGGCGCGCCGGGCGGCCATGAGCGCACTGATCCGCGAGGGCTGGGGGCAGGATGACCCGGTTTTCCGCCAAATGTTCACCTCCATGTTCATCCCGGAGGCAACGCCGGAGCAGAAGGACTGGTACAACGCCTTGCAGCGCGACACTGTCTCGCCCGAGGTCGCCCAGCGCATCTTCGAGGAGGGCGNGGATGTCGACGTGACCGATCTGCTCCCGCGGATCCGCGTGCCGACCCTCGTGATGCACGCCACCCGCGATGCGCTGATCCCGTTCGAGTTCGGCAAGGCGCTTGCCGCCGGCATTCCCGGCGCTCGCTTTCTGGCGCTCGACAGCGCCAATCACGTGCTTCTGTCACACGAGCCGGCCTTCGCCACCTTTCTCGAGGAAACGCGCCGCTTCCTCACCGATCCGGAAGGGATGCAGACGCTGGCACAACCCAAGGCCCGTCTCGGCATCGACCGCTCGCGCCAGCACGTGACGATGCTGGCTGCCGAGATCGTCGGACCGCTGAACGATGACGAAACGCTCGATCCCGAGGCGGCGGAGCGCGAGCTGCGGCCGATCTGTGACCGCCTCGAGGCGGTCATCAAGGAGCATGGCGGCGTCGTCACCGCCAGCCTCGACGGCGTGGTGAGCGCCGCCTTCGGCCTCGCGCGAGCGACGGAGGATCATGCCTTTCTTGCCTGCCGTGCGGCGCTCGCGGCGCGGCTCGCCGTCGAGGAGCAGTCGCAGGGCTGTGCCCGGCTGCGGGCCGGCATCGACACGGGCGAGGTCGTCGTCCGCCACACATCCGGGCCCGACGGCCTCCGGGTGGAGATCAACGGCGTTGCCCCCCGCGCCGCCAACCGCCTGATGCGGTCGCTGCTGCGCACGACCGTCGCCGCGACGGCCCGCGCACGGGCGGCCGCAGGCGGCTATATCCAGATGCAGCGGATGCGCTACACCGAGCATCCGCAACTGGGGCGGGACGAGAAGGTCTACGAACTCATCAGCGAAAACCATGCCCTGTCGCGCTGGCACCTCAGGGCCAATCGCGGGCTGACCGGCCTTGTCGCGCGCGAGGCCGAGCTGAGGACGCTGGTGACGGCCTGGCGGCGCGTGCGCGAGGGACACGGGCAGGTCGTCGGCATCGCTGCTGACCCGGGTCTCGGCAAGTCACGGCTCGCCCACGAGTTCCTCGCGCTCGACGAGGTGGCCGGTTTCGCCGTGCTCGAAAGCGGCGGCCACGAGTTCGACCAGAGCACCTCGCTCGGCGTCGCCAAGAAGCTGTTCCTGTCCGCCTGCGGCATCCGTGGCGACGATACGCTGGAGGAGGCGCGCGACCGCTTCCTGCGCCGGCATGCCGAGCTTGCGCTGGACCCGGCGCACATCGCGCCGCTCTCCTTCCTCGCCGACATGCCGGTGGAGGACGAGGACTGGCTCCGGTTCGACGCGCGCGAACGCACAGGGCGCGTCTGCACGGCGATGACCGCCTTTCTCGTCGCCGTGAGCCGGCAGACGCCGCTCGCCCTCCTGGTGGAGGACCTGCACTGGATCGACGCCGAGAGCGAGGCCATCGTCAACCGCCTCGTCGATGTCATCGGCGCGCACCGCATCATGCTCATCGCCACCTACCGCCCGCACTACCTGCACGGCTGGGCGCGCCGCGGCTCCTTTCAGCAGATCAGGCTGGAACGCTTTGTGCGCGAGGAGATGGATCAGTTCCTGACGGCTCTTCTCGGCACCCATCCGAGCCTCGAGGACTTGCGCGCGCTCCTTGCCGACAAGGCCGAGGGCACGCCGCTCTTTCTGGAGGAGATGGTACGCGCACTCGTCGCATGCGGGGCCCTGGGCGGCGAACCCGGACGCTACGAGGCGACACGCCCCGTCACCGACTTGGTCATCCCCTCGTCAGTACAGTCGGTCATCGCCGCGCGCATCCGGCAGCTCGACGAAGTCGAGCGCCAGGTGCTGCAGGTCGCCGCCGTCATCGGCCGCAACGTGTCGCGCCCGCTGCTTCAGGATCTCCTGGGAGGGATCGACCTTGATGCGGCGCTCTCCCGCCTGCAGGAGCTTGAGTTCCTGTTCGAGGTGCAGAGCTTCCCGCACACCGAATACACCTTCAAGCACGCGCTGACCCTCGGTGCCGCCTACGACTCCCTGCTGCGGGAAGACCGCAGGGAGCTGCACCGCGCGGTCTTCGCAGCAATGGCGCGGCTCTATGCCGGTTCGCTGACGCACCACATCGAGCAGCTGTCGGAGCATGCCTTCCGCGCCGAGCAGTGGGAGCCGGCGGCGCATTACCTCCTGCTCGCTGCGGGCCGGGCCGAGGAGCGCTCGGCCTATGCGGCGGCCGCACAGTTTCTGGAGAAGGCGCGCATCGCCGTGGCGGCTCTGCCGCGGACGCCCGAAACGCTCGCCCAGGCGATCGACCTGCGCGTGCGCATGCGCCCCGCATACGGTGCGATAGGAGAGTATCGCAAGGCGCTCGGCCCACTGCTGGAAGCGCGGGAACTCGCCATGGAACTGGGCGATCCGCAGCGCATCTCGGACGTTCTCCTGCATCTGAGCTATCTCAACAGCTCGCACGGCCGCTTCGAGGAGGCGCTGGAGCCGGCCGAGACCTTGAACAGGGCGGCGACCGCCAACGGCGTTGAGCGCTGCATCAGCGAGTCTGATCTCGCCGCCTCGCAGGCGCTCATCCTGCGCAGCAGGGCGCGCGAGGTGCTGGCGCGCCTCGCGCCGCACGAGGAGCGGTTCACCCGGCTGTGGCGGCTCGAGCGCTTCGGGCAGATCGGCGCCCGCTCGGTCTGGTTTCTCGGCCACCGCGCCCAGGCGCAGGCCCGGCTCGGCCTCTTTACTGAGGCGGACCGGACGCTCGCGGAGCTGCGCCAGGTCGTCAGCGAGGTTGCGCGGCCCGTGGACAGCTGCGCGGAAGTCTACTTCACCGGCGTCGTCGAGATCCTGCGCGGGCCCGACAGGGCAACGGTGGAGCGCCTGCGCCGCGCGGTGTCGGAGGCGAGCTGCGCCGGGCGCCTGCTGGTGCAGGGGTGGCTTCTCGTCATCCTCGGCCAGGCGGAGGTCATGCTGGGGGAGCTCCAGACAGCCTATGCCACGCTCGAAAGGGCCGTCACCGAGGCGGAAAGCATGGACCTGCCGCAGTTCGAATGTCATGCCCGTGCCGTTCTTGCCAGCCTGCGCGCCCGCTTGGGCGAGCCGGAGGCCGCGGCCAATCTCGGCCACGCGCTCGACCTTGCCCGCCAGCGGCAAGACCCGTGGAGCGAGATCCTCGCCCTGCGGGGGTTCGCGGAGCTCAGGCCGGCGCGGGCCTCAACCCGATGGCTGGAAGAAGCCTGCGCCCTCGCGCGGCAAAGCGAGCTGCGGCCGGAGCTCGCCCGTTCGCTGCATGCCCTCGGTCTCGCCCAGCGCCGGACGGACCCGGCGCTCGCGGCCGCAACGCTTGCGGAGGCCGATGCCCTCTGCGAGGAGATGGGCCTGCGCGACCGCGCCGCCGGTGGTGACGGGCGACGCGCGGACCGGTTGCCGGCCCGGAAGCGCACGGCTGCGGCGATCTCGCTCTAGCATCCCCGCCAGCACGATGGCCACGCAGCGACGGTCGCTATTTTCCGACCGTGCCCAGCCGCACGACAGGTGCGTTCGGATTGATCGAGAAGCAGACGACCACGCTGTCTTCGAGGGCGCTGACCACCGTCCGGCTCGGCCGGCGGATCAGGCCCGTTTCGGCCTCGCCGAACGGGATCCCGTCCACCAGGACTTGCCCGGTGAACACATAGAAATAGCTGTCCCAGCCTTTCGGCGGTGGGGGCAACGCCGTCACTGATCCATTGGACAGGCGGATGTCAAAGAACTTCACGTCGTTGCGTACGAAGAAGGGCGCATCCGAGTTTTCCGGCCCGAAGAGGTAGCGCCATTCGTTCGGCCGTCCTGTCGGCATTTCGCCGAACTGGATGCGGGGTTCGAGATCCGCAGCGCGGGGCCGGACGAAGATCTGCAGCATGCGCAGATAAGGATCGGACGACAGGACGCGTTCCTCATGCCAGAAGCCGGAGCCCGCGTTCATGACCATCAGGTGCCTGTCGTCGACAACGAGCTCGCCAACAGTCAGGTCGTTGTGCCGCATGACGCCGCCCGGCACCCACGAGATGATCTCGTCATTCGTGTGTTCGTGCAGGCGGATGTGCGTGCCTGGTTCCAGGGTCGATTCAACGATGAGGGCCAGGGGACCGTGCCCGTGATCGCTCGGCTCCGGCAGGTTGAAGCCGGGCAGGTTGATGTGCAGCGTGAACGGCCCCTGACGCTGGATGATCCGAGTCCTCGGTGCCTTGAGGATTTCGTTGTTGATGACTTCGACGGTCGACATCGGTTTCTCTAATGGTTCATTGCGCAGACGATGGTCATTCACCATTCGAATGCTTTGATGAGTTGATGATAAATATATATAAGTACAGCAGGGCGCCGCGTAGTGACCGATGCCGGATCATCGTGTCCCACGGATGGAACGGGAAATGCAGGACCTGAATGACCTCTATTATTTCGCCAAGGTGATCGAAAATAGGGGCTTCGCAGCCGCGAGCAGGGCGCTCGGCGTGCCAAAATCCACCCTCAGCCGGAGGGTCGCGGCGCTGGAGGAACGGCTCGGCGTGCGCCTGCTTCAGAGGAATGCGAGCAAGTTCTCGCTGACCCACATCGGCGAGCTGTATTTCCGGCAGTGCCAGGCGATGATCGTCGAGGCGGAAGCGGCGCAGGAGGTGATCGATCGCACCAAGGCGGAGCCGCGCGGCGTCATCTCGGTCACCTGCCCGGTTTCCCTGCTGCAGGCGCTCGTCTCGCAGATGATCGCTCGCTTCCTCGCCGCCTATCCGCTGATCACGGTCAACCTTTCGGCGACCAACCGCCGTGTCGATGTCATTGAGGAAGGGGTGGACCTCGCCTTCCGCGTGCGTTTCCCGCCGCTCGAAAACAGCAATCTGGTGATGAAGAACCTCGGCAGCAGCGAGCAGCTGCTCGTCGCGCATCCCGCCTTCCTGGACATGCACGGACGCCCCGACGATCCGGGGCAGGCGGCAGCCCTTCCGACCATGGACCTCACGCGGGTCATGCCGCGACATGCTTGGGAATTGACCGACGAGGAGGGCGACACGGTCACAGTCCCCATCCAGCCGCGTTATGTCTCCGATGACATGGCGGCGCTCCGTGATGCCGCCCTCAACAGGATCGGCATCGTTCAGCTACCCGAATACATGGTTCGCAACCACATTGGCGCCGGGGAGCTGGAAGTCGTGCTCCCGAAATGGAAGCCGAAGGCAGGCATCGTGCATATCGTCTTCGCCTCGCGCCGGGGGCTGGCTCCGGCCGTGAGACATTTCATCGACTTCATCGAGAAGGAGTTCGCCCTCGTTTCTCGGGGCGCACCGGCGGGAACCGCCTTCTGAAGATCCCGGCCTCCGGTGGCGGGCTCGCCTGGTTTTCGGATCGCCGTCGGCTCGGAACAAGCGTGAATGCCGCAGCGGCCCGATCGTGCCGCTGCGGCAAGGCAATCACCTCGTGCCTTCCTTGAGGCCGAGGAGCTGCCATTCCCAGCGCAGCCCCTGGCCGAAACCGCCACCGTGCTCCTCGAAGAGCTTCGTCACCTCGCCCGCGGTCTCCTCGCGCGCCCAGTCGCGCTGCAGCTCGCTGACATAGGACCAGGTGGTGGTCGGAACCGCGCCGGCCTGGATCATGCGCGCCACGGCCATGTCGTGCGCCTCACGGCTCGCGCCGCCGGACGCGTCGGTGATGAAATAGACCTCGTAGCCATCGGCCAAGGCCGAAAGGACCGGCAACAGCAGGCAGACTTCCGTCCAAAGGCCGGCCATGACCAGCTTCTTCTTTCCGGTCTGCCGAACCCAATCGACAACGCGCGTATCTTCCCAGGTGTTGAGCGTGGTGCGGTCGAGGGGGACCTGTTCGGGGAAGACGTCCTGGATCTCCTTGATGAGATCCTGCCGTTCCGCGAATGCAGTGGTGAGCAGGGTCGGAATGCCGAAGATCTTCGAGGCCTTGGCCACCGCCTGAGCATTGTTGATGACCTGCGACGCCTCGTGCGAGCGCAGCGTCAGAAGCTGGAGATACTGGTGGTCGATCAGCAGAAGTGCATGATTGTCAGGGGTCAAAAGGTTCGCAGTCATTGTCCTTCTCCTTCGCTCGGGGCTGGCTTAGCCCGACGAGGCGAAGGTGGACTTGCATCGTCTTGCCGAGTAGCCGGCGATACCGGGTCGTCGCGTCCCATGAATGGAACAGGAAGCGGCAGTCGCTCGGTCTTCCGCCTGCAGTGCGTCAGCTTTGGCACGCTTCGTCTACGGCAGGGATCGTTGCAGGCGCGGGGCGCCGCGCTGACGCATGTGTTCTCGGCTCAGTGCCGGCGGCGCAGGCCGAAAGCCGTCACCTCGTCGATCTTGGAGCGGTCGAGGCCGATGTCTGCCAGGAGATAATCGGGCAGCTCGTGCAGGTCCTGCCGCGCCCGCCGCAGGCGGACGAAGTGCCTGAGGTTGGAGACGGCAGCCGTCAGAACGCTGAGGGCAGGGCGGCGCGCCGGGCGGCGGGCGGGGAAGGGTGTGACATTGTCGAGAGTGCTCATGGTGGTCTCCGTGTCCGGTCGCCGGAGGGCGCCGACGGCCCGGTTGTCCGCGGCGAGCGTGAGCGTGAGCGTTGAAGGGAGCGTCGGTTTTGCGCCCGGCTGCTGTTGGAATTCGCTTCAGGCCGCGCTGCGGCGGCGCAAGCCGAGAAAGCCCGCGATATGCGCGGCGAGGGCCTCGGCATCGGCGCCTACGCCGTCGATGAAGCTCGAGTTGCGCCGGCGCATGAAGTTGAGTCCGAGGACGTAGATGCCCGCGAGCGGACAGACGCCGCCGTCGTGGACGATCTCGCCACAGGCATCGAGAACCGGAATGTGGAGCCAGGGATAGCTGCGCCGGTAGCCCGTGGCCCACACCACCGTTCTGATGCCCTCGCGATCGAGGTCCAGTTCAGCTGCGCCCCCGGACAGGAGGATTGGCTCGGCCGCCTCGCGTGCGGCAACCTCGCCGAAACCCTGCTCCGCCGCCGCGTCGATGCCGTTGAGAATGCGCAGGAGGCGCAGATCCGCCGCGGCGGTGGTCTGCAGCAGGTCTGCGGCAAAGCGCAGGCGCCGGCCGCGCGCCGCGGTCGCCCGCCCCACCAGCCGCACGCCCTTGCGCTGCAGGAGCGCAAGGTCGATCGAGCGGTGGTCGGGGCTGCCGATGAGCTGCAGGGAGGGCTCCTCGCGCTGGGTGTCGTGGGGATGCACTTCCGTCCGTGCCTTGCGCAGGCTGCCGAGGCGGTCGAGCCACCACAGGATGTCGTGCCCGCGGTAGCGGCGCGGCAGGCGCGTGTGATGGCCGATGGAGAGCGTGACAGGCCGCCCCGAAGCGTGGATCTCCTCGGCCAGCTGGATGCCGCTCGCCGAAGCGCCGATCACGAGGACGCCGCCTTCGGGAAGCTGGCCGGGCCGGCGATAGTCGCGCGGCACGACCTGCAGGATGCGCCGTCCGAGGCGGGAGGCCATTAGGGGAATGCGCGGCTGGTCGCAATGGCCGGTGGCGATCACGAGGCCGCGTGCCATCCATTCGCCNGCGTCGGTGACGACGCGGTATCCGTCGCCCGAGCGCTTGACGGACTTCACCGCGACACCGCTCTCGACAGGTGCCGCGATGCTGTGCGCATAGCCCTCCAGAAAGCGGACCGTTTCCGGCATGGTCATGAATCCGTCTGGGTCCGGCCCGTCGTAGCCGCCGCCAGGAAGGCGCGTCATCCAGTTCGGGGTCAGCAGGCGCAGGGATTCCCATCTTTCGCTGCGCCAGCGCTCGCCAATGCGGCCCCGCTCCAGGACAATGTGCGCGATGCCGCGCGCGCTCAGGCAACGGCTCATGGCGAGGCCGGCCTGGCCGGCGCCGATGATGACGATATCGGTGTGCTTCATGAGAGGCGCCCGCAGATCGCCGGCCCCACTGGTGATGGCGCCGGCGAAAGGGAAGGTCTTGGATGCGATGGTTCAGGCGGCGACGCCGATGGAGACGGGAACGCCGTTGGTCAGCACGTCGAACACGGCCGAGCGGGCGCGGGCCTGCGCCACGATCTCCTCGAGCTTTTCCTTCGGGGCATCGCCGGCGATGGTGAAATGCGCGCGGATACCCTCGTAGCCGTTGCGCACATCCTTCGACAGGCCGAGGATGCCGCGCAGGTCGATGTCGCCCTCGACCGTCGCTTCCACCTTGTGCAGCGTGACGCCGCGGGCGGCCGCGATGTTGGCGATGCCGGACATGAGGCATGCTGCGAGCGCACCGAGGAGATACTCCACCGGCGTCGGCCCCTTGTCGGTCCCGCACAGCACGGCCGGATGGTCACCGTGCGCCTCATAGCCGGTGACGTGGGACTGCTCGCCACCGGCGCCGAAAAACTCCTTCATTGTCGTGACGCTGTGCGTGCCGGAAACCCAGCGGCTGCGGGCACGGAAGCGGAACTGCGCCAGCTCGGGCTGCCCGGCCACGGCGTTGATCGTGGCGAACAGCGTCGGCGTGTCGACGCCATTGCGCGGTGACGGCGGCTCCTTGCGGGCCGGCTTGGTCATCGTCGTGGTGGTGTCCTGCGTGGTCGTGTGCATGTCGCGCTCCAGAGTGGGGAGGAACTCGCCGGNTCTNGTCCGGCCACCGCCATGTCTCGCGCCTCGCCGTGTGACGCGCCGTTTGAATGAGGGTGGAAAATGGGCTCCGGGTGCCCGCCGGAGCGCACAAGCGTTGAATTTCACCTCGCCGGGGCAGGATGAAACGAGGAAGGGGAGCGGCGAGGGCCGCTCCCCTTCGGTCCGCCGTGGCGCGATGCAGGCTTGGCTCAAGCCTTCGCGCGCACCCATTGCGGCAGGAGGCTGTCGGGATCGGGACAGGCGTCGCGGTCATGCGCGATGCCCGCCGCCGCAAGGCGCGCGCTGAGCGAGCCGTCCTGCCAGGCGGCCAGCGTCTCCGTGCAGCCGCCCAGGTGCCGGCCGGCCACAAAGACCTGCGGGATGGTGGGGGAACCGACGCGGGCTCTTAACGCCTTGCGGATCTCCCCGTCCATCGCCTCCCTCTGCCGTTCAGGCGTGTCGATGTCGATGCACCGGTAGGGGATGCCGGCACGGTCGANCAGCTTGCGGACGCTCCAGCAGAACTCGCACCATGTGAGGGAGAAGAGGACGACCGGGTGGTCAGGATCGCCAATGGCCTCGTCGACAAACGCGTCGGCGGCCGGNTCGATGCNGACNTCGCCGGCTGCCGTCTGCGGACCGGCGAAGGACGGTGGCCGGTCGAAGCGATAGCCGGGCGTCGAGCGGGAGATCTCCTCCTCNTCCANCGACATCTCCTCGGTGATGTGGTCGAACAGGATGGTGCTCAGATAGCGCTCGCCNGTGTCCGGCAGCATGCACAGCACGTTCCGCCCCGCCNTGGCNCGGCGGGCGACCTCCATGGCGCCAGCGAGCGTCGCCCCGCTGGAGATGCCGGCGAGGATGCCTTCTTCCGTCGCGAGCCGGCGCGCCGCGGCGAGTGCGCTGTCACCCGAAACGGGCACGATCTCGTCGACGAGCCCCTCGGCCATCGCCTTGCCGACGATCTGCGGAATGAAATCCGGGCTCCAGCCCTGGATGGGATGGGGGCGAAAGCGCGTGTGCGCGCGCGTCGGCATGCCGCGCTCGTCGAACTGCTGCGCGATGCCGCTCGACAGGAGCGCTGAATTGTCCGGCTCGCAGACCACGATGCGCGTCTGTGGCCGCTCGCGCCTGAGCACGCTGGCGACGCCCGCGAGGGTGCCACCCGTTCCCGTGCCTGTCACCCAGTAGTCGAGGGGGCGGTCGCGGAACGCTTCCAGGATTTCCCGCGCCGTGGTGCGGGCGTGAACGGCGGCATTGACCGGCGTCTCGAATTGCCGGCACAGAAACCAGCCGTGCGTTTCGGCGAGCTCGATGGCCTTGGCGAGCATGCCGCTGCCGCGCTCGACCGCCGGCGTCAGCACCACGCGCGCACCGAAGAAGCGCATCAGCTTGCGCCGCTCGATGCTCGCGTTCTCCGGCATCACGATGACGAGCGGGTAGCCCTTGCGGGCGCAGACCATGGCGAGGCCGATGCCCGTGTTGCCACTGGTCGCCTCGACCACGGTCTGGCCAGGCTTCAGCGCGCCCGAGCGTTCCGCCTCGGCGATGATCGCCGCGGCCAGCCGGTCCTTGACAGAGCCGCCGGGATTGAAGGCCTCAAGCTTGGCATAGAGCGCGGCGCCGCCTGTCTGCATGCGGGCGAGGCGTACCACGGGTGTCTTGCCGATCGTGTCGAGGATGCTCTCGTATGGCATTGATATCATTGCCATTCCTTTCAAGGGTGATGCCGGGCGGAGCCCGCGCCGCTCAGCGGCCGGGGGCGGGGGAAAGGCCGTGCGGGGCAGGCTTGCCGCGCGTCGTGGTGCCGGCGGCCAGCAGGGCGAGGATGGCAAGGTTGGCGACGCCCGCGGCGAAGGCGATGAGGAAGGCGGGCGTGTAGCTGGCGAAACCGTCATAGGCGAGGCCACCGAGGTAGCCGCCGACGCCCATTCCGGCCCATGCCACCAGCATCACCGCGCCGATGGCCCGGCCGAAGCGCGCTGCGGGGACAAGCTCGCGCACGCACAGGATGAGGCAGGTCATGTTGCCGGCAAAGCCGAAGCCGAACACCGCCGAAAGCGCGAGCAGGCCGAGCCGGTCGTCGAGCATGGGGTAGATCGCGACACATGCCGTCTGGGCGGCCGAGGCCGTCGCGTAGGCGGCGAGGTTGCCGATCCGGTCGGCGAGGAGGCCGAAGGCCACGCGCCCGACGGTGCCGAACAGCATCGCAACGAGCAGACTCGTCGAGCCGAGATCGGACGAGCCGCACACGGCTGTAACGAAGCTGGCGAGCTGAACCAGCGGAAAGCCCATGCACGCGCAGCACAGGAAGGCCGCGGCCGCGAGCATCGGCACGGGCGAGGGGCGGGCCTCGCCGGCGCTCTGTGCTGCGCCAGCCTGCATCGGCGCTGCAGCGGCAGACGCGGGAGGCCGGACAGCCGGCAGCAGCAGGCCGAGCGCCAGCATGGTGGCGGCGGCGAGGATGCCGTAGGCCGGTCGCCAGCCGACACTGTCGATAAGCAGGTTGGCCGTGTAGGGCATCACACCCTGACCGAGCGCGCCGCCCGCGGTGACGATGCCCATGGCGAGGCCGCGACGGCGTTCGAACCAGAGCGCCGTGACGGAAAGAACCGGCGCATAGAGGCAGGCGAAGCCGAGGCCGCCGAGCACCAGGCTCGCGGCATAGAAGTGCCAGAGCGACTGCGCGAGCGTGAAGACGCCGAGCGCCGCAACCATTGCCGCGGAGCCGAAGGTGAGGAAGAGGCGAGGGGCGAAACGGTCGGACAGGCGCCCCCAGACGAGGCCGCCCAGGGCCATGCCGACGGTGGACAGCGTGTAGACGAGGCTGAGGTCCGCCCGCGACCAGCCGAACTCGACCTCCAGCGGCCGCATGAAGACCGACGGCAGGGCAAGGGCGCCGAAGCCGAAGGCCATGGCCGTGGTTGCGCCAGCGGCCGCCAGGATGGCGGACACCGGCACCGCGGCGGCCGTGCTGCCGCCCATGGTGCCGGCGGCGGGTTGCTGCTTCTGCATGTGCCTGCTCCCGAGAGTGGTCTCCTCTCAATCCGCCCGGCACATGGAAACGGGCGTGGGAGCGAGCGTGGAAAGAAGTCCCGGGCAGCGTGGAATGCGCGGCGCCCGCCCCGTCCGGCCTGCCCGGCCAGCATTGCCGCGTGACAGCCGCCATGCAGTCAATGTACAAGCAATTGACTGCATACATTGACGACGCCCGATGGACGACTGGAAGCTTGAACTGGCCCGCAGCGGCGCGCCCCGCTACATCGCCATCGCCGATCTCATCGCGCGCGATGTGGCGCGCGGCCGCCTGCGGCCGGGAGACCGGCTG